>Ga0079226_10000015_pt1 | contig 103430 bp, 109 predicted proteins | sample Poulit2014_FD_76345 | JGI IMG/M metagenome (GOLD analysis project Ga0079226, IMG submission 76345) | Agricultural soil microbial communities from Georgia to study Nitrogen management - Poultry litter 2014 | ecosystem: Environmental > Terrestrial > Soil > Agricultural land | place: USA...
CCGGGCGACAACGTGACGATGAACGTGGAGCTGATTCACCCGATTGCGATGGAAGAAGGTCTGCGTTTCGCAATCCGCGAAGGCGGTCGCACCGTGGGTGCCGGCGTCGTCACCAAGATCACGAGTTAAAGATGTCGACAAACCAGAACATCCGCATACGTCTCAAGGCTTTCGATCATCGGTTGATCGATCAGTCAACTCGCGAGATCGTGGAAACTGCAAAGCGTACTGGCGCTCAGGTGCATGGGCCCATTCCGCTGCCGACCCGCAAGGAGCGGTATACGATCCTGATTTCGCCGCATGTGAACAAGGATGCGCGTGATCAGTACGAGATACGTACGCACAAGCGGATGATGGATATCGTCGAGCCGACGGAAAAGACGGTTGATGCACTGATGAAGCTCGACCTGGCGGCGGGCGTCGATGTGCAGATCAAGCTGCGCTGATAACGGCTTGTTCGCTGCAGATTGATGACAGCATGACAGGGCAGGCTTTACTGCCTGCAGGAGAGGCACCGCAAGTGAACGAGGGCGGTGTCATGTACAACCCGGATTGAACTGTCGCCCCCGTGAGCGAGTGGCGATAAGCGAGAAGGTGTCGAAAATGAGTATTGGTTTAGTGGGCCGCAAGCGCGGCATGTCGCGCGTGTTCGATGATAACGGCGTATCCGTTCCGGTTACGGTCATCGAGATCGAGCCCAATCGCGTGGTGCAGAAAAAGGACGTGGATGCCGATGGTTACCGTGCATTGCAGGTAACCGTTGGCAACCGCAACCCGTCGCATATCACGAAGCCTGCCGCCGGGCACTACAAGAAGGCCGGCGTGGAGGCGGGCCGTGGTCTGTGGGAACTGCGTCTGCAGGATGATGAACAGTGGCCGGTGACGGCTCCGGCTGCCGAGGAAGAAGAGCCGGCCGAGATCGGCGTCGGTGACGAACTGGATGTGTCCCGCTTCGAGGTGGGGCAGCACGTTGATGTCATCGGTCGTTCCATCGGCAAGGGCTATGCCGGCACGATCAAGCGGCATAATTTCCGCGGTCAGCGCGCCACCCATGGCAATTCCAAGGCGCATCGTGCGCCGGGTGCCATCGGCCAGAACCAGTCGCCGGGGCATGTGTTCAAGGGCAAGAAGATGTCCGGTCACATGGGCGATGCGCGCACGACGGTGGAGAATCTGCGCATTGTGCGCGTCGATACGGAGCGCAGCCTTGTGCTGATTCAGGGTGGTGTGCCCGGCCCCAAGGGCGCGGATGTCGTCATTCGCCCGTCCGTGAAGAATGCGTGACATTTAAGGCGTTTGGCCAATAATCATCAGTCTGGCGAGTGCGAAACATGGAATTGAATGCAGCAACAGGCAACAGAACCGTGAACGTTTCCGAACAAGTGTTCGGGCGCAGTTTCAATGAGGCACTGGTGCATCAGGTGGTCACGTCTTGCCTTGAAAAGCAGCGGGCGGGCACCAAGGCACAGAAAAGCCGCGCTGCGGTCAGCGGTGGCGGCAAGAAGCCCTGGCGTCAGAAGGGCACCGGCCGGGCGCGCGCAGGCTCCATACGCAGTCCGTTGTGGACGGGCGGCGGCGTCACTTTCGCAGCTTCGCCGCGCCAATACGCGCCCAAGGTCAATCGGCGCATGTATCGTGCCGCGCTGCAGACGATTCTGTCCGAGCTGGCACGGCGCGAGCGCCTGGTCGTGATCAATGACCCGACGCCCGAGGAACGCAAGACCAGATCACTGCTGCAGGCGGTTCGCGCGGAAGGTGTCGAGCCGACCGGCCTGCTGATTGTCGACGAGTTGCAGGACAACCTGCGCTACGCGGCGAACAACGTGGTTGATCTGGATGTCGTCGCAGCATTGTCCGTTGATCCGGTCATTCTAGTCGCTGCCGAAAAGGTCATGGTGACCGAACAGGCATTGCAGTCACTCGAAGGTTGGTTGTCATGAAGCAGGAACGCATTTACGAAGTGCTGCGCTCGCCGCATGTGTCGGAGAAGAGCAGCATTGCGGGTGAGCAGCATAATCAGGTCGTCTTCAAGGTGGCGCAGGATGCCGACAAGGCGGAGATCAAGACTGCCGTTGCAACACTGTTCAATGTCGAGGTCAGACATGTGACCACGGCCCGGATCAAGCCCAAGGCCAAGCAATTTCGCGGCCAGATGGGGCAGCGCAAGGGCTGGAAGAAGGCATACGTCACGCTTGCCGAGGGCGAGGATATCGATTTCCTCGATGGCGCGGTACCGCAATAGGAAAGCTGGATATGGCACTGAGCAAAGCCAAACCGACATCAGCCGGGCGTCGTTTTGTTGTCGATGTGAAGGATCCGGCCCTGTACAAGGGACGTCCGCATCGCGGTCTTGTGGTGAAAAAGAGCAAGACCGGCGGGCGCAATCGGCATGGGCGGATCACCACGCGCCAGCGCGGCGGCGGACATCGTCAGCACTATCGCCTGATCGACTTCAAGCGCAACAAGGACAGCGTGCCCGCACGCGTGGAGCGACTCGAACACGACCCCAACCGCAGCGCCAATATCGCGCTGCTGCTCTATGCCGATGGCGAACGCCGCTACATTATTGCGCCGCGCGGGCTGCGCCAGGGCGATCGTGTCGTCGCGGGTGCAGAAGCGCCGATTCGCCGTGGCAACGCGCTGCCATTGTCGAACATTCCGGTGGGTACCACGGTGCACTGTGTTGAATTGCGCCCCGGCAAGGGTGCACAGCTCGGCCGCAGTGCCGGCGCCGCGATCAACGTGGCCGCGCGCACGGGTGATTACGTCACCCTGCGGTTGCGCTCGGGCGAGACCCGGCGCGTGCATGTCAATTGCCGTGCCACCGTGGGTGAGGCCAGCAATGTCGAGCATTCGCTGCGGACACTGGGCAAGGCGGGTGCCATGCGCTGGCGCGGGCGTCGCTCGCGAGTGCGTGGCGTTGCCAAGAACCCGGTGGATCACCCGCATGGTGGCGGTGAAGGCCGCACCAATGGCGGGCGTCATCCGACCAGCCCCTGGGGCTGGCGCACGAAGGGTTACAAGACCCGCACCAACAAGCGCACGGACAGCATGATCGTCCAGCGCCGCAGCAAGCGCAAGAAAAAGCGCTGAGTCAGGATACAGTAACAGGCACAAGGTATTACGATGCCACGATCAATCACAAAAGGGCCGTTCATAGATCTGCATCTTGCAGACAAGGTAAAGGCAGCTCAGGAAAGCAGCACCAAGCGTCCGATCAAGACCTGGTCGCGGCGTTCGATGGTCACGCCAGACATGATCGGCCTGACCATTTCCGTGCATAACGGCAGACAGCATGTGCCGATTTTCGTGTCGGAAAACATGGTCGGGCACAAGCTCGGCGAATTCGCACCGACGCGGACTTTCAAGGGTCATCTGGGTGACCGCAAGTCATAGGATTATCGCCATGGAAACATCAGCCAAATTGCGCTTTGCGCGCATTTCGCCACAGAAAGCGCGCCTGGTCGCCGACCAGATACGTGGCATGTCGGTGGAAACAGCGCTGGAAACATTGCGTTTTTCCACCAAGAAGGCGGCGCGGATCGTGCACAAGCTGTTGGAGTCGGCGGTCGCCAATGCGGAGCACAATGAAGGCGCCGATATCGACGAATTGCGTGTTGCGACGATCACGGTCGATGAAGGTCCGAGCATCAAGCGCATCAAGCCGCGCGCACGTGGCAGTGCCGATCGGATTCTCAAGCGCACGAGTCACGTCACGATTCGTGTGGCAGACAAATAAGCGGGCAGCATATGGGTCATAAAGTACATCCAACCGGTTTTCGGCTCGGCATCACGACCGAGTGGTCTTCGCGCTGGTACGCCGAGCGCGCGGGTTACCGCGAAGCGCTGAATACGGATCTCGAAATGCGTGATTTCATTCATCGGCAACTCGCGCATGCACAGGTCAGCCGCATCCAGATCGATCGGCCGGCGCGCTCCGCCCGCATCACCATCCACACGGCACGTCCGGGTATCGTGATCGGCAAGAAGGGCGAGGATATCGATCGCCTGCGCGCCGAAGTGTCCCAGCGCATGGGTGTGCCGGTGCATCTTTCGGTCGAGGAAATCCGCAAGCCGGAACTGGATGCCTACCTGGTGGCGCAGAACATCGCGCAACAGCTGGAGCGCCGTATCATGTTCCGGCGTGCCATGAAGCGTGCCGTCGGTAATGCCATGCGCATGGGCGCGGGCGGCATTCGGGTGAATGTGGCCGGACGGCTGAACGGAGCGGAGATCGCCCGCTCGGAATGGTATCGGGATGGCCGCGTGCCGCTGCATACGCTGCGTGCGGATATCGACTATGGCCTGGCCGAAGCCATGACGACCTACGGCATCCTCGGTGTCAAGGTATGGATCTTCAAGGGCGAAGTCTTCGACAGTGAAGCGGTAGCGGACAGCAAGTCGGCGGAAGCCAGCACCACGGCAGGTTGATAATCATGTTGCAGCCCAAACGTACCAAGTTTCGCAAGCAGCAGAAAGGTCGCAATCGCGGCCTTGCGCAACGCGGCAATACCGTGAGTTTCGGTGAATACGGTCTCAAGGCGGTAACGCGCGGTCGACTCACTGCACGCCAGATCGAGGCCGGTCGTCGTGCCATGACACGCCACATCAAGCGTGGCGGCAAGACCTGGATCCGTGTCTTTCCGGACAAGCCGGTGAGCAAGAAGCCGGTCGAGGTCCGCATGGGCAAGGGCAAGGGTAATGTCGAATACTGGGTGGCCCAGGTGCAGCCCGGCACCATGCTGTATGAAATGGAAGGCGTGAGCCGGGAAGTCGCACAGGAGGCATTCCGACTTGCAGCATCAAAGCTGCCGGTTCAAACCACCTTTGTTGAACGAAAGATCCTGTAGCAGCGGTCCGGAGTAGAAAATGAAAGCAAGGGATTTGCGCGCGAAAACGACTGATGAACTGCACCAGGAACTGCTGGCATTGCGCCGGGAGCAATTCAACCTGCGCATGCAGGAAGCCACCGGACAGCTGTCACAGACTCATCAGTTCAGTGCCATCCGCCGTGACATTGCACGCATCAAGACGGTGCTGCGTGAAGCAGCGGCACAACGGTAGAAGATTATGAGTGAAACACAACAGACAGGCGCCGGTGACGCGGACACACGCCAGCGGTATCTGGTAGGCAAGGTTGTCAGCGATCGCATGGACAAGACCATCGTCGTTCTCATCGAGCGTCGCACGCAACACCCACTGTACGGCAAGTACGTCCGTCGCAGCACGAAGCTCAAGGCGCATGATCCTGACAATACGTGCAATATCGGCGATGTGGTCGAAATCGGTGAAGTGCGGCCCATTTCACGCAATAAATCCTGGGCACTCACGCGTGTACTGGAATCCGTCGAGGATGCCGACAGCGTGGCACAGGCAGGCCAGCAGCAATGATTCAAGATCAGTCAATACTCAAGGCAGCGGACAACAGTGGTGCGCGCCAGGTCATGTGCATCAAGGTGCTCGGTGGTTCCCACCGCCGATATGCCCGAGTCGGTGACATCATCAAGGTGGCCGTCAAGGATGCCAATCCGCGTGGTCGCGTCAAGAAGGGCGAGATTCTGAATGCGGTGGTGGTGCGCACACGCAAGGGCGTGCGTCGCAGCGATGGCTCCGTGATTCGCTTTGACAGTAACGCGGCGGTGCTGCTGACGGCCCAGAACGAACCCATCGGCACCCGTATTTTCGGCCCCGTTACGCGAGAATTGCGCGAACGTTTCATGCGCATCATTTCGCTTGCTCCGGAGGTGCTATGAGCTCAAGACGCATACGCAAGGGCGATGATGTCATCGTCAATACGGGCAAGGATCGCGGCCGGCGCGGCGCGGTACTGGAAGTGCTGCCGAACGACCGTGTGCTCGTGGAAGGATTGAATATCGTCAAGAAGCATGTCCGGCCCAATCCCAACGAAGGGATCCAAGGCGGCATTGAACCGCGCGAAATGCCACTCCATGTTTCCAAGGTGATGCTATACAACCCGCAGACCGGCAAGGGCGAGCGGGTCGGTTTCAAGTGGCTGGGTGACGGCGAGAGTCGTCGCAAGGTGCGGTATTTCAAATCAACCGGCGAAGTCGTCGACGCATGACTATGGAAAATGCAAGCAAACAACCGGCTCGACTGCAGGCATACTACAGCGAGCAGATCGTGCCCGCACTGGTCAAGCAGTTCGGATACAGCAGCGTAATGGCTGCTCCGCACATCACTAAGATCACGCTCAACATGGGTCTTGGGGAGGCGGTTTCCGATCGCAAGACGATCGAAACAGCGATGGCAGACATGGCCCGTATCAGCGGCCAGCAGCCCATCATCACCAGAGCCCGCAAGTCGGAAGCCGGTTTCAAGATTCGCGAAGGCTGGCCCATTGGCTGCAAGGTGACATTGCGGCGTGCCCGCATGTATGAATTTCTTGATCGCCTGGTGAATGTGGCGCTGCCGCGCATTCGCGACTTTCGCGGCCTGAACCCGAAGTCATTCGATGGGCGCGGCAATTACAGCCTGGGAATACGCGAGCAGATCGTGTTCCCGGAGATCGACTATGACAAGGTCGATACGATTCGCGGCATGGATATTGTCATATCCACCAGTGCGACCAGCAACGAAGAAGGGCGGGCCCTGCTGGACGGTTTCAACTTCCCGTTCCGCAACTAGGCACGTCCCCGGAGAGTATCTATGGCAAAGAAAAGCATGATCGCGCGCGATGCAAAGCGCAGTCGCATGGTGGCAAAATATGCCGCCAGGCGTGCTGCCATCAAGGCGCGCATAAAGGATCCGCAAGCCACACCACAGGAGCGTTTCGCTGCCGCACAGGAGTTGCAGCGACTGCCCCGTGATGCCAGCCCCGTGCGCCTGCGCAATCGGTGCAAGGCCACCGGTCGGCCACGTGGCTATTACCGCAAGTTCGGATTGGCGCGCAACAAGCTGCGTGAAGCGGCAATGCGTGGCGAAATTCCGGGTCTTACTCTCTCCTCTTGGTAGGCACAACACAGGTATCGGTACGCATGAGTATGACTGACCCCATCGCCGATATGCTCACCCGCATCCGGAACGGGCAATCGGCTGACAAGGAAAGCATCGATATGCCTTCGTCCCGCCTCAAGCAGGCCATTGCGCATGTGCTCAGGGAAGAAGGCTATATCACGGATTACGAAACCGCCGAGATCAATGGCAAGCCAAGATTGCGCGTCGTCCTCAAATACTTTCAGGGCGAAGGCGTGATCGAGCAGATCGAACGCGTTTCACGCCCAGGGCTGCGTGTTTATCGTGGTCGCAAGGAAGTGCCGCAGGTCGTCGGCGGTCTGGGGATCTCCATCATTTCGACTTCGCAGGGCCTGATGTCGGATCGGGCAGCGCGTGCTGCAGGTCACGGCGGCGAAGTGCTGTGCAAGGTCTCGTAGCGTACGGGCCCAGCCAGGCCAGAAAACAGGAACTGTCATGTCCAGAATAGCGAAAGCACCCATTGATCTGCCAAGCGGCGTCGAATGCAACATTTCGGGCCGCGATGTGCGCGTCAAGGGCAAGAACGGCGAACTGCACTTTCGCCTGCCGAACAATGTCGAACTGGCGGTCGAGGACGATACCGTCAAGGCGCGCCCGAGTGGCCGCGTGCATGACGTGGCTCTGACCGGTACCATCAGAGCTGTGGTCGCCAACATGGTGACCGGCGTGCATGAGGGTTTCGAGCGCAAGCTGGAACTGACCGGTGTCGGTTACCGCGCCCAGGCGCAGGGCAACAAGCTCAATCTGTCGCTGGGACTGTCGCATCCGGTCGTTTATGAAATGCCCGAAGGCGTGAGTGTGCAGACGCCGAGTCAGAGTGAAATCGTGCTCACGGGAGCGGACAAGCGTCAGGTTGGCCAGGTGGCCGCCGACATACGCAGCTATCGCCCCCCGGAGCCATACAAGGGCAAGGGTATTCGCTATTCGGACGAATACGTCATTCGCAAGGACGCGAAGAAGAAATAGGTTTTCGGCGTTGGCTTCAGTGGCACGACGCTTCGGTAATAGAGACGAGACGACACATGCACAAGAAATCCATGGCACGCCTGCGGCGCGCCCGGCGCACTCGCATCCATGTCCGCAACCTGGGGATGGAACGACTGTCGGTGTACCGCACGCCGCGGCACATCTACGCACAAATCGTGGCGCCTGACGGCGCGCAGACGCTGGTGGCGGCCGGCACCGTTGAACAGGCGATTCGCAATGAATGCAGCGGCAATACCGGCAATCGCGATGCTGCGCAAGTGGTTGGCAAGACAATTGCCGAACGCGCCAGAGCCGCGGGCATTGAGCAAGTGGCTTTCGATCGCAGCGGCTTTGCCTATCACGGCCGGATCAAGGCCCTGGCAGACGCGGCACGCGAAAACGGCCTGAAATTCTGACGGACGATTAAACAATGGCAGCACAAAACGAGCAACGGACGGAAGGCGATCTGCTGGAGCGATTGATTACCGTGAATCGCGTCGCCAAGGTGGTCAAGGGCGGTCGCCAATTCGGCTTTACCGCACTCACCGTCGTGGGTGACGGTCAGGGGCGTGTTGGCTACGGCTATGGCAAGGCGCGTGAAGTACCGCTGGCCATTGCCAAGGCCATGGAAGCGGCACGTAAGAACATGATCAACGTCCAGTTGAAGGAAAGCGGCACGATCCAGCATGAATGCAACGGTCGCCACGGCGCCAGTCGCGTCATCATGCGGCCTGCGTCCGAGGGTACGGGCGTGATTGCCGGTGGTGCCATGCGTGCCGTGTTTGAGGTTGCAGGCATCGAGAATGTTCTGGGCAAGAGCTACGGCTCGCGCAATCCGATCAACATGGTGCGCGCAACCATCAACGGACTGCGTGGCATGCACGATCCTGAATACATCGCGGCCAAACGCGGCAAGACAGTCGAAGAAATTACAGCGTAACGGAACAAATCGTGACGGATATGGACAAAAAACTGAGGATTACGCTGGTGCGCAGTCTTGCCGGACGTACGCGCAAGCAGCATGCGTGCATCCGCGGGCTGGGACTGCGGCGCCTGCACCATACGGTACTGATTGCCGACACCCCCGAAAATCGCGGCATGGCGTACAGGGTTGGCGACATGCTCCAGATTGAAGAGGCCTGATATGAGATTGAATGACCTGCATCCGGGGCCGGGTGCGCGCCACAACAGCAAGCGTCTCGGGCGCGGCCCGGGCTCTGGGCTCGGCAAGACTGCCGGTCGTGGCCACAAGGGCCAGAAGGCCCGCTCCGGCGGCTACCACAAGGTGGGCTTCGAGGGCGGCCAGATGCCCCTGCAGCGTCGTGTGCCCAAACGCGGCTTCAATTCCAGGACACGTCCGGTGGCCGAAATTCGTCTGGCCGCACTGAACAAGCTGCAAGGGACGGTGGATCTGGATACCCTGAAACAGGCCGGACTGATCCCGCGCCAAGCACAACGTGCCAAGGTCATCGCCGGTGGCGAGCTCGACCGCGCGGTCACGCTCAGAGACATTGCTGCAAGCGCTGGTGCCGCCGCTGCCATTGAAGCGGCCGGCGGCAGCATCGAAACAACCGACTGAAGAAGATGGCAAGGAGATCCCGCAATCAGGCTACCGGCATGCAGCCGCAACTCGGCTCGCTGACCGAGGTGCGTCAGCGCCTACTGTTTCTGGTCGGTGCGCTGATCGTATACCGCATCGGGACATTCATCCCGGTTCCGGGTATCGATCCGCAGCAACTGGCTGCCATGTTCGAGCAGCAGTCCGGCACCATACTGGATATCGGGATCATGTTCACCGGTGGCGCCCTCAGTCGCCTGTCGCTGTTTGCGCTTGGTGTCATGCCGTACATCTCGGCATCGATCATAATGCAGTTGATGAGCGCCACCATCCCGTCGCTCAAGGAACTGAAGAAGGAAGGCGAAGCCGGGCGCCGCAAGATCACGCAATATACGCGCTACGGCACACTGGCACTGTCCACCTTCCAGTCCATCGGCATGGGGATCGCCCTGTGGGGGCAGGGTATCGCCGTGGACGGCATACCGCAGTACAGTTTCATCTTCACCACTGCAGTGTGCCTCATCACCGGCGCCATGTTCCTGATGTGGCTTGGCGAGCAGATCACCGAGCGCGGCATCGGCAACGGCATATCCATGCTGATCTTCGCCTCCATCGTCGCCGGTCTGCCGTCGGCGGTCGGCGGTACACTGGAGCTGGTTAGCAGTGGTGAACTGCACATCTTCACGGCGCTGGGCATCTTCGTCGGCGCCATGGCGGTGTTGGCATTCGTGGTTTTCATGGAGCGCGGCCAACGTCGCATTCCCGTGCACCATGCCCAGCGTCAACGCGGGCGACGCATGTACAGTGCGCAGACCCAGCATCTGCCGCTCAAGGTCAACATGGCGGGTGTCATACCGCCGATTTTTGCCTCCAGCATCATTCTGTTCCCGGCCACGGTCATCCGCATCCTGGGGCAGGACAGTGCGCTCGGTAGCTGGGTGGCCGGCGCCATAGCACCGGGCCAGCCGCTGTACGTGCTGTTCTACTCCGGCATGATCATATTCTTCTGCTTTTTCTATACGGCACTGGTATTCGATTCGCGTGATACGGCCGACAATCTGAAGAAGTCCGGTGCATTCGTGCCTGGTGTGCGCCCCGGCATTCAGACCGCAAACTACATCGACAATGTGCTGACCCGGTTGACAGTTGCTGGTGCGGTCTACGTGACCGCCGTCTGCCTCCTGCCCGAGTTGCTGATTCTACAATTTAACGTGCCTTTCTATTTCGGCGGCACATCGTTGCTGATTATCGTCGTGGTGGTCATGGACTTCATGTCGCAACTGCAGGCGCACCTGATGTCCCACCAATACGAGGGACTGATGAAGAAGCAGAACATCAAGGGCGGCTCGCAGGCGGGCATGTTGCGCTGATTGCCTGTCACTGAACCACGCAGCTACACGATTTGAGGATTGAGATGAAAGTTAGAGCATCGGTAAAGAAGATCTGCCGCAATTGCAAGGTGATTCGACGCCACGGAGCGGTCATGGTGATCTGCTCGACCGACCCGCGTCACAAACAGCGGCAGGGCTGACTTGACGCCAGTACTGGCATATTCAACGAAAAAAGGTTATAATTCTTTGCTTTTCCGGAACCAGCGCGAGGCAGCCGACAAATGCTTCAGGACGCGCGACCGGAGAGCATCATGTTATCCGGGAGTTCGATCGAATGGCGCGAATCGCAGGGGTTAACTTACCAATCAACAAGCATGCCGTCATCGCCTTGACGTCACTGTACGGCATCGGGCCGACACGCGCGAGAAGGATCTGCGACGCCGCGAATGTCGCACCCACCACGCGCATCAAGGAATTGACGGAAGGCGAGGTGGAAGCACTGCGCACCGAAGTCGGCCGCTACAGCATAGAAGGTGATCTGCGGCGCGAGGTGTCGATGAACATCAAGCGTCTCATGGATCTCGGATGCTACCGCGGTCTCCGGCACCGGCGCGGTCTGCCGGCACGCGGCCAGCGCACGAAAAACAACTCACGCACTCGCAAGGGGCCGCGTCGTCCGATCCGGCGTTGATGGCTCATTGCATTAGGCAGCAGCACAGGTAACAGTATGGCGACAGGCACAAGCACGACTGGGGCAACACGCAAGGCGCGTACCCGGCAGAACGTGACCGACGGCATCGCGTTCGTCTATGCAACATTCAACAACACGATCATCACCATATCGGATCGTCAGGGCAACGTGCTCTCGTGGTGTACGTCGGGTACCTGCGGTTTCCGCGGATCGCGTAAAAGCACACCATTCGCCGCCCAGGTTGCGGCGGAACGCGCCGGTGAGGGTGCTGCCCAGTATGGGGTCAAGAACCTTGAAGTGCGCGTCAAGGGACCGGGGCCGGGCCGTGAGGCGGCAGTGCGCTCCCTCAATGGTGCCGGTTTCAGGGTGACGACCATCATCGATGTCACGCCCATTCCGCACAATGGTTGCCGGCCGCCGAAGAAGCGCCGCGTCTGATCAATCAACGAGTCGAGTCATGGCGAAATATACTGGACCGAAATGTAAATTGTCCCGTCGCGCGGGCACCGACCTGTTCCTCAAGGGACGGGGGCGCTCGCTGGAAGGCAAGTGCAAGATCGACACGCCACCCGGCGGTCAGGGCGGCCGACGTCAGCGCCTGTCCGACTATGCGCTGCAGTTGCGTGAGAAGCAGAAACTGCGGCACATGTACGGCGTGCTCGAGCGGCAATTCCTCAATTACTACAAGAAGGCCGCGCAGCAGAAGGGCTCGACCGGCGTACTGCTGCTGCAGTTGCTCGAGTCGCGTCTGGACAATGTCGTCTACCGGATGGGATTCGCCGCGACGCGTGCCGAGGCGCGCCAGCTGGTCAATCACAAGGCCATTGCAGTCAACGACTATCCGGTCAACATTCCCTCCTACCAGGTCAAGGCCGGTGACAGGATCGCCATTCGCAACAAGGCGAAGAACCAGACCCGCATCCAGGAGGCACTGGAAGTGGCAGGTCAGATCGGCATCAGCGACTGGGTGGATGTCGACGTGAAAGGGCTGCAGGGGGAATTCAAGGCCATGCCCGACCGTGATCAGGTGCTGCCGGACATCAACGAGAACCTGGTCGTCGAACTTTATTCCAAGTAAACGAGGCTGTCGCACACAGCCAGAGGTATTGACACCATGCAGACTGGATCCAGTCAATTGCTCAAGCCCCGTCTGGTCGAGGTTGAGCGGATCAATCCCCGTCGTGCGCGTATCGCGCTGGAGCCGCTGGAGCGGGGCTACGGCCATACGCTCGGCAATGCCATTCGTCGCATTCTGCTGTCCTCCATACCTGGTGCGGCGATTGTCGAAGCCCGCATAGACGGCGTATTGCACGAATACACCACGGTCGAAGGCATGCAGGAAGATGTCATCGACGTATTGCTGAATCTGAAGAACGTCGCCGTGCGCATGCACGCACGCGAAGAGGCCGAGCTGCGGCTGCATGCCACACAGCCCGGGCCGGTGACCGCCGGCGACATCACCACGGAGCATGACGTTGAAATCGTTAATCCGGACCTGGTGATCGCCAATCTGACCAGCGGCGAACTCGACATGACACTCAAGGTCAGAACCGGTCGCGGCTATGAACCGGCGCAGAGCGGTGACCAGGATGATGACGCGGACAGCGCGGAAATCGGCTCGCTGCTGCTGGATGCTTCCTTCAGCCCGATCCGGCGCGTGAGTTATGCCGTCGATCGGGCACGTGTCGGCCAGCGCACGGACCTGGACAAACTGGTGCTGGACATAGAAACCAATGGCAGCATCGAGCCGGATGAGGCTGTGCGCACGGCGGCGGCAACCCTGTACGACCAGCTGTCCGTGTTCGTCGACCTTGAGGCGCGTGAAGAAACCAGTCCCGAAAAGGACACCAGCGAGGTTGATCCGGCACTGCTCAAGCCGGTGGAGGATCTGGAGCTGACGGTGCGGTCGACCAACTGTCTGAAGGCGGAAGACATCCACTATGTGGGTGATCTGGTGCAGCGCACCGAGCATGAACTGATGCGTACGCCCAACCTGGGCAAGAAATCGCTGACCGAAATCAGCACGGTGCTGGCAGAGCACGGTCTGTCGCTTGGCATGACGGTCGACAACTGGCCGCCGGCAGATCTGGTTGCTACCGAGAAAAGCGATTGAATCGAGAATCCTGCAGACTGTGCTCAGTTCTGCTGACGATATAGTGCACAAGGAACATACCCATGCGTCATCGAAAAAGTGGTACCAATCTCGGCCGCAAGTCGTCGCACCGACAGGCCATGCTGCGCAACATGTCAGCCTCCCTGTTCCGCCATGAGCTGATCTGTACAACGCTGCCGCGCGCCAAGATGCTGCGCAAGACGGCGGAACCGCTCATTACACTGAGCAAGAAGGACAGCGTGTCCAATCGACGCCTCGCATTCAGACGTCTGCGGGACAAGGAAGTAGTCGGCAAACTGTTCGCGGAACTGGGCGTGCGCTATGCCGACCGACCGGGCGGGTATGTACGCATCCTCAAGTGCGGCCACCGTGCTGGTGACAGTGCGCCGATGGCCTATGTCGAACTGGTCGACCGGCCCATGCCCGAGGAGGCGGAAGACGACGACGCATGAGCTTGCGCCACCGCTGCCGAGCGCAGACTCGCATCGAACCGTGAAGCCGGCCCTGCAATCGCAGGCCGGTTTCTTTTTTGGTGCCCTTGCCGGGCGGGTATCAGCCGGGCACCGAGAGCATGCGTGGCATGGTCGCATCAAGGCGCAAAGCCGTCAACGCGCCACCCCAGGCGGCGCCGGAGTCAATGCACCAGACATTGCATGACGGCCATACTTTCGGCGCCAGTGTCGACCAGTGCCCGAAAACGATACGGCAACCCATGCTGCGACGCCCGGGCGAAAGGAACCAGGGCATGAGATCTGCCGGTGCTGCATCCGGCCCGGCCTTGTGGCGCATATCCAGGCTGCCGTCGGCATGGATGAAGCGTTGCCGCGTCAGGGCGTTGGTTATGTAGCGCAAGCGTTCCATGCCGGTCAGAGCGGACGACCAGTGCGCCGGAGTATCGCCGTACAACCCGGCCAGCACCGCATCATGATCGGAGCCGCGCAGCGCGTTTTCCAGTTCTGCCGCCCGGCGGTGCGCCTGCGGCAGATCCCAGCTCGCCGGGATGCCGGCATGCACCATGGTCCAGCCGAGGTCGGCATCCGTATGCAGCAGGGGGCGATGACGCAGCCAGGCCAGCAGCTCCTCGCCGTCAGAGGCTTGCAGTAGCGGCAGCAGCTCCGGCGCAAGCCGTTCTTTCGCATTGGGTTTGCGCGCCTGTACCAACAGGGCCAGATCATGATTGCCCAGTACCGTGACAGCAGTGTTGCCCAGGCCGCGGATGAAGCGCAGACAATCGAGAGAATCCGGCCCGCGGTTGACCAGATCGCCGACGAACCAGAGCCGGTCGTGGTGCGGATCGAAGGCCATCTCGTCCAGCAGGCGTTCGAGTGCGTGCCGATTGCCGTGCAGATCGCCGATTGCAAATGTCGCCATGATGCCCGTACTGCTCGTGTGTCATTGCCCCTGCATTACCGCCGCATCAACAGCACGGAGAAGGATTGATGTGCTGTCACCCAGAGTGCAGCGGCCGACGTGGTTCGTCCGCCACGCAGCCGGTTGCCATAAAAAAACCGGCACGAATGCCGGTTTTTTGCGTGCTGCAGGCAGGCGCCTGAGCCTACTTGATCTTCGCCTCCTTGAAGATCACGTGCTTGCGTGCCTTGGGATCGTATTTCTTCATTTCCAGCTTGTCGGGCGTATTTCTCTTGTTCTTGTATGTGGTGTAGAAAAAGCCCGTGTCGGCAGTGGATACCATCCGAATCTTTTCACGCATCAAACTTTCTCCCCACGTGCGCGCATTTCGCTCAGCACGTGATCAATACCCTTGCGATCGATAATACGCATACCCCGGGTGGAAACCCGTAGTCGGACGTAGCGCTTTTCGGATGCAACCCAGAAGCGGTGCCACTGCAGGTTGGGCACGAAACGGCGCTTGGTCTTTCTGTGCGCGTGCGACACATTGTATCCGGTAATCGGGCGCTTCCCGGTAACCTGACAAACTTGGGACATTGCTTACCTCATGCGTGGCGTCGGCAAGGACGAACGGCCATCAGCGAGTCGCGTATTAAAGCATTTTTACAGCCGGATGGCAATACGGTCATGATGGTCATGCACATGCCGCGTGCGTCATGGGCTGCAGCCGACTCAGGGAATTTCGTTGTGCCGGACGAGAATGCGTGCATGGTCGGACTGCAGGTGCCGGGCGAGCTGTTCAATAAGGTAGACAGAGCGGTGTCTGCCGCCGGTACAGCCGATGGCAATCGTGACGTAGGCTCTGTTTTCGCGCATGAATTCCGGCAGCCACCGCAACAGGAAGCTGCCGATGTCATCCAGCATGCGGCCGGTTTCGACATGTTGTTCGAGGTAGTCGGCGACCGCACGGTCGCGCCCGGTCAATTCGCGCAGGGCAGGCTCCCAGTGGGGATTGGGCAGACAACGGACATCGAAGACAAAATCGACTGCTGGTGGCACTCCATGTTTGAAGCCGAAGGACTGCAGCAGTATCGACAACTCGCCCTCGGCTGTGGCTTCGACGCTGTTGCGAACCACATCCCGCAACTGGTGGATATTCGTGGCGCTGGTATCGAAAGTGAAATCGGCCTGTGCGGCGATGGGTGCCAGCAGTTGCCGGTCAAGGGCGATGGCGTCGGCCAGCATGGTGCGGTCGTCGGTAAGGGGGTGTTTGCGGCGTGTCTCGGCAAAGCGCTTGAGAAGGACATCGTCGCTGGCGTGCAGATAGATGACTCGCGTTTCGATGCCGCCTTTGCGCAGGGTGTCGATGCGCGAGCCGAAGGCTGCCAATTCCTCGTGCCGCGTGCGTGCATCGATGCCCACGGCCATGCGGTCGAAATCCAGGCCGTGCCGGTTCAGCGTGGCTACCGAGGCGTCGTGCAGCAGCTCCATCGGCAGATTGTCGATGCAGTAGTAGCCGAGATCCTCGAGCATTTTCAGGGCCACGGTCTTGCCGGCGCCGGCCAGACCGCTGACCACGATCAAGCGCATGTTTGCCTCGGGGTTGTTCCAGTGTAAAGCGCCCTTGCGATATGCGTTTCGATCGCAAGTGCAGGGCAGTTGCGCCCGTGAGTGTCGGAGCCCGCGTCCGGGCCCCGACACATGCACGCCAGTCAGCCGCTGCTCAGGCTCGAGTTGCTCTTGTTGCGCACGCGCTGGTCTATGGCCTTGTCCTTGTGGCGCCGGGTCTGGCGATCCAGTTTATCCACCATTGTGTTGATGGCGGTGTACATGTCATCTCCGGCTGCCTGCGCGTGTAGTTTGTTGCCGCGGACATTCATGGTGATTTCCGCCCGGTGGCTGCTTTTTTCCACCGTCAGGATGACATCGGCATCGATCAGATGATCGAAATGTCGCTTGATGCGTTCCATCTTGGATTCGACATGATCGCGCAGGGATTGTGTCATTTCCAGATGGTGCCCGGAGATATTCAGATTCATGTTGCACTCCTGATCTGTTGCCGAATGGGCTTGAGTGAGTGCCCCGTTGCAAGGCCCGCGCTCGTTTGCGAGCGCCGGTCGAGCGGCCGTATGGGGCAGGTACGGACGTCGATCGTGCTCATCTCGGTCTATGCCTGCGTTGACTGGAAGACGCAATTGCCAGGGCCCCGCGATACTTGGACACCGTGCGACGCGCGACGGGAATGCCGGTCGTGTCATGCAGCAGGGTTGCCAGTTGCGTATCGGAAAGTGGCTTTCCCGGCTGTTCGGCGTTGATCAGGCGCTTGATCATGGCTTGTATGGCAGTGGCAGAGATGCTGCCACCATCGGGGTCGGCAATTCGGGTGGAGAAGAAATGCTTGAGTTCAAATATGCCGCGTGGCGTCTGCATGAATTTGTTGGTGGTTGCTCGTGACACGGTCGATTCATGCATATTCAGTCTCTCGGCGACGTCCTGCAGCATGAGCGGTCGCATGGCCGTCTCCCCATAATCCAGAAATCCGCCTTGTACCTCAACCAGATGGCCGGCAACCCGTAACAGGGTTTCGTTGCGGCTGGCGATGCTGTTGAGAAAAAAGTGGGCTTCCTTGAGGTGGGTTCTGAGCGTGGCGCGATCCTGCTTGCTGCGAATCTGGTCGATCAAGCCGAGACAGCGGTCGTTGATGCGCAGTCGGGGCGCGATATCGCTATTCAGCTGGGCGTGCCAGCCCGATTCGCGGCGCACAGCGTAGATTTCGGGTATCACGTATTCCGGCTGCGTGTGGCTGAAGGCTGCGCCGGGGTCGGGCTGCAGACTGTGGAGCAGGTCTTGCGCCGCGCGCAGCTCCGTTGTCGCGACCTTCAGCCGACGTGCCAATGCATCGGCATTGCCGGCCAGTTGGTCGAGGTCATTGCCTTCAACCAGTTGCAGTGCCAGAGCGCGGCCGGCATGTTGCGGTTCCAGTTGCCGCAACTGGATCGACAGGCATTCGGCAAGGCTGCGGGCACCCGCGCCGCCGGGTTCGAAGGACTGGATGGCGGCCAGTATCCGCTCGCTCTGATGCGACTGCAGATTGTGCTCGCGGAGCAGTATCTGCTGCAGCTCGGGCCATTGCGACAATCGGCCACGCGCATCAATGGCATCGATGATGTAAGCGGCGCCGCGGCGCTCCTGCGGTGAGAAGGGGTGCAGATCGGCCTGCCATGCAAGATGGCTATGCAGGTCGGTGTTGGCGGCGAGGTAAGCTGAAGGGTCGGCGCTCGTGTCCGTGTGCCCCGCGCTCGCCTGGCCGTTGGTGTATATGTCGCTCCAGTCGGCATCGACGGCGAGATCTTCCGGGATGGTAGTGTCGGATCCGGCGTCCGGGTTGTCCGTGCCATGCCCGGCATCCGCCGGTTCCGGTTCGTCGAATTCCAGCATCAGATTGGCTTCGACAGCGGTGTTTATTTCCGACTTCAGCTCCAGCGATGACAGTTGCAGCAGGCGAATAGCCTGTTGCAGGGCCGGCGTCATGGTCAGACGCTGTGAAACATCCAGTTGCAGTGTCTGTTTCACAGCCGGAAGTCCTGGCCGAGATAGACATCGCGAACCTGCTGATCGGCCAGTACCTGTTCGTCGGTACCCTGGGCGATGACCGATCCTTCACTGAGAATATAGGCCCGTTCGCAGATGCCGAGTGTTTCACGCACATTATGGTCGGTGATCAGCACGCCGATGCCGCGTTGCTGCAGATGACGGACGATGGCACGGATATCACCGATCGAAATCGGATCAATGCCGGCAAAGGGCTCGTCCAGCAGCATGAACTGTGGTTCCGAGGCCAGTGCACGGGCAATTTCCACGCGTCGTCGTTCGCCGCCGGACAGACTCTGCCCTCTGGAAGATGCGATGTGGCTGATCGACAGTTCTTCCAGCAATGCTTCCAGTTGTGCCTTGCGTGCACGTTTGTCGAGATCGGCGCGCAGCTGCAGGATGGCACGGATATTGTCCGCCACTGACAGTTTGCGAAAGACTGATGCTTCCTGCGGCAGATAGCCCAGACCCAGACGGGCACGGGCATGCACGGGCAGGCCGGTGAGGTCGCGGCCGCCCAGGGTTATGCTGCCCCTGTCCGGCGTGATGAGGCCGACAATCATGTAAAACGAGGTCGTCTTGCCCGCGCCATTAGGGCCGAGCAGTCCGACCACCTCGCCGCGGTCAAGCGTTATGTCGACTTCATGTACGACCTGGCGACCACCGAGCCGCTTGTTCATGCCGCTCGTGGCCAGGCGGCTGCCGGCGGTCCCGTTACTGCTGGCAGGTTTGGATGCCATCGTCATGGCTGGTTCGCGGTACCCCCGTCATCGTCTTCTGGATGCAGTGTAATTTCGACACGCTGTTCGTTTCCGGGTTCCCTTTCGGCCACGGTGCGGCGGGAGTCGAGGTATTGGTGGATGATCTCGCTGGTAATGGTGTCGCCTGCACGGACAACCTTGGCATCGCCACGCAGCGTGATGCGGGCGTTGCTGCTGGTATAGATGATGCGGCCGGAGTGGCCGTTGACCGGCTTGTCATCGCTGCTGCCGCCATTTTGTGGCGGTATGCGATGGAAGGTGGCGGGCTGGCCTTTCAGCACGGCGCGCAGATTGCCGTCTTCCAGCTGTTTGACTGTCAGATGCTGACCGTTGAGTGTCAGGCCGCCGCGGACCACCACTACATCGCCGGTGTAGATACTGGTGTCTTTATCCCGCAGGAATTCCGCGTTGTCGGAAGTGATGGTGACCGTACTCGGATCCGGCGCGGCTGCATGTGCTGTTGCCGCGATTACCGACAGCAGGGCTGCGATGCAAATGGACAGGAAGGGGTTATGGTGTCTGATGCAGTGTCCGGACATTGTCGAGAAGCCTCAGTTGGTCGTTTTCCATATTGATGTACAGGCCGTCGCCCTCGGTGACCCGGTTGGGTTCTGTGGCGATGATGTGCGCCTGGCTCTTGATGAGATTGGTTTTCGGGTACACCCAGGCATTGTCCGTGCGAATGTGAACGATCCGGTCGGAAGATTCGGGATGACGCAGCTTGACCCCATCCTTGAGATGAATGGCGTTGATGTCCGGCGGGACATATCCCTTGTCGGCATCCAGATCCCACCAGGTGGGCGTGTTGGCGACATAATGAACATGAATGTCGTACAGGCGTGCTGAGTTGTCTGCGTAATGCAGCGACTCATCCACTTCCATGCGGTAGGCCATCTGGCCCTGTTCATCCATTTGGTGGATCGTGGCATCACGCATGTAATAGTCGCTGCCCTGCGGCGTAATGGCGATTTTCGGCAGGCCTGCTGCCGGGCCCGCGGTTTGCAGCAACCGCCAGCCAGCGAGTCCAACCGCCGTAATGAACAGCAGGATGATGGCGACGCGCAAAAACAATTCTCCGGGCCTCTGGTCAATGTGCACTGTGTGCGGAAATCATCATTTCACAGGCCTCGCGGACTGCGCCTTCGCCTCCCCGGGCCTGGCTGACCCAGTGTGCCGCCTGGCGGACATCTGGAATGGCATCGGCAACAGCCAGGGCCAGGCCGGCCCGGCGCATGACCGGCAGATCGGGCAGGTCGTCCCCCATGAAAGCGGCCTGTTCGGGGCCGATGCCGAGTTCGGCCAGCAATGCCTTGAAGTCAATCAGCTTATCTCGGCTGTCGAGATAAATATGCTCGACACCGAGCGCGTGCAGCCGCGCGGCGATCGGCGCGGACGGCCGGCCGCTGATGACAGCCGGGGTGATGCCCGTGCCCTGCAGACGCTTCAGGCCCAGACCATCCTTGATGCTCATGGTTTTGATCTCTTCGTCATGGGGACCCAGGTACAACTTGCCGTCAGTCAGCACACCGTCGACATCAAAGACTATGACCCGAATCCGGGCCGCTTGCTGCTTGATAGCATCGGTAGTCATGTTCATATCACGTTTGCCTTGAGCAGGTCCTGCATGTTCAGTGCGCCCACCGGTCGGTTGTCCGGGTCGACAATTACCAGGCCGCCGCCGCCGATGCGTTTCTCCTCGAGCAGGCGAATCGCTTCGGCGGCCATCATGTCCGTGCTGGCGGTGACGGGGTTTTGCGTCATGTGTGATGCAATCCCGGCGGTGTTGATATTGATATCCTCGTCCAGGGCACGGCGCAGATCGCCGTCGGTGAAGACTCCGGCGAGGCGCCCGTCGGGGTCGACAACGCCGGTCATGCCGAGGCCCTTCGTCGTCATTTCCAGCAGGGCCGCGCGCAGCGAGGCGTCAAGCGTCACGACAGGCATTTCCGCTCCGGTGTGCATGAGATCGCCCACCGTTAGCAACAGGCGCTGGCCAAGTGTGCCGCCGGGATGGGAGCGGGCGAAGTCCTCGGTGGTGAATTCACGGGCCTCGAGCAGGGCCACGGCCAGTGCATCACCCAGTACCAGCGCGGCAGTGGTGCTGGCTGTCGGCGCCAGATGCAAGGGACAGGCTTCGGCCTTGACGCTGCCATCGATGTAGACATCGGCGCGCTGCGCAAGTGTGGAGTCCGCACCCCCGGTGAGAGCGATCAGCGGGATGCCGAGGCGCTTGATCAGCGGCAGTATGGTCAGTATTTCGCCGGTTTCCCCGGAATAGGACAGGGCGATCACCACGTCCTCTGATGTGAGCATGCCCAGGTCGCCGTGGCTGGCTTCGCCGGGGTGCACGAAAAAGGCCGGCGTGCCGGTGGATGCCAGCGTGGCGGCAATCTTGCCGCCGATATGGCCGGATTTGCCCATGCCGGTGACGACGACACGGCCGGTGCAGGCCAGGATATGTCCGGCGGCACAGGCGAAGTCTTCATTGATGCGTGCCTGGAGTGTTGCCACGGCATCGGCCTCGATACCGATCACGCGGCGCCCGGCGGCAATCAGCTGATCCTGTTCCATGCGTGACATTCTACCCCAGCAATCCGCGCTGCCGGTTGAATGAATGTATTAGCCACATAAATACAATAGTGGCGCGTATAATGCGCCTACACTCCGCAGCTTGCACCAGTTTCATGAATGATGCCGCCATCGCCATCAACGATGTACACAAACGTTTCGCCTCGACCCACGCGCTGAAGGGCGTGAGCTTCGACATTCAGCGTGGCGAATTCTTCGGCCTGCTCGGGCCGAACGGTGCCGGCAAATCCACCCTGATCAACGTCATTGCCGGTCTGACCCACGCCAGCGAAGGTTCGGTTGCCGTGCTCGGCCACGATGTGCAGGCGCAGTTCCGCGCCGCGCGCAGCAGCCTGGGCGTGGTGCCGCAGGAACTGGTGTACGACCCGTTCTTTCCGGTGCGTGATCTGTTGCGCCTGCAGGCCGGCTACTACGGCTGCGGCAAGGATTACTGGCCGTGGATCGATGAATTGCTGTCGCGGCTGGAACTGACCGACAAGCGCAACGAGACCATGCGCGCCCTGTCCGGCGGCATGAAGCGGCGCGTGCTGATCGCGCAGGCGCTGGCGCACAAGCCCGATGTGGTCATTCTCGACGAGCCGACCGCTGGCGTGGATGTGGAGCTGCGCCGCACGCTGTGGCGTTTCACCCGCGAACTCAATGCCGCCGGGCACACCATCGTGCTGACCACACACTATCTGGAGGAAGCCGAGGAATTGTGCGAACGCATCGCCATCCTGAATCACGGCGAGCTGCGCGTGCTGGAAGACAAGCACACGCTGCTGCAGCGCCGGCCGTTCCGTTATCTGCGCATCGAGGTCAGTGGCAGTGGCAAGCTGCCCGAGGACATGGAGTCCTTGATCGTGGCACGCAATGCCAATGAAATCAGCTTCAAGCTGAGACAGGACTCGGACGCCATCGGGGATGTGCTCGAGGCCGTGCGTCAATCCGGCTATTTCATCGAGGATGTGCACACACGTGAACCCACGCTGGAGAACGTGTTCGTCGAGCTGACCATGGATCAATCCAGTGGGGAGGCCGCATGAACCTCTACGGTTGCTATACCCTGTTCGTCAAGGAAGTGCGCCGCTTCTGGTCCGTCATTGGCCAGACCGTGGGCGCGCCGGTGATGACCTCTCTGCTGTACCTGCTGGTATTCAACCAAGTGCTCGAGGACCGCATCAATGTGTACGAAAATGTCTCCTACACGGCATTTCTGATCCCCGGTCTGGTGATGATGGGCATCATCCAGAACTCGTTCGCCAACACCTCGTCGAGTCTCACGCAGTCCAAGATCAACGGCAACCTGGTGTTTCTGCTGCTGACACCGTTGTCGGCAGTCGAGCTCTATCTGGCCTACATGGGGGCCGCCATCCTGCGTGCGACACTGGTCTCCGTGACCCTGTTCCTGGTGGCGCAATTCTTTGCCACGGTGCCGATCGTCAATCCGCTGCTGGTGCTGGTCATGCTGCTGCTGTCCAGCGGCACGCTGGCGGTGATGGGTCTGATCGCGGGCATTCTGGCCAACAAGTTCGAACACCTGGCCGCGTTTCAGAATTTCTTCATCATGCCCATGACTTTCCTGTCGGGTGTGTTCTATTCCATTCAGACCTTGCCTGAGTTCTGGCAGCACGCATCGCATTACAATCCCTTTTTCTACATGATCGACGGGTTTCGGCGTGGCTTCTTCGGCATCAGCGATATCGAGCCCTGGCTCAGCGTGACCGGCGTGGCCGTGTTTTTCGTGCTGGTATCGGTGCTGTGCATTTTCATGTTTCATCAGGGTTACAAGATACGCAGCTGATGCAGCCTGGCGACGCTTGGCCTAGAATGAATGCATACAATTGCCGAATGAACTGCCACTATTTATGTATACCGCTGAAAAGATTCGTGAACTTATAGAAAATGGCATGCCGGATGCGACCGTTGACGTGCGCGGTGATGATGGCGCGCATTTCGCCGCGCTGGTGGTTTCGCCCAGTTTCGAGGGCTGCAGCATCATCGAGCAGCATCGCATGGTCTACGCCACGCTCGGCGAGCGCATGGGCAACGAAATCCATGCCCTGTCGCTAAGGACGCGGACGCCCTGATGGATCTGCTGCGCATCGAGGGCAGTGCGCCGCTGGTCGGCGATATCCGTGCTTCCGGCGCCAAGAACGCGACGCTGCCGATCATGGCGGCGGCGCTGCTGATCGACGAGCCGCTGATCGTCGAGAATGTGCCGCACCTGGAAGATGTCACCACCACCAACATGCTGCTGGCCCACATGGGAGTCACCGTTACGGTGGGCGATCACATGGTGGTGGAGGCAGACGCCTCCACCATCGAACGCTGCATTGCTCCCTACGAACTGGTCAAGACCATGCGTGCCTCCATTCTGGTGCTGGGGCCGCTGCTGGCACGCCACGGCGAGGCGGAGGTGTCCCTGCCGGGTGGCTGTGCCATCGGTGCTCGGCCGGTCGACATCCACCTGCGCGGGCTGGAGGCCATGGGGGCGGAAATCCAGGTCGAGGCGGGCTATATCAAGGCCCGGGCGCGACGCCTGCAGGGCGCGCACATCACCATGGACACGGTGACCGTCACTGGCACCGAGAATCTGATGATGGCAGCGACGCTGGCCGACGGTGTGACCATACTGGAAAACGCCGCACGCGAGCCGGAAGTGATCGACCTGGCGCGTTGTCTGCAGGATATGGGCGCCGACATCGAGGGCGCCGGAACCTCCGTCATACGCATCCGGGGCTGTCGGCAATTGCATGGCGCGCGCCATCGTGTGCTGCCGGATCGCATCGAGACCGGCACGTTCCTCGTCGCCGGTGCAGCAACACGCGGACGCGTACGGGTCAGCCATACCGAGCCCGAGCCGGTGGAGGCCATCATGGCGAAGCTGGCTGAATGCGGAGCGAAAGTGTCCTCCGGTAACGACTGGGTCGAGGTCGACATGCAGGCGGCCGTGCCGCAGAGCGTGACGTTACGCACCGCGCCCTATCCGGGCTTTCCGACCGACATGCAGGCGCAGTTCTGTACTCTGAACTGCGTTGCCGACGGTGTGGGCACGATTACCGAAACCGTGTTCGAGAATCGTTTCATGCACGTATCCGAATTGCAGCGCATGGGGGCGGAAATCCGCCAGGAAGGCAACACGGTCGTGGTGCAGGGCGTCGATCGGCTGACCGGCGCACCGGTCATGGCAACCGATCTGCGCGCCTCCGCTTCGCTGGTGCTGGCGGGGCTGGTGGCGGATGGTGTCACCGAGGTGCGCAGGATCTACCATATTGATCGCGGCTATGAATGCATCGAGGAAAAGATGGCGCAACTGGGCGCCTGCATCCACCGTCTGCCCGATCGAGGCCTGATGGACGCGACACAGCCGGAGCCGGCATGATTACGCTGGCCTTGTCCAAGGGTCGCATTCTCGCGGATACGCTGCCGCTGCTGGCGGATGCCGGCATCGTTCCGGAAGAGGATCCGACAGTCTCCCGCAAACTGGTGTTCAGCACCAATCGGGCGGATCTGCAGTTGCTGGTGATCCGCGCCACTGATGTACCCACATTCGTCGCTTACGGCGCGGCTGATCTCGGCGTCGCCGGCAAGGACGTGCTGCTCGAACACGGCAGCGAGGATCTGTATGAGCCGCTGGATCTCGGCATCGCCCGCTGTCGCCTGATGACTGCAGGCCGGCCCGGCACCATGCAGGAACCGACCAGCAGGCCGCTGCGCGTGGCTACGAAATACACGGCAACGACGCGCGACTGGTTCGCGCGTGCCGGACGCCAGGTCGAGATCATCAAACTGTATGGCTCCATGGAACTGGCGCCGCTGGTTGGTCTGGCGGATCTCATCGTGGATCTGGTCGACACCGGCGGCACGCTGCGCGCCAACGGTCTTGAGCCGTTCGACACCATCGAGGACATCAGCGCACGGCTGGTAGTCAACAAGGCGGCACAGAAGATGAAACAGCAGCGGATCGACGAACTCCTGCAGCTGTTTGCCGATAGTGTCAGGCGGGCGGCATGATCCGGCGCCTGGATGCAAGTGCGCCTGACTTCGAGGCGGCATTCACCGCTCTTGTCAACCGTGAGACGCCGGTTCAGGCCGAAATCGATACGCTTGTTGCAGCGATCATCGAGGATGTGCGCATACGCGGTGACGCGGCGTTGCTTGAATACACGCGTGATCTCGATCAGCACCCGGCGCAGACGGTGGCAGCACTCGAAATACCCCGCGCCCGGCTGCAACAGGCACGCGATGCATTGGCGCCGCCCGCGCGTGATGCGCTGACCACGGCGGCGCAGCGCATTGCGCGTTATGCCGAGGAGCAGAAGCTGCAGGCGTGGGAATTCACCGATGACCGTGGCGTGACGCTGGGGCAGGCGATACGGGCACTGGATGCAGTCGGCATCTACGTGCCCGGCGGCAAGGCGGCCTATCCTTCCAGCGTGCTGATGAACGCCGTGCCGGCAAGGGTTGCCGGTGTCGGCGAGATCGTCATGACTTCGCCGGCGCCGGCCGGCGAGGTCAATGAGTGGGTGCTGGCTGCGGCGGCGCTGGCCGGTGTCGATCGCTTTTTCGCCGTCGGCGGCGCGCAGGCCATTGCCGCGCTGGCCTGGGGCACGGATACCGTGCCCGGCGTGGACAAGATCGTCGGCCCCGGCAACGCCTATGTGGCCGCCGCCAAGCGACAGGTTTTCGGCCGTGTCGGCATCGAGGCGGTGGCCGGTCCGTCCGAGGTGCTGATCATCGCCGATGGCAGCGGCGATCCCGTCTGGACGGCGCTGGACATGTTCGCGCAGGCGGAACATGACGAGCTGGCGCGGGCGCTGCTGCTGTCACCGGATGCCGCCTGGCTGGACGCCGTCGCTGCGCAGATGCAGCGGCTGTTGCCGGAACAGGCGCGCGCCGATGTCATTCGTGCCTCGCTGGCGCAGCAGGGTGCGCTGATTCGCGTGCCGGATCTGGACACTGCGGTGGATCTGGCGAACCGGGTTGCGCCCGAGCATCTGGAGCTGGCCGTGGCGCAACCGCGCCGTCTGCTGGATCGTGTGCGGCATGCCGGTGCGGTGTTCCTGGGGCACTACACGCCGGAGGCTTTCGGCGATTACTGTGCCGGCACGAACCATGTCCTGCCGACCGGGCAGACAGCACGGTTTTCCTCGGCTCTGGGAGTGCATGATTTTCAGCGCCGCCTATCGGTGGTTGAAACGGGATCCGCCGGGGCGAACTACCTGGCTCCGATTGCGGCTGCCATTGCCGAGGGCGAGGGGCTGCAGGCGCATGCCGAGTCGGCACGGGTGCGTGCAAAAGACAATGAGAACCGGCATCCATGATCCCGGAACTCGCAATCCCTGTGGTACACTTTGCCACGCCACGCCTGACGAAATTGCCTTGTCGGGCTATTGTTACCATTGATCGAACCGGCATTTTTCTGCCCTGCTCGAAGAGGTTGGACGCATGAGCAAAGAGGGGGTTGACGTCGGCAAACGCCGATTTCTGACCGGCGCCACCGCAGCGGTCGGTGGCGTGGGTGCAGCATTTGTCGCCACACCATTCATAAAATCATGGATGCCCAGTGCGAAAGCCAGAGCCCTGGGCGCGCCGGTAGAGATCAATATCGCCGAGCTGGAAGAGGGTGCACGCATTTCCGTCATATGGCGCGGCAAGCCGGTCTGGGTCATACGTCGTAACGAAAAGATGCTGGCATCGCTGGATCAGATTACCGATGAGTTGCGGGATCCGGACTCCGAACAGCAACAGCAACCGGCCTATTGCCAGAACCAGTACCGTTCGATTAAAAAACCGCTGCTGGTGGTAGTCGGCATCTGCACCCATCTGGGGTGCTCGCCGAAGTACCGCCCCGATGCTGATCAGGGACAGCTGGATGCGCCCGGCTTCTTCTGCCCCTGTCACGGCTCCAAGTTCGACATCGCCGGTCGCGTCTACAAGGGTGTGCCGGCGCCATTGAACCTGGAGATTCCTCCCTATCACTTTGTCAGTGACAACCTGCTCATAGTGGGTGTGGATCCGGAAGACGGCGGCAGTGATCAGGAGGCAGCATAATGGCTAATCGGTTCATGGGATGGGTGGATGACCGCTTCCCGCTGACGCAGCTCTGGAACGAGCATGTCGGCGAGTACATGGCGCCGAAGAACTTCAACTTCTGGTACTTCTTCGGATCCCTGGCGTTGGTGGTACTGGTCAATCAGCTGCTCACCGGCATCTGGCTGACCATGTCGTACAACCCGAGTGCGGAAGGCGCCTTCGATTCCGTCCTGTACATCATGCGCGACGTGGAATGGGGCTGGCTGATCCGCTACATGCACTCCACCGGCGCCTCGTTCTTCTTCATTGTCGTCTACCTGCACATGTTCCGCGGCCTGCTGTACGGCTCGCACCGCAAACCGCGCGAGCTGATCTGGATCTTCGGCTGCCTGATTTACCTGGCACTCATGGCGGAAGCCTTCATGGGCTATGTGCTGCCGTGGGGCAACATGTCCTACTGGGGAGCACAGGTCATCATTTCGTTGTTCGGCGCCATTCCGGTGGTGGGGGAGACACTCACCACCTGGATCCGCGGCGACTTCGTCATCAGCGGCGCCACGCTCACCCGTTTCTTCGCCCTGCATGTGGTGGCGATCCCGTTCATTCTGGTCGGCCTCGTCATAGCCCACATCATGGCATTGCACCACGTGGGCTCGAACAATCCGGACGGCATCGAGATCAAGGATCACACGGATGCGGATGGCAAGCCGCTCGACGGCATCCCGTTCCACCCGTACTACACGGTCAAGGATCTGTTCGGAGTGGGTGTGTTCCTGATTCTGTTCGCGGGCGTCATTTTCTTCGCGCCGGAATTCGGTGGCTACTTCCTCGAGGCACCGAACTTCACCGAGGCCGATCCGACCGTGACACCCGAGCATATCGCGCCGGTGTGGTACTTCACGCCGTTCTATGCCATGCTGCGTTCGGTTCCCGACAAGCTTTCCGGTGTCATAATCATGTTCACAGCGGTCCTGATTCTGTTCGCGCTGCCCTGGCTGGACCGCAGCAAGGTGAAGTCGATCCGTTACAAGGGGCCGATCTTCAAGGTTGCGCTGGCCCTGTTCACTGTCGCTTTCCTGGTGCTGGGGTACCTCGGTACACAGACACCCAGTGGTATCGTGACGATACTGGCTCGTATCGGGACGGTCATCTACTTCGCATTCTTCCTGTTGATGCCGTTCTATACAAAGTTCGAAAAAACCAAGCCGGTTCCGGACAGGGTGACAAAATGATGCGCAGACTGTGCCTGGTGATATTGCTGCTTGTGCCGCTGGCTGCCATGGCCGATGCACTGCCGTTTCAGTTCAAGCCCGACCTGGGCAACACGGCCTCGTTGCAGCGTGGTGCCAAGCTGTTCATGAATTACTGTGTCGGCTGCCACACGCTGTCACATGTGCGCTACAGCAAAATGGCCGAGGATCTGAATATTCCGCAGGACGTCATGAAAGACAATCTCATGATGACAACGGACAATATTCATGATCAGATCAGAGGAACCATGCCGGACAAGGCCGAGGACTGGTTCGGCACGGCGCCGCCCGATCTGACCCTGGTGGCGCGCCACCGCGGCGCGGATTGGCTCTACAGCTTTCTATTGAGCTTCTACGTCGACCCGGAACAACCCACGGGCACCAATAATCTCGTGATGACGAATACCGCCATGCCCTGGGTTCTCTGGCCACTGCAGGGCTATCAGAAACTCGCCGATACCGAGCAGGGTCAGGAACCGCAATTCGAACTCGTGCAGGAAGGCAGCATGGAACCGACCGAGTTCCGGGGCACTGCAGGTGATCTGGTCAACTTCCTCGTCTATGCCGGTGAGCCGGCGAAGCTCGTGCGCTACTCGCTGGGTGTCAAGGTCATCATCTTCCTGCTGATATTCACGGTGTTGGCCTATTTCCTTAAGCGCGAATACTGGCGGGACGTGCATGACGATGACCAATAATGGAAGGAACAGTTGGGGCGATGCGCTGCGGTATCGGAACGGACACGCCGCCTGCCGCCGCCCCGCCTTCATGAACAAGTGAAGAAGAATAGACATAAGGCGACTGTGGCGACGGCGTTGGGCCGTCATACGAGTGCTGCCTTGCGCACGGCGTCTGTTCACGCTTTGGGCGTGACTGCAACGGGTGTAGATCGTGGCGCATGATGGGCGAGCCATGGCGCTGTATGCACGGCCCGACTGCCCCTCAGGACATCGCATACGTCTCGTACTGGCCGAAAAGGGTGTGGCGGACTACCATCTGGTCGAAGTGCAGGACAGCAACGAGGATCTGGCCGCCCTCAATCCCCACCATACGCTGCCGACGTTGGTTGACCGCGAACTAGTTCTGTATGAGTCGTATGTGATACTCGAATACGTCGACGAGCGTTATCCGTATCCGCCGCTCATGCCGATCGCGCCCGGGCTGCGTGCCCGTTATCGCATGGCCATGGCACGTTTCGAGGCGGAGCTGTACGGTCCGGCGGCAGACATGGACGGTGCACCGGCCCAGGTGCGCAAGGCCCGGTCGCGCATGCGAGAGAGTTTGATCCGGCTGGCGAACGGGGCCAATCTGCAGGGAACACTGGGTCAGGAATATTCGCTGCTGGACTGCACTCTGGCTCCCATACTGCTGCGCATGGATTTCTACCGCCTGCGCCTGCCGGCACGACAGTCTCGTGCGCTGCGACAATACGCCCGGCGCCTGTTCCGGCGCGATGCATTCGTCGCCAGTCTCGCGGCAGCCGAAACGGCGATGTTGGAAGCAATTGCCCACTGAGAAATTGTAATGTCGAGCCGTGCTCGGCAAGTGCGCTCCGGGCAGCCGCATGGACGGCAGCCACGTCGCATTCGAGTTACACTGCAGGCATGGATTTTCTGGCCCGGAGCTTGCATGAGCGAGTTCAGTTCACGTCGACCCTATCTGATTCGTGCGCTGTACGAATGGATTCTGGACAATGATTGCACACCCCATCTGCTAGTGGCCACGGATGTGCCGGGTGTGGATGTGCCGCAGCAGTTTGTCACCGAGGAAGGCCGCATTACGATCAATATTAGTGCCAATGCGGTCCGCGGACTCGAGCTCGGCAATCAATGGATCCTGTTTTCCGCACGGTTTGGCGGGCGCAGCCATGCGGTCAGTATTCCGCCGGGCGCAGTGCTGGCGCTGTATGCACGCGAGAATGGCGAAGGCATGCTGTTCGGCGAAGTCGAACTGCCGGCGCCGGATGACAGCCACGAAGAGCAGGCGGAGGATGAGCATGGCGCATCGGCAGCCGATTCGTCCCAGCCGGGTCGCTCCCACCTGCGCGTGATCAAGTAATACGGCTGCCCGGCCGCGCGCACTGATCTAGTCCCGGTCGTCCCGAAAGTGATCTTCGACCAGGCGGCACAGACAGTGTATGAACAGCAGATGGGTTTCCTGGATGCGCGCCGTGCTGTCAGCAATGGCGCGCAGCTCGATATCCGCGCTGGTCAATTGGCGCCCCAAAGTGCCACCGTCTCTGCCCGTTATGGCAATGACCGGCAGGCCATACTCGTGTGCCGTCTCGACGGCCGCCACGACGCTGGCTGAATTGCCACTGGTGCTGAATGCCAGCAACGGATCGCCGGGATTGCCGAGGGCCTCGATCTGGCGCACGAACACGCGGTCGTAACCGGCATCATTGGCAATCGCCGTCAGCGTCGAGCTTTCCGTGGTCAGAGCCAGGGCCGGTAGGGCAATGCGATCGTGCTCGAAGCGGTTGACCAGCTCGGAGGAGAAATGCTGCGCGTCGCCGGCAGAACCGCCGTTGCCACAGGCCAGAATCTTGTGCCCGGTTTCCAGTGCCGCAATCAGCAACTCGGCAGCGGCGACGATGCGGTCGGTTGCAGCGACCATGGTGGCGCGCTTGGTGTCAATGCTGTGTTCGAACAGACTTGTGATCAGCGTCCGTGCGGCTGTCTGCGCCATGTCACTCGGCATAGAAAGCGTTCTCTATCCAGTCCAGCGAATCGTCGGCATCAATGCCGACCACGTCGAAGCGTACGGCATGGTCGGCATAGCGGGGGTGGTGCGCCAGAAAATGCCGGGTCGCGTGCACGATCCGGCGTTGCTTGTTGCGGTCCACGGTGGCTGCGGCACGGCCGTAATCCGCATGCCTGCGGTAGCGCACTTCGACGACGATCAGGCAGTCCTGATGCGTGTAGACGAGATCCAGTTCGCCGCCTCTGGTGTGGTAATTGCGGGCGATGCGCTGCCAGCCGCTGTTGCCGGCAATGCGATCGACACGAGCTTCCGCCTGCTGCCCGCGCTGCCTGCGATCGAGCATGATCATTGCGCAGCGGCGCCTTGGTCGCCGTCCCGCTGCAGGACGGGGCCGTAGTAGTCGGACTGGTTCGCAGGCGCCCGCCCGGACTGTTCCTGTTGTCTTGGCAACGAGTTGGAGGAGACAGTCCGCGCACTGGCCGGTGCACCAGCTGCCGCGGCCGGCTTGACGAGCCGGGCATGGCCGTTTCTGAAGCGCGCCCAGGCCAGCTGCCGCTGGATGCGGCCGTCCGGCTCAAGTGTCAGCAAGCCGGTGGCGCCCTGCAGGCTCAGTGTCGTCGACAGCCCATCGGCAAGCAGTTTATCCGTCAGGCGTCCGGCATCCATGCCCATGGCGTACAGACGGGGGTGCGTCAGCGCCGCGTCATCGGTCCGCGCTGCGGCCTGCAGTCGCAGGCTTGGCAGCACGTCGCTGTCCAGCAGCCAGGGCAGAGTGGTGAAGATGACGCCGTTGAGGTCATCATTTTCATCCGGTTCATCCAGGCCCGACCAGGCATCCGATGTGGCCACCACCGGCAGCCCTGTGGCGTGGAAAAAGCGCAGCTGACTGCGCAACAGGCGGGCGTGTACCGGGCGCGCCGCCATGAAGAGGAAATCAACCGGCGCATTGCCGTGATACGGCCGCAACACACCCTGTACCGAGACCCGATGGTCGTAATGGCTGGTATTGAAGCTGGCGCTGTGCACCAGTTCGCCACCGTAGTCGGCAAAGGCCGTGCTGAAGGCGTTCAGCACCCGGCTGCCCCAGGCGCCCTCCGGCACCAGCGCCAATGCATGCCGCCAGCCCCGGCTGGCGGCATATGCGGCAGCAGACCGTGCATCGTCCTCCGGTGCCAGCGCATAGCGGTAGAAGCCGGGCGGCGGATTGATGTCCTGCACCTGGTTCAGGGCCAGTATGGTTATTTGCGGCATGCGGCGCGCCAGCGCGGCAACCTTGCTTTTTTGCAAGGGGCCGACGATCAATGCCGCATTTTCGGCGCGCGCCTGCCGCACAATTTCCTGTGCGTTCTTGTCAGTGGTATCAATGACAACCATCTCGCGCTGCTTGCCGGCGTGGGACGACCAGACCAGCTCGAAACCCGCACGAATGGCTCCTGCCGGCCCGGCCAGTTCGCCGGATAATGGCAGTGCAAGAACCACGGCGCCGGCGCCCACGCCCTGTCCCGGACGCAGTTTCTGCCGTGGCTTCGAACTGGGTTCATACCCGAATACATCGTTCAGAATGCTGCGAGTTGCCGGATGGCCGCCAAAGCGCTGTTCCCAGTCGGCAAGTGCCTGCTCGCGTTGCGGCGACTGGGTCGGCATCTGTTGCCGGATTGCGGCCAGGCGCAGCCAGCCCATGGTCGGTATGTCGGCCTGTTGCGCCTGGCTGCTGTCCGGACCGCGGCCCAGCTCGATAGCTTCCCGAGCGCGTTTGAAGATCAGTTCGTCATTGCGCTGCAGCGCCTCGTCAGAGGTCAGCCGCGTCTCCCGCTGGACCAGATTATGCAGGCCCGCGGTGTATTCGTATTGCTCGAACAGCAGATGTGCACGCGTTTTCCAGATATAGGCCGCCAGCTCATCCGGAGTCTCGAGAGAAGGTGGCGGCAGCTTTTCCACTGCTTCCTGCGCGGGCAGGGCCAGGGCCTGCAGCAGAGTCGCCGCCCACTGGTGGCGCTGGCGATCGGTTTCGCCCAGCTGTTCGCGATCCACCGCCTTGAGCAACTGGTCGCTCAACTCCAGGCGCTCGGCCCGCAGCGCGGCAAGCGCACCGTCTAGACGCAAAGCATTGCGCTTGTCGTTGCTTTGCGTCTGCTGTGCGGCGGCCTTGAACAATTCCGCTGCACGCGCGTATGCGCCGGCCTGCATCTGCTGCCTGGCCGCTTGTTCGGGGGACTCGGCAGTGGTGACATCCGGTCCGCGAGCCGTCGTGCAGGCAGCTAGCACAAGGCAGGCCGCGAGCAACTGGAACAGGCAATAGTTCGATGGCGACAGGTTTTTCATGTTGGCAATCCGGGCAGTGGACCTCTGGAATCCGGTATCCGGGTGACTGTTGCAGCATTGACGGATCACAGTTTACCAGTGTGTTTCCGGACCGGGGCATAATGGGTTCATGAATGACACGGCAATACTCTGGGTGGTTGCCACCCCCATCGGCAACCTGGGTGATCTCAGTCCGCGCGCTGCCGAGGTTCTGGCTGCAGTGGATCTGATTGCGGCCGAAGACACGCGGCATACTGCACGGCTGTTGGCGCATGTCGGCATCGATGCTCCTCTGCTGTCCCTGCATGAGCACAATGGGGCGGTGCGGGTCGAGCGCATCCTGCAACATCTCATGCGTGGCGCTTCGGTTGCCCTGGTCAGCAATGCCGGTACACCGCTGATAAGCGATCCCGGCTATGAGCTGGTGCGGCGAGTGCGCGCGCATGATGTTCCGGTGCATGGCGTTCCGGGCCCTTGTGCAGCGATTGCGGCCCTGTCGATTGCCGGCATGCCGACCGATCGATTCGTATTCGAGGGCTTCCTGCCGCGCAGGAGTGCTGCGCGGCAGCAGCGTCTGGCCGAGTTGTCAGCACAGACCCGGACACTGGTGCTGTACGAATCCAGCCATCGTATCGAGGCCATGCTTGCCGATCTGGCCTCGGCCTTCGGTCATGATCGCCAGATGGTACTGGCGCGGGAACTGACCAAGTTGCATGAACAGACGGTGCAGGGCAGTGTCGCTGAACTGGCAACATGGCTGGCAGCGGATGCAAACCGCAGGCGCGGCGAATTCGTTGTTATAGTCGCAGGTGCAACGCCATCATGCCATGACGACGCTGGCCGCATCGATCTGGACGGCCTGCTGGCCGAACTGCTCGCACTCGCCGGCACGCGTGATGCCGTCAAGGCTGCGGTGCGACTCACCGGGCTGCCGCGCAATCAAGTGTATGCACGCGCGCTGGCGTTGCAGTAGACAGACGCCGGCAGATCCCGGCAATGCTATGATGAGCGTGAGGAGTCGGCCACGCTGCCGCGGTGTGCATTGTAATGTGCACGGAGGAAAGTCCGGGCTCCGCAGGGCAAGGTGCCAGGTAATCCCTGGGAGGCGCGAGCCTACGGAAAGTGCAACAGAAAGCAAACCGCCGGACTCTTTCGAGCCGGCAAGGGTGAAACGGTGCGGTAAGAGCGCACCGCGCGACCGGCAACGGTTCGCGGCACGGCAAACCCCGCCTGGAGCAAGACCAAATAGAGGGATGCTGCGCGGCCCGCGCAATCCCGGGTAGGTCGCAAGAGGCGTGTGGCGACACACGTCCCAGATGAATGGCAGCGCAGGACAGAACCCGGCTTATCGGCCGACTCCTCCCTTCACTGCCCACCACCAGACTCACCACATTGCCCCACCTCGTTCGATGCATGCGGGGAAGCTGCACGACGTAAAAAACGCCCATTTGTGTTGCAACTTTAATAATGGACGTATAATCCATTGATAATAAATAAAATAAATTAATTTTCAGTACATCGCAAGATGCTCTTCACGGCCTCGTCATGCCCCGCAATCCTCTTTCGAGAGTGCTTTTTGTCGACACGAACATTGCTTGACACTGCGATCATGTGATGCCTATAGTGGCACTGAAGGGAATGAAGTGGGGAAAAGTGGTTTATAACGAGAAGAGGTCGCATCGGTGTTCAAGGGGTCGCATCCGGTCACCATAGACGCCAAGGGACGCATTGCCATCCCGGCGTCCTACCGCCAGTCGTTGCACGACGACTGTGGTGGTCGTATGGCCGTGACCCAGCACTGGGACGGTTGCCTCCTGATCTATCCCTATCCCGAGTACCGCAAGTTCGAACAGCAACTGCTGGCGCAACCGAGTTTGAATCCGGCGGTGCGCGAGACGCAGCGATTTTTTCTGGGTTCGGCCAAGGATGTGGACATGGATCGTCAAGGCCGTTTGTTGCTGCCTTCATATCTGCGTGTGCACGCGGGACTGGATGGCAAGGGCATGCTGGTGGGCATGGGGCAATTGTTCGAGTTGTGGGATGAACAGCAATGGATCGAACGCAACGCACAGACCGGCAAGCGTCTGGCAGAGCAGGCCGCCAGCGGAGACTTGCCGGAAGCCCTGATGGGGATTTCTCTGTGAGATTCGAGCTGCGCCTGCATTGTCACTGATGGGCTGAAACCATGAGGAGTACTCCCTGCATGACGCAGACCGATCACCAGCCGGTGCTGCTTGACGCCGCGTTGTCTGCATTGCATGTCAGGCCCGCTGGCAGTTACGTGGACGCCACTTACGGTCGGGGTGGTCACAGCAGTGCCATCGCGGCACGGCTGGGTCCGTCCGGGCGACTGGTGGCGTTCGATCGTGATCCCGCGGCAGCAGCGGATGCCGAAGCGCGCTTTGCGGATGATTCACGGTTCGCATTCTGCCGCAGTTCATTCGCCGAACTGTCAGCCCGCCTCCAGGCCATGGATCTGCTCGGCCGCATTGATGGCCTGTTGTTCGATCTGGGTGTTTCCTCGCCGCAGTTCGACACTGCCGAGCGTGGTTTTTCGCTGCGTCATGCCGGGCCACTGGATATGCGCATGGATCCCGACAGCGGCCGCAGCTTGGCTCAGTGGCTCGCACAAGCCACGGTGGATGATGTGCGCGATGTGCTGCAGCGCTATGGCGAAGAGGCATTCGCAGGACGCATCGCCAGGGCCATCGTCACCGCGTGTGATGAAGGCAGGCTGACGGATACCATGGCGCTGGCCGATGTCGTCCGGGCTGCAGTGCCAGCGCGTGTCGCTGCCGGGCGCTCCATTCACCCGGCGACTCGGACTTTTCAGGCTTTTCGCATTCTGATCAATGACGAACTGAATGTTCTGCAACAGGCGTTGTGGGCGGCCATGGCCGTGCTGGCGCCGGGTGGGCGTCTGGTTGTCATCAGTTTTCATTCGCTCGAGGACCGTATCGTCAAGCGCTTCGTGCGTGCCCAGGCACGTCCCGAGCCGCCGCCGTTGCCCATGGCGCCCGTGCCGATGCCGGCACTGCGCCAGATCGGCAAGCCGGTGACGGCGGCCGCCGCCCGAATCGCCGCCAATCCGCGTGCGCGATCGGCAATCATGCGCGTGGCAGAGCGCACCGCAGCGCCGGAGATACGGCCATGAGACGTCATGTGATTCTCGTTCCGGCATTGGTGCTGCTCAATATGGCTAGCGCCGTGGCGGTGGTCATGGCCAAGCATGCCAGCCGGGAACTGCTCAATGAGCTGCAGGTATTGCGGGTCGAGCAGGATGAAATGCAAGTGTCCTGGGCGCAGCTACGCCTCGAGGAGAGCGCCCTGGCCAACTATGACCGAGTCAATCGACTGGCACGTCGAGAAATGGATATGTACCTGCCGGAACACTATATCGTGCTGGAGCGGCAGCCGTGATCAGACGCGAAAAAAGGGCAGGGAACAGGCGCCGTCCTGAAATACCGTTGCCGGCCAGGTGGCGCAGCGGACTGATTCTGTTGTTGTTCATGGCATGTGCTGCCGGTCTGGCCGGAAGATCCTTCTATCTGCAGGTGCTGCAAAGGGATTTTCTCGTTCATCAGGGCGATATGCGCCACATCAGAACTCTGCAGGTGCCGGCATTGCGCGGTGCCATAGTGGATCGCAACGGCGAGCCGCTGGCGCTGTCGGCGCCCACCGAGAGCATCTGGGTGGTGCCCGCCCAGGTGCTTGAAGCGCCGGACAAGATGGCATTGCTGGCAGATGGTCTGGACATGTCCGTGGCGGATCTGAAGCAGAATCTGCAGCGCCACAGCGAACGCAGATTTCTGTATCTTGCGCGACAACTGTCGCCTGCCGATGCGCATGCCATCATGCAGCTGGAGGTGCCCGGCGTATTCCAGCAACGCGAATTCAAGCGCTACTATCCACTCGGCGAAGCGGCTGGACAACTGGTGGGCCTGGTCGATATCGACGGCAGAGGCCAGCTCGGCATGGAACGCGCCAAGGGTGAATTCCTGGACGGTCGTTCCGGCTCACGGCGCGTCATCAAGGATCGAAAGGGTCGTGTTGTGGAGGACCTGGGCGAATTCGATCCGCCAGAGCCGGGGCATCGCCTGCGGCTGACGATCAGCCTGCGCCTGCAGGAAATGGCGTATCGCGAGCTCAAGAAGGCCTGTCTGAGCCATGATGCCACCAGCGGCATGGTGGTCATTCTGGATCCGCACAACGGGCAGTTGCTGGCGCTAGCTTCCTATCCCGGCTTCAATCCGAACAATCGCTCCACCATCACCCCGGAGCGCATGCGCGAGCGCCCTATAATCGACATCTTCGAACCCGGTTCCAGCATCAAACCGCTGCTGCTGGCGCGGGCGCTGGAGTCATCCGAATTCTCGCTGGACAGTCGCATCAACACCAATGGTGGAAGGTTTCGGGTCGGACGGCTGGTCATCACGGACTATGGTGACTACGGTAACGAGAGTTTCGGCACGATTCTGCGGAAGTCGAGCAACATCGGCGCTGCCAAAGTGGGCCTGAAGCTGGGGCCGGCAAAAGTCTGGCAGGCTTATCACGACTTCGGTATGGGCAGCACCACGGGTACGGGCTTTCCCGGCGAACGCAGTGGCATTCTGAATCCCTATTATCGCTGGGGCGACATAGAAACCGCCACGGCGTCCTATGGCTACGGTGTCGCGGTCACGGCGCTGCAACTGACCCGGGCCTATGGCGCCATAGCCAATGGCGGCAAGCTGTTGCCGCTGAGCCTGATCATCGGTCCCGGCGCCCATTTGCAGCCGCCGCCGACACAGGTCATTTCACCGCAGACTGCAAGCCATGTGCGCCGCATGCTGGCCGGCGTGGTCTCACCGTCTGGCACCGCGCGGCTGGCTGACATCCCGGGTTACAGTGAAGGCGGCAAGACCGGCACGGCGCGCAAGATCGTCAATGACGGCTACAGCGAAACCGCACACCAGGCGGTGTTTGTCGGCATGGCGCCCATCGACAATCCGGAGTTGGTCGTGCTGGTGTTGATCGACCAGCCCAGTGCCGGGCGCTATTACGCCGGGCAGGTGGCGGCCCCGGTATTTGCCGACATTATGCGCAAGGCTTTGCGCATCCAGCGCGTGCCGCCAACCTGGCCGGACCGCATGGCCGGCGATCTGCTGGAACCGGAGGTGTCGTGATGCCATACACGCCGGTACCACGGACAATGCGCGCCCTGCCCGAATTGCTGGCAGGCATGGCCGCTTCCGTGCCGCCCGCCATCGAGGTTGGTGGTGTTGCACTGGATAGCCGCAAGGTACGGAGCGGCGATCTGTTTCTTGCCTGTCAGGGTTTGCACCAGCATGGCCTGGACCATGTTGATGAGGCCATCGCCGCGGGCACGCGAGCGGTTGTCTGGGATGCGCCGGCGACGCCCGAACTGCCGGTACCCGGTGTGCAGGTGCCGGACCTGCCGCGTCGCGTCGGCACGATTGCCGCGCGTTTCTGGCAGGAGCCGTCGCGCCACATGGCCGTCACCGGCATCACCGGCACCGATGGCAAGACTTCCTGTGCCCATCTGCTGGCACAGGCGCTGGACGCAATCGGCATGCGCTGCGGATATCTGGGCACGCTCGGTTGCGGCTTCGTCGACGATTCGCAGGACACGGCTCACACCACGCCGGATGCAGTCACGCTGCAGGCACTGCTGGCCAGCATGCGTGCGCGTGGCGCCCGCGCTGCGGCGCTCGAGGTGTCCTCGCATGCGCTGGCGCAGTACCGTGTGGATGCGGTCGATTTCGACGTGGCCGTGCTCACCAACATCGGCCGCGATCATCTCGACTATCACGGCGATGTCGCGCACTATGCCGCCGCCAAGCGGCGCCTGTTCGACCTGCCCGGCCTGGACTGTGCCGTGCTCAATGGCGACGACGAGCACGGCCGCCGGTGGCTGGCGACGCCGCCGGCGGGCGTGCGCACCGTGGCCTACGGCCTGCAAGACGGTGTCGCCGATCTGGCGCCGGAGCATGTCGCCGTGACGGCAGTGACCGCGCGGCCGCAAGGGCTCACCCTGCAGGTGCAAAGCAGCTGGGGCGAGCTGGCTATCGACAGCAGTCTGATCGGCCGTTTCAATGCCGCCAACCTGGCAGCCGTGCTGGCCGTGCTGCTGGTGCATGAGATCCGGCCGGCAGAGGCCGTGCGGGCGCTGGCCGGCGTGCGCACCGTACCCGGCCGCATGGAACAGGTGCCGGCACCTGCCGGCCAGCCGCTGGTAGTGGTCGACTACGCACATACACCGAATGCGCTGGAGCAGGCGCTGCAGGCGGTGCGCGCGCACGCCGGCGGGCGGGTGCACTGCGTGTTCGGCTGCGGCGGCGACCGTGATCGCGGCAAGCGCCCGCTGATGGGCAGTGTCGCCGCACGCCTCGCTGATGTGGTCTGGCTGACCGACGACAACCCGCGCGACGAATCACCCGCGGCCATCGTGGCCGATATACAGGCCGGTATCGAGCAGGACGTTGCCTGCGCGGTCGAACATGATCGCGTGGCGGCGATCGAACGCGCCATTCGCGCCGCCCGGGCCGGCGATGTGGTGCTGATCGCCGGCAAGGGCCATGAAGGCTGGCAACAGACCGGCGCAGTGCGGCGCCGGCACGATGATCGTGCGGTCGCACGGCAGGTGCTGGAGGTGTCATGATGGCACCGGCGCAGATACCGGAAACGCCCTGGCTGGGCGACCTGGCGCAGGCCGCCCGGGGACGACTGCATGGCCCGGATCGGACTTTCGACGGCGTCACCATCGACACGCGACGTCTGCGGCCCGGCGCCGTGTTCTTCGCCCTGCAGGGCGCCAACAGCAATGGCCATGATCACGTGGCCGGCGCCGCCGCGGCCGGCGCCGCCGGCGCGGTCGTCGAACGCCGTCTCGATGCGCCGCTGAGCCAGATCGAAGTGACCGATACACAGGTAGCGCTGCAGCAGGCTGGTGCCGCCTGGCGTCAGGGCTATCAGGGCCCGGTCGTCGGTATCACCGGCAGCAACGGCAAGACCACCGTACGCCGCATGGTGACGGCAATTCTGACGCACCATGCAACACCGGTGCTGGCCAGTCGAGAGAACTTCAACAATCACCTCGGTGTGCCGCTGACGCTGCTGGAACTGCACCATGACCACACTGCTGCAGTGGTGGAGCTGGGCGCTAATCATGCCGGCGAGATCGAGAATCTGGCACAGCTGGCACAGCCGACCATCGGTCTCATCACCAATGCCGGAGACGCGCATCTGGAGGGTTTCGGCAGCCTGGACGGCGTCGCGCGCGCCAAGGGCGAACTGTACGAGCAGCTCGCCCCCGGCAGTACCGCCATCATCAATGCCGATGATGACTATGCCGAGCAGTGGGCCCGTACCGCCCACCATTGCCGGCAGCTGTATTTCTCACTCGACGGCGTGCAGGCTGACGTGCGTGCACACGATGTCGCCCTGCACGGCGCTGCCAGCCACTTCATGCTGCAGCTGCCGGACGCGCAGCAGCGCATCGAGCTGGCGCTGCCGGGCGCACACAATGTGCGCAATGCACTGGCAGCCGCCACCGTGGCGGCGGCCATGGCAATTCCGGCGGCCGACATCGCCGCCGGCCTGGCCGCGGTGACGCCCGAGGCGGGGCGGCTCGCTGCAAGCGCCGGCCCGCATGGCGCCCGCATCGTCGATGACAGTTATAACGCCAACCCGGTATCGCTGCATGTCGCGCTCGACTGGCTGGCACGGCAAACAGGGCCGCGCTGGCTGGTGCTCGGTGACATGGCGGAGCTGGGTGCCGGTGCGGATGCGGCCCACCGCGAAGCCGGGCGCCGCGCGCGAACCCTGGGTGTCGAGCGCCTGTGGGCTCTTGGTGACAAGAGCCGGCTGGCAGGCGACAGTTTCGGTGATGGAGCTGCCTGGTTCGCCGATAACGACCAGCTGGCGCAGGCGCTGGCCGCGGCACTGTCGCACAATCGGGCGCAGCCACCGGTGGTGCTGGTCAAGGGATCGCGCAGCGCGCGCATGGATCGCGTCGTTGCCAGCCTGAAGGCGGGCGTGGCAGGAGGTGCGCCATGCTGATGTATCTCGCCGACTACCTGGAGCAGTTTCACAGCGGTTTTCGCATCTTCCAGTTTCTCACCTTTCGCGCCATCCTGGGCATGCTGACAGCCATGGTGGCAGCATTTGTGTTCGGCCCGCGGCTGATCGGGCGCCTGCATTTCCATCAGATCGGACAGAATATTCGCGAGGACGGTCCGCAGTCTCACTTGGTGAAGGCCGGCACGCCAACCATGGGTGGCGTGCTGATTTTGACCTCCGTGGTCGTGTCCACCCTGCTGTGGGCGGATGTTGCCAACGGCTGGGTGTGGCTGGCACTACTGGTGACAGTGGCCTTCGGCATGATCGGTTTCGTCGATGATTACCGCAAGCTGGCCTACAACGACAGCAAGGGCCTGTCCGCCCGCGCCAAGTATTCCTGCCAATCGGTGATCGGCCTGGCGGCGGGTCTGTGGCTGTATTGGATGGCTGCCACACCGGCCGGCACGGCCGTGCTCATTCCCATGCTCAAGGATATCGCCGTGCCGCTGGGTTTCGCCTACGTGCTCTGGAGCTATGTCGTGGTGGTGGGCAGCAGCAATGCCGTCAATCTGACCGACGGTCTGGACGGGCTGGCCATCATGCCGTGTGTGCTGGTGGCTTCCGCACTGGGCGTGTTTGCCTATGTGACCGGCCATGCCGTGTTCTCCGATTATCTCGGTTTTCGCTATATCGAGGGCGTGGGCGAACTGGGCATCTTCTGTGCCGCCATCGGCGGCGCCGGATTGGGCTTTCTCTGGTTCAACACCTATCCGGCACAGGTTTTCATGGGCGACGTGGGCTCGCTGGCACTCGGTGCGGCGCTGGGCATCGTGGCGCTGGCGGTGCGCCAGGAACTGGTGCTGGTCGTCATGGGCGGCATTTTCGTCGCCGAAACCGTGTCCGTGATCCTGCAGGTGGCGACATTCAAACTCACCGGGCGACGCATGTTTCGCATGGCGCCACTGCATCACCATTTCGAGCTCAAGGGCTGGGCCGAGCCGAAGATCATCGTGCGTTTCTGGATCATCACGCTGGTGCTCGTGCTCGTGGGCTTGTCGACGTTGAAGATCCGATGACGGCTGCAGACGCACAACTGAACGGAACACGCGTGCTGGTGGTCGGCTGCGGCACCACCGGCGTGTCGGCGGCACGGTTTGCAGCAGCGCACGGCGCCGCGGTGCGTGTCGTCGACAGTCGCGACCGGCCGCCGGGCGCGCAGGCGCTGCAGCGTCACTGTCCCGATGTCCGTCTCGACACCGGCGGGCTGCCGGTTGCCGCACTGACCGATATCGATCAGCTGATCGTGTCTCCCGGCATCGATCTGCGCGAACCGTTGCTTGCCGCTGCGCGTGAGCGGGGGCTGGTGATACGCGGCGATATCGAGTGGTTCGCGCGTTGCGTCCATGCGCCAGTGATCGCCATCACCGGTTCCAACGGCAAATCGACCGTTACGGCCTGGCTGGCGGAAGTCGCGCGGGCGGCCGGAGAAACGGTAGCGGTTGGCGGCAACTTCGGCACGCCGGCACTGGATCTGCTGGCCTCCGACGTGACGCTGTACGTACTGGAGCTGTCCAGCTTCCAGCTGGCACTGACCGAGCGGCTGGTGTGCAGGGCGGCCACCGTGCTCAACATTAGCCCGGATCACATCGATCGCCACGGCGACATGCAGAGCTATGCCGCTGCTAAGGCCCGCATCTTCAAGACTGCCGACACGGCCGTGCTCAATGCCGACGACGCCGTCGTATCGGCAATGGCGACCGGCAGTGCCCGTGTGGTGCGCTTCGGCACCAGCGCGGCTTGCGATTACCGCCTGATCACCGACGCCGCTGCCAATGATCAGCTCGCGCGCGGCGATGAACCGTGGCTGGCCTGCGACCGTCTGCTGCTGCACGGTCGGCACAATTATCTCAATGCCCTGACCGTCTGGACGCTGTCCGAGGCGGCGGGATTGCCAGCCGCCAGCATCCGGACCGGCCTGTGCAGCTTTTCCGGCCTGCCGCACCGGTGCCAGTCGGTGGCCAGCATTGGCGGTGTCGAATGGATCAATGACTCCAAGGGCACCAATCTGGGTGCGCTGCTGGCATCGCTTGGAGGCGTGCCGGCTCCGGTGGTGTTGTTGGCGGGTGGTCGCGCCAAGGGAGTCGACTTCACACCGCTGGCCGATGTGGCGGCGGCCAAGACGCGTGCCGTCATCGTTTTCGGGGAGGACGCGGCGAGCATCGCCGCGGTCTTGGCAAACCGGGTGGCAGTACACCGCGTCGGGGATCTCGCTACCGCCGTGCAGAAGGCGGCGGAGCTTGCGATCCCGGGGGATACGGTGTTGCTGTCACCCGGCTGTGCCAGCCTGGATCAGTTCAACAACTATGCGGAACGCGGTGATGCCTTCATCGCTGCCGTGCGGGAGCTGGCGGCATGATGGTGCGGACACCGAACCTGCATCTGCCTCGTGTAATGCCCGACAGCGCCATGCTGCTGGCGGCAGCGTCGCTGCTGGGCATCGGTCTGGTCATGGTGGCGTCGTCCTCCATCGCCATCGCCGACCGCCTGACCGGCGAGCCGTTGTATTTCTTCTACCGGCAGACAGTTTACGCTCTGGCCGGCATTCTGGCGGCCGCGGTCGTGGTGCACGTGCCTATGCGTCTGTGGCAGCGCAATTCATTCGCTCTGCTGGCAGCCGGATTGTGTCTGCTGGTACTGGTGCTGGTGCCGGGTATCGGCAATGAGGTGAATGGCGCCCGTCGCTGGATCGGCGCCGGGGCGCTTACGTTCCAGGCGTCGGAGCCTGTGCGGCTGTGCATTCTGTTGTATGTCGCAGCCTATGCCAGCCGACGCCAGGCCGCGCTGGTGACGACCTGGGGCGGCCTGTTCCGGCCCATGCTCATCGTCCTGTCTGCCGCCGTGCTGCTACTGCTGGAGCCCGATTTCGGTGCCGCGGTGGTGTTGATGTCGGTGGCTGGCATGATGCTGTTTGTGGCCGGAGCGCGGCTTCTGCCGCTGTTTTCGCTGGCCGGTGTCGGTGTCGGTGCGGTGGCGTTGCTCGCCATTTCGTCGCCGTATCGGTTGCAACGGCTAGTCAGTTTCGCCGATCCCTGGGCGGATCCATTCGACAGCGGCTTCCAGCTGGTACAATCACTGATTGCCGTCGGCCGCGGTAGCATTACCGGTGTCGGACTCGGCAACTCGGTGCAGAAACTGCTGTATCTTCCGGAAACACATACGGATTTTCTGTTCGCTATTCTTGCCGAGGAATTCGGGCTGCTCGGCGTATTGCTGATCATCGGCCTGTTTCTGCTGGTGGGCTGGCGCGCTTTCGTCGCCGCGCGCAGGTCTGTCGAGGCAGGCCGGCTGTTCAACGGTTTCCTGGCCTACGGCATTGGCGGCTGTCTGCTGCTGCAGGCCTTCATCAATATCGGTGTCAATCTGGGTGCCTTGCCGAGCAAGGGGCTGACTCTGCCGTTCATGAGTTACGGCGGCTCCAGCCTGGTCGTCAGCTGTGTGCTGATCGGCCTGTTGTTGCGCATCGACATGGAGAATCGGGCGGCCGACAGCGAGGGTGCAGCATGAGTCGGCAGCCCCACATCCTGATCATGGCCGGCGGTACCGGCGGCCATGTATTCCCGGCACTGGCGGTGGCGCAGGCGCTGATCGAGCGTGGCGCCCGGGTCAGCTGGCTGGGCACTCGGCACAGCATCGAGGCGCGGCTGGTACCAGCACACGGCCTGGACCTGCATACCATTGATGTGGCCGGCCTGCGCGGCAAGGGAGCGCTATCCTGGCTGGCTGCGCCGGTACGCCTGTTGCGAGCTGGTTGGCAGGCCTTGCGCTTGCTGCACCGACTCGGCCCGCAGCTAGTGGTCGGCATGGGCGGTTTCGCCGCCGGTCCGGGTGGCCTGGCTGCCCGGCTGCTGCGCCGGCCGCTGCTCATCCACGAACAGAATGCCGCCGCCGGACTGACCAACCGCAGTCTCGCCTGGCTGGCGCAGACCGTGCTGCAGGCGTTTCCGGACACTTTCGCAGCGCGCCACGATGCGCTTACGGTGGGTAACCCGGTGCGCAGGGAGATTCTGGCGCTGCCGGCGCCGCAACAACGCTGGGCGCAGCGCCGGGATGCCATCCGGCTGCTGGTGCTGGGCGGCAGTGGCGGGGCGCTGGCCATCAACCAGTGCGTGCCGGCGGCACTGGCGCGCCTGGATCGGGCGCAGCGCCCGCAGGTGCGTCACCAGGCGGGGCGCACGCTGGCACAAGCGCGGGCTGCATATGCAGAACATGACGTGCAGGCCGACGTGCAGGCCTTCATCGACGACATGGCGGGCGCCTATGCCTGGGCCGATGTGGTGATCTGTCGCAGTGGCGCGCTCACGGTGGCGGAACTGGCGGCGGCCGGTGTGCCGGCATTGCTGGTGCCCTATCCGTATGCCGTGGACGATCATCAATATGCCAACGGCGCCTGGCTGGTGCAGGCCGGCGCCGCCATCATGGTGCGCCAGGCGGAGCTGGATGTGGCGCGCCTGGCCCGGGAGATCGAACATCTGTGCAGCAGCCGGGAAGCCCTGCTGGAGCGGGCTCGGGCCGCGCGCGCTGCCGCCTGGCCGCAGGCCGCCAACGACATCGCCGCTGCCTGTCAGCGACTGCTGGAGGTGGCGTGATGCCGACTGACGCAACCTTTCAGCCTCTATCGCATCGGCCCATGCGACGTGTGCGTACGGTGCACATGGTCGGCATCGGCGGTGCCGGCATGGCCGGCATCGCGCGCGTGCTGCTCAACCTCGGTTACACCGTGACTGGCAGCGACATGGCCGACAGCCCGTCCGTACAGGCGCTGATCAAGCTGGGAGCAAGCGTGGCCATCGGTCACGATGCCGACCATATTGCTGAAGCCGATGTCGTCGTTGTGTCGACCGCGGTGGCTGCGGACAATCCGGAAGTGGCGGCCGCGCGGCAGCAGCTGGTGCCGGTGGTGCCGCGTGCCGAGATGCTGGCCGAGCTGATGCGTTTCCGCTACGGCATCGCCGTTGCCGGCACGCACGGCAAGACCACCACCACCAGCCTGCTGGCTTCGCTGCTGGCCGAGAGCGGCCTCGATCCGACTTTCGTCGTCGGTGGCCGCGTGCTGGGTGCACAGAGCGGCGCGCGTCTGGGAGAGGGCCCTTATCTGGTGGCCGAGGCCGACGAATCCGATGCCTCCTTTCTGATGCTGTCGCCGTTGATGGCCATTGTGACCAATATCGATGCCGACCACCTCGATACCTATGAAGGCGAATTCGAGCGACTGGTTGAAGCGTTCGCCGAATTTCTGCACAAGCTGCCGTTCTACGGCCTGGCGGTGCTGTGCATTGATGACGAACAGGTGAAGGAAATGCTGCAGCGGGTGGGCCGGCCGATTCGCACCTACGGCACGGATGCTGCCGCCGAGGTGCGTGCCGAAGAAATTCGTCCGCACGGCAATGGCAGCCGCTTCCTGCTGCAGGCACCGGGCCTGCAGCAGGGGCTGGAGGTGCATCTGAACCTGCCCGGCGTGCATAACGTGCGCAATGCGCTGGCGGCGGTGGCCGTGGCGCTCGAACTGGGCGTCACCACGGCTGCTCTGCAGCAGGGCTTGGCGACATTTGCCGGCATCGGGCGCCGCTGCGAGGTGCATGGCGAAATCGCGCTGGATGGCAAGCACTGCCTGCTGGTGGATGATTACGGTCACCACCCGAGTGAAATTGCCGCCACCATCGAAGCCGTCAGCCAGACCTGGCCGCAGCGCCGCCTGGTGGTGGTCTTTCAACCGCATCGATTCTCGCGCACGCGTGATTTGTTCGACGACTTCTGCAGCATTCTGGCCGAGCTGGACACGCTGGTGCTGTGCGAAGTCTATGCCGCGGGTGAACAGCCGATCACCGGTGCCGACGGACGCTCCCTGGCGCGCGGCGTGCGCGCCCGCGGCCGCGGCGCGCCGATATTCGTCGAGCAGGTGCAGCAACTGCCGCAGGTGCTGACCGATGTGGTTCGGGGCGGTGATGTGCTGCTGACGCTGGGTGCCGGGGACATCGGTACCGTCGTGCAGCAGTTGGCACGACAACACAGCGGGGGGCAGGCATGAACACAGTGCAAGTGCAGGATCCCGCAACCTTTGGCCGCGTCGCCGTGGTCATGGGCGGCTGGTCGGCGGAACGGCCGGTGTCGCTGGATTCCGGCAAGGCAGTGCACGCGGCACTGGTGAGCAAGGGCGTGGACGCGCAGCAGGTCGATGTCGACCGCCGGCGCCTGCTGGATCTGGCGCGGGAAGGTTTCGATCGTGTCTGGCTGGCTCTGCACGGGCCGGGTGGTGAAGACGGCATCGCCCAGTCGGCGCTGGAGCTGCAGGGTCTGCCGTACACCGGCAGCGGCGTGCTGGCCTGTGCCCTGTCAATGGACAAGGCGCGCTGCAAGGCGCTGTGGGCGGCACGCGGCATACCCACACCGGCGCACCAGCTGGTCGATGTCGCTGCGCAGCCGGCAGAAATCGTCGACATGCTGGGCCTGCCGTTGTTCGTCAAGCCCTCGCACGAGGGCTCCAGCATCGGCATGAGTCGCGTGGATCGACAGGACCAGTTGCCGGCAGCCATCGCCGAGGCGGCGCGCTACGACAGCGAGGTGCTGGTCGAGCAATTTGTCGACGGCCCGGAATACACCGCCGCCATCATCGAAGACCGCAGCCTGCCGTTGATACATATTGAAACACCGCGCCGCTTCTATGATTACGAAGCGAAGTACGCCGCCGACAACACGCTCTATCACTGTCCCAGCGGCCTGGATGCGGAGCGCGAGGCCAGCCTGCAACGCCTGTGCAGGCGTGCGTTCGATGTCATCGGTGGGCGTGGCTGGGGGCGCCTCGACTTCATGCTCGACCGTTCCGGCAATCCCTGGTTTCTGGAAATGAACGCGTCTCCCGGCATGACTTCGCATTCGCTGGTGCCGACGGCGGCGCAGGCGGTGGGTATGGATTTCGGCGCGCTGGCATGGCGCATTCTCGAATCCACCTTGGGCGGGGAGGAATCGCGATGCTGATGGTGATGCGCGACACGCTGCTGGGTCTGCTGCTGCTGTGCGGAGTGGCGGCCTGTACCTGGTCCGGTCTGCAGGCAGGCAACAGCTCCGCGCGGCGCATCTATGTGGCAGGTGAGCTCGAACACACGGATGCCGATCGCATTGCAGAAGTCGCAGCTCCCTATGTACAGGCTTCGTTCTTCGACATGGATATTCATCACATGGCACAGGATCTGGAGACGCTGCCGTGGCTGGCGGACATCCGTATCCAGCGTCACTGGCCGGATGGTGTCGTCATTCATGTCACCGAGCACAAGCCCATCGCCCGGTGGGGACACGATGGCGTGCTGACGGATGATTTCACGGTCATTGAACCGCAACGCACGGCATCGCTGGCTGGTCTGCCGCAGCTGTCGGGGCCGGCGGATGCGGGCAACCGGGTTTACAACCGTTTCCGGGACATGAACCAGCGTCTGGCGGCTAGCAGCCGGCTGCGCATCGCGCGCCTGGAGCTGGATGCGCGCGGTGCCTGGCGCGCCACCCTGAACAACGGTCTGGCGCTGCGCTTCGGACGCGATCATCTGGATGAGCGGCTGCAACGGTTCATCGATTATGCACTGGCGCAGGCGCGCAGCGCACTCGCCGGTGCCGGATATGTGGATTTGCGATACAGCGACGGTTTCGCGATTGGCGGCGAGCGCCCCGGAATCGATCAGGAGGAAATGAATGAGCAAAAGGCCTGAGACCCATCTCATCGTGGCGCTGGACATCGGCACCTCGAAGGTTGCCTGCATCGTCGCGGAACCGGGCGAGGATGGCGAGCTGGATATCATCGGCCTCGGCACGGCGCCTTCGAACGGCATGAAAAAGGGCATGGTGGTGAATATCGAATCCACTACGGATTCGATTCGCCGGGCCGTCGAGGAAGCCGAGCTCATGGCCGGCTGCCGCATCCAGTCTGTGCATTGCGGCATTTCCGGCGCGCATGTGCGCTCGCACAACTCCCCCGGCATTGTCGCCGTGCGCAACAAGGAAGTGACCGAATCGGATATCGAACGCGTGGTCGACGCCGCCTGCGCTGTGCGGCTGCCGTCCGATCACAAGATCCTGCACGTTCTGCCACAGGAATTCTCCGTGGACGATAACGAAGGCATCCAGGAACCGGTCGGCATGTCCGGTGTGCGGCTGGAGGCGCGTGTGCATATCGTCACCGGCTCGGTGACGTCGGCGCAGAACATTCAGAAATGCGTCGCCCGCTGCGGGCTCGAGGTCGCCAAGCTGTCACTGGAGCAGCTGGCGTCCAGTTACGCCGTGCTCAGCCAGGACGAAAAGGATCTGGGTGTGGCGTTGGTCGACATCGGTGGCGGCACCTCCGATATCGCCGTGTTCGTCAACGGCGCCATCCGCCACACCGCCGTCATCCCCATTGCCGGCGACCAGGTGACCAATGACATTGCGGTGGCCCTGCGCACGCCGACCCAGCATGCCGAGCAGATCAAGACCCGTTACGGCTGCGCACTGCCGGAACTGATCGACAACGATGACGCCATCGAAGTGCCGAGTGTCGGCGACCGGCCGCCGCGGCGCCTGTCGCGCCATACGCTGGCGGAGGTGATCAAGCCGCGCTACGAGGAGCTGTTCATGCTGATTCACAAGGAACTCGTGCGCTCCGGATTCGATGAGCTGCTGGCCGGGGGCATCGTGGTCACGGGCGGTTCCTCGCGCATGGAAGGCGTCATCGATCTGGCCGAAGAGGTATTCCACATGTCCGTGCGCCAGGGCACGCCGAAGGATATCCGGGGCATGTCGGATGTGGTCACCAATCCCATTCATGCAACCGGCGTGGGATTGCTGCAGTTCGCCAACCGAACCGAGCTGCGGGGTGTGGAGCCGGGGAAGACGGAAAATGGTTTTGTCCAGGTCTGGGAACGCATGAAGGCCTGGTTTCAGGGGAATTTTTGAATTTCCGCAAGGAAAAGCACGGCAACCAGTGAGGTGTAATTATGTCTGAGGTATTCGAATTTGCAGATCAGAAGACCGACAAGGCGGTCATCAAGGTGATCGGTGTCGGTGGTGGCGGTGGCAATACCGTCAATCACATGGTCAAGGGTGGCATCGAAGGTGTCGATTTCATCTGCGCCAATACCGACGCCCAGCATCTGGAGGGATGCGATGCGGACACCCTGGTCCAGTTGGGCACGAACGTGACCCGCGGTCTGGGAGCGGGTGCCGATCCCGCCGTTGGTCGTCAGGCGGCGGAAGAGGATCGCGATCGCATCCAGGAAGCCATCGAGGGCGCCGACATGCTGTTCATCACCTGCGGCATGGGCGGCGGCACTGGCACCGGGGCGGCACCGGTGGTGGCTGAAATCGCCCGCGAGATGAACATTCTGTCGCTGGCGGTGGTGACCAAGCCGTTTCCGTTCGAACGGCGCAAGCGCATGCAGGTCGCCATGGACGGCATCGAGGAACTGGGTCGCTATGTCGATTCGCTGATCGTCATCCCGAACGAGAAGCTGCTGACCGCACTGGGCAAGAATACGACCATGAAGAATGCCTTCGGTGAAGCCAACAATGTCCTCCACAGTGCGGTGCAGGGCATATCCGACCTGATCACCCGTCCGGGCGTGATGAATGTCGACTTCGCCGACGTGCGCCGCGTCATGTCGGTGCAGGGCATGGCCATGATGGGTCGGGCCACCGCGGTCGGCGACGATCGCGCTCGCGAGGCCGCCGAGGCGGCATTGGCCAGTCCGCTGCTGGATGATCTCAGCCTGCACGGCGCACAGGGGCTGCTGGTCAATGTCACCGGTGACGAGAACCTGGGCATTCAGGAGTTCCAGATCGTCAACGAAGTGGTCGCCGACATGGGCGCGGACAATGCCGAAGTCATCGTCGGCATGGCCGACGATCCGGACATGGGCGACGAACTCTGTGTCACCGTCGTGGCCACCGGGTTGGGTCACAACGAGCAGCCGCAGACACCGCCGGAAAGTGCGGTGCAGCCGGATGCCGCCGGCCAGTTGCGCTACGAGGATCTGGATCGGCCGACGGTGATTCGCCGCGCGCCGCAGGAATCCGCACGTGGCAATGCAGCCGTCGACATGGATTACTTCGATGTGCCGGCATTCCTGCGCAATCAGGCGGATTGACGACCGCTCGCAGGCACCCGGGCCGGCAGCAGCCGTGCGCTGTCGGCCCGGCCGTCATGGGCCAGAGCCTGTGATATAATCGGCGGCCGAATCAGCAAGCATGATGGCCAGCCACGGATTGTCGAAAGCACGGCGGATTAAGGCAAAGTTCAGCGCTCGGCGCGGAAAATGTACATGAATTTCAGTGAACCGCTGAAAACTCACGATCTTTCAATGTCGCCGGGAAGGAACGAATAACAATGCTCAGACAACGCACGCTCAAGAATCCGATCCGGGCGACGGGTATCGGCCTGCATACGGGCCGCAAGGTCTACATGACATTGCGCCCTGCCGGAATTGATCATGGTATCGTGTTCCAGCGCACCGACTGCGCTCCGGCGGTGGAAATCCCCGGTGACGCCTTTCGCGTCGGCGACACGACGCTAGCCACGACGCTGGTGGACAACGGCAACAGCATACAGACGGTCGAACATCTGCTCTCGGCGATGGCCGGGCTCGGCATTGACAATGCCATAGTCGAGGTCTCGACCAACGAACTGCCGATCATGGACGGCAGCGCTGGGCCGTTCGTGTTTCTGATCCAGTCGGCCGGCATCCAGGAGCTGGAAGCGCCGAAGAAATTCATGCGCATCAAGCGGCCGGTGATGGTCGAGGATGGCGACAAATGGGCCCGCTTCGACCCGTTCGACGGCTTCAAGGTCAGTTTTCGCATTGACTTCGATCATCCGGTGTTCAATACCGAAACGCAGTCCGCCACCATCGACTTTTCCACCACCTCGTTCGTCCGGGAAGTCAGTCGTGCCCGGACTTTCGGCTTCATGCGCGACATCGAGTTTCTGCGTTCGAACAACCTGGCGCGCGGCGGCAGCATGGACAACGCCGTCGTGCTGGATGACTACCGCGTTCTCAACAGTGACGGCCTGCGTTACGACAATGAGTTCGTGCGCCACAAGATTCTCGATGCCATCGGCGACCTCTATCTGCTCGGACATGGCCTGATCGGCAGTTATACCGGCTACAAATCCGGACATGGTCTCAACAACAAACTGCTGCATGCCCTGTTGCGGGAGAACGAGGCCTGGGAACTGGTCACCTACGAGGATGACGACGAGGCGCCGGTCTCCTACGTCAATGCGCGTCCCGTGGCTGCGGCGTGATCGGCCAGGCGCTGCAGCGCCCGTGCCAGTGCCGGATCGTCTACATGCTTCGCCACACGCTGGATGTGTCTGCGGTTGGTGGCGCTTATATGGCGGATCACTGATGCGCTGTGCGGCGTGATTGGGCTCGTGCGAACCTGGATGCGGATGGTTTCGACATGCAGGCGCAACTGCTGTGCGAGCTGCCGGCGCATGGCCGGTACGGCATAGCGCAAACGTGTCGCCCAGGCGGTGCTGTCCACATGCAGCAACAGGCGCTGCGCATCGACTGCGGCAACCTGCAGGTGCGGCGCGGCATTGCCGGGCAGTGCCGCGAGGATTGCCCTTCGCACTCGTTCCAGCCGACGCGCGTGGCGCGCGATCCCACCCAGGGCACCCTGGTCGGCGTCAAGCAGGCTGGACAATGAGCGTGGTCCCGATTGCATTGACATGTCTTGTATAAGCAGTTGTTCGACTATATATCCACTGCATGGCTGCTGCTTGCCGGATCTGAAACCGACCGCATCGGTACGGTATCATGTCGCGGTTCCGGCGTGTGAAGGTACAGCCGTGAGTTCAATGCAAGGGCCATAACGAGACTGCATGATCAATATCTTCAAAAAAGTCGTGGGCAGCCACAACCAGCGTATCATCAAGCGGATACGACGCAAGGTCACCGCGGTGAACAAGCACGAAAGCGATGTGGCGGCCTTGAGTGATGAAGCACTGGCTGCCAAGACCGACGAGTTCCGGCAGCGCCTGGCCGATGGCGAGACACTCGATGATCTGGCTGCGGAAGCTTTTGCCGTCGTGCGCGAAACCGCACAGCGCGTGCTGGGCATGCGCCATTTCGATGTGCAGATCATCGGCGGCTTGGTGCTGCATCAAGGCAAGATCGCCGAAATGAAGACCGGCGAGGGCAAGACACTGGTGGCGACATTGTCGACCTACCTGAACGCCCTGGAAGGCAAGGGCGTGCATATCGTCACCGTCAATGATTATCTGGCCAGCCGCGACGCCGACTGGATGGGCAGTGTCTACCATTTCCTTGGTCTCACGGTGGGCGTCATCTATTCCGGCCAGGACAAAAACGAAAAGCGCGAAGCCTACGCCTGCGACATCACCTACGGCACCAACAACGAGTTCGGTTTCGACTACCTGCGCGACAACATGGCGTTCTCCGCCGATGATCGGGTGCAACGCGAGCTCAACTACGCCATCGTCGACGAGGTGGACTCGATTCTCATCGACGAGGCGCGCACGCCGCTGATCATTTCGGGGCCGACGGATGACGACCCGGACACATCGCTGCGCGTCGACAAGCTGGTCAAGCATCTGGACGAGCAGAAGGAAGAGGACGGTCCCGGCGATTACAGTCCGGACGAGAAGGCCAAGCAAGTCTATCTCACCGAGGCCGGACACCAGAAGGTCGAGGGGCTGATGCGTGAAGCCGGCCTGCTGGGTGAGGACGAAAGCCTCTACGATGCCGGCAATGTCCCGCTCATGCATCACATGAATGCCGCCCTGCGCGCACATGTGCTGTACGAGCGCAATGTCGACTACATCATCGCCGATGGCAAGATCGTCATCGTCGATGAGTTCACCGGCCGCACCATGCCCGGACGGCGCTGGTCGGACGGCCTGCACCAGGCCATCGAGGCCAAGGAAAACGTCCAGATCCAGCAGGAAAACCAGACGCTGGCGTCGATCACCTTCCAGAATTTCTTCCGGCTGTACAACAAGCTGGCCGGCATGACCGGCACGGCCGATACCGAGGCGTTCGAATTCCAGTCCATCTACGGCCTGGAAGTAGTGGTCATCCCGACCAACCGGCCGCTGGCGCGCAAGGATCTGCCCGATCAGGTCTACATGACGGTGGCAGAGAAATTCGAGGCCATCGCCGATGAAACCCGTGATGCCAGCGAGGCCGGTCAGCCGGTGCTGCTGGGCACGGCATCCATCGAGTCGTCCGAGCTGCTGTCCAATCTGCTGCAAAAGCGCGGCATCCATCACGAGGTGCTGAACGCCAAGCAGCACGAGCGCGAAGCCTACATCATCGCCCAGGCAGGGCGCCCGGGCGCAGTGACGATTGCCACCAACATGGCCGGGCGCGGTACCGATATCGTGCTGGGCGGCAACCCCGAGATGGCATTGGCCGAACTTGAAGAGGACGATGCCGCAGGCCGCGAGCGCATCCAGCAAGAATGGCGGGAAGCGCACGACAAGGTCGTGGCGGCCGGCGGCCTGTTCGTAGTCGCGACAGAGAGACATGAATCGCGTCGCGTGGATAATCAGTTGCGCGGACGTTCCGGGCGCCAGGGCGATCCCGGCACCAGCCGTTTCTATCTGGCGCTCGAAGACAGCCTGATGCGGATCTTCACCCCGCCACGACTGCGTAACATGCTGCAGAACATGGGCCTGGAGGAAGGCGAGGCGATCGAGCACAAGTGGGTGACACGCGCCATCGAGAATGCGCAGCGCAAGGTCGAGTCGCACCATTTCGATATCCGCAAGCAGTTGCTCGACTATGACGACGTCAACAACGACCAGCGCCAGGTCATCTATGAGCAGCGCAACGAGATCATGGACAGCGACAGCGTCGCCGAGATCATCGACAACATCTGGGGCGATGCCGTCAATGCCGTGATCAGCGACCATGTGCCGCCCGAGAGCCTGGAGGAACAGTGGGACGTGCCGGGGCTGGTGGAGGCGATCAAGCGCGATTTCGGCCAAGAGTATCCGATCCAGCAATGGCTGGATGAGGAAGCCAGCCTCGACGAAGAGGGTCTGCGCGAGCGCATCGAGGACAAGCTTCGTGCAGCCTATGCCGAAAAGCGCGAGGAGGCCGGCCCGCAGATCATGGACCAGATCGAAAAGGCGGTGCTGCTGCAGGTGCTCGATTCACTCTGGCGCGAGCATCTGGCGGCCATGGACTACCTGCGCAAGGGCATCCACCTGCGCGGTTATGCGCAGAAGGACCCGAAGAACGAATACAAGCGCGAAGCCTTCGCCATGTTCACCGAGATGCTCGACCGGCTCAAGCACGACACCATTACCGTTCTTGCCCGTGGCCAGGTGCGCGAGGAAATCAGCGAGGAGGCGCGCGAGGCCAGCCGCGAACGCGAACAGCAGGTGAGCTACCAGCATGACGAGGCCGCCAGTGCTGCCGACCAGGCCGTAGCCATGGCCGCTGGCGAGGGTGGCGATGCCTCCGCGTCGGCTGTCGCGGCCGGTGGTGGCGGCGGACAGGCCGAGGCGGCACTCGCCGACGGGCCGCCCGCCAAGCCCGAAACATTCCGCCGCGAGCAGCGCAAGATCGGCCGTAACGAACAGTGCCCCTGCGGTTCCGGCAAGAAATACAAGCACTGTCACGGACGTGATTGATGGCGGTCAACCTGGCGCCCCCCGAAGCCCCGCATGATATTGCCGGAGCTCGCTGGACAACGCTGCGCACTGCGGTCCGATCGGCGCAGCGCGATGATATTGCGATACTCCACCTGCCGCCCGCAGCGAGTGTAGCGGGCGTATTCACCAGCAATGCCTTTGCCGCCGCGCCGGTACGCCTGGCGCAGCAGCACATGCAGCAGACTGCGCCACGCGCGCTGGTCATCAACAGTGGCAATGCCAACGCCGGCACTGGCGATGCCGGCCTGGCCGACGCCCGGGCCTGCTGCACGACCGTGGCCGAGGTGCTGGATCTGAAAACAGCCCAGGTGCTGCCGTTTTCCACCGGTGTGATCGGCGAGCGCCTGCCGCTGGAAGCGATGCAGGCCGCCCTGCAGTCCGTGACACCGGATGATCTGTCCGAAAACGGCTGGCTGGCGGCGGCGCAGGCCATCATGACCACGGATACGGTGGCCAAGGCCGCCAGTCGCACTGTTTCCTGGTGCGACGCACAGGGCCGGGAGCAGGCCGTCACCCTGACCGGCATTGCCAAGGGTTCCGGCATGATTTGCCCGGACATGGCTACCATGCTGGCGTTCATCGCCACCGATGCCCGCATCGAACAGGGTCATGCCCGCAAACTGCTGCAACAGTGCACCGAGCGTTCCTTCAACGCCATCACCGTGGATGGTGATACCTCCACCAATGACGCCTGCATGCTTTGCGCCACTGGGCAGGGCGCCGCATTGCGCCCCGCCGATGCGGGCTGGAGAGCCTTTGCCAGCGCGCTTGAGGAGCTGATGCAGGGGCTGGCGCAAGCCATCGTGCGCGATGCCGAAGGCGCCACCCGCTTCATCACGCTGGAGGTGAGCGGCGCCCGGGATGCAGCAGAAGCACGCACGGCCGCCTTCACGGTGGCGCACTCGCCGCTGGTGAAGACGGCCTGCTTCGCCGGAGACCCGAACTGGGGCCGTATTCTCGCTGCCATGGGACGCGCGCCGATCAACGATCTCGACGTCGGCGGCATCGACATTGCGCTGGACGATGTTGCCCTGGTTGTCGGCGGCCAGCCGGCGCCGGATTACCGTGAAGCGTACGGTGCCCGCATCATGGCGCAGGCAGAATACACGATACGCATCCATCTCGGACGGGGCGACGCCGACACCGTCGTCTGGACCTCCGATCTGTCCTATGACTACGTGCGCATCAATGCCGAATACCGCAGCTGACCGCAGGCAATGAACGCGCCCGGCAAGGTGCAGGACATTGCTGTCGGCATCCTGTGTGATGTGCAGCGGCGTTTCCTGCTCGCTCAGCGCCGCCCCGGGACCTATGGCGCCGGCCTGTGGGAATTCCCCGGTGGCAAGCATGAACCGGGCGAGACGCTGCCGGCCACACTGCAGCGCGAGCTCGAGGAAGAGATCGGCATCACGCCACGTGCAACGCGCCCCCTGATCCGCATGCAGCACAGCCCGACCGGCTGGCCGGTGCGTCTGCACATCTGGCTGGTGAGTCGCTGGCACGGCACGGCTTATGGCCGAGAAGGCCAGCGCGTTGCATGGTGTTCACGGGCGCAGCTGCAGGCTCTTGATCTGCTGCCGGGCAACCGGGCCATTCTGAATGCATTGTATCTGCCGCAGTATCTGGCGATTACACCGGAAGTGCCAGGCACCATCGACAGTCACCGCTGGTGGCAGACACTGGAGCAGGTGCTGACCACGGCAGGCCTGATGCTGCGACTGCGTGCACCGGCACTGGATGATGCCGCCTATGAGCAACTCGCCGACCGTGTCGTGGCCAGAGCCCGTCTGGCAGGCGTGCCGGTGCTGCTGGACCGGAATCCGGTGCTGGTGGAACGACTCGGCGCCGCCGGTCTGCACTGGCCGAGTGCGCGTGCCAGGGCGGCGACGATCCGGCCCGTCGGGCGACACTGCTGGTTCGGCGTATCCGCTCATGACGAGGAGCAGTTGCGGACGGCGCTGGCGCTGGATGCCGATTTTGCCGTGCTGTCCCCTGTGCATGCGACGGCCAGCCACCCCGGCCGGGAAGCGCTGGGCTGGCAGCGCTGGCAGCAGTTGCGGGCAGACACCGGGCTGCCGGTATATGCCCTGGGCGGTCTGACAAGCGACGACCTGGCGACTGCCCGCGAGCACAACGCGCAGGGCATTGCCGGCATTCGCGCCTTCTGGAAGTGATTGTACGGGGCCGGCGTCTCAGGCAGAGTCCGACGCCTGCTGCTCGCAGATGGTGATGCGCTCACCGGTCTGCTCCAGATCGGCAGCGTATGAGAATAACGTGCCGATCGAGCCCTCGCCGCTCCCTTTGGTCCACCAGACCAGGCCGCTGCCGACATAGCGTGCGCCACTGGCCGAGCGGGTGATGGTCATGTCGAGGGTGCGTTCATTCAGGAGGAGCTGCGCCCTGTCTGGTGGCGCATACACAGCTTCGATCATGCGCCCGTCTGCGCAGGCATAGGTGGCGCGGATCCGATCCGTGCTGCCTGTCTGTTGCACGGCGCAGCCGGCACCGATTACGGCGGCAAGACATGCAACTGCAAGACCCCTCATCAGTGCGTGGATGAATTGTCGCTGCCCCGCCACGGCGTGCCGGCATCACCGTCATCCGGAATGCGCTTGCTTTCGTCCAGCCAGTCGCCCAGATCGATGAGCTTGCAGCGGCGCGAACAGAACGGCCGGTAGGGATTGGTGTCATCGAGTCGTGCCGGTTCGCCGCAATGGGGGCAGGGCATGGTCTTCATAGTCGACAGCAGGCCAGTTGCAACGGGATGTTCGAGCGGCATTGTCGCACGCTCAGGTCGGCATCATGAAATTCCATGAAGCGCACCGTGGCACGGTGCCGGCCGGCGCTGATCTCGGGATAGACTGTGGCATCGTCCACCAGCACGCGGATCAGTTGCGTGCCCTTTTCCGATTGGTGCACGAGTACTCCGCCGCGGGCTTCGTGCTGCTGCGGTTCGACACTGTCGCGCAGTATCTGCAACAGAGTGTTGGTAGACTGTTCAAACGGCACGATGTGGCGGCACCAGTGGTCGATATCACGCTGAATATCGGCGTTGTCACGGCGCAGCCAGTGCTGGAAGGACGGTACATCGAAGGCGCAGGTACCACCGGGAATGGCGTGTCGGTTGTTCAGGCTGTTGAGCAGGTCGTTGTCACGCAGCTGATAGGAAGCAAAATGCGGCGGGATGCGCTGCAGGGTGCGGCCGAGATCATCGAGATGATCAAGCCTGTCCCTGATCTGTGCCGATTCGGTCTGTTGTGCCTGGCGGTTGAGGCGGGCATAGCTGCTGCCCAGTGCCTTGCTGATTTCCGTGCGCAGGTCGTGGCGTGCCATGATGGTGAGAATGTCGATCAGGGCCGTCATGGTGGCGCGCCGGCCCCAGAGGCTGTCGTCGCGCTCGTGATACCGCAGACGGGTGAGCAGATGTTCCAGACGCAACAATGTGCGTATGCGCTCACTCAGCGGTTGTTCAAAACAGTAGGCGCCGCGTTCGGGCACTTCAGCTCCCGGTGTTGTTGCCATCCCTTCGGCTACAATAGTTTATGCCTTGTCGGGCGTCACACAAAATGCCGTTATCGGTGACGTGCTCAGCCCGGCAGTAGCATCGGTGGCAAATCGGTGACTTCGCCCCGCGCCAGGCGAGCATAGCCGGCATGCAGGGCAGCGGCCAGATCGGCGATGTCCTTGCGCGGACCAGTATTGACCAGTACGTCGTCGGCCGCTGCAAGACGGTCGGCGCGCGCGTCCTGGGCGGCGATCATCTTGCGTGCCAGTTCCTCATCGATATCATCCCGCGCCACCAGCCGCTCGAGTTGAACCTGCTCCGGCGCGTCGATGACCAGAATGCGGTTGACCAGATCCGTCATGCCGCTCTTGACCAGCAGGGGCACCACCAGTATGCAGTAGGCGCTGCTGCAGGCATCGCGGCGCCGGGCCAGTTCGGCCCGAATGCGGGGGTGGGTGATGGCTTCGAGTTCGCCACGTGCCGCGGGGTCGTCGAAAATGACCTGGCGCAGCTTGCGGCGCTGCAGAGCACCGTTTGCGTCGAGAATCTCCCTGCCGAACTGCCGTGAGATTTCCGCCAGAGCAGGCTGGCCCGGTTCGACGATATCCCGGGCCACTGTGTCGGCGTCTATGGTCTTGACGCCATATTGCTCGAAAGCGCTGGCAACGGCGGATTTGCCACTGGCGATGCCGCCAGTCAGGCCTACGGAAAGTTTTGCGGACATGCGCAGGTGATCTCTTGGTTAGAAAGAACCGGTCGGCGAGAAATAGGACAGATAAGTGTGCAACATCTTATCGCCCGCAATCAATGTCAACCACCCGGCTGCGGCCAGGAACGGACCGAAAGGCATGGCTTGATGACGCTGCAGTCTGCCGGTCAGCATCAGCATGACGCCCGTGACAGCGCCGCTGACGGAGGCCAGCAGCAGCACCATGGGCAGGTATTGCCATCCCAGCCACGCGCCAAGCGCGGCGAGCAGCTTGAAATCGCCATGTCCCATGCCCTCCTTGCCGGTGAGCAGGCGGAACAGGTGGAAAATCAGCCACAGCACCAGATAGCCGGCCGCCGCACCGATGATGGCATCGATGGGACCGACGTACACATGCGCGGTTGCGGCCAGCAGCCCCAGCCACAGCAATGGCAGGGTCATGTTGTCGGGCAGCAACTGAGTCTGCCAGTCGATGGCGGCCAGCGCCAGCAGCAGCCAGGCAACGATCAGGGCCGGCAAGACCTCCAGTTCGGGACCGAAGCGCCATGCCGTCACCAGGGCAAGGGCCGCCGCCAGCAATTCGATCAGCGGGTACTGCCATGAAATGTACGTGCCGCACCCCGCACAGCGACCACGCAGGACGAGAAAGCTGATGACCGGAATATTCTGCCAGGCGCGAATGGGTGTTGCGCATTGCGGACAGGCGGATGGCGGCTGGGCCAGATTGTACTGCGGCGTATCCTGTGGCGCAGGCTGGCCCAGCATGAGCGCGGCACTGGTGCGCCATGCCGTATCCAGCATGCGCGGCAGGCGCACGATGACGACGTTGAGGAAACTGCCCACCAGCAGACCGAAGATGATGACACAGGGATAGAACAGTGCCGTGTCCATATGCATCAGACCACGGAACCGAGCTTGAAGATGGGCAGGTACATGGCGATTACGAGGCCGCCGACCAGCACGCCGATCAGCACCATGATCAGCGGCTCCAGCAGGCTGGACAGGGCATCCACCTGATCATCGACCTGCTCCTCGTAGGTGCCGGCGATACGGGCACACATGTCATCCAGCGCGCCGGATTCCTCGCCGATGGCGATCATCTGTTCTGCCATGGTGGGGAATAGGCCGGTAACGGACATGGCCGTCTGCAGTTTTTGTCCGGTTGCTACCTGGGAGCGTATCTGACGCGTGCCTTCTTCAAACACGATGTTGCCGGATGCGCCGGCCACGGAATCCAGGGCTTCGACCAGGGGGACGCCGGCAGCAAACATGGTGGACAGCGTGCGCGAAAATCGTGCCACCACGGATTTGTAGAAAATGTCCCCGACAATGGGCAGTTTGAGCAGCCATTTGTCGATGCGACGGCGGAAATTGTAGGATCGCCTGAGCGTCATGACGAATACGACGACGCTTGCGATCAGGCTCATGATGATGAGCCACCACCATTGCTGGATCATATCCGACAGCCCGATGACTACGCGTGTGAATGCCGGCAGGTCGGCGCCGAAGCCCTGGAACAGGGATTCAAATTCCGGTACCACGAAATACAGCAGAAAGCCGGAGACGATGAATGCCACTATGATGACCGCGCTAGGGTAGAACAATGCCTTGCGCACTTTCGACTTGATGCTTTCGTTTTTTTCCTTGTATGTCGCGATCTTGTCGAGCAGGGTTTCGAGTGTGCCGGAAGCCTCTCCGGCAGCGACCAGATTGACGAACAGGTCATCGAAGTATTTCGGATGCTGCTGGAGCGCATCCGCCAGGTTCATGCCTGATTCGACATTGCCGCGGATATCGGTCAAGACCTCCTGGTACAGGGGATTGCGGGCGCCCTGAGCCATGAGATCCATCGATTGCACCAGCGGCACGCCGGCTGCCATCATGGTGGCCAGCTGGCGTGCCATGATAGCAGTGTCCGCCGGCTTCAACTTCTTCCTGCGTCTGCCGCCGCCGATACCAAAAAGCGTGGCTTTCTTGCGTACCCGGGTGGGATTGATGCCCTGCTGGCGCAGCAGCGCCTTGGCCATGGAGATGCTGGGGGCTTCAGTCTGCCCGCTCATCTGCTCGCCTTCCCGGTTGACTCCCGACCAAGCGAATCTGTGTTGTCTGGGTGTCGAATCAGCCATGATTCCCCGTTGCCCTCTCATGGTCAATGCCATTGCCCGCGTTGGCGGGCCGGCGTTCTATTTCAGTCCCAGTTTGTCCATGCGGTACCGCAGGGCTCGAAACGTGATTCCCAGCGCCTTGGCTGTATTGGTCTTGTTGTACTGATTGTTCTGCAATGCAGTCATTATGCGGGTGCGCTCCAGTTCCTCCAGTTGGCTCTCCAGATCGCCGGCCGGTGGCTCGTTGTCGACGGGAGCTGGTGTCGGGGTTGGTGTCGGCGTCGGTTCGGTTGCGGCCAGAGGTGATTCCAGACGCAGCAGATCCGGTTCGATGATGTTGTTGTCACTGAGCGTGACTGCGCGCTCCAGTATGTTTTCCAGCTCTCGTATGTTGCCCGGAAAATGATAAGCACGCAGCGTATCGAGTGCCGCCGCTGACAGCTTTGGCGTGGCATCGAGATGCAGCCGCAGAACCAGACGATCCAGGATCTGTTCCGTCAGCTCCGGTATGTCACCGGCACGTTCGCGCAGCGCCGGCATCCTGACTTCGATGACGTTGAGCCGATAGAACAGATCCTCGCGAAAGCGATTGGCCTGCACCGCCGCGGCAAGATCCTGGTGGGTGGCGCTGATGATGCGGAAATCGACCGGCTTTTCCTGTGTGTCGCCGACTTGGCGAACGGCACGCTCCTGGATTACGCGCAGCAGTTTGACCTGCATGGCGAGCGGCAATTCCGCCACTTCATCGAGAAACAGGGTACCGCCATCGGCCTGCTGCACCAGCCCTTCACGATCGCGATCGGCGCCGGTGAAGGAGCCCTTGCGGTAACCGAAAAACTCGGATTCCATGAGCTCAGCCGGTATGGCACCGCAGTTGACGGCCACAAAGTCGGCATCCGCCCGCGGCCCCGTGGCATGGATGCAGCGCGCTGCCAGTTCCTTGCCGGTACCGGAGTCACCCGTGATGTATACAGGGGCCTGACTGCGTGCCAGCTTGCCGATCGTGGCACGCAGTTCTTGCATGGCTGGCGTGCGGCCGATGAGACGATCGATGGGCGCGGAAGCCTGGCTGGCGAGCGAGTGATTCGAGTTGGTTGCGGATTTGTCGGTGACTTTGACAGCCTGCTCGACCAGGCGTCGCAAGACACTGATGTCGATCGGTTTGGACACAAAATCAAAGGCGCCGGCCTTCAGCGCTTCCACGGCTGTTTCGGCGCTGCCGTAGGCGGTAATGACCGCGATCGGACAGTGCGGCTGCAGATCGCCCATGGCCCGCACCAGGTCGATGCCGTCGCCATCGGGCAGGCGCATGTCGGTCAGGCACAGGTTGTAGGTTGTGTCCTGTAATGCCTCGTGCGCCGTCTGCAGGTCGGCAACGGCCAGTGTTTCGATATTCATGCGTGCCAGTGTGATTTCCACCAGTTCACGAATATCGGATTCATCATCTACGATGAGCGCGCGAATAGTCCGGCTGCTGTCCGCCATTTGTCCGGTTCAGCTCCTTGGTGCAGCAAACATGATGCGGAAGCAGGCGCCGCGGCGCCGCGGCAGCGACAACAGGCGTGCGCCGTTGGATTCACATAGTTCACGCACAATATGCAGCCCCAGTCCGATCCCCTCTTTGGTGGTGGTATAGAACGGCTCCAACACACGATCATTGGTCGCGGTATCGAGCCCCGATCCGTTATCCACCACGTCCAGACAGTATACGTTGTCTCGAGTGTAATGTCCGCTCAGGTTGATGTGCAGTGCGGTGCCGGGAATGCGTGCATGGCGTTCGGCATTGCGGAACAGATTGAACAGCACCCGCTCCAGATGGTGGGGCTCGAACATCACTGTCTGTTCCGCGTTGATCGACTCCAGCGAGATTTCCGCGGGGTCTTCGCTGGTCAGGTGATATTCCTGCATGACATCCTGCAATAACGCCTGCAGTTGCAGCACCGGGGGCGGGCCTTCGGTACGCCGCGCCAGGCCCATGACATCGGTTATGGTCGTGTCAATACGCTTGATGTGCCGCTGGATGATGGCCAGCAGCCTGTGATCCGCCGTGGACAGAGTATCCGATTCGGCCAGCAATTGTGACGAATGTCGGATGGCGCTCAGCGGGTTGCGTATTTCGTGCGCGATCCCTGCACTCAGACGCCCGAGTGCCGCCAGCTTGAGATGCTGGGCCTGCTCGCTCTGGCGCTGGGCATCTTCGATGAAGATCAGGATCGGCACCGTGGCACTGGCCGCTGAATCGGTATACACGGGCAGCATGGAAAACGAGGGCAGTATCGTGCGCCCGGCCAGTTCCATGGTGACATCACTGTTGCCGGGAGCGCGCAGCCAGTTGGTCAATGCCCGCGCCAGAGCGGGCGAAACCCGGTCCAATGGCGTGTCCGCTGGTGGCGGTTCATTCAGGTCGAGCAGATGTATTGCGGACGTGTTGGTCATGTGAATGCGATGTGCATAATCGACGGCAATGGCGCCGATGTCGATCTGGTCGATGATGCGCCTGTTCAGTTCGGTCAGATTGCGCACCATGCCGGAGTGGGCCGCCAGCAGGCTGCGGCTGGTGGTGACGCGCTGCATCAGCCACTGGGTCAATACGGTGACAATGAGCAACAGCACGCCCAACAGTCCGGCCTGGAACAGGTCGCTCGCTGCAGCGCCGAAGACGAATTGTCGAGACGCTTCCTGCAGCATGATCCCGAATATGGCCAGGACGGTCAGCAGGGCGGCCATCGGTGTTGCCAGCAAGGCACCGGCGCAGGCAATGAAAACGATCAACAGCGCTGGCAAGCCGCCGGCGGCCCCCGGACCGGCAAATGCCAGGCCGCTGATGAAGCAGATGTCGAACAGGGTCCACGCTGCAACCTGCAGTTGTGCATCCGGCTGTCGTCGAATGGTACAGAACACCGCCAGGCTGGCCGGCACCAGATAGGCCAGGCTGAGCACCTTGAACGTCTCCGGCTGGCTGACGTTCACCAGCGGCTGCAGGATGGGGCTCAGGCGCGTGCCGGCCAGGCCGACTGCAATCAGGCAGCGGAAGGCATTGATGCTTGACACTGCGCGCCAGTATTCCTGCGGGCGCATATCGTCGGCAAATGGATCAGGCATGGCAGCATTCCGGCGATCGTGGCGCAGCAATGCATGGCGTGTTGCACCCCTGCTGTGGGTGGTTGATTGTCGTCATTGCAGATGCATGACGGGAACTCTGTGGCCTGTATGCATGCGAGCGGGCTGGGTTCTGCCGACGGTTGCGCAGTCCGCACTGACCGCTCACGGCAGGTGTTCCCTGCAGCAGTAGTGCTGCCCGCGGTGTTCGTGTGCCAGGCGCAGATCGACATAGACGCCACAGCGTGCGCACTGCACTGTCTTTGCAAACGCAGGACGACTGGATTGGTGCCTGCGCGCCCACAACTGCCGGATTTGGTGAAACCCCCAGAAAATCACCCCGATCAACAGGATTGTAATGACAGTCCGACCCATGCGCCAGAATCCGTGCTTATGAATGCATCGATGCGATGCAATGATAACCGATCAACTCGAAACAGATGTCGTGCTGCAGGTCAAAAGTTGTCGTGACAGTGGAAATTCGACACAATGCAGCGGCTCCAGAAAAATTTCGTGGCGCGCGGTGCTACGCGGCGACGCACACCACATACTTGAGATCGAAGGCAATGCAATGAACGTTCACGAATATCAGGCCAAGGAAATATTCTCCCGGTTCGGTGTCCCGGCGGGCGAAGGGCAGGTCGCGCACAGCAGTGACGAAGCCGTGGCGGCTGCCCGCGAACTGGGTGGCGATCGCTGGGTGGTGAAGGCACAGGTGCATGCCGGCGGCCGTGGCAAGGCCGGCGGTGTCAAGATCTGCGACAGTGCGGACGAAGTGCGGACAGTCGCCACTGACATGATCGGCAGCACGCTGAGCACGCACCAGACCGCCGGCGCGGGTTTGCCGATCAATGCGGTCTATGTGGAAAAACCGGCCGACATCGAACGCGAGCTCTATCTCAGTGCCCTGGTGGATCGCGCCACGGGTCGCATCACCTTCATGGGGTCACCGGCCGGCGGCATGGATATCGAGGAGGTGGCGGCCAGTACGCCGGAGAAGATCATGCACATCACCGTGCACCCGGCTGCCGGCCTGCAGCCCTATCAGTCGCGGCGGCTGGGCTTCTTTCTCGGCCTGGACAAGCAACAGGTCGGTGCTTTCGTCAAGTTCATGCACGGCCTGTACCGCGTGTTCACCGAGTGCGATGCCTCGCTGGTAGAGGTCAATCCGCTGGTGACGACGAAACAGGGCGGGCTGATTGCTCTCGATGGCAAGCTTAATCTCGACGACAATGCACTGTTTCGGCACAAGGAATATGCCGCCATGCACGATCCCAGCCAGGAGGATGAACGCGAAGCGCGAGCTGAGGAGTTCGATCTGTCCTACATCACGCTGGATGGCGACATCGGCTGCATGGTCAACGGTGCCGGTCTGGCCATGGGCACCATGGATCTGATCAAGCTGCACGGCGGCGACCCGGCCAACTTCCTCGACGTCGGCGGTGCCGCCACGGCCGAGCGGGTCACCGAGGCATTCAAGCTGATTACCGCCGGCGATGACGTGAACGCCATTCTGGTCAATATCTTCGGCGGCATCGTGCGCTGTGACCTGATTGCCGAAGGCATCATCCAGGCGGTGTCCGATGTCGGCATCAATGTTCCGGTGGTCGTGCGGCTGGAGGGCACCAATGCCGAAAAGGGCCGACAGATGCTGGATGACAGCGACTTCGAACTGATCTCCGCGCAGACTTTGACCGATGCGGCGGAAAAGGTCGTCGCCGCAGCCAGATCCTGATTCTGCCGGTACTGGAAAACAACGGAAAGTATTTATGAGCATTCTCGTCAACAAGGACAGCAAGGTCATTTGCCAGGGCTTCACCGGTGGTCAGGGCAGCTTTCACTCCGAACAGTGCCTGGCCTATGGCACACAGCTTGTCGGGGGAGTGACGCCGGGTCGCGGTGGTCAGACTCACCTGGATCTGCCGGTGTTCAATACCTGTCACGACGCCGTCGCACAGACCGGCGCCGATACCAGCATGATCTATGTGCCGGCACCGTTTGCGGCGGACGCGATACTGGAAGCCGCGGATGCCGGCATTCGAACCATCGTCTGCATCACCGAGCACATCCCGGTGCTGGACATGCTGCGCGTGCGCGCCGCACTGGCGGATGCCGACGCCGTGCTGATCGGGCCCAACTGCCCCGGCATCATCACGCCGGAGGAGACCAAGATCGGCATCATGCCCGGCCATATTCACAGCAAGGGCCGTGTCGGCATCGTATCGCGCTCCGGCACGCTGACCTACGAAGCCGTGCATCAGACCACCAATGCCGGCCTCGGCCAGACCACTTGTGTCGGCATCGGCGGCGACCCCATTCACGGCCTCGGTTTCATCGACTGCCTGCAGCGCTTTCAGGCCGATGACAATACCGAAGGTGTCGTCATGGTGGGCGAAATCGGCGGTACTGCCGAGGAGCAGGCCGCGGACTACATCAAGGCCGAAATGACCAAGCCGGTAGTGGCTTACATCGCCGGCGTCACTGCACCGCCCGGCAAACGCATGGGCCATGCGGGCGCCATCATTTCCGGCGGCAAGGGCACCGCGCAGGACAAGTTCGAAGCACTGGAAGCGGCTGGCGTGGCCACGGTGCATTCGCCGGCGCAGATCGGTGAGCGCATGCAGGAGCTGCTGGGCAGATAACTTCCGCACGTAACGATGAAACAGGTTCGGGTCGCAATGGCCCAACTCCACCCGACTCCAGGTGACGTTCGGGGCAATACCGCACAAATCGTCGCAACAGCGGCACATGCCCGCGATGAGTGTCGGGCGGATGTGGTGCTGTTTCCGGAACTGGCGCTGCTCGGCTATCCGCCGCACGATCTGCTGCGGCGCAAGCACCTGCCGGTTGCTGTGGATGATGCACTGGCAACGATCTGCAGCCACATTCGGGGCATAGTGGCGGTTTTCGGCTATCCCGAATTCAGCGACGGCAGCGTTCACAATGCCATTGCGGTGGTACGGGATGGCCGGATCATTGCCGGCTGTCGCCGCCAATATCTGACCCGCGCAGACTGCTGCGGCGAGCGACATTTCAGTGCCGGCGCAGGGCACTGTGTACTGGAGCTGGCCGGCGTGCGGATGGGTATTGTTGTCGGCGCCGATGCAATTTGTTCCGGACCGCTGCGCCAGGCCCGCGCCGATGGTGCCGAAGTGCTGCTCAACCCCAGCGCCTTGCCGTTTCATGCTGCAGATACCGGCGGGCATGAAACAGCGCTGGGACGATTTGCCGCGGCCAACGGCCTGCCGGTATGTCATGCCAACTGCGTCGGCGGACAGGATGAAACGATCTTTGCCGGCGGCAGCTTTGCGCTGGATGAGCAGGGTCGCATCATACAGCGCAGCCCTGTGTTCGAGACGGGCGTGTATTGCGTCGACTGGCCGTCCACGGGCGATAACGATCTCGCCGCAATCGGCAGTGAGGACAGTCGCACATATGACGCATTGGTGCGGGCAACGCGTGACTATGTGAACCGCAATGGTTTCCCGGGCGTGGTGCTGGGCGCATCCGGCGGCATCGACTCCGCCTTGACCATGGCCATTGCCGCGGATGCACTGGGTGGCGGCCATGTGCATGCGGTGGCCATGCCCTCGCGTTATACCGCGGATATCAGCATTGCCGACGCCGCGGCTCAGGCAGCACGGCTGGGTGTCCGTTATGACGCAATGTCCATCGAGACGGTGTTCGCATCCATGCTGGAAACGCTGGCACCGCAATTCGACGATCTGGCCGCGGATGCCACGGAAGAGAACCTGCAGGCGCGTATCCGCGGCGTGCTGCTGATGGCGTTGTCGAATAAGTTCGGTTCACTGGTGCTGGTGCCGGGCAACAAGAGCGAACTCGCGGTCGGCTACACGACGCTCTACGGCGACATGTGCGGCGGCTTTGCCCCCCTGAAGGACATTTACAAGACACGGGTCTATCAGTTGGCGCGCTATCGCAATACGCGCTCGGCCGTGATCCCGGAACGGGTCATCAGTCGTCCGCCTTCGGCCGAGTTGCGGGCGGCACAGGCGGATAGTGACACGCTGCCGGATTACGCCACGCTGGACGCCATCATCGAGGCCTATGTGGAAGCGGAGGAGCCGGTCGCGGCAATCCGTGAACGGGGCTATGATGGGGCCACCGTTGAGCGCATTGCAGCCATGATTCGGCGTAGCGAATACAAACGCCGCCAGGCCGCGCCCGGCCCGCGTGTGACGCAGCGCTCATTCGGCACCGACCGGCAGGTGCCGATTACCGCGGACTGGCGCTTTTTATAGTCCGGGTCGGCTTGTTCTGCAGCCACGGGCTGGTGGAGCGCCGCCGCTGACCGCGCCGCGGTGCGTCGCGTGTCTCCTCATCATTTTCCTCGGCCTCGGCTTGTTCCTCCGCCTTTCGCCTCGCCCGCTTTTCCTGCGAGACGCTTTCGCCGACCTTGCGGGTGGGTGTGTGCGTGAACCAGGGATTGCGTATTCTGTCTTCTTCCGTGGTTGTTCGCTCTTCTTCAGTTGCCTCTTCTTCCGGCTCCGCTTCTTCCTTGCCACGCTGCTGCCTTGTCGGCACCGCCCGGGATGGGATGTTTTCAAGCCAGGCATCGGCCTTGCTGACATCCTCGTCCCGCTCCCACGGCAGCCATTGTTCCAGCAGCTCCGGGAGCGATTCGCCGCGCCTGTTCTCGGCCAGTTCGCGATAATAGTCGTCGCGGTGCGTGATGTACTGCGGGTACGACATCTGCAGCACGGTGCGGGCATCGCGGGCCACTTCCGGCAGTCCGAGGTGCATGTTGGCCCGCTGAATGATCTCCAGTGCGCGCGGTGTGGCCGTCGAGCGCTGATATTGCTGGATGATGCGTGAAGCACGCCGCGTGGCGGCCACCCATGCGCGGCGTTTCAGATAGTATTCGGCAATTTCCAGCTCGTAGTCGGCCAGTCGGTTGCGGATGTCGATCATGTGCATGCGTGCATCATTGGCATAGATGCTGTCGCCGAAATTGTCGATCAGACGTCTAAAGTCGTCGAAGGCCTGCTCCAGATGACTCACATCCCGTGTATCCGGATCGATGATCAGCATCCTGATGTCGTTCTGGCGATAATTGGCCAGACCGCGCAGGTAGTACACATAGTCGATGTGGGGATGACGCGGGTGCTGCTTTATGAAGCGATCAGCGGTGGATACGGCAGTATCGTATTCGCCCAGCATGTACAGGGCCGTGATCGATTCCAGTCCCGCCTGGGTGGCATAGGGCGAGAAGGAGAAGCGGTTCTGCACCTCGTAGAATACTTCCAGTGCATCTTCCGGTTCCTTGATGACGAGATACTCATGGCCAGCCTGATACAGTTGCTCAACGCTGACGCCCGCCAGTGCATAGCCCTGTGCGTCGACCAGGTCGATCTCTTCATAGGGGATCTCCCTGATATTCTCGTCGCCGCCGCAGCCTGCCAGCAGGACGGGAATCAGGACACTCAGCCAGAGCAGTACAATTAGTCGCCGCATGCGAAACTCTTTATCCTGCGCCCCGGAACACCGGGCGCATTGTTTCAAACGATACAAACGCGGAGTATAACCATGCTGACGGATTTTCGTGTACCGCCATGCAGCGGGTGGTTCAGTCGGAGTTCACGCAAGCCGCACAAACAGGCCGTTTGTCCGGTGCGAGAGGCTGCTGTGGCATGGTCATGATCACAATGTGGCCGGATGCACCGCGCGCGGGAAGCGGGCTGGATTTGCACAAGCGCTGAAGTTGCCGTGACCGATATTGAACTGTTTATCCCGGAGGAATACGCAGGCCTGCGCCTGGACAAGGCGCTGGCGCACCTGCTGTCCGATTATTCGCGCAGCCGCCTGCAACAATGGCTGGCGCAGGGACTGCTGACAGTCGATGGTGATTGTCCGGCAGCGCGCACGACCGTGCGCGGCGGTGAACGAGTGCACCTGCGCGTACCCACGGCCGGCGATGATGCGGACGTGCAGGCGCAGGCCATGGCGCTGGATATTCTGCACGAGGACAGTGCCATTCTGGTGCTGAACAAGCCGGCGGGCCTGGTCATGCATCCCGGTGCGGGCAATCATTCCGGCACGCTGCAGAACGGTCTGCTGCATCACGACCCGGAACTCGGCGCGCTGCCGCGGGCCGGCATCGTGCATCGTCTCGACAAGGACACCAGTGGCGTGCTGGTGGTGGCCAAGACCTTTGCCGCACACAAACAGCTGGTGGCGGATCTGGCGGCGCGCACGGTCAAGCGCGAATACGAAGCCGTTGCCTGCGGCGTGATGACCGCCGGCGGCCGGGTCGATGCGCCAATCGGGCGCCATCCCGTCAACCGCAAGCGCATGGCCGTGCGCAACGACGGCCGCAATGCCGTCACGCACTACCGCGTCATCCGGCGCTACCGTGCCCACACGCACATCCGCTGCCGTCTGCAGACCGGGCGCACCCACCAGATCCGGGTGCATTTGGCGCACATTCGCCATGCATTGCTGGGCGATTCGACCTACGGGCAGCGGCTGGCGGTGCCGAAGGGCGCCAGTGCGATTTTTGCCGATGCCCTGCGCGGCTTCCGCCGCCAGGCGCTGCATGCCCGCGAGCTGGGCCTGAACCATCCGGTCACTGGACAATACAACCATTGGCGGGCACCGTTGCCGCCGGACTTCGAATCATTGCTGCAGGCATTGGCAGCCGATGCCGGGGAGCAGGCATGACCGACAACATCGGCTTCATTCCGGCCGACTGGCCGGCACCGGCCGGCGTGCGCGCGGGCACGACGCTGCGCACCGGCGGCGTCAGCAGCGCGCCGTTCACCAGTTTCAACCTCGGTGACCGGGCCGGCGACCAGCCGGATGCCGTCGCCACTAACCGTGCCCGTCTGGTGCGCGAGCTGGCCCTGCCGGGCGAACCCGCCTGGCTGCATCAGGTGCATGGCACGAGCGTCATCGATGCCGCGCAGTCGCAGTCGGCCACGGCGGCCGACGCCAGCGTCGCCACTGACGAAGGTGCCGTGTGTGTGGTGTTGACCGCCGACTGCCTGCCGGTATTGTTCTGCGCCGCCGACGGCTCCTGCTGGGGCGCGGCGCATGCCGGCTGGCGCGGCCTGGCCGCCGGTGTGCTCGAGGCCACGGTCGCTGCTCTGCCGGCATCGCCGGCGCGTTTGCTGGCCTGGCTCGGGCCGGCCATCGGCCCGGCGCGCTTCGAGGTGGGACAAGAAGTTCATGACGCATTCTGCACGGCCCATCCGGAGGATGCCGCGGCCTTTGCGCCCGGTGCGGTCACCGGCAAGTACCTGGCCGATATCCACGCCCTGGCGCGCGCCCGTCTGCGCCGGCTCGGCATTGGCTCCGTGCACGGCGGCGGCTTGTGCACGGTCAGCGATGCCGAGCGTTTCTACTCCTATCGCCGCGATGGTGACACCGGACGCATGGCCAGTCTGGTCTGGCGCGTCGCTGCACAATGATTGCCGACCCTTATCGTCATGCAGGATAGTGTCGCCACGATCCTCGGCTCGCTTGTGCCGGTATTTGCGCTGATTGCACTCGGCCATGTGCTGTACCGGGCGCAAATGCCCGGCAATGCCTTCTGGCCGCAGCTGGAGCGGCTGGTGTATTACATCCTGTTTCCGGCCCTGCTGGTGGAGACGCTGGGCACGGCGTCGGTGGACGAAACGCGCATTCTGCCCGTCGCCGCCGCGGTGCTGCTGGTGCTGGCCGCCATGACGCTCGTCGTGCTGGCGCTGCGGCGCCTGATGCCGGTCGACGGCCCCGGCTTCACTTCTATCTACCAGGGTGCCATCCGTTTCAACACTTATATCGGCGTGGCCGCGGCACAGGCCGTCTACGGCACGCAGGGCGTGGTCACTGCCGCCCTGACGCTCGCCGTGCTCATTCCCGCCGTCAACGTGCTCAGCGTGGCGGTGCTGACGCGCCACGCCGGCGGCGCGGCATCACCGGCCACCGTCGTGCGCGGCATTGTGCGCAATCCGCTCATTCTGGCCTGCGTCGCGGGCATCGTGCTCAATCTCGGCGGCATCGGTCTGCCGTTCGGCACGGCCGATATCCTGGAGATCACCGGCCGCGCGGCACTGCCGCTGGGCCTGATGACGGTGGGCGCCGGGTTGCGCCTGCGCGTCAACATGGCCGATGGTCTGGCCGTGGCGTGGAGCTCGCTGTTCAAGCTGGCGCTGATGCCGCTGATCGCATTCGCTATGGCGCGGCTGCTCGGTCTGAGCCTGCTGGAAACACAGATTCTCGTGCTGTTCACGGCCCTGCCGACGGCCACCTCGGCCTATATCCTGGCGCGGCAGCTGGGCGGCGATCACACCCTGCTGGCTACCATTCTGACGGCGGAAACCGTGCTGTCGGCGGCAACGCTGCCGCTGGCGCTGCTGCTGGCTGGTCTGTGAGTCAAACCACCGCGCGTTCGATGCCGGACGGCAGCACGGGCCGCAGGAAACGGCCCGTGTGGGAGTGCTCGCAGGCGGCAATTTCCTCCGGCGTGCCGGTGGCCACGATGCGGCCGCCGCCGTCGCCGCCTTCCGGGCCCAGATCGATGATGTGGTCCGCCGTCTTGATGACGTCCAGATTGTGCTCGATGACGACCACGGCATTGCCGGCATCGCGCAGGCGCAGCAGCACGCTCAGCAACTGGCCGATGTCGTGGAAGTGCAGGCCGGTTGTGGGCTCGTCGAGCAGGTACAGCGTGCGGCCGGTATCGCGCTTGGACAGCTCGCGCGCCAGCTTGATGCGTTGCGCCTCGCCGCCGGACAGCGTGGTGGCGTTCTGTCCCAGCTTGACGTACGACAGGCCGACGTCCATGAGGATCTCCAGCTTGCGCTTGAGACTGGGAATGGCGTCGAAGAATTCCAGCGCCGCCGCCACGCGCATGTCGAGCACCTCGGCGATGGTCTTGCCCTTGTAGTGCACTTCCAGCGTTTCGCGGTTGTAGCGCGCGCCCCGGCAGGTGTCGCAGGTGACGTAGACATCCGGCAGGAAGTGCATTTCCACCTTGATGACGCCGTCGCCCTGGCAGGCCTCGCAGCGCCCGCCCTTGACGTTGAACGAGAAGCGCCCCGGCTTGTAGCCGCGGGCGCGCGCCTCCGGCGTGTTGGCGAACAGCTCGCGCACCGTGGAGAACAGGCCCGTGTAGGTGGCCGGATTGGAGCGCGGTGTGCGTCCGATCGGCGACTGGTTGATGTCGATCACCTTGTCGACATGCCCGAGTCCGTCGATGGCGCTGACCGGCGCGGCGCGGGCGATGCTGCGGTTGACCCGGCGCGCCGCGGCCGGAAACAGCGTTTCGTTGATCAACGTCGACTTGCCGGAGCCGGACACGCCGGTGATGCAGGTGAACTGCCCCATCGACAGGGAGGCGTCGACGTTCTGCAGATTGTTGCCGCGCGCGCCGCGGATGTCGATGCGCCGGTCGTTGTCAAACGCCACGCGCTGTTGCGGCACGGCCAGCGTGCGTGTGCCGGCCAGATACTGACCGGTGAGCGATTCAGCCGGCTGGCGGGCGATTGCCTCGGCCGTGCCCTGCGCCACGATGTGGCCGCCGTGATCACCGGCGCCGGGACCGATGTCGATGACGTGATCGGCAGAGCGGATGGCTTCCTCGTCGTGCTCGACCACGATCACCGTGTTGCCGAGATCGCGCAGGCGCTCCAGCGTGTCCAGCAGGCGCCGGTTGTCGCGCTGGTGCAGGCCGATGGACGGCTCGTCGAGGACATACATCACACCCACCAGTCCGGCGCCGATCTGGCTGGCCAGCCGGATGCGCTGCGCCTCGCCGCCGGACAGCGTTTCGGCGCTGCGCGCCAGCGTCAGGTAGCCCAGGCCGACATCGAGCAGAAACCCCAGCCGCTGGCGGATCTCCTTGACAATGGGCGCGGCGATTTCGCCGCGATGGCCCGGAATGTCGAGCGCCTGCACCATCTCATGCGCCTGCTCGATGCTGGCGGCGGTGATCTGTGGCAGTGTCGTGTCGGCGACCTGCACGTGACGCGCCGCCGTGTTCAGACGCGCGCCGTTGCAGGTGGGGCAGGGTTTGGTCGACAGATAGCGCGCCAGCTCCTCGCGCACGGCGATGGACTCGGTTTCCTCGTAACGCCGCTGCATGCTGTTGATGACGCCCTCGAAGGCATGCCGGCGCGTCTTTCTGCGCCCGCGTGCGCCGACGTACTGGAAGCGGATCTTCTCACCGCCGGAGCCATAGAGAATGATGTCGCGCACTTTTTCCGGCAGCTCGCCCCAGGGCGTGTCGATGCTGAACTCGTAGCGCTCGGCCAGCGATTCGATGAAGCCGAAGAAGTAGGGATTGCGCCGGTCCCAGCCCCGCACCGCGCCTTCCGCCAGCGACAGCGAATCGTCGGCCACCACGCGATCGACATCGAACACCGATAGCGTGCCCAGACCGTCGCAGGCCGCGCAGGCGCCGTGCGGCGAGTTGAACGAAAACAGGCGCGGTTCCATGTCGTTGATGGAGTAGCCACAGGTCGGGCAGGCGTAGCGCGCGGAAAACACTTCCGGCTCTGCACTGCTCTTCCAGGGCGCGATCCAGGCGATGCCCTCGGCCAGGCGCAGGGCGGTCTCGAACGATTCGGCCAGTCGCTGCTGCAGACCGTCGCGGATCTTGAAGCGATCCACCACCACCTCGATGTCGTGCTTGCGCTTGGCATCCAGCGCCGGCACGTCCTCCAGCTCCAGCACTTCGCCGTCGACGCGCACGCGCACAAAGCCCTCGCCGCGCATCTGATCGAAGATCTCGCGGTGCTCGCCCTTGCGCCCGCGGATCACTGGCGCCAGCAGCATCCAGGCGGTTTCCGGTTCCTTCGCCAACGTCGTGTCGACCATCTGCGACACGGTCTGAATGGACAGCGGCTCGCCGTGGCGCGGGCAGTGCGGAATGCCGGTGCGCGCGAACAGCAGGCGCAGATAATCGTGGATTTCGGTCACTGTGCCGACCGTCGACCGCGGGTTGTGCGAAGTCGATTTCTGCTCGATGGAAATGGCCGGCGACAGACCCTCGATGTTGTCGATGTCGGGTTTTTCCATCATCGACAGGAACTGGCGCGCGTAGGCCGACAGGGATTCCACGTAGCGGCGCTGGCCCTCAGCATAGATGGTATCGAACGCCAGGCTCGACTTGCCGGAGCCGGAGATGCCGGTGATTACGACCAGCCGGTCGCGCGGCAGCTCGACATCGATGCCGGCCAGGTTGTGCGTGCGTGCGCCGTGGATCGTTATGTTGTCCATATCGACAGATCGGGAAGGGGGCAAATCCTGTTATTATACGCGCCGCGGCAAAATCACTTCATGCTGCGCAGCCGCCCGCCGGTTCCCGGTTGCGGCGGCATCAAAAGCAATCGAAGAGCAAACTCGATGAATGCATCCGAATGGCGTGCTACAGCCGGTCTTGCGGGTTTGTACGGCATCCGCATGTTCGGCATTTTCATGGTGTTGCCGGTGCTTGCCTTGTACGCCCGCGGTCTGCCGGGGGCGGATGGTTTTCATGTCGGCCTGGCGCTCGGCGCCTACGGTCTGACGCAGGCGCTGCTGCAGCTGCCCTACGGCATGGCATCCGACCGTCTCGGCCGCAAGCCCATGATCGCTCTGGGTCTGTTTGTATTCATCGCCGGCAGCCTGCTGGCGGCGTTCAGCACCGGCATCAACGGCATGATCCTGGGGCGCGCCCTGCAGGGCGCCGGCGCGGTCGGTGCCGTCAGCAATGCCCTGCTGGCGGACCTGACGCGCCCCGAACAGCGCACCAAGGCCATGCTGGTGCTCGGCATCGGCATCGGCGCGTCGTTTTCGCTGGCGCTCATTCTCGGCCCCGTGCTGGGCCATCTGCTGGGCGTGCCGGGGCTGTTCATGCTGGCCGCGGTCATGGCGCTGCTGTCGCTGGGCGTGCTGTTCTGGTTCGTGCCGGCGGCGCCGGCACCGGCCGCCGACAATCATGTCGACATGCTGGCGCAGATGCGGCGTGTGCTGGCGGCGCCGCAGCTGCTGCGTCTGGATGCCAGCATCTTCCTGCTGCATGCCGGACTCACGGCGCTGTTCATCGCCGTGCCCATGGTGCTCCAGGATCGCGTCGGGCTGGCGGAAACACATCACTGGCTGGTGTATCTGCCGGTCATGCTGGGTTCTCTGCTGTTGACCCTACCGCTGATGTATCTGGCCGAGCGCAAGGGCCATTTGAAGGCCATATTCGTGGGCGCCATCGCGTTGCTGGGCCTGTCCAATGTCGCCCTGATCTGGGTGCAGACTTCGCTGGCCGGTATCGTCGTCTGCCTGTTCCTGTTCTTCGGCGCTTTCAATCTGCTGGAGGCGACGCTGCCGTCGCTGGTGTCCCGCGTGTGTGCGACCGAATTGCGCGGCGCCGGCATGGGCGTGTATTCGTCCTGCCAGTTTCTGGGCGCGTTCTTCGGCGGTGCGCTGGGCGGTCTGGCGCAGCAGTACTTCGGCCCGGCGGGTCTGTTCGCCAGTGCCGCCATTCTGTGTGCCTGCTGGTTGCTGGTGGCGGCCGGAGTGCAGCCACCGCTTGCGCAGGCAGCCGCCGGCAGTGCAGACTAACCGATCATTCATTGTCCGGCCGACGTCAGGGTGAACCCGGCGGCCGCTGAAAGGGGACGATATGGCATCGCGCGGCGTCAACAAAGTCATCATCATCGGCAATCTCGGCGCGGATCCGGAAGCGCGCTTCACTGCAGGCGGCACGGCCGTGACTAATATCCGGGTCGCGACCTCGGATTCCTGGCGCGACAAGCAGAGCGGTGAAATGCAGGAGCGCACGGAGTGGCACCGCGTGGTGTTCTTCGCGCGGCTGGCGGAAATCGCCGGCGAATATCTGCGCAAGGGCAGCAAGGTGTATGTAGAGGGGCGTCTGCAGACCCGCAAATGGCAGGGCCAGGACGGTCAGGATCGCTACACTACCGAAATCGTCGGCAATCAGATGCAGATGCTGGATTCCCGCAGCGGTGGCGGCGGTGGTGGTGGCAGTGCGCCGTTCGGTGGCGCCCAGTCACAATCGCAACAAGCCCCGCAACAGGCACCGCAGCCGCAGGAACAGCCCGCCGGCGATCCCGGTTTCGATGACGACCTGGACGACGACATTCCGTTCTAGAACCGTGCGTCAGCTGGCCGGCTCCAGCAACTTGTACATGACATAGGCGTCTACATAGCCCTGTTCGGGGTGCCGGAAGGCCTCCGGCAATGTGCCGACGATGTCGAAACCGTGCTGCTGCCACAGACGCACGGCGCCAGCGTTGGTTGCCGCCACGAAGTTGTACTGCATGCCACGGAAGCCGAACGCCAGAGCTTGTTGCTGCGAATGGCGGCACATGGCCGAAGCGACGCCGCGCCCGCGCGCTGCGGCGGCCACGGCGTAGCCGCAATTGCAGACATGTGCGCCCTGGCCGGGCTGATTCGGCTGGATGTAATAGCTGCCGACGATGCGCCGGGTCGTCGTTTCGGCCACATACGCAGCAGTGGGGTTTTCCACCCAGATTCGATGTGCCTCGGCAGCGGTGATATCCGCGGCGAAGCTGTAGCTGTCGCCGGCGCGAAAGATCGGCTCCAGAATGGCCCAGACCGCCGGCCAGTCGGCGTCCCGCAGCGTGCGGATCGTGACGCTCATGTCCCGGCAGCCATGCGGCGAGCCTCTGCCCCGGCAGTGATGTGCAAGTCCGTGATCATCGCGCTCAGCCCGGATCCGGCGACGGCCCTGTGCCATGCGTGAAGCCCTCGGTACTGTCGCGGCCCATGTCGCGCCCCCTGCCGTCGAAATGCCGGCCGCCGCGCGACTCCATGTCGATGGTCAGGCGCGGTGCGCCCAGGCTGATGAACTGCTCCTCCATGCGACGCTCGAGCAGCAGGTTGAAGGCTCGCGCCACGTCCCACTGGTATTCCGGCGCGGTGCGAAAGCGCATGCGCAGGATCGGACAGCCGTCCTCAAAGCTGTGGATGCCCTGCATTTCCAGTGGCGACCAGATGCGGAAACGGATGAACGGATCCTTGCGCAACTGCTCGGCGGTTTCCTTCATCAGCTTGATGGCGTCGTCGATGGGAAGGTCGTGCGGCAGGCGGATCTTCATCAGGGCGGTGCCGAACTCACGCGACATGTTGTGGATCGAATCGATGTGACTGAACGTGATGATGTGCACGATGCCGTCCAGATCGCGCAGCCGCACGGTGCGCAGATTGAGCCCCTCCACGGTGCCCATGTGGCCGCGGATCTCGACGAAATCGCCGACCGCCAGCGAATCCTCGATCAGGATGAAGATGCCGGTGATGAGATCCTGCACTAGCGTCTGCGCACCGAAGCCGATCGCCAGGCCGATGACGCCGGCGCCGGCCAGCAGCGGCGTGATATTGACGCCCAGGTTGGACAGCGCCGCGATGCCGGCAATGAGGAGGATGGTGAAGAATGCCACATTGCGCAGCATGGGCGTCATGGTCTGGGCGCGGATGTTGGCGCGTCGCTGGCCGTGGGCATGGCGCGGGTTCAGGGCGCGCAGGATGGCGGTATCGATCAGCACCCAGGCCAGCCACGCCAGCAGAATGGTTATGCCCAGTTCCAGCAGCACGCGGCTGACCAGTGCCGCAAAGCGGCTTTTTTCGCCGAGCGTCAGCAGGGACAAGCCCCATATGCGCAGCGACAGCTCGACGAACAGCACCCAGATCAGGTAATAGGCCAGCGAGTAGCCGAAGCGCAGCAGGCGTGGGCGGTATTCGTTGCGGCGCTGATTTTGCGGAATGTTTTCCCGGTTGCGTCGAAATACGCTGCCCACCATCAGCGTCAGTACCAGCAATATGGCGCAGACGATTGCCTTCAGCAGGGCACCGGTGGTTTGCGTGCCCGTGTTCAGAATGGCTGCCAGCGGCGTGGCAACGAAGAACAGTGCCGGCACGTACCACAGGCGCGCCAGCAGCTGCACCATGTTGTAGGCCGTATTCTGCACGCGGCGTTGTTCGTACGGGCGGTTGCCGATCAGATGCATCATCGGCCGGCGGATTCTCAGAATCAGCCAGACGACGAGCAGGCCGGCCACAACGCTCGCCGCCGCCGCCAGCCACGAAGCCAGATTGGCGCCCAGCGCAAGAGACAGCCGCCTGCCGACCACGGCGTCGCTGAAAGCCACCAGCGCACCGATGATGGTCAGCGGGCGCAGGGCGTTGTGGTGGATGATGGCAACAGCCGTGCGCCGATGGCCGCTGGTGAACAGGGCCGTGACGCCCTCGACCACGGCGGCCAGCAGACTGCCGCACAGGGTGACATAGGCAAGCACGAGGACAACGATGCGCACCAGCGGCGGCGGATACAGCCACAGCAAGGCAAACAGCATGATGATGAAAGCCAGCAGCCAGGGCAGGACGCGGCGCAGAAAATGCAATGCCAGGATGCCGATAGGCGGTTCATGCGGCAGGTACAGTGGCCAGTCACGCCGTGTGAACAGGCGCCGGCCCAGTTTTTTTAGTGCAGCAATCAGAACGGCCCAGATCAGCAAGCCGAGTGCCGTCTCCGCCACGCTTTGCAAGAGTCGTTCATGACTGATCGACTGGAGCAGAATACTGGCATCCATATAGGCGTGGTGGCTGCGATGCTTCCAGATGCTCAGCAGTTTCTGCTCGGCGTCGGAGTCCTCGCTCAGGTTGGTGAAGGAGTTGGCCAGCGCATTTAACAGGCCACGACCTTCGATCACATCGCCTTCTTCGGCCTGTTCCTGTTCGGCGGCCTGCGTGGATTGGCGCAGTGCCTTGAGCTCTTCGACCAATTCGCCGCGCCGTTCGCTGTCCTCTAGTGTACGGATGATCGAGTCCAGCGATTGTTGCAGCTGTGCCGGGTCCACCTTCTCCTCGTTGCCACCGTCATCGGCACCATCCAGATTGAGCAGCGGCAGCTTTTGCGCCTGAGCGCTGCTGCAGACGGCCAGCAGAAAGAGGAGCAGCAGACTGGCGCGTACAGTTGTTCGAAAACAAGGCATGCGGCGATCACCCGGTTGCAGATCATGTCCATGAGGCAGGAATGGCCGATCATGGTTCAACGCAATTATCCACGAAGCAGGCACGATCGCGAAATCCCCTCTGGTCGTCGATCTTGTCGCCGGCTTCAGACCTGTTCCGCAGCCAGTCGCGGCATCCAGGGAACGATTGCGCAGGCCGCCAGTGCTGCAAGCGCAGTGATCCAGAAGGCCGGCGCCGGGCCGAAATAGTCGATCACCGGGCCGATGCCGATGACCGCAATCGCGCCCAGGGCATTGGCGAAGCCGATCACCAGTCCGGAGCCGAAGGAGCGGTCCTCCGGCAGCATGTCCTGAGCGATGAGCACGGTCAGTGGCAGGGTGGCGAACAGGGCGATGCCGAGCAGTGCCGCCAGTGGCCACAGCCAGATGCCGGCGGTCGTGCCCAGGGCCGCTGCTGTTACTGTCGCCAGCAGCATGGCCGCCAGCAACAGCTTGTGCGATCCCAGATGGCCGGCCAGCCAGCCGCCGCTCAGGTTGCCGATTACGCCCACCACCATGAATACGGTGATCAGGCTGGCGCCGGTGGTCAGCCCACCGCCGCCCTGTTGCCACAGCAGCGGCAACAGCAGGGTGATGGTATAGGTGATGAATGCACGCACGCCGCAGAATGCAACCAGTCGCATCACCGGCCCGGCATGCTGCGACCAGGCGATGGGAGCGGCATCGCGGTGGCGCTGCGCGAGCGATGGCGCGCAGCGATACAGCAGCGGCAGGCTGGCAAGTCCGGGCAGCGCCAGCAATGTGAGCCACTGCAGCCCGCCCAGCATGACGCACAGGCCGGCCAGCATCGGCCACACGCCACGACCGATCTCACCGCCGATCAGGAAGGAGGAAATGGCCAGCCCCTGTCGCGAACTGGCGAGCTGGCGCACGCCGGACACCGCCTGTGGGTGAAACAGGGCGTTGGAGATGCCGATCAGCGCGAGCACGGCAATCAGTGCAGTCGTGTTGCCGACAATGCCGATCAGACCGGCGCCGAGCGACGAACCGCACAGACCCAGCAGACTCAGACTGCGCCCGCCGATGCGATCGGCGATGATGCCGACAAACGGCTGCAGCCCCTGGCCGATCATCAAGGCCGTCATCAGCGCGCCGGCCCAGGTGACCGGCAGCTGCAGACTGACGAGAATTGCCGGCAGCACGCCGGGCAGGAAATTGGCCGCACCATCATTGAGAAAGTGCGTCCAGCTCATGCCCGCCAGCCGCAGCGGCGCGCCGGTTTCGGCAGGGGTCTGATTGCGTCCGGTCATGTCTGCGTGTGCGGATGTGCAAGCTTGCGTATGGTTGTCGTCGGCGCTGCCGTAATTGCGCGGCAGCGCGTTTGCGTCGCGCCGTCAGAGAAGACCGCAGCAAACAGCTCGCCCACGACAGCGACCGATGGTAGCAGAGGGCGATTCTGCAGTTTGCCCGCGCGGGTGGGCAGATATCGAAACCCGCCGGCCGGCCTGATGATGCAGCGGTGCGGTCTGACCAGAACTGCCGGGTGGCATAAGCCCTTGCAGTATTGCGCGGCGACGGCACACCCTGTTGTGCACGCATGCTCGCATGTGCCGGTGCTGACAGGATCGGGCTTGCGCTACCATACAGTCGCATTCGCAGACGGATCGCGCGCGGCATGCAAAACGAGAAATCGTCTGTTGACAGGTGATGACATGAAGATAATGAAACAAGACCACCATGCGGCAGCGCCGCCCCATCTGCAGGTGCTGCTGCTGTGCCTGTTGGCAGCCTGCCTGCTGAGCGCCTGTGCCAGCCACGACACACGACCGGTTGTGCAGGCGGACAGCGGCTATTTCGATCCGCACAACCACCTGTCGGGCGTGTTGCCCTGGCCGGCGCATGTCAGTCTGCCGGCCTATCTGGATGCTCTGCAGCAGCAGGGCAGCGGTGTCACGGCAGAAGACAAACGCAGCTTTCACACCTGGCTGGTCGACGACTGGCATGCCGGACATGAGCAGGCACTTGACGGCCGACCTTTTGCCTCGGATCAGCGTTTCGGCCTCGGCGCACGTGCTGCGCTGGCACTGTATCCGGTGTCCGGCGATTTGTCGGTGGCTATGCTGGACGGCGTTCTGCAGCGCGTTCTGACCGCGACGCCGTTCACGGAGTTCGACAGCGCGTACGCGTTCCACAGCCCGACCCGCAGGCGCCAGACCCGGCAGTATTACCAGGGCGATGCCCGCGTGCTGCAGGATCAGCTGTGCACGGCACAGGTGCTGGAGCTGGCCCGCACGCATATCACCCGCTCGGAGCAGTCCATCAGCTTCATCGGCGGCTGGCGGTTTGATGACGACGGTCATTCCGGCAGGCTGGACACGATTCTGTGCGCCGCACGCAAGCCGCAGGCGCTGCGGGCGACGCTCGGCCGGCTGGATCTGGATGCGCCGCAGATCCGCATCATACTGATGACGCACACGCACCAGCTGGGCATCAATGATGCCGGCGACCACTTCCAGACCTTCGAACACACGGGCCAGTGCCATGCCGAACCGTTTCCGGATGCACTGCGTCTGACGCCGGAACAGATGTACCACGCTCTGCTGGGTGAGAATGCCCGGGGCGAGGACATCATCCCGCCGGGAGCGCGGCAGGAATTCTTCGCCACGCTGGTCGGCATCGACACGGCCGCGCCGGAGATGACCTGCTTCAGCGAACCCGGCATGGAGTACTACCGTGCGCTGGTGGATGCCGTCTATCGTGCCGCCCGGGCACGTCGCGACATGGGGCAGGACGGCCGGTTGCTGGTTCACACCCATGTCGGCGAGGGTTTCACCGCCTACTATGCACAGCAGCCACCGGAGCGGCCCTGGAGTTTCGATGCCGTGTTCGCCGAGCTGCCGGTACTGTCCGGCAATGTGGTCACCAACAGCCGGGTGCCGCACGCCAACATCACCATGCTGCTCGATGCCGTGGCGCAGGTGCGCCGCACGCATGTGGATCTCGACGACTACGTCGTCATTCGCTTCGGCCATGTGACGCATGCTGATGCGGCCCAGGCGCAGCGCATGGCGCGGTTGAACATCGAGGCCGATGTCAATCTGGACAGCAACCTGTCCACGGCGTCGTGGTCGTTTGTCGACATGCCGGCTGGCGAGCGGCTGGCGCGGCGCGCATCACGGGCGGCCGTGGACCCGCACAGCAATCTGGCCCTCAATGATCTGCCGCACTTTCTGTTGCCGGATCCGAATGACGCACAGGCGGTGGCGGGTGTGTTCGGCACGCACGCCCTGAAACATCTGCTCATGGCCGGCGTGCGCGTCATGCTAGGTACGGACGGTGCCGGCGTCGAACACGCTTCCATGCCGCGCGAATATGCCCTCGCTGCCAGCCTCATCCGTTACTGGAAGAGCCACGATGATGACTTTGCGCGAGCGGTCGGCGACCTGGATGCGGACATCTTCCTGCAGCATGCCGCGGCGCATCTCGATGCCATGCAGGGCAAACTCTGATGGCGCTGCCATGCGGCGTCTCGGCGTTCGTCGTGCACGCCGCGTGCCGGTGAGCCGGGCCGCGTGCTACGCGTCCGTCGCCTGCAGCGTGGCGGCCGGTTGCGCCACGCTGTAGTCATACTCGCCCGCTGCATCGACCAGCCATTGCCAGACATAGTCGGCAAAGCTGCGCCGCACGACGATCTGAAACGCCTGCCCCGGTTCCAGCACGCGGATGAAGGCCGCCGATTTGGCCAGCATTGTCCGCGTGCACTGATCGGCACCGAAACTGCGGGAGTGCAGATCCAGCGTCATGCCCTTGGCCAGCGTGTCGACGGCATGTGTGCCCCGGATCTCGATCAGGGTCTGACCTCCGGTGAGATCCACCACGCCGGCATGCATGTCGGCGACGGCGGCGCGCAGGTCATCAAGCCATTGCTGCCGCGCGTCGCGCCCGCAGATGATCAGCCACTCGGTGGGGCCGAGCCAGCAGGCCACGACAGCGTCGGTTACGGCCTGGGTATTGGGGCGGGTCGGCAGGGCCACGCCAAGCACCCGGCTGCAGGCATCGACAAAATCCTGGTCATCCGCACTACCACGGATGGAGACATGCCCCAGGAACGGCCGCTCGCGCAGCACGACGGCATCATTGCCGGGGGCGCCTTCGATGGCTTCCTTCTGCCCGACCAGCGGGCTTTCGCGTCTCGGTTCAGACATTCTGGCGCTCTCCCTGCGGGTCATAGAACACCGTGCCGGTGATTTCGCATGCGATGCTGCTGCCGTCCGGCTGCGGTGATTGCAACTGTTCACCGTGGCGCTGCTGGCCGCCCTGGACCATGCCCAGGGCGATGGAATGGCCCAGCGCGGCGCTGTAATAACTGGAAGTGACGTAGCCTTCCGTGGGCACGGGGTGTTCGAAGGTCGGGTTGCTCGTGTCCGCTGACGGTGCAACCAGCTGGGCGCCTTCCGGCAGCACCACTTCGGGGTCACGGGTCAGCAGGCCGACGAACTGGGGCCGGTCCGCGCGCTGCATGTCCGGCCGCGACAGGGAGCGCATGCCGATGAAGTCCCGCTTTTTCCTGCCGATGGCCCAGTGCATGCCCATGTCCATCGGCGTCATGGTGCCGTCGGTGTCCTGACCGGTGATGATGAAGCCCTTCTCGGCGCGCAGGATGTGCATGGTTTCGGTGCCATAGGGCGTGATGCCGTAGGGCTCGCCCGCGGCCATGACCTGATCCCACATGTACTGGCCGTATTCGGCATTGACGTTGATCTCGAAAGCCAGCTCGCCGGAAAAGCTGACGCGAAACACGCGTGCCGGCACGCCGGCCACCGTGCCTTCACGCAAGCGCATGAAGGGAAAGGCTTCGCGATCAAAATCGATGTCATCACACAGCGCCTGCAGCACCTGGCGCGAATCCGGCCCGTTCACCGCCAGTGTCGCCCAGTGATCTGTCACCGATGTGAAGTACACGCGCAGGTGCGGCCATTCGGTCTGGTGCCACTGCTCCAGCCAGCGCAGCACGTTGGCTGCCGCGCCCGAGGTCGTGGTCAGGTAATAATGATTTTCAGCAAGCTTGGCCGTGACGCCATCGTCGAAGATCATGCCGTCCTCGTGCAGCATCAGACCGTAGCGGCAGGTGCCGGTCTGCATCTTGCGGCTGCCGCCGGTATACATCATCTCCAGGAAGATGTTGGCATCCGGTCCGTGCACCTCGATCTTGCCCAGCGTCGAGTAGTCGAGCAGACCGACATGCTGACGCGTGGCCAGGCATTCGCGGTTCAGAGCTTCCTGCATGGTTTCGCCGGGCCTGGGGTAATACCAGGCCCGCTTCCACTGGCCGACGTTTTCGAACAGGGCGCCGTGTTCGACATGCCAGTCGTGCATCGGTGTCTTGCGGATCGGGTCGTACAAGTGGTCGACATCACGCCCCACCAGCGCCCCGAAAGTCACCGGCGTATAGGCCGGGCGGAAGGTCGTCGTGCCGGTGGCCGGGATCGACTGGCCCAACGTCTGTGCCAGAATGCCCATGCCGTTGATATTGCCCAGCTTGCCCTGATCAGTGCCGAAACCGAGCGCCGTGTAACGCTTGACGTGCTGCACGGATTCATAGCCCTCGCGCACGGCCAGCTCGATGTCGGCGGCTGTGGTGTCGTTCTGCAAATCGACGAACTGCTTGGGGCTGCGACTGGGCGGCCGGCCGGAAGGTACCAGCCAGCAGGCCTGCAGTGGCGTACCCTCGAGTGCGGCTGCGCTCGAGAAGGCGGGTGTATGGTCGACCGGAAAACCGGCGGCGCGGGCTGCCTCGGCGCCACTGGCAACGCCTTGACGCAGGCAGGTCGCCAGATCGGCTGCGCCGGTTACCGAACCGGCCGAACAGGCGTTCGGACTGGCCGGCGGCAGCAAGCTGGCCGTGTCATCGTCCCAGACCGGCTGCGCGCCGGTATGGCAGTGCAGATGCACCACCGGCGACCAGCCGCCGGAACTGGCCACCAGGTCGCAGTCCAGCCGGATGCGCTCGCCGCCCGGCTGCCCGTCGCTCAGCTGCCGGACGGTGACGCGCTGCACGCGGCGGCGGCCGTGGACAGCGGTGATCACATGGCCCGCCAGCACCTGAATGCCGGCGGCCTGCACGCGCTCATGCAGATCTCCGTGCGGGACGGCGCGCAGATCGACGATGGCCGCAACTTCGGCACCGGCGGCGTGCAGATCCAGCGCCGTGCGGTAGGCGCTGTCGTTGTTGGTGAAGATCACGGCCCGCTGTCCCGGCAGCACACCGTAACGATGGATATAGGCCGACACGGCTGCAGCGAGCATGACACCGGGCCGGTCATTGTTGGCGAATACCAACGGGCGTTCCAGCGCGCCGGTGGCGTGCACCACCTGGCGGGCCCGGATGCGCCACAGGCGCTGCCGCAGTTTGCCGTTGGCTCCCTCACCGCCGGTGTGATCATCACAGTCCTCGACCACCCCGACGAAATTGTGATCGTAGTGGCCGAAGGCCGTGGCCCGGGGCAAAAGCCGCACTTCGGACATGGCTTCGAGCTCGGTCACCACGCCAGCCAGCCAATCCGCGGCCGGTTGATCATCAATTTGTTCGGCTGCAGACAGCAGCGAACCACCGAACTCGGGTTGTTCGTCGACCAGCATGACACGCGCGCCGGCGCGCCCGGCGGTCAGAGCCGCCGCCAGCCCGGCCGGGCCGGCGCCGATCACCAGCACGTCGCAGTGCGTGTTCATCTTGTCATAGCGCGCCGGATCGGCTTGTTCGGGCGCCTGCCCCAGCCCGGCGGCGCGGCGGATCTGGCGCTCGTAGAAAGGCCAGCCTTTCTGTGGCCACAGGAAGGTCTTGTAGTAGAAACCGGCCGGCAGCAGACCAGACACATAATCGTTGACGGCCATGGGATCCAGGCCGAGACGATCGACCGTTTTGGCCTGCAGGCAGTCATACAACTCTACTTGCGTGGCCCGCTGGTCGGGGCGCAGCGTGGCGCCGCTGCCGACCTGCAGGATGGCATTGGGTTCCTGGGCGTCGGCGGTGACGATGCCGCGCGGCCGATGCAGCTTGAAACTGCGACCGATCACGTTCACGCCGTTGGCCAGCAAGGCCGAGGCCAGCGTATCGCCGGCATAACCCTGGTAGCGCTGGCCGTTGAAAGTGAAGTTCAGCGGCCGGTTGCGATCGATGCGACCGCCCGTGTCCAGACGATGGGTTTGGGTCATGACTGCGCCTCCCGGTCAGTGCCTTCACCGACATAGGTTCGCTTGATTGCATTGGTCACGGTATCGCGCTCGGCGTTGAAGAATTGGTGGCAGCCGTGGGCGTGATACCACTGCTCGCGGAAGGCGCCCATCGTATTCTTGCGCATGAACAGGTACTCGGCCCATTGTTCGTCGGTCAGTTCCGTGGGATTGTCGGGCCGTGTGATGTGCGCCTCGCCGGCGTAAGTGAATTCGCTTTGGTCGCGGGGCCCGCACCAGGGGCAGTCGATTTGCAGCATGGTCGTTCCTCCCGACTCAGTGAGCCACGGCGGCGGCGCCGTGCTCGTCGATGACCGCCCCGGTGCGGTAGCGATCTAGCGAGAACGGCGCGTTGATGGGGTGTGGCTCACCGGTGGCCAGTGTGTGGGCGAAAGTCCAGCCCGAGCCAGGTGTGGCCTTGAAGCCGCCGGTGCCCCAGCCGCAATTGATGAACAGGTTCTCCACCGGCGTCTTGCCGATGATGGGGGTGGCATCCGGTGTGGTATCGACGATACCGCCCCAGTGGCGCAGCAGGCGCATGCGCGAAAAGATCGGGTACAGCTCCTTGAGCGCCGCCAGCTGGTGTTCGATCACATCCATGCCGCCACGCTGGCTGTAACCGTTATAGCCGTCGATGCCGGCGCCGATGACCAGCTCACCCTTGTCGGACTGGCTGACATAGACGTGCACTTGGCCCGACATGATGACGGTGTCGATGACCGGCTTGATCGGCTCGGAGACCAGCGCCTGCAGCGGATGCGACTCGATCGGCAGCGAAAAGCCCGCCATGTCGGCCAGCACGCTGGAATGCCCGGCGACGACGATGCCGACCTTGCCGGCCTTGATCGTGCCTTTTTCCGTTTCCACAGCAGTCACCTTGCCGTTGTCGCGGCGGATGCCGGTGACGGCACAGTTTTCGATGATATCCACACCGGCGGCGTCGGCAGCCCGGGCATAACCCCAGGCCACGCCGTCGTGGCGGGCATTGCCGGCGCGCGGCTGCAGCGTGGCGCCGAGCACCGGGTAGCGGATGTCCGGCGAGGTGTTGATGATCGGCACCTCGCGCTTGATTTCCTCCGGGGTGACGAAGTAACTGTCGATGCCGTTGAGGCGGTTGGCATTGGCGCGGCGCTGGGCATCGCGCACATCCTGCAGCGTATGCGCGAGATTGTAGACACCGCGCTGCGAGAACATGACGTTGTAGTTGAGCTCCTGCGACAGGCCTTCCCACAGCTTGAGCGACTTCTCGAAGATCGCCGCGGACGCATCATGCAGGTAATTTGACCGCACGATGGTGGTATTGCGGGCCACGTTGCCGCCGCCGAGCCAGCCCTTGTCGAGCACGGCGACGTTGGTGATGCCATGCTCTTTGGCCAGGTAATAGGCCGTGGCCAGACCATGACCGCCGGCGCCGATGATGATGACATCGTAGGCGTCGCGCGGTTCAGGGCTGCGCCAGGCTTCCTGCCATTTCTCATGGCGAGACAGCGCATGGCGGGCGATGGATAGAAACGAATATTTGCTCATGGTGTCTCCGCTGTCAGCACTCGATGACGTTGACGGCCAGCCCGCCGCGCGAGGTTTCCTTGTAGATGTCTTTCATGTCGGCGCCGGTGGCGCGCATGGTGGCGATGACCTTGTCCAGCGCCACGAAGTGTTCACCGTCGCCGCGCAGTCCCAGCCGCGCTGCATTGATGGCCTTGATGGCGCCCATGGCATTGCGCTCGATGCAGGGGATCTGCACCAGCCCGCCGATCGGGTCGCAGGTCAGGCCGAGGTTGTGCTCCATACCGATTTCAGCGGCGTTTTCAACCTGGCCAGGTGTGCCGCCGGCAATCTCGGCCAGTGCACCGGCGGCCATGGAACAGGCCACGCCCACCTCGCCCTGACAGCCGACCTCGGCGCCGGAGATGGAGGCGTTTTCCTTGTACAGCACGCCGATGGCGGCGGCGGTGAGCAGAAAGCGCACGATGTCGTCCTCGCTGGCGTCGCGGAACTCGACCGAGTAGTTGAGCACCGCCGGAATGATGCCGGCCGCGCCATTGGTCGGTGCCGTGACCACACGTCCGCCGGAGGCGTTTTCCTCGTTCACGGCCAGTGCGTACAGGGAGACCCAGTCCATCACTTCCAGCGGGTCGCCCTGGTCCGCGCGCGCCTGCAGGTCGTGATACAGGCTAGCGGCGCGGCGCCGCACCCGCAGGCCGCCCGGCAGGGTGCCCTCGCGGGCACAGCTTTTCCGGATGCAGCTTTTCATCACCGACCAGATCTTCAGCAGGCCGGCGCGGATTTCCGCCTCGCTGCGCCAGGCCATTTCGTTGGCCAGCATCACATCGCTGATGCGCAGGTTTTCCCGCTGGCAGTGCCCCAGCAGCCCGGCGCCGGTGGTGAAAGGGTATTGTTGCGCGGTGGTGTCTGCGACGATGCGGGCTGCGCCGTTTTCATCCGGTTCGACGACGAAGCCGCCGCCGACGGAGAAGAAGGTCCGTTCGGCCAATGCCTCGCCGTCGGCATCGTAGGCAGCGAAGATCATGCCATTCGGATGCTCCGGCAGGCTCTTGCGCTTGTTCATGATCAGCTCGCGGCGATTGTGGAAGCCGACCGGGTGCCGGCCGGCCAGTTGCAGGCGGCCGCTGGTCCTGATCGCTTCGACGCGCGTGTCCACGGTTTCGGTGTTCACGGTTTCCGGGTCATCGCCTTCCAGTCCCAGCATCACCGCCTTGTCGGTACCGTGGCCGCGGCCGGTGGCGGCCAGCGAGCCGTACAGCTCGACCTTGACGTCGGCGACCTGATCCAGATCGCCCGTCTCGGCCAGCCCTTCAGCGAACCGGCGCGCCGCACGCATCGGCCCCACCGTGTGCGAGCTCGATGGGCCGATGCCGATCTTGAACAATTCGAAAACGCTGACTGCCATGATTGCCTTCCTCGTTGCAGCGATGGGCCAAGTCCTGTGGACCATTGGAAACCATCGGCTCGGATCAGGCTTGTACAATTGCGACATAAAGCGGGTATATTTGAACCGCACAGCCCGCAACACCGGGCAGCAGTGGCGGGCAGAAGCCGCCCGCCGGGATGCAACACATGAATCAGCTACTTGCCGGCCCGCCGGAAACCATCAAACTGTCCGTCGGCATGGTGCTGCTGCCGCAGTTCACGCTGCTGCCGTTCTCAGCCTTCGTCGACTGCCTGCGCCTGTCCGCCGACAGCGACGACGCCAGCCGCCCGATCAACTGCCGCTGGACGCTGATGACCTCGGACGGCACGCCGGCACGCGCCAGCAGCGGCACGCATGTCGCCCCCTGCGACGTATTTCAGCCACCGGACCAATTTGATTATGTGGTGGTGTGCGGCGGCCTGTTGCCCGCCCATGGTCGTGCCGCCGACAGTGCTACCATTGCCTATCTGCAACGTGCCGCCGCCCGCGGTGTCCCGCTGGTCGGCTTGTGCACCGGCCCGTTCGCGCTCATCGAGGCCGGCCTGATGCACAATCGTCGCTGCTGCGTCAGCTGGTTTCATCTGCATGATCTCGCCGAACGCTATCCGCATGTCACGCCCGTCGCCGACCGCCTGTTCGTGGTCGACGGCGACCGCATCACCTGTTCGGGCGGCATTGCGGCAGCCGACCTGGCGGCCTGGATGGTGGAACGCCACCTCGGCCGCGCCTGGGCACAGAAAAGCATGCACATCATGCTCATCGACCGTGCCCGCCGCGGCGACTCGGCCCAGCCGCGCCCCACTTTCCACGACCAGCTCACCGACAACCGGGTGCGCCGCGCCGTCCTGCTCATCGAACAGAGTCTCACCGATCCGCCGACGACAGCGGCACTGGCCCGGCAACTGAATCTGTCGCGGCGGCAACTGGAACGCCTGTTCCACAAGGAACTGGCCATGGGGCCGGCGCAATTTTCCAGGGTGCTGCGTCTGCGTTACGGCTACTGGCTGTTGTGCGAGACAACACACTCCACGGCCGACATCAGCATCGAGTGCGGCTTCACCGACAACGCACATTTTTCCCGCCGCTTCCGCGAGCAATTCGGTGCCACTCCGGCTCAGGTGCGCAAGCGGGAAACAGGACGGTCCAGACGCAAGAGCAACATATCCCGCTACGGCAGAATCGCTCACGAGCGATCGTTGCGGATGGGGTGATGAAGTCTGGGCAAGCCCTGATCGTGTGTTAAGGCAGAGGTGAGATCCCACACCGCAAATACGGGTTCACCTGACAATCAGATTCCGGTACAAGGCTTATTCAAGCAGCAGGTTCCCGTCAAATGGCAAGGATTGGTCTCTGGAGTAGGAGAGGAAGCAGTCGAGTCTGCCGATTTGCAGGCTCGACGTGCGTCCTTGAAATGCTGTTATTTTTTATCGCGAACAGAGCGGGATTTCGCGCAAGTCCTGACCGATGATCAGATTACCATCGTAGTGCTTGCGCACACGCCGAGTCCAGTTATCGGGATTATCATATCTTGACAGGCCAGCCGGGACAAAATGTGTCAGTACCAAGGTGTTTACATCAGCTTCGGCTGCATACCTGCCCACATCCACGGCAGACGTATGCGCCTCGGTGATATGACGGATGAAGGCTTCATTCCCGGGATCGATCTTGTCAACAATGGCTCGAATGCCATCAACACTGAGAACTTCGTGAATGAAAATATCGGCGCCGTGGGCCATTTCCCTCAATTCCTCACTGCCCGATGTGTCACTGGAATAGACAATCGAGCAGCCATCGGCCGTCTCCAGATGGAGGGCGAATGTGGGTTTTGCGGCACCGTGAGGTACCTCTAAGGCTGTGACAGTCAGATTTTCGTCACTGTATATTTCCCCGTCGCCTTCAATAGTGTGGGCATGCACCAGGTCATTGAGCAGCGGATGATCTTCGTCTTCTGTACGAAGGCGGATGTCCCAGCCCATGTAGTCATCGAGATAGGCTTTGGTCATCTCTTCAATAGGAGGTGGTCCGTACGTATCGACATCGCTTTTCAGGCCACTTGCCCACGCTCGCAGAAGTAACGTTCCATAGTCGGCCACATGGTCGGAGTGGTTATGTGTAATGAACACAGCGCGTAAATTTTTTGCCGAAATACCGGCGAGCCCCATCTGTCTCGACACGCCGTCACCGGCGTCGATGATATACACGTCGTTGCCTATGACGAGCGCGTTGGCGGGCTGTGAACGTGCAGGCTTGATGGAAGGACCGCCAGCGGTACCAAGCAAGACGAACCGATCAGTACTTGTCATGGCTGTGTCGGCATGAACCGGGGCAGCCAGCAATCCCAGACATAAGATTGCAATAGCCGCGGGGATGAGGGTGGAAATGGACATGTGCTTTTGGTTGTTGTGAGCCATGAGCGTATCTCCTTGCAGGTCAGAAAGATTTGCGCCGATATCCTGCTCGTGCCGATATTACGCATCCTGCCCACGAACGGTCAAGATCGATATTTTTACCCTGCAACACCGCTGAACATTGCACGTTTGTGCTCAGCAATACCCCTCACGTCTGATTGACGAATCAAGTTAGTGATTCGGTCTATTTCTATTTGGATTATTTTCGGCTGTTATCGATTTGTATAATCTGAATGTTTGCTAAAAAAAATTATATAAATATCTATAAAACAATAACATATATTCCACATAAGCATTTTGGGCATCTTTGGGCCTGATGTTCATGTTGCAGGTCAGTGGATACGATGTGGTGGTTGTTCGCCGTGCAGCAAGTGCCCATGCGAGGCTACTTGCACCGGCGCGAGTCGTCATAAGCGGCCACGGCGAATATCGCAATTGGGTGGGATAGCCGGCCGGCCTTCATGAGGTCTGAATACAAACCTGGGATCTATATATTTTATAACAATATGAAACGTAAAGAAATATACAAATTTCAGTATATAGTTCCTGGAAAATATAGATGTCATACTAATGGATAATATCATTTGATAGTACATAAATTTACTCTGTTCTCGAGTGCTGGAATCTCGAGTTCAAGGTGATGGAGGTGAAGAGCAATCGATCCGGAGCAGTTGGCGCCGGTGCAAGCCAGTTAAAGATGCGCGCGAAGCCCCTTGCAAGAACGATGCGGTCGAAAGCAGCAGATGCACTTCGATCCGCATTCCGCTAGCAGATTGTATGCATGCAGGCTCGTAATCTGGCATCGCGCGGTTTTTTATTCCCAATCGTGCATGGAGCGCAGGTGCAGGTGTGCATGATTAATGCGCTTTCCAGATAGTTTGCAGAGCGCATGGATGTTGATGCATGAATCAAGAAAACGAGTTTTGTTTATGAGTACTTTGTTAAAGGTTTTGAATATAACGATAGCCGTGATGGCAACCGCTATTGCGGGCTGGGCCGCACCTGTACTGTCAGCCGAGGACGGTCCTGTCAAGATTGCTGTCATCAGTGAAGAATCGGCCCCAGCCGGGGCGTCTATTTCGAAAGGTGCGAGGATTGCGGCAAAAGAGATAAACCAGAATGGTGGTATCAATGGCCGCGATCTGAAACTGATCTTTTACGACAATCATTCGTCTGCATCCGATGCTGTTCGTGCTTTTCAGCGCGCAGTCAGGCGCGACGATGCCGACGCCGTCGTGGCCAGTTATATCAGTGAGGTGGTGCTTGCTCTGCAGCCCTGGGCTGCTCGGTTCGAGGTGCCGTTCATAGGCATAGGTGCCTCAAGTGCCGAGATTGCAAGTAATATCCATGAGAACTACGACAAGAACAAGTATAGCTTTCAGGGTTACTTCACCGCTGTTGCCGAGGCGGATGCAGTCTGTGCCTTTGTGAACGATATCTTGCACGAAAAAGCTGGCATGCGGTCGGCAGTTGTGATGAGTGAAAACGCTGCATGGACGGATACCCTTGACAAGGAATATGAAAAATGCCTGCCTGATGCGGGTCTTGAGGTGCTGGATGTGATTGAATTCGCTCCTGATACAACGGATTTTACGCCGATCTATAACAAGATCGAAAATCTCGAGCCGGATGTGATCATTACCGGCATGGCACACGTCGGGGTGCAGCCGGTGGTTCAATGGTCCAATCGCGAGGTGCCCATACCCATGGCCGGTGTAAGCTCGCAGGCCAGCACAACGACCTTCTGGAGCAAGACGAGTGGTGCTGCCAATGGCGTCATAACCATTACCACCGGTTCCCCTGACGTGCCGATAACGGATAAAACCATACCTTTTGCCGATCAGTATAAGGAGGAGAATGATTCGTTGCCTTCCTACTCGGGTTATGCGGCCTATGACGTGATCGGATTGCTTGCGGCAGCTATAGAGCAGGCTGGTTCGACTGATGCCGAAGAAATAGTGTCAGCACTGGAAGAGACGGACTTTGTCGGCACGCAAGGCCGTATACAGTTTTACGACAAGGACGATACTTACACCCACAGTGTCAAATTCGGCAAAGACCTTGTCTCTGGCGTGATTCTGCAGTGGCAGGATGGCAAACAGGTGCCGATCTGGCCTCAGGATGTTGCAAGAGGTGAGCTCAAGTTCCCCGACTTCGTGGAGTTGCCATAACAGTGTGTCGAGGACGATGCACGGGTGAGCAGGTTGCTGATTTTAACAGCAGCCTGCTTCTACGCTGGCCGGATCTCCACATGGCGAAAGGGAAGATGTGTGATCTGACTGGCCATGAAGTGGGCTGTTTCGTCTTTCACCCGTCGGTAGTGCAGGTCTGCTGAATGCAGGCAGTTGTGCCGGGTGCAGGAATACGCTCGACCCTGGATCCTGACCGCTCTGCGGCCGTGATTGCCATGAAACACCAGCATGCAATAGCCGTAACACCGGTATAGAAAAGGAGGCCATCGCAATGCTTGCAAATATTCTCATAAATGGTCTTGTAATCAGCTCGGTATATGCCTTGGGTGCCATAGGTTTCACCCTGGTGTTCGGAGTTTCGGGCGTTCTGAATCTGGCTCACGGCGGTACTATCGTCGTATCGGCGCTCATAGGCTGGTTCATCGCCAGCCAGATCGGACTCGGGATATATCCCGGCATCGCATGCGGCTGCCTTGCTGGTATGGCGACGGCTTATATCACTTACTTCTGCATTGTGCGGCCGTTGCAGCGTTCCACCGCTATTCCGCCCGAGGATGAGGAGGTGGTTGTACTCACTGCGACCATGATCTTCGGTTACATGATCGAGCTGGGCATGGCGTACGTCTTCACCAACAACCCTGTGACCATTAACGTTCTGATCTCGGGTGTCACTCGCATTTTTGGTGCACGTGTGCCGAATAACAATATTCTGATCGTTGTCACCTGCTGGTGTGCGATTGGTCTGTTGTGGTTGGTGATGAACAGGACGCGTATCGGCAAGGCCATGCTTGCTGCCTCAATGAATACCCGGGGCGTTTCACTGCTGGGATTTGATCTGGCGAAGATCTACAGTCTCGTATGGACCATTTATGGTCTGCTGGCCGGCCTGGCGGGCGTTTTGCTCGCAACTTACAGTGGAACTGGCACCGTTAATGCAATTGCATTAACGGCCAGTGCATTTTCGATAGTGGTGCTTGGTGGTCTCGGCAGTGTGGGCGGGTCACTCATTGCCGCTCTGATTGTAGGCTATTTCGAAACCTTAACCGCCTACCTGATTTCGCCAGTTTTCCGGCCCATACCGGCTTTGGTCCTGGTCATTCTGGTTGTCTACAGCCGTCCACAGGGGCTGTTCGGGCGCCTGCAACAATAATGCAGGACGGGTAATCATCAGAATTGAGATAAATGCAATGCCGGAAACTGAAATGCAACATGAAAATCAGGATGAGTTCAAAGCCGGCAGTGCGTTGGCACAGAGCACGGCTTCGACCGGACACAAACTGCCCTCGACAATGTGGATTGTCGGAATCGGCGTCCTGATCGCCGTTCTCCTGCCGTTCTGGCTTTCGGGCTATACCCTGGGGATTCTGGCCATTGCTTATTACTACGGCGTTTACGCGATGTCGTGGGATCTGGTCTTTGGTTATGCAGGAGATATCAATTTCGGACCTACCGTGCAGATCGGACTCAGTGCCTACGTGACAGGGATCATGGTCAATCATGGTTTTCCGATCTGGGTCAGCATCATTGCCGGCATTGTCATGGCGCTTGTGGCTGGAATACTCATCACGATACCAGCGCTCAAATTGCGAGGCCCTTATTTCGGTCTCATGACCCTATGTGCCGCGTTGTTATTGAAAAATTTCATTGTCATCTTTTCGGATGTGACCGGAGGCGAGCTGGGTCTTCTGCTGCAGGACATACTGGTCACCGGTGCAGTGGAAAATTACTGGATTGCACTGGCCTGCATGCTTGGTAGTGGCGCTGTTATCTTTGCCTACTCTCACTCGTCACCCGGCCTCATTCTGGAAGCGATCGGGCAGGATCCCACCGAAGCCCAGGCTCTCGGCTTCAGCATCGTCAAACACAAGTTGTTCGCTTTCTGCATCAGCGCGGTATTTTCTGGACTCGCCGGTGCCCTGATGGCTCTGTATATGGGTATCGCATCACTGGATACTGCCATTGACCTATCCATAGTGGTCACGATCATTATTGCCGCCCTGGTGGGAGGACGGCGCACGATCATCGGCGGCGCAATCGGCGCCATACTGGTTATCGTGGCAGCCGAGTTATTACGTCCGATTGGTGAGCTCAATGAGTTCGTAGTCGCGCTTTTCGCACTTGTAGTACTTGTCATATCGCCGGACGGCATATATGGCTATTATCTGAACATGCGGAGCAGGCATGGCAACTGAAACACGCCTCGAAACTCGTGACCTGATCAAGAGATTCGGCGGCAATGTGGCCGTCAATGGCGTCGGGTTCGATATCAATGGCGGTGAAATTCTCGGGCTCCTGGGCCCGAACGGGTCTGGGAAATCCACCGTGATGAAGCTGATCATGGGGATCGAGAAACCGAATTCCGGCCAGGTCTCCTTTGCCGGCAGGGATATTACGGGACTGTCGACACACCGCATTGCCAAGGCGGGCATTGGCATCGTTTTCCAGCACTCACGCCCGTTGCATCGGCAGACTGTGCTGGAAAACATCAAATTGGCCATGCTGCCCGATTCGCTCATGCGGATTGCCGCGGACCCCGACGTCGACAGACGTGCCCGTCAAGTGGCCGAACGTGTGGGGTTGTACGATGTATTGGATAACAGACCGGCGACACTGCCATTTGCAGATCTGCGGCGGATCGAGATGGCGAAAGTGATCGCGCGTGACCCCAGGGTGGTTCTCGTCGATGAGCCGTTTGCCGGTCTCGCATCAAATGAGATGAAGGCGTTTTCCGATTTGATTCGCGGTTTCCGTGATGAAGGCAGGGCGGTACTTCTGGTCGATCATAACGTCAAGAGTGTTGTCGAGCTCGCCGACCGTGCCTATGCAATGTATCTGGGTGAACCCATTGCCGAGGGTGCGGCCGAGGAGGTCATTCAGAGCAAGAAAGTACGTGAGGTCTATCTCGGCGGCGAGATCGAGTCGTCCTTCAGAAAAGGCAAGCAATCCGAAGAGGAGACGGCAACGCTTCTTGATGTGCGGGATGTCGACGTTTTTTACGGCAAGGCTCAGGCTCTCGAGCGTGTTTCTTTGCGTCTCGGCGAGGAACAGTTCATCTCCGTGATCGGTCTGAATGGCGCCGGCAAGACGACACTCTTCAACGCCATTTCCGGAGTGGTTCCGTATAAAGGCGCGATCAACTACAACGGGAGTGATCTGAAAGGACGAACCGTAAGCTCCATTGCGCGCAGCGGTATTGTCCAGTGCCCTGAAACGCGGGAACTCTTCCTGGGGATGACGGTGCGGGAGAATCTGGATCTCGGGGGCGCTCATTTGCCCGCGCAACAGGAGGAACAACAGCTTGACCGGATGTTCGATCTGTTCCCGATTCTGCAGGAACGGCAGAAGCAGGCTGCAGGGACCCTTTCCGGAGGCGAGCAGCAAATGCTCGCTATTGCGCGCGCCCTGATGATGCAGCCCGATCTTCTGATTCTTGATGAGCCGACGCTGGGTCTCGCTCCGGTCATTCTCGAGCAGTTATCCAATGCCATGGACAGACTGCGGGAGACCACATCGATCACGATTCTGCTGGGCGAGCAGAATGTCACTTTCGCCCTTGCGCATTCGGACCATCTCTATGTTCTCGAGCATGCACGCATCATCTGGGAAGGCCAGCCGGATTCCTTCGAGGAAGAGATGGGAGAAAGCTATTTGTAGGAGCGGGTTGTCAGCTGCTCCAGCAATCTTCAGTCAAAGCGATGCGGGTTTCGCCAGTTACACAGACCCGGTCTCCTGATCGATGCGACCAGAGGAAGGGTCTGCAGAACCGGATACGTTTCGATGCGACAGTCAAGACAACACTTACCTGCATGCAAATCGAGTTTTCGTCACACCAACCGTACTATAAGGTGTAAGCCATGTCTGATGATCTTCGTCAACTTCTTCACATCAAGACTTCCGACCTGGAGGCGATCAACAGCGCTCTCGTGAACCCGGACAATGAGCTGGTCAATCGTTTTCTCAGTGTAGTTGAAAAATATGGCACTCCAGATGAAATCAACAGAAAGGCAGAGGCTGCCCGCAGTCTCCCCGGTTTGATGGAGCGTTTGCAGAGAGCAGGCTCCCCGTATGTCGATGATTTGAACTGGCTCATGAGAATGCGTGATGAAAACGCATTTGTCGGCGTGGGTGAATTTCGACGAGAAGTGCTGGCGCAGGACAGTACAAGCGGAAACGGTAACCGAACGGAGGATGAGGGTGTGATCCTCGAGATCAGTGCATGCCAGTATTTCCCCTGGCTGATTGAAGAAGCGCGACAGGCTATTGATCAGCGTGAAATCATGCCTGGCCGTTTCATTCGCGTGCGCGACATGAAAGAGTCGGAACAGGACCAGGGTGACCTACCGGCCATGGTCGCTGCCATGCAGATCATGGGTGCCAGTTACGTGGAAACGCTGGATACCATCGGCACCGATGGATCCAACAATCATCTGGATGGCCCCGAAACCTTTCTCGGTTATTTCACTGGCCCGGGGCTGCCCAACGACTATCCATTGCAATGGCTGGATGAGTGCCTGTACTACTACACGGAGTATGGAGTACGCCAAGTGCTGAATATCAATCTTGGCAGCATGCTTATGTGCTACTGGCTTGCCCGCATCGGTGTTGATATCGAATTCAAGGTTTCGGTTCTGGAAGGTGTAGACAATCCCTGGTATTTCATGAATCTGTTGATAATGGCGGAGCTCTTTCGTGGTCCGAATGGCAAGACTCCTTTGGTGGGAATGAATCCGACCAACAGTGCCAATGCCGACACGTTGCGTGGGTATGCACAGGCCCGTGATGTACTAGGGATGAAAGATGATGTCCGCATCGAGCCGCATGTGACGAATTTCTATACGGGTGTTGTCAAGCAGCCGTTTGATGCCGGTGACATGATTCTGGAAGCTGCCTCAGATGTAGCGAATCTGGCGGCGAAGCATGAAGGCGGTAATCCGGAAATTGAGGAACAACGGGATTACAAGTCAAACATGCTCGATTATTTCCGAAGCAGGGAGGATCTGGAAGAAAGTGGTGATATGAACAGAATGCTGGTCAATTACATGGACAAGCATGAGGGCATCAATCGCACGGCGCGCGCGCTGACTCGAAGCGGTCTGAGCTTCGGAGCGGCGCCCTTGTTGCATGCCCACGATTGAAGCTGCCCGACGCATGATATCCGTATTGAGGGGACAACAGGATGGTTCCGTGAACCGGTGTCCGGCGTAATTCCGCTTCTGCACGGGGGCAAGTCACGGCATGGCAGGTCAGCAGTCAGGAGCTGATGTCCATTTCCTGCAATATGCTGATCAGCCTGGGTATGGCTGAATCCGGTGATGCCGTTTTGCCCGCTTCCAGCGTGTCCCGAACCGCCACAGCCGTATTCCGGAAGCTGCCAGTTTCATCGGCCATTTCGGTATAGTACGAGAGATCCTTGTGGGCATTGGCCAGCGAGAAGCGGAATCCACTGTCGTCTTCGGCTTTGATATAGGGCTCCAGCCTGGAAAGGACAGTGCCCTGACCGCCGCCCGAGGAAAGGATATCCAGCACGACGTCGGCATCGGTGCCGGCCTTTTTTGCGCAGGCTACGGCTTCGGCCAGTATTGTGGAAAAGCCTAGAGAAACGTAATTATGAATGAGTTTCATGCGATGTCCGGCACCGGCTGGGCCAGCATGGAATATATTTTCTGCAAAACTTGCCAGCAGGCGCTTGTGTTTTTTTAAAGTGTCAGCATCCCCGCCTACGATAAGGTTCAATCGGCCCTGGGCGGCCTCCTTTGGCGTTCTCGTCATCGGAGTGTCAAGAAACTCGCATCTTGCTGTAACAACGTCCTCAGCAATTTTCTCGGTGGACGAGGGTATTGCAGTTGAGCAGTCGATGACCGTAGTACCGGGACGAAGCTTTTCCAGCAGGGCGTCGGCGCCGTACAGAATGTCTTCCACCTGCGGCGTGCCGGTGACGCAGAGAATGATGACTTCGGCCTGTTCCGCTAGAACCGAGATCTGTTCCGTTGTTTCAGCACCCTGGTCGATCAGGTCGTCCACGGGCTGGTTGCCGGAGTGTTTCAGCAGGGTCAGTGGATATCCATTTCTGCATATGTTCATGGCAATGCCGTGGCCCATGAGGCCGACGCCGACCATACCGACTGTAGTATTTCTGTCCATCACTTGAATCCTCGTGTGGCTGACGGGTGGATGTGGTTCACCTGTCTGTCCATGTACCCGCTTCTTCTCGGGAGACGACGACGGAGTCTGTCAACATAGATGTCGCATAAAGTTGCTCAGCTCTTTAACAGTTTGCCGCCCTGTCCGGATTCAGTGTCACTGACTCCGGCAAGCTGAGGTTTCGGGTATCTCCGGACCAACGC
>Ga0079226_10000016_pt1 | contig 102752 bp, 99 predicted proteins | sample Poulit2014_FD_76345 | JGI IMG/M metagenome (GOLD analysis project Ga0079226, IMG submission 76345) | Agricultural soil microbial communities from Georgia to study Nitrogen management - Poultry litter 2014 | ecosystem: Environmental > Terrestrial > Soil > Agricultural land | place: USA: Georgia...
CGATGCCATCGTCAAGCAGCTCAACGCTGACGGACGGGCCAGAGTAGATCATAGTGATGCTCTCCAAATGGTATCGGAACGGTTGGCACTAGGTGCCCCGTGAAACAAAGACAGCGAACTCCACAGGGAGTTCGGCAGCCTAAAACGCTGGGGTTGCCCCCGTGGCTAGATAAGCCTAAATAAGCGAGGCCTTAGTATAGGCAAAATACGCAAGAGTTTGACCTTTTTCTGTTATATCTTTGTGACCCTTTGGTCTGACTTATGTTGGGCTGCCTAAATATTGGCCGTTTTTCGTTGGAACTACACTTTCAGCACCTTGCCTTCTTGGTTTTTTAATGTGACCTCTAGCTGATTAAAGGCAATGTTTAAACTGCGTTCGCGAGCTAGCTCCATAATGTTGCGGTTTAACTCATCAATGGCGCGCGAACGATCGGAAAGGGTTTTGACGTGCACTCTCAATGTGTGTTCTAAGGTGCTGTCTTGAAAGTTAGTAAATAGAGCTGCGGGGGCTGGGTCTTTAAGCACTCTAGGGTTGTTGTTGGCAGCATCGAGTAGCAATTGCTTGGTTGCTGCAAGATCAGCGTCATAATCAAAGCCCACGGTAATACTAATGCGGGTGGTGGTATCGGTAAGAGTCCAGTTAGTAAAGCGATCTGTTACAAAAGCTTTGTTAGGTAAAATCACTTCACGCTTGTCGTTGTCACGAATGGTAGTAGCGCGAATGCGAATGCGCGTGACTGTGCCGGTATAGGTGCCAATGGTGACGTAATCACCCACTCGAATAGGCCGTTCAAACAATAAAATAATGCCAGAGACGAAGTTGGCGAAAATCTCTTGTAATCCAAAGCCCAGCCCAAAGCCTAATGCCGCTACTAGCCATTGTAACTTATCCCATGAAACGCCTATCACTGCGAGTGCCCACACAATGCCAGTGGCGGTTAGCACATAGGTGAGTAGCGCCGTGATGGTATAACTGCTGCCAGGTTTTAGTGCTAGCCGTGAAAGCAGAGTAACAGCAATCAGTGCAGGCAAATTGCGAGCTAGGATCAGGCTGAGGGTCAAAATAAAGGCAGCGCCTAAGGCATGCCCCAAGGTGGTGGCTGTGTCATTGCTGCCTTGCCACAACACGATGCGATTCAAATACGATAGGGTGCCAATAATGTCAGCCCACAAATAATACAGCACCAAAGCGGTTATAAGCACCGCCATCCAGCGAATTAATTGCAGCGCTTGTTCATTGAGGCGATACAGATCCACTTCTAGCGCATCTTCTTCTGCGCTGCTGTGGTTATCCAGCACGTCGCCTTTTTGTTCACGGTATTGGCGGCGTAACACCGCACGACGATGGGCCAGTTGGCGTGCTAGTACAGTAATGGCACGCAGGGCTATTTGGTACGTTATTACACTGAGCCAAAGGGTGGCAACCGATGCTAAAGTGCGCTGCATCAAGGTGATAGCGCTAAAGTGATAACCCAGTGCGGAGGCCATCGCCATGGTGAGCGGAATGGCAATGAGGAACAGTGATGTTAGTACTTGGCGCAAGGGAAGCTTTTCTTGTTGGCGTGGTAGTGGGCGCCATAACAGTATTGCTAGCAAGACACAGCAAAGCACAAATACCAAGGGGGCTGAAGGGTTGCTTAATAAGCTGGCGGGCTGTTTAAAACCGAGCTGAATACACCATAAAACTGGCATCAACAGCCAAACGAAGCGGGCTAGACGCTGATGCAGTTGCCGACAAAATAAGGCGTTCCAGCGAAAATGCCGTTCAGCAATACCATTGGGTTGTAATATTAACCGTGCCCATAGTAGTAACCAAAGAGCCACAGCAAATTGCCAATGTATGGCAAACAACAAGGGTTGTGCGGTTTCTGTAGGTAGCCAAATAATGGCGCTACTTAAGAGTAATAAAGGCCAAGGTAGGGCGAGGAGCGCGCTCATTAATACCGCATGAGCTGTGTGGAAAGGGTGATCATAATGCACAAACCCCACTTGTTCTTGTATGGCCTCAAGCTGGGCGCGCCAACGCTGGCGATAAAAGCGTAAGCCCATGCTGATAAAAGTGGCTAGCAATAGCCAGGGCCATTGTTTTTTGATGCCTGTGAGTGCTGCTGTTGCAATGGCCGCAACGGGTGTGTTGAGAGTTGCTTGCCATAGCTTTTGCGGTAATTGCTGCCACCAATGGCGATTAAGTGGGCGGCTGCTGGGCATCCAAAATAGCTGCTCGGTAATGAGTTCGTGGCTGTTTTTCAAAAGATCAGCAAGCTCTTGATGGAGCACTCGATTTTGAATGGCCAGGGATGCCATTTGTTCTAACGCGTTATAAAGTGCTGTTGTTGGAGTGTTGCGGGTGTCTGCCGCTAACTGTTGTTGTAGTTCAAATTGCTCGATGCGCCAATCGGCAATTTCATTGTCGCTAAATAATAGCGATGCAGGTTCCGGCAACTGTTGCTGTTGTTGGTATAAAAGCTGTGCAAGTAACAAGCTGCCTTCGAGGGCTTTTGTCTGTGATTGCAGTTGTTCCATCAGTTGGCGGCTATGGGTGATCTGTTGTTGCAGGGTGGCGTGTTCTTGCTCTAATAGTTGCAGCTGCTGTTTGGTTGTGTGCAGGCGTGTTTCTCTTTCTGTGGTATTTGTGTTGTCTGCCATCAACGCTAGAGGTTGGCCGTAGGCTGGCATCCATAGGAGCAGGGCGCATCCAATAATACAGGCAAAAATAACGTGTAAGCTTTTCAAGACAACCCCTTGGTTATACGGCAACGATTGGGGTAGTTTGCCCTGAAATGTGAGCTGGGGAAAGTGGCCTAGCGAGCGCTAGGCCACGGCAGGGCTAGTAGGGTAATTTGCGCGGTTGGAATTTAGCGGCTTGTTTTTTAATGGCCGCTTGGGCAGCGCGACGCTGATTGCTATTCAGTAAAACCCGTAGCTGTGCTAAGCGTTCGCGTGCTAAAGCGCGCTTGGGGCTTGCATGCCAGTTGTTTTGAAACAGCGTTTTTATGGTGCCGAGGGCATCAGGGGATTTTTCTACTAAGGTTTCACAAAATGCCAGGGCTGCAGCCACAGGATCCTCGTGAAGCTCGGTCACCAAGTGGTATTGCAAGCCTTGTTCTGCATTCATTATCTCGCCTGTCATAGCAAGTTTTTTTGCTACGTCCATGGGTAAGAGCTCACGCAGAGTAAGTGTCCCCGTCATATCAGGTACTAGGCCCCACTTGATCTCCATTACCGAAAGCTTGCAATCGGGAGTGCTAAAGCGGAAATCTGCGGCCAAAGCAATTTGCAGAGCGCCGCCATAACAATGGCCGTGGAGTGCGGCAATCACGGGGACGGGCACTTGACGCCATGCCCAGCAAGCCCGCTGAAACACGTTGTCACTTTTGCCCCAGGGGATAAACGCTGCAAACATTTTGGCAGGGGACTTGGTAACGCTTGCCACATCAAGCCCTGTGCTAAAGGCGACCCCCTCACCGCTTAATATTACTGCTCTTAGCTCACGTTGTGGGCGCAACCATTCAGCCGCTTCAATTAAGGCGTGAAGCATGGCTAAATCTAAGCCGTTATATTTTTCACTACGAATCATTCGCACATGAGCAATGTGATTCTTTATCTCAATGTGTACGCGTTGGCGAAATTCTTTATTGCTCATGGTTTATCCTTTTAGCTTTTCTTGCAGGATTTGATTGACTTGCTGTGGGTTTGCTTTGCCTTGGCTTAAACGCATGGTTTGGCCCACAAAGAAACCGAACATACGTTTTTGGCGGTGCTCTTCGGCACCACGGAAGGCTTCCACCTGCTCTGGATTTTCAGCAAGCACTTGGTCCACGATTTTTTCAAGGGCGCCAGAGTCGGATACTTGCTTGAGGCCTTGCTCTTCAATAATGGCGTCAGGGTTTTTACCATTCTCGCATACCGCTTCAAACACTTGTTTGGCGATGCGGCCAGAAATGGTGCCATCTTTAATGCGAGTGATAAGTTCGCCGAGCTGCTCAGCGCTAATGGGGGAATCTATAATGCTTAACTCTTGCTGGTTAAGCATGCCGGCCACGTCGCCGAGTACCCAGTTAGCCGCTAGCTTAGCGTCGCCGCAATGTTTGGCCACTGCCTCGAAATAATCCGCGGTGTGGCGTTCTGTGGTGAGCTGGGTAGCATCGTAATTGGACAGCTCGTAATCGCTCACAAAACGTGTTTTGCGTGCCTCGGGCAACTCGGGTAGCGCGGCTCTTAGTACTTCTATGTCTTCGGAGCTTACCACCACCGGCGGGAGGTCAGGGCAAGGGAAGTAGCGGTAATCGTCTGCGTCTTCTTTTACACGCATGGAGCGTGCTGTGTGAGTGTCGCCATTGTAGAGTCGCGTTTCTTGCACTACGCTGCCGCCATCTTCAAGCACATCGATTTGGCGCGCGACTTCTTGCTTGATACAGGCTTCCATGAAGCGGAAGGAGTTGAGGTTTTTGGTTTCGGTGCGTGTACCAAACTCTGGCTGGCCTTTAGGGCGCACAGAAACGTTCACATCGAAACGCAGGGAACCTTGGGCCATTTTGCCATCGCAAATGCCAATGGTGGTGACAATGCTATACAGGGCGCGGGCAAAAGCCACTGCTTCTTCTGCGGAGCGCATATCAGGCTCAGACACTACTTCAATTAACGGGGTGCCAGCGCGGTTTAAATCAATCCCTGAATTGCCTTGAAAGCCCTCATGGCTTGATTTGCCTGCATCTTCCTCAAGGTGAGCATGGTGGATACGAATGGTTTTGCGTTCGCCATTCTCTAGCTCGATCTCGATGGTGCCACCTTTTACAATGGGTTCGTCGTTTTGTGTGGTTTGGTAGCCTTTGGGAGAATCGGGGTAAAAATAGTGCTTGCGCTCAAACACAGAACGCTGATTGATATCGGCGCCGATAGCTAACCCAAAACTTATTGCTTGCTCGATGGCCGCTTTATTGACGCTGGGTAACGTGCCAGGTAGGCCTAAATCAATGAGGCTGGCTTGGCTGTTGGGCTCAGCGCCAAACGCTGTGCTCGAACCCGAGAAAATTTTTGAAGCCGTAGCGAGTTGCACGTGCACCTCTAGGCCAATAACGGTTTCCCATTCAATCATTGTGCCGCTCCTAGCTCAGGGGTTTCTTGGTGCCATTGTGTGGCTTGTTGGAATTGATGCGTCACTTGTAATAGCTGTGCTTCTTTAAATGCGCCGCCAATGAGTTGCGCGCCCACGGGCAAGCCTTGCTCAAAACCCACGGGGAAGGAAATAGCAGGCAAACCCGCTAAATTGGCACCAATGGTGAAGGTGTCAGAGAGATTCATGCTCACTGGGTCTTGTTTGTCATCAAAACCAAACGCCACATCGGGGGTGGTGGGGCCCGCGATGACGTCCACATTTTGCAATGCTGCGTTAAGCGCTTCACTAATTAAACGGCGTACTTGTTGGGCTTTAACGTAGTAGCGTTGGTAGTTTTCCACTGACAACATGCTATTGCCGAGCAAGATGCGTTCTTTCACATTGGCGCCAAAACCTTCGCTGCGGCTGCGGGTGAATAAGTCTTCAATATCTTTTGGGTCTTGGCATTGGTAACCAAAGCGTACCCCGTCAAACCGCGATAAGTTGGAACAGGCTTCTGCGGCAACCAAAGCGGTATAAGTGGGCACCACCCATGTGAGGCATGGTAAGGAGATGGGCACTAATGTCGCCCCTTGTTCCTCAAGCAAGGAGAGTGCTGCACGCACTGGATTAGCCACACCTGGGGATAAAGATTCAGGGAAAAACTGTTCTGGCACGCCGATGCGTAATCCATTAATGGGTTGGCTTAAGCCTTGGGTATAGTCTTCTACAGCGTGGGTGGCGCTAGTGCTGTCCCTGTCATCGTGGCCAGCGAGGGCGTTGAGCAGCAAGGCGCAGTCTTGCGCAGTGGTAGCCATAGGGCCTGCTTGATCTAAGCTTGAGGCAAGAGCAATCATACCCCAACGGGAAATACGGCCATAAGTGGGTTTAAGCCCAGTGATACCCGTAAGCGCCGCAGGTTGACGAATGGAGCCGCCCGTATCTGAGCCTGTGGCAGCAGGCGTCAAACGTGCCGCCACTGCTGCTGCAGAGCCGCCAGAGGAACCGCCTGGCACACGGTCAAGCTGCCAAGGGTTTTTTACTGCACCATAAAAACTCGTGGCGTTGGAAGAGCCCATGGCAAATTCGTCCATGTTGGTTTTGCCGAGCATTACCATGCCTGCCTGTTGTAAGCGTTCCACTACAGTGGCGTTATAAGGCGGTACAAAGTTATCCAACATGCGTGAGGCGCTTGAGGTTTTTACCCCTTGGGTACAAAACATATCTTTGTGGGCAATAGGTAAGCCAGTGAGGGGGCCTGCTTTGCCTTTAGTGCGCGCCTCGTCTGCAGCTTTAGCCTGTGCTAAGGCTTGATCCGCAGTCAGGCTGATAAAACTATTAAGTTGCGGGTCGTGGGTGCGAATGCGTGTTAAAAAGTGTTCTGCTATGTCCGTGGCGCTAAAGTCGCCATTGGTAAGCCCTTGTTGTAGCTGAGTTAACGTAAGTTTGTGCATGGCGCTTCCTATTCTTCAATCACTTGCGGCACCACATAGTGGGAGTCGGCTGTATGAACAGCCAGTGGCAGCACTTGTTGGCGATAATCTGGCTCTGTGACGTCGTCTTTGCGTAAAGGCGCAGTGCCGTCAAAGGGGTGAATAAGAGGGAGTGTGTCTTGTGTGTCGATAGCGGCAAGTTCTGCTATCACATCGGTGAGCTGATTGAGGCGAGGCTGCATGGCATTGAGCTCTGCTTCGCTAAAATTTAGCAGTGAAAGCTTGGCCAAACGGATTAGATCATCTTGGCTAAGGGACATGAGAGTAATTCTCCGTGGCTAAAGCGCTGTCGAGACCAATCAGCAGCGCTATGAAAAATGCCCTGTAAAATAGCATAAATAGTGGCCCTAGCGCTAGTTGGCCTTGTTCTTCAAGGGCTATTTCTGCTTGCCCAAAAGGTGAACCATTGTTAGAGTTCGCCTTCTAACTATTTTTGCCGTAGTGAGCACTTTAATAAACAGGTTTGTTGTGTTGCGCCTTGGGTTTTGGTGCGCCCTGTTAAACGATAATGAGATTCGCTCTGTTATGAATGACGGCATTTTATAAAGATTAACTCAGGAAGTCCGCTAGCATGTCTTTGCTCAAACGAATTCGGGGAATGTTCTCCACTGATTTATCCATTGATTTAGGTACAGCGAATACCATTATTTATGTACGAGGTCGTGGCATAGTGCTCGACGAGCCTTCTGTAGTAGCGATCCGCAATCATGGCGCGCAAAAAAGTGTGGCCGCCGTGGGTATTAATGCTAAGCGTATGCTTGGCCGCACGCCAGGTAATATCACAGCGATTCGCCCGATGAAAGATGGTGTGATTGCTGATTTTGAAGTGACCGAAAAGATGCTTCATAACTTTATTCGTCGCGTTCATGAAAAAAGTTTTTTCCCACCGGCGCCTCGCGTTTTAGTCTGTGTTCCTTGTAAATCCACACAAGTAGAGCGTCGCGCTATTCAGGATTCTGCCTATGGCGCGGGTGCACGCGAAGTGTATTTGATCGAAGAGCCCATGGCCGCTGCCATTGGTGCGGGCTTGCCCGTGGATGAAGCCCATGGCTCCATGGTGGTGGATATTGGTGGTGGTACCACAGAAATTGCGATTATCTCTCTGAACGGCATTGTTTACGCAGAATCTGTGCGCGTAGGGGGTGATCGCTTTGATGAAGCTATTGTGGGTTTTGTACGCAAAGAATATGGCAGCTTGATAGGCGAATCTACAGCAGAGCGCATTAAGCAAGAAATTGGTACTGCGTATCTAAGTGATGAAATCTTAGAAATCGATGTGCGTGGCCGTAACCTTGCCGAAGGGGTGCCACGTAGCTTCACCCTTAATAGCGAAGAAATCTTAGAAGCGCTAAAAGATCCTCTTGCCACTATTGTGAATGCAGTAAAAAGTGCCCTTGAGGCCTCACCACCCGAACTTGCCTCTGATATTGCCGAGCGTGGCTTGGTGTTGACGGGCGGTGGCGCCTTGCTACGCGATTTAGATCGTCTAATTAGCGAAGAGACAGGTTTGCCTGTGATCGTGGCTGATGAGCCGTTAACTTGCGTGGCACGCGGCGGTGGCCGAGCGCTAGAGCTTATCGATACGCAAGGTATGGAAGGTTTGACCTTAAGCTAATCACCTAAGAGCCCACTCACAGTGGGCTTGTGTGTTGGGCGTCCAACATGACTTTGGAGGCTAACGATTAAAGGCTTGCATTCCCGTACCCCCAAACCCTCCTATCGTCTCCTATTGGCGGCGCTGTTGTCTTTTGTTCTGCTATTTGTGGATCACAGAACTTCCTACTTAGAAAGTGTGCGGCAAGGTGCCTCCTACGTGGTGGCGCCGGTGCATTATATCGCTCACTTGCCTGTGGCCATGATGCAGTGGGGTAAAGAACAAAGCAAAAGTCGTGGCCAGTTAATATCTGAAAATGCGTCTATGGAGCGGCAGCTGCTAGTGTTGCAGCAACGGGTGCAAAAGCTTGCTGTGCTTGAAGCTGAAAACACACGTTTGCGCCAATTATTAAACTCAGCCGCCGAATTCAATACTAAGGTGCTGACAGCACAGATTATCGGTATTGATCCAGATCCTAGCCGCCAAGAAGTGGTGGTGAATAAAGGCACTAACGACAATATTCAAGTGGGACAAGCAGTACTCGATGCCAAGGGGTTGCTTGGGCAGGTGGTGGAAGCGGGGGCTTCTTTTTCACGTGTATTATTGGTGACTGATTCTAGTCATGCGCTTTCGGTACAGATTAATCGCAATGGTGTGCGTGCCATTTTAGCGGGTATCGGCCAAGTGGATAAATTGCGTTTAATGTATGTACCTACCACAGCTGATGTGGAAGTGGGTGATTTGTTGGTGAGTACAGGGCTGGATCAGCGTTATCCGCGAGGGTATCCCGTGGGTAAAATCATTAGTTTGCATGTGGAGCCGGGGGATGCCTATATGACAGTGGAAGCTGTGCCTACGGCAGAAATAGATAAGGTGTCCCATGTGTTGATGGTGGCTTCTGAAGAGGGTGAAGAGTAATGCGCGTACCGCCAACTTCAGGCACATTTTTGATTGTGTTTACTTTTTTCTTGGCAAGTATACTGCAAGTTGTGCCCTTGCCCGATGCTATGAATTTGGGCCGACCATGGTGGATTGGTATGGTATTGGTGTTTTGGGTGCTGGCCTTGCCCCACCGTGTAGGTGTATTAGCAGGGTTTTTGGTTGGCCTTTACACTGATGTGCTGCTTGGCCGAGTGCTGGGCGTATATGGGATATCTTTTGCTGTGCTTGCTTATCTCACATTAAATAGCCACCGTCGCTTACGTGTTTATGGTGCTTTGCAGCAATCTTTTGCTGTTTTTTTGCTGCTTGGAGTGGCAGCGTTTTGTGTGCATATATTAAATAGCTCCTTGGGCAAAAACACGGTATCACCAGCATTAACATTATTGCCCGTTTTGTTTTCGGCGTTGTTTTGGCGGCCTCTATTAGGATTGCTGCGTGTTGTCCAAATTCGATTTATGGTGCGTTGATGACCGTTTTATACCTAGCCTCAAGTTCACCTAGACGCAAAGCCTTGCTAGAGCAAATTGGTGTGGCGTTTGAGGTGATACCGGGGGTTCAGGTGGATGAAACGCCCTTGCCATTAGAAAATGCTAAGGATTGCGCGTTGCGTTTGGCCCAAGATAAGGCCCAAGCAGGTTGGCAATATATCAATCAAACAGATGCGGCGGTGTTGGGTGCGGACACCATAGTGCTATTCGAAGGGAATTTGCTCGGCAAGCCCGCTTCTCGCGCACAGGCTTTAGCGAATTTGCAACGCCTCAGCGGCAACACCCATGTGGTGATCACCGCTGTTGCCTTGCGTACCAAAGCGGGCTTCAGTGTCTGTGCAGTAACAACTCAGGTTACCATGCGCAAATTGTCCCCTCATCATTTAGAACAATATATCGCCACAGGTGAGCCCTTTGATAAAGCAGGCGGATATGGCATACAGGGGTATGGTGCTGCGTTAGTGAGCGCCATCAATGGCTGTTATAGCAATGTGGTAGGCCTGCCCTTGGCGCAAACAGCCCAAATGCTCGAAGATGCAGGAGTGGCACTGTGGCGAAGCCGTCAGTAAAGACCCCTCTCAAGCGCTTATTCTCTATAAGGGCTCTGGGCGTTTTGCTATTAACTACAAGCCTTTGTTTGCTATTGCTTTATTCTCTCGGAACTCGGGTGGCTTTGCACTGGTTGCCCGACATTGCGCATGTGCTAGAAGAGCATATAGAGCAGCGATTGTCCGTGGAGCTAGAGGTGCGCCATATTAAAGGCGAGATGAAAGGTTTTTTTCCTGTCATTAGCCTTGAGAAGCTTAAGCTTATTCCCACTGATAAGGGGGTGAGCCCTTTTGCTATCGATACCGCGCAGATCACTATTAACCCATGGCGCTCTTTGTGGCGCAAAAGCTTGCAGCTACAGCAGCTTACGCTCAGTGGCGCCAGTTTGCATTTGGTGGTGGATGAGCAGGGGGCCGTCCGTTTACGTGGGCAAGGGGTTAATACACAGCGCACAGATTTTGACGCAGAGCAGCTACGTAATTTACTTGAAGTGGCTTATGACCAGCAAAATGTGGCACTAGATAACCTTCAATTGCGTTTTGATTTTCCAGAGCAGCCCACTATAAAAAGCGATAACGCGCGGCTTGTGTTGTTTAAACAAGGCGATAAACGGCTGTTAGCTATTGATTTTAAAGCCTCTAATCACGCCTTATCGTTTTCCACCCGTTTACAGTTAAACCGCAAAGCTTATGCTTTTAATGAGCTAGTTGGCGCGGTTTACCTTGCTTTGGATGGGGAGCGCCTAGAGCGTTGGTTACCAGAGCAGTGGCCGCTGGATTTAGTGCCAGCCCGCATTGGTGGCAAAGTGGAGCTATGGGGGGAGTTGCATAAAGGTGGTTTAGCTGAGTCCACACTGGCGCTATCGCAGGCAGAAATAAGTGTAATGCATCGCCAAAAAAGCGGGCTTTGGTCCTTGGATGATGCGTCAGTTGTTGCGCGCGGTAAACGCACGACTGAGGGCTACAGTTTGCAACTAGAATCGGTGATTGGGCAAAACGAAGCAGCGGGTTTGTTAACAGCAGGGCCGCTTTGGCTATCTTGGCAAGATGGGAAAGAGCAAGATTCTCAGTGGCAAATACGTGGCAACAATATTTCACTTAGCGGGCTAAGGCGACATATTACTGCTTGGCCTTTTCCACTTCCAGAGCCCATGCCACAAGTGTTAGAAGCCGCTCCAGAGGGGCGGCTGTCAGAGTTTTTAGTGCAAGGGGAGGGAGGCCAGTGGCACCAAGCCAGTGTGCGCTTTGAAGGGGTGGCTGTGGGCACAGAGGAAGCCGTAGCACAGTTGTCGGGCCTTTATGGTTGGATGACGGCAACGCCTGAAGAAGGAGTGGCGTACGTTCTTCCCCAGCATCTTGTTCTTGGATTGCCCTCCTTATTTAACGAGGAGCTTAGCGGTGGCGTTGAGGGAGGCTTGCATTGGTATGAAACCGCTGAGGGATATGTTTTAGCTTCCAGTCGTTTAAACGTATTAAATCAAGACGCGGTTGGTGAAGCTTTGGTGAAGCTGTCTTTTCCACAAAATGCTTCACCTTATTTGCAGTTGCGTGCCGAGGTGGCTCAAGGCCGAGTGAGTCGTGCTGCTACTTATATTCCATTGCGTAAAATACCACAGGCAGCGAGCCAGTGGCTTGAACAAGCGTTCGTGGGCGGGGAGCTTGAACGAGGCCGTTTCCTTTATGAGGGAACCGTAAAACCACACCCAAACATGCCATGGCAGAGAGCGTTTTTAATGTCGTTTGCCACGCAATCGGCAGAATTGCATCTGGCGCCAGGGTGGCCAAATATGCAGCGTATTAGTGGCGAAGTACAAATTAACGGCGCGGAGGTGACTGGCAACGCGTTAAGTGCAGAGTATTTAGGCCAATCCTTGCGCCAAATTCAGCTTGAAATTGTACCGCAGTTTGAGCGCACTCAGCTCTTAGCAAGCGGGCTTTTTAATGGAGAAGCCGCCGCACTTAACCGCCTTTTTGCTCAGACGCCACTAGCGAGTCAAGTGCCTGATGCTCTGCAGCAATGGCAAGTGCAATCGGGTGAGACCTCGGGCCAGCTCGCGCTAGCTATCCCGCTTGCACCAAAGGCTGAAAAGCTAGCTGTGGATGTAAAAGCAAACTTTCATCAATTGGCCTATGGTTCTGCCACCCTCGATGTAGCTGCCACGCAATTGGCGGGAGAAGCGTCGTTTTCTTTACAGCATGGGCTGCATATCCCAAGGTTTACTGGCCGCTTATTTGACCAAGATATCGCAGGGCGAGTCACTAGTAGTGATAACTACACGCAGTTATCCATCACGGGAGATGTGGCAGTTAAACAGTTGCGTGATTGGCGCTCAATAAGTTGGCTAGAGCAGCTATGGGGAGAAATGGATTATCAATTTTCTCTCAATATACCGCGTCAGCCTGGCCAAGCCGTGAGCTGGCAGGTGTATTCGGATTTACAAGGCATCGGAGTGGATCTGCCTCCGCCCTTGAGAAAATCGAGCAAAGATAAATTGCCCATGACCTTATCGTGGTCCCCGCGCCAGCAAGGGCAACGAATAATACTACGTAGCAGGCCATTGCAAAGTGAGTTGTTGTTCAATGAGGCAGGTCTTGAACGAGGCGCAGTGCATTTTGGTGAGGATAAGCTGGTTTTGCCAAGCCAAGGGCTAGCGATTACAGGTAAGGTAGCGCAATTAGATGCGGTGCAATGGCAGCAGCTTGTGGCTGAAAGAAAGGCAGGGGAGAGTGATTTGTCTTGGCCCACAACACAGTTAGCGCTGACGGTTGGGGATATTAGCTTAGGGGGCTTGGGGCATGTGGGCGCAGGTGATGTTGCTTTTATCCAAAATGAGGAAGCTTGGCAGCTACAGATGCAAAGCGAGAAGCTAAGTGGGGAGCTATGGGTACCCAATGGTTATCAGCCCCGTGGCAATCGGCCTTTAACTGTCCACGTAGCAAAACTCACTTGGCCGTTTAAAACCAAGGCGCTGTCTGGCACGTCTCTGCCGTTTAAAGCGGTGCCTAGCACTATGCCAGTGGCAGATGTTCGTATTAATGAGTTGCAAGTGGACGGTAAAGCACTAGGTCGTTGGCAAGCGCAATTAAGGCCTATAGCGAGCGGTGTGCTATTTGAGGCATTGCAGGGGCGTTGGCATGGCACCACCTTGCTAGGTCAGCTGCAATGGCAAGAGCACCAAGAGCAGCAGCAAAGCCAACTTGATGCCACCATTGATAGCCAAGATTTAGGGGCTCTGTTCCGTGAGCTTGGTTTGTCCTCTTTTATTGAGGGTGAACAAGCGAGTAGCCAATGGGAAATTAGTTGGCAAGGCGCACCCTGGGAATTTGATTATCAGCAGCTTGAGGGCGATGTTAGCTTACGAGTGGATAAGGCATTTTTACCTACGTCAGATAAACGCACATCGGCACTACGTATGTTAGGTGTTTTGAATGTGGGGCATACGCTAGGGCGTCGTTTACGGTTAGATTTTTCAGATGTAATGCAAAAGGGGCTTGTTGTCGATAAGCTCACTGGTGACTACCGCTTAAAAGGTTCTAAGATTATTACTACAAACGCACAAATTCTTTCCCCGTCAGCAGAGTTTAAAATGGCCGGTGCGATTGATTTGCTAACAGGCGAGCTTGATAGTGGCGTGGAAGTCACGTTGCCCTTATCCAGTAACTTGTATGCGGGTTGTTTTGCAGGGCCTGCGGCTTGTGCTGGTATCTTTGTTGTGGAACGCCTTTGGGGCAATCGGTTAGAAAAAATGACCTCCATGGAGTATCAAGCTGTGGGGGCGTGGAACAACCCCAAAGTCGATGATGTAAGTGGAGTTTATGCAAAAAAACGACAGCAATATGCCTATTAAATTAGGCTGTTTAGGAGTTGTGTGAGTGACAAATTCGTTGATAAAGCGCACTGAGGAAGTGTTGTTAGCTCCCACAGAGCTTACGCACCAAACCTTAGAGAAGATTTTGGCATCTGTGGCAGGGCCACAAACAGATTATGCCGATGTTTTTTTACAGCACAGCCACACCGAGGGCTGGGTGCTTGAAAATGGCGTGGTGCGTGACGCGTATTTCAGTTTAGAGCATGGTGCAGGTTTGCGTGTTATTAGTGGTGAGCAAACAGGGTTTGCTTATACAGATAATTTATCAGAACAAGCGTTGCAGCAAGTGGCAGCAGCAGCTAGCAGCATAGTGCGTATGGGGGGCAGCGGCAAAGTTAGCCCCTTGGCAGCGGCAAGTGTCGCATCATTATATACTGCCAAAAATCCTATTTTGAGCTGGGAGTCAGAGCAAAAAGTGGCGCTGCTACAACGCCTTGATGCTTTCACTCGTTCTTTGGATCCTGCAGTGTGCGAGGTGTCTGCCTCTTTACACGCTGCGCACGATAACATCATGGTGGCCGCCACGGACGGTACTTATGGTGCAGATATTCGGCCCTTGGTGCGTTTTAATATTTCAGTTATCGTGGAACGAAATGGCCGCCGCGAACGTGGTAGCGCAGGCGGTGGTGGGCGCGTAACTTACGATTGGTTACTTGAAGACGCAAGAGTGGAGGCATGGGCCAAAGAAGCGGTGCGTATTGCTTTATTAAACCTTGATGCCAAAGACGCTCCAGCGGGCATTTTTCCTGTAGTACTTGGGCCAGGCTGGCCGGGGGTCTTATTACATGAAGCCGTGGGACACGGCCTCGAAGGAGATTTTAATCGTAAAGGCACCTCTGTGTATGCGGATCAAATGGGGCAAATGGTGGCATCGCCTTTGTGCACAGTGGTGGATGATGGCACTCTAACTCACCGCCGTGGCTCGCTCACTATTGACGATGAAGGCACGCCCACACAAGTCAACACACTGATTGAAAATGGTCGCTTAGTAAAATATATGCAAGATAAGCACAATGCGCGCTTGGCAGGCTATACACCCACAGGCAATGGCCGCCGCGAATCTTATGCGCACCTGCCCATGCCGCGTATGACCAATACTTACATGCTGCCTGGTGAGTCGGAGCCGGAAGAAATACTGGCTTCCTTAGATAAGGGCTTATACGCAGTGAACTTTGGTGGTGGGCAGGTGGATATTACCTCGGGGCGTTTCGTATTCTCCACCAGCGAAGCTTATTGGGTGGAAAACGGTAAGATCCAGTATCCCGTGAAAGGCGCTACCTTGATGGGCAGTGGCGCTGATGTTATGCGAGGAATAAGTATGGTGGGCAACGATTTGGCCCTAGACTCAGGGGTAGGGGTTTGTGGTAAAGATGGGCAGTCTGTGCCTGTGGGTGTGGGCCAACCAAGCTTGCGTGTGGAGGCTCTAACCGTGGGTGGAACTGCGTCTTAAGGAGTTGCAATGTCTAATATTCAACAAGCCTTAGCGGCCATGGCCTTGTGCCAGGGTATGGCTGCAGAAGATTTGCAAGCGCTAAGTAAATTAGTGTTTGTGAATTCCTACGCCACCTCCGACACTGTGTGTACGGAAGGCGATGCCAGCGATTTTATGTGTTTTGTGGTGAGCGGTTCCTTGCGGGTGTTAAAACGTTTATCTGAGGAAGAAGACATGGCCATCGCCACGGTAACGGCAGGGCGTTCTTTCGGTGAAATGGCATTGTTAGAAAAAGCCCCTCGCTCTGCCACAGTAGTAGCACAGCGTGATTCAGTATTGATTATTCTTACTCGAAAGGGGTTTGATCAGTTTAGGGGGCGCCATCCACAAGGGGCCTTGGTTATGTTAGCTAATGTGGCCACTCAACTGAGTGCGCATTTGCGGCGCACTTCTGATCAGCTGGCGCAATTTATGCCCCCTTTAAGTTAGTTAGTAGAGCGGTGCTTGTTGGTCAAGTTCGCGTAAATACTGGTGTAAACGGCGTTTTTCACGTCGAAACTTTTGTTTAGCGGCTTCGTCAGGTGTATCTGATGCGGGGACGCTAGCTACGAAATGGCGAATGAGTTGACGCAGATGTTGGCGGTCACTGTGCGGGTAAAAGTTAAGCACCTCATTAAATAGTTGAGTATTCTCTTCTGGGGCTTGCTCAAGGCGCTCTAGCCAACGAAGTAAACGCTGCTCGCGCAATGGATCTTTGAGCGCAGTGAGCGCTTCTTCAATAGCAACATTATCGGAAGCACGTACCAACTTGCCCACATAAGACGCATGGCGCCGACGCGCCTCATGAGAGTGAATGCGTTTGGCTTCATCAAGGGCATTTAATAACGAGCTATTAAGAGGTAAGCGAGCAAGTTGCTCCGCAGAAAGCGTCATTAATTGTTCGCCAAGTTGCTGTTGGCGAGCGCTTTCTCGCTTGAGCTCACTTTTACTCACAAAATCGTCTTGGTAAAAATCATTCATTAATTAGGCCTTGTTTACGTTTTAAATAAGCCAATGGTATAGGCAAAGAGATGACAAAATCAGCAAACCATGCAAACACCACTCATGTGGACGTGGAGCAGTTAAAGCAACAGGTGAAGGATATTTTAGCAGAAGCTGAGCGCCAAGGGGCGAGTGCTGCTGCGGTAAATTTAGGTGTTAGTCAAGGCTTGTCTGTGGAAGTGCGTATGGGGGGTGTGGATACACTGGAGTTTCACCATAACCAAGGGGTGTCTTTAACCGTATATGTGGGCCAGCGTACAGGGTCTGCCAGTAGCACGGACACCTCTCCCAAGAGTATTAAGGAAACCGTAGCTGCAGCCTTGGCCATCGCCAAGCATACGGGCGAGGATGAAGCTAACGGCCTCGCACCCAAAGCCTTGCTGGCGCAAGCAGAGACTTTGCCCGAGCTAGACTTGTATCATCCGTGGACGATTGCGCCAGAAGAAGCTATTGCCTTAGCGCAGCGTGTGGAGCAAGCGGGACGCAAGGATACGCGTATCGTCAATTCAGATGGTGCCACAGTAACATCAGGTTTTAGCGTGCGCGCTTATGGTAATACACAGGGCTTGGTGGCGGCTTATCCTTCTTCAAGCCATGGTATGTCTTGCGCGTTAGTGGCAGAGGCCGGTGGTGAAATGCAGCGAGATTATTATTACCACGCGCATCGAAACCCCCAAGCGTTGATGGCACCTGAAGAGATAGGCGCCAAAGCTGCAGAACGTACCTTGTCGCGATTGGGTGCCAAGCAGCCCGCTACGGGTAAATGGCCGGTTATCTTTCATGCAGAGGTGGCGCGCGGCTTATTAGGGCATTTTGTTAGTGCCATTAGTGGCGGTGCTCTTTACCGTAAAGCATCGTTTATGCTTGATCGCTTAGGCACTCAAGTATTTCCTGAGTGGGTAACGCTTACGGAGTATCCGCACTTGCTTCAAGGGCCAGCTTCCGCGCCCTTTGATAGTGATGGATTGCCCACAAGAGAGCAAAGCTTTGTGGAGGCGGGGGTATTGCGTAGCTATGTGCTGGGTTTATATTCATCTCGTCGTTTGGGGCTCGACCCCACAGGCAATGGAGGTGGTGTGCGTAATTTGGCGTTACCTTCTGGTGAAAAAAGCTTGGCGCAACTGTGCGAACAAATGGGCACAGGTATTTTAATTACCGAGCTAATGGGGCAAGGGGTTAATGCGTTAACAGGGGACTATTCCCGCGGTGCTGCGGGTTATTGGGTGGAAAATGGTGTGATCGCACACCCGCTCGAAGAATTTACTGTGGCTGGTAACTTAACCGAGATGTTTAAAAGCATTGAAGCCGTAGGCAATGATGTGGACCGACGTGGCGGGATTCATACGGGGAGCTTGTTGCTCGCGCCACTGACTGTGGCGGGAGTGTAAGCTAGCGCATATGTAAGTGGCGAACCTTAGCGGGCCAGTGCTGCTCGCTAAGGCGCTTAGCAATGGCTTCGGCGGTATAAACAGATCTGTGCTGCCCGCCGGTGCAACCAATGGCCACTGTAATATAGCTGCGATCGCTCTGTTGGTAGCGTGGCAGCCAAGCTAACAAGAGCTGCTCGATATCTTTTAAAATGTCGGCGCTTTGGGGTTGGCTATCTAGAAAATCAATTACGGGTTGCTGTTTGCCATTGTAAGGGCGTAGCTCTGTATCCCAGTAAGGGTTAGGTAGCATTCTTACATCAAACACTAAATCGGCATCGGTGGGAGCACCGTGCTTAAAGCCAAAAGATTGAATTAGCAAGGAAAGCTCATCCTGCCGCTGCGCTACGCGCTCGCGCACTAAGTTCCGCAGTTCATGGGGCGTAAGCTGACGCGTATCAATGAGTAAGTCAGCCACCTCTTGGATGCTGTTCAGTAGCTCTTTTTCGTGGGCAATGGCCTCAGATAATGACATGTCATGATCGCTCAAGGGGTGGCGACGACGAGTGGAGCTAAAGCGCTTAAGGAGTGTGTCGGCATCAGCGTCTAGGTAAATCACTTCGCACTGCAGAGAAGGGTTTTTTATTTGTGCTAATAGCTCGCCAAATTGTGGTAGTTGTGAGCGTAAGTTACGGGCATCAATGCCCACTGCCACATTTTGTGAATCTAAGGGCAGTTCGGTAAGCAGTTGCTCAGCTAGTGCGGGCAGTAACCCTAGTGGCAAATTATCTACGCAGTAATAACCTTGATCTTCAAGGGCTTGTAAGGCGGTGGTCTTTCCAGAACCTGAACGGCCGCTAACAATCAATAACTTCATAATCGGGGGAGGCCTTAGTGTTTAACTGGCAAGCTCTAGCTCTATGCTAGAGTTAATCGCCGCTTGGTAAAGTGCTTCTTTGGTGTTTGCAGCGCGTAGATCATCACGAAACTCGGCTTGGCTAAAAAGCGCTGCAATATGGCTTAACGTATTAAGATGCTCTTCTGGATCGCTATCGGGCACCAGTAGCATAAAAATAACATCAACGGCTTGGTTGTCTTGCGCATCAAACTCAATAGGCTCACTCAGCGTTAATAATAAACCACGAGGTTGAGTACAGCAGCCTAAACGACAATGGGGAAGGGCGATGCCTTCCCCAAGGGCGGTGGAACCTAGCCGTTCACGGGCAAGTAGTGCGTCAAATACGGTATCCACGTCGAGTTGTGGATTAAGCTCGGCTAAGCGTTCAGCAATGAATTCTAGGAGCTTTTTTTTGTTAATACCTTCCACCTGAAAGAATGTGGTTTCAGGGGTAAGTAAATCTCGCATGCGCATTGTTATAACCCGTGTTAGCTAGTTAGTTACCTTGATTGCGGTTAACAATTTTACCTTTATGTTTACGCACTTGGCCATCCATTTTGTCGATCAGTAAATCGATGGCGGCGTACATATCATGAGCCTCGGCAGAGGCAAATAACTCATTGCCTGCTACACGAATGGTGGATTCGGCTTTGTGGGCGTTGGGTTCAGGGGAAAGAGTAACCCGAATGCTGGTGATGGTATCGATATGGCGATCAATACGTGAGAATTTATCATGCACATAGTTACGAAGTGCGTCTGTAATATCCAAGTGGCGACCAACAACTTCTATTTGCATAGCTGACTCCTCTCAGTCTTATTGTCGAGCCTGTGGAATAGGCTGGAGTATGTATTACAAGTGCGATTTAAAGAAAAGCGCTGACTGCACTGATGGGTGCTTGGGCGCTTTGCTTTAACATCACAACTCCATCATGGCACGAAGTTATAAGCTTGGGTAGTGGCGTTATTAGGAATTTTGATATTAAGCAAACTCGGGTAATTAGAGCCTAAAATCTGCGCCAAGATACACATCGCGTACTTGTTGATTGGCGAGAACGTCCTCGGCGCTGCCTTCGGCAATAATATGCCCAGCGCTGACAATATACGCTGTGTTACAAATATCTAAGGTTTCGCGCACATTGTGATCAGTGATTAAAACGCCGATATTGCGCTCGCTAAGGTGGCGGATGATGCCTTTAATGTCGTTAACCGAAATAGGGTCAACGCCCGCAAAAGGTTCATCCAATAATACAAAAGCAGGATTTGTGGCTAAACCGCGAGCGATCTCAGCACGGCGCCTTTCACCACCCGATAAGCTCATGCCAAGGCTGTCACGAATATGTGTGATATGAAACTCTTCGAGTAGCTTTTCCAGCTCTTCTTGGCGCTGTTGGCGGTTAAGCTCTTTGCGTGTTTCTAGAATGGCCATAATGTTATCAGCCACAGATAAACGGCGGAAAATGCTCGCATCCTGGGGTAAATAACCAATCCCTTTTTTGGCACGGTTGTGCATAGGTAAGGCTGTGATGTCTTCGTCGCCAATCGTAATATAGCCAGAATCAGGAGGGACTAAGCCCACAATCATGTAAAAGCAGGTGGTTTTGCCTGCGCCATTAGGGCCGAGTAGCCCCACTACCTGGCCAGAGCTGACTGATAAAGAAACATCTTCAATAACGCGGCGGCCTTTATAGCTTTTGGCTAAGTTATGGGCTTTGAGTTGCTTCATTTGTCACCTTTTTTATCCGCGGGTATTACAAGCCTTACGCGCTCACCTTCACTGCCACCATCGGCTTCAACATTGCGAGTGGTGAGATGATAAATCACTTTAGCACCTTCAAAAGTGCGGCCTTCATTATTGATGTAGGCATTTTTAGTGAGTGTAATGGTATCGGTTTTGACGTCATAGAGTAAAAAATCCGCGCGGGCTTGGATACCGTCACCATCACGGAGTTTGACGGGGTTGCCCTCGGCTTCTACGCGCTCTAGATCGCCATTTTTATCCACATAGAGCTTGATAAGATCGGCAGCCATGTGACGCTGCCCCTGTTCGAGCTCTGCTTCGCCCTTATAGATGCCCCATCCTTCATCTTGATGAAAGCGTGCACTGTTGGCGCTGATGATAATGTCTTCTTCGATATTTTCTTGCGCACTGACTGTTGCGTTAAGGTGTGCGCCCCCGAGTAGTATTAAACTACAAATCACTATTTTATGGCGCAGCATAGCGGCTCTCCACGGGACTAAATAGATCTAATACGCCGGTATTGGCATCGGCTTGCATGCCACCCGCAGTGGTGGTGTTTGACCCTTGTTTTACTCGTACTGGGTGAGTCGTGCTGACACGCTCTTGTTTGGAGAGGTAGGTGATAGTGTCGCTTTCGATGGACAGTGGTTCATCACTGAGTTGTTGCGCGAATACATCACCACTTAGAGTAAGCTCACTTCGCTCGCCAACATAAAGGGCGTTTTGGCTGGTGATATGCCATTCTGGCTTTTGATTTTGCTGAAAAATATGCACGTCTGGTTGGATTAACTCGGTCGTATTGTCAGCATCTTTTTCAATCAGTTGCTCGGCATGAACCTGATATTCTAGGTGGCCGCTTGGGGCAAAGGTATTACCTGTAACCTTGTAGGCAATAATCAAAGGAGCTAACGTTGCTTGATCTTTATCGGAGGGCAGGCGGCCATCCCACTCGTTGAGTAGCATTATGGTGATGAGGCACAGGGCAAGAACGCCAATGGCACTGAATAGCCCGCTGCTTTTCACGGTAACGATTCCCCTTGGCGGGCAGCAAGAATAATATCGCAAATATCCCTTACTGCGCCCATACCTCCCGGGCGGTCGGTAATGATTTGTGCTTCGTTGAAGGCGCTGCGGTGGGCATTAGGGACTGAAAAAGCAAGGCTTGCCCATTGCAAGGCAGAAACATCAGGTACGTCATCGCCTGCGTAGCCTACCTCATCAGCAGTGCAACCTAATTCCTCAGCAATGGCTTGCAGTACCACTCCTTTATCGTCGCGGCCCTGTACGACCTTATCAAAGCCAAGGTCGCTAGCGCGCTTTTGCACCATGGGTGAGTTACGACCTGTGATGATGGCAAGCTTAATACCTGCTTCGCGTAAAAACTTAAGTCCTTGCCCATCTAAGGCATGGAATACTTTGAGCACTTCGCCTTCAGCATTAAATATCAAACGCCCATCTGTCATTACACCATCAACGTCAAATGCCATTAGCTTTAAGCGGCGGGCTTTGTCGCGCAGCTCATCGTCATTAATACGGTATTGCACTTATACAACTCCTGCTTTTAAGAGGTCATGCATGTTGAGCGCACCCACGGGCTCTTTGTTATCGTTTACCACGATCAGGCCATTAATTTTCCTGGTTTCCATAAGATTGAGTACTTCAGCCGCTAGCATTGTAGGGGTTGCCACAACAGGATGGGTGGTCATTACTTTTTCTATGGGCGTAGTTTGAAGGTCAAGATTGTTTTGGTCAAAAAGACGCCGCAAGTCACCATCGGTAAATACCCCAGCTAAGGTGTTGTCGGCATGGGTAACGGCTGTCATGCCTAACCCCTTTTGGCTGATTTTTATAATCGCCTCGCGAATGGGGGTGTGCATGGCTACCACAGGTAAGCGCTCGCCTGTATGCATAATATCTGCCACCTGCAGCAGTAAGCGCCGTCCTAAACTGCCGCCGGGGTGCGAGAGGGCAAAGTCTTCTGCAGAAAAATCGCGTGCTTCGAGTAAAGCAATAGCAAGGGCATCACCCATGGCCAATGCCGCAGTGGTACTTGAGGTCGGCGCTAAATTTAATGGGCATGCTTCTTCATGCACGATAACGGGAATGTGAATGTCGGCTTGAGTAGCTAGAGTAGATTCAAGGCGGCCAGTAAAACTGATCAGAGGAATATTGCGGCGCTTAAGCACGGGTAAAATGGCTAACACTTCACTGGTTTCGCCCGAGTTTGAAAAGGCGAGCACTATATCCTCTGGGGTTATCATGCCCAAGTCTCCGTGTGAGGCTTCAGCTGGATGTACAAAAAAAGCGGGGGTGCCTGTGCTAGCAAGGGTGGCAGCTACCTTGGCGGCAATGTGGCCAGATTTCCCCATGCCTGTCACAATAACGCGGCCATTAGAGGCAAGTATGCGTTTGCAGGTTTGCTCAAACTGCTCATTGATAGAATCGATTTGTGCAGTAATGGCGGCGGCTTCAATTTCTAAAACACGGCGCCCAGCTGCAAGAAATGAATGCGTCATAATGTCTCTCTTAATTGGTTTCGTTAGTATACATGGCAGCGAACCAAAAGTGGCGAGCAGAAAGTAGGCTTTGTGCAGTAACTTGCCTGCTTTAATGGTCATAGTGCAGTGTTGAGTCGCACTGTAAGTAAGGGCGGCAAGAAAGGCGAAATAAATCCGATGAAGTCAGTGGTTAATCTGTAATTTAATATAAAAAGAGGTTGTGGCAATGAAAAGGCAAAGGCTATGGCAGTGGTTGTTGGTAATGTTGGTTGCGTTTGGCGCAAGTGTTGTTCACGCTCAGCAATCGCCTGATGAGGTGATTCGCACTGCGGTGGATAAGCTAGTAGAGCGCATAGAGGCAGATCGTGAACAGCTGGAAAAAGATCCTCGTTACGCACAGAAAGTAGTGGATGAAGAGCTAGATGCCATGGTGGATTTTCGCCGTATTACGCGTGCAGTAATGGGGGAGCACTTTAGCCAGGCGAACCGTGAACAGCGCAATAAGTTCTTGCAGCAGTTTAGAGCCAGCTTAGTGAATACCTATGCTGCAGGTATTACTTTGTATGAAGGCCAAAGCTATCGAGTTTTACCTTTGGCCGACGGTGATGTGCGCGGCAATCGTGCGCGTGTGCAAATGGAATTTGAAACCGAAGACGGCAAAGTCTTACCTATTGCTTACACCATGACCTTAAATGATGAGCAATGGAAAGTAGATAATGTAATTGTGAATAACCTTAATTTGGGGCGCATCTTTCAAGCGCAATTTGCTCAGGATATGGCCGCCAATAACAATGATTTGGATGCGGTAATTAATAACTGGTCAGCAGATTTGGGGTTAGATGAGATGTCTGCAGAAACAGAAGAATAAGTGTTCTGCTTTTTAGCGTGAAAACCCTTATCATATAGCGGTTTTTGCAAATCAAATGAATGAGAGGTTTTACAGCGTGGATGCATCACAGGTTCAGGCCCTAGTGGCCGCAGGTATTGAAAACGCCGAGGTTAAAGTAGAAGGCGGCGGTGGCAAGTTTCAAGTATTGGTGGTGGCACCGGCATTTGAGAGCTTAAATCGAGTGCGCCGACAGCAGCTCGTGTACGGTTGTTTGAATGAGCATATTGCCAGTGGCGCAATTCACGCTGTAGAAATGCATATTTTTACCCCCGATGAGTGGGCGCAACAGCAGGGCTAAACCGCTTAAGGAATCCCTATGGATAAGTTTTTAATTACCGGTGGGCAGCGGCTCGACGGTGAGATTCGTATTTCTGGTTCTAAAAACTCGTCGTTGCCTATTATTGCGGCAACGCTGCTTGCGGCCACACCGATTACCATTGGCAATATACCGCGTTTAAAAGATGTCACCACCCTCATTAAGTTGATTGAGCGTATGGGAGTGACGTGCGAGCTTGATGAGCAGATGGAGCTGCGCGTGGATACCTCCACTATTCAAGCGTTCCAAGCGCCTTACGATTTAGTGCGCACTATGCGTGCTTCTATTTTGGTGCTTGGGCCCTTAGTGGCTCGTTTTGGTGAGGCGGTAGTGTCCTTGCCAGGCGGGTGTGCCATCGGCAGCCGCCCTGTGGATTTGCATTTGCAAGGTTTGAAAGCCATGGGTGCTGAAATCGAGGTGATCAACGGTTATGTGCACGCCAAGGTAAATGGCCGTTTAAAAGGGGCACGTATTGTGTTCGATACCGTGACCGTGACGGGCACTGAAAACTTATTGATGGCAGCGGCCTTGGCAGACGGCACCACCGTATTAGAAAATGCAGCTCGTGAACCAGAAATTGATGATTTGGCCCATTGCCTGATAAAAATGGGTGCCAAAATTACTGGTGCTGGTACTGATACTATCACCATTGAAGGCGTGGAAGAGCTGAAGGGTTGCTACCATGATGTGATTTCAGATCGTATTGAAACGGGCACTTATTTAATTGCAGCTGCCATCACTGGCGGCCGCATTACGGTGCGTGATACGGATCCCAGCCTGCTTGATGCCACCTTACAAAAGCTGCGTGAAGCTGGCGCTGATATTGAGGTGGGCGAAAATTGGATTCGTCTCGACATGCATGGCCGCAAGCCGCAAGCAGTGTCATTACGCACAGCACCTTACCCTGGCATGCCCACGGATATGCAAGCGCAGTTTAGCGCTATGAATACCTTGGCCGAAGGCACTGGCACCATAGTAGAAACGATTTTTGAAAACCGCTTTATGCACATGCAAGAGCTTATGCGCATGGGCGCGGATATTCAGATTGAAGGGAATACCGCTATTATCCGCGGCGTTGAAGCCCTAGAAGGTGCGCCGGTGATGGCTACGGATTTGCGAGCCTCTGCCTCTTTAGTGATAGCGGCACTTGCCGCAGAAGGCGAGACCCTAGTGGATCGTATTTACCATATTGATAGAGGCTATGAAGATATTGAAGCCAAGCTAAGTGCCCTGGGTGCTAACATAGAGCGTATTAAAGGCTAAGCTATAAATTCACTTAACACTGAGGAACGTCATGGCCACTGAAAAGCCGTTGACCATTGCCTTATCGAAAGGCCGTATTTTAAAAGAGACCCTACCTCTGCTTGAAGCGGCGGGTATCCAGATGCTTGAAGACCCTGAAAAGTCTCGCAAGCTTATTTTTGATACTAACCGCCCGGATGTGAAAATCATTATTATCCGTGCCACGGATGTGCCACCTTATGTGCAATATGGTGCCGCGGATTTGGGTGTAGCGGGTAAAGATGTATTGATGGAGCACGGTGGTGCTGGCATTTATGAACCCTTAGATTTAAACATTGCTCGTTGCAAATTGATGGTGGCAGCGCCTAAAGATGCCGCTCCAATTCATGGCCGTATTCGTGTGGCCACTAAATTTGTGGATATAACGCGTCGTTACTATGCCAGCAAAGGCCAGCAAGCCGATGTTATTAAGCTGTACGGCGCCATGGAGCTCGCTCCTATCGTTGGCTTGGCAGATCGTATCGTGGATGTGGTGGATACAGGCAATACGTTACGTGCTAACGGCCTTGAGCCCACCGAATTGATTGCTTATGTGTCTAGCCGCCTAGTGGTTAACCAAGCCAGCATGAAAACTCGCCATCAAGAAATACAGCAAATTATTGATTTGCTAGCTCAAGCCGTAGCAGATAAAACCCGAGAGGAAAGCGCATGAGCGATTTTAAGGTGAATCGTTTAAGCACACAGGCGGAAGACTTTTGGCAGCGTTTAGATGCCCTTACCGCGTGGAGCGAAGAGCGTGACGTGGAAGTGGGCGAGCGAGTGGCTAGTATTATCAGCGCTATTCGCGAGCGTGGGGATGAGGCTTTGGTGGAACTCACTAATCGCTTTGATCAGCGTCAAGTGAGCCAAGCTCAAGAGCTGGTCGTGGAAAAAGAAGCCTTAGCCGCCGCTTTGGCAGATATACCCCAAGAGCAGCGTCAAGCCCTCGAAGAAGCGGCCAAGCGTGTACGTGCTTATCATGAGCATCAGCGCCAGCCTTCGTGGCAATACGAAGATGAGCATGGCAACTTACTTGGCCAACAAGTCACGCCCCTCGATAGAGCAGGTTTATATGTGCCTGGTGGAAAGGCAGCTTACCCAAGCTCAGTGCTTATGAACGCTATCCCAGCGCAGGTGGCTGGGGTAAAAGAGATTGTGATGGTGTCGCCAGCCCCAGCTGGTGAGATAACCCCCATGGTACTTGCCGCTGCGGCAGTAGCAGGTGTAGATCGCGTGATTACCATCGGCGGCGCTCAAGCAGTGGCGGCCTTAGCTTACGGCACCGACACCGTGCCTGCGGTGGATAAAATAGTTGGCCCCGGCAATATTTATGTGGCTGAAGCGAAACGCCAAGTATTCGGCAAGGTGGGCATTGATATGATTGCCGGCCCCTCCGAGATCCTTGTGGTGTGTGATGGCAACACAGATCCTGACTGGATCGCCATGGATTTGTTCTCCCAAGCGGAACACGATGAAGAAGCACAGGCTATTCTGGTCAGCCCAGATGTTGCATTCTTAGAGCAAGTGCTAGATAGCATGGCAACACTCGCGCCCACGTTAGAGCGTGAAGCCATTATCCGCACCTCCATGGCTAACCGCGGTATTTTAGTGGCAGTCAAAGATATGGAAGAAGCCATGGCGGTGGTTAATCGTGTGGCGCCTGAGCACTTGGAGCTCTCCTTTGATAATGCGCAGGATTATTTGCCACAAGTGCGTCATGCGGGAGCTATTTTCTTAGGCCGCTATACAGCAGAGGCGTTGGGGGATTATTGCGCAGGGCCCAATCATGTACTGCCCACCTCCGCCACCGCACGCTTTTCTTCACCTTTGGGTGTGTATGATTTCCAAAAACGCAGCTCCATTATTGGCTGTGGGCCAGAGGGTGCAGCCGTACTGGGTAAAGTAGCGAGTCCTTTAGCGCGTGGAGAAGGATTAACCGCCCACGCTCGCAGCGCTGAATACCGCATTCCTAACTAAGCGTAATGAAAGGCCGAGTTTGGCTCGGCTTTATGTTTTTATGAGGTGTTTTGATGAGTAATTTGTGGAGCCCACGGGTGCACGAACTGAAGCCTTATGTGCCAGGTGAACAGCCTAAAATGGCACGCTTGGTTAAACTCAATACCAATGAGCACCCCATGCCACCTTCACCCAAGGTGGTGGCGGCCATTACCCAAGCAGCTGCGGCTAACTTGCAATTGTATCCAGACCCAGAAAGCCTAGAGCTGCGTCAAACTCTTGCTGATTATCACCAGTTAAGCACTGATGAAGTGTTTGTGGGCAATGGTTCAGATGAAGTATTAGCCCATGCTTTTCAAGCATTTTTTCAGCACGGTAAGCCCTTGTTATTTCCAGACATAAGTTACAGTTTTTATCCCGTGTATTGTGGCTTGTATCAAATAACCCCCAAACAAGTGCCGTTGGATGAAAATCTAGCCATCAACTTGCAAGCGTACGAGCAGCCCAACGGTGGGATTATTTTCCCCAATCCTAATGCACCCACAGGGCAACTGCTGGCGCTAGATGCTATTGAGCAACTTTTGCAAAAGAACACAGATAGTGTGGTGTTGGTAGATGAGGCCTATATTGATTTTGGTGGCGAAAGCGCCGCTGCGCTGGTGTCTCGTTACCCTAATTTATTGGTAGTGCAAACGTTGTCCAAATCACGCTCTTTGGCGGGGTTGCGCGTGGGGTTTGCCGTTGGGCAAAAGCATCTAATCGACGCCTTGGTGCGAGTCAAAGATAGCTTTAATTCTTATCCTTTAGACCGTTTAGCACAGGCGGGTGCTAAGGCGGCTTTTGAAGACGAGGCTTATTTCCAAGTGGGGCGCGCCGCTATTATGCAAGAGCGCGAACGCTTAACACAGGCGCTCACAGAACTTGGGTTTACGGTGTTACCTTCTGCCGCTAACTTTGTGTTTGCCACCCATGGCACCCAAGCAGCAGAAACCTTAGCGCTCGGTCTGCGTGAGCAGGGCATTATAGTACGCCACTTTAAGCAACCCAAAAAAATCGCTAATTATTTGCGTATTACAGTGGGCACGGGCGAACAAACAGATGCGTTGCTTGTAGGTTTGCAGAGCCTGCTTTAAGTCCACCTCATACGAAATGGCGGTGTAAAGCCGCTATTTTTGCTCATTCTTAGCGGGTGGGCGCAAGCCAATGGTAACGTGCAAGGTATGAATATGCCCTTGGCGCAGCACTTGTAGCGCTAAGTGGCTACCAGGGTTGGTGCTGGTAATAATATTCATTGCCTCAAAGCCGTCATCCACCTTTTTATCATTAATACCCAGCAGCACATCGCCAGGTCGCAAATCACCTTGGTGCGCAGGGCTGCCAAGCTCCACATGGCGTACTAATCCGCCAGTAAGTTCTGTAAGTCCAAGAGAAGACGCTGTAACAGGTGTGAGGTTTTCCACCGTGACACCTAGCCAGCCACGGATGACCCGCCCATACTCAATCAAATCTTTCATCACTTGATACGCTGTGGACGCAGGGGTAGAAAATCCAATGCCTTCCCAGCCACCGCTGCGTGAAAGGATGGCTGTGTTAATACCGATGAGGTTGCCATACGTATCGATTAATGCGCCGCCTGAGTTGCCGCGGTTAATGGCAGCATCAGTTTGGATAAAGTTTTCGAAGGTGGTGATGCCCACGTGGCTGCGCCCTGTGGCACTGGCAATACCCATAGACACTGTTTGTCCAAGCCCCATGGGGTTGCCAATGGCTAGCACCACATCACCCACTTGAATGTTGTCATCATGTTGCAAACTTAAGGCGTGCAGGTTTGGTAACTTAATGCGTAATAGCGCTAGATCCGTGTCTGGGTCTGTGCCTACTATATTGGCTTGAGTTTCACGGCCATCGGGTAGAGCCACTAGGATTTCTTCGGCTTCGCTAATCACATGATAGCTCGTTAAGATGTAACCCTCGGTGGAAACAATAACGCCAGAGCCTAAGCTACCTAAAATGCGCTCGCGGCTAGGCTCTTGTAGCATTTGTTCAAGGTAATCTTGGTTGCGGCTAGGTGCGTTATCTTCAGGGAGCTGAGTGGTGTAAATATTCACCACGGCAGGTGCTGTACGGCTAATAACGCTGGCATAAGAATGTTTAGTGAGCACGGGGGCAGGCTCAGGCTTCAGCCATAATAACACGGCTAGCCCCGCCAGTAGGCCTGCAATAATAGGTGTTAGCCAAGTTGTAAGATTTTTCATTAAGCGCTCTTGATAAAAGAGTGGGTAATAATTTTTGGCTCAGTGTAACAGAGCAACGCCAAAGGCGAGAGTTTATAAATAATAAAGGGAGGCAAATCAATGCAAAAAAGAGACGTATTAGTTGCTGCAATGAATGAGTATTTGCAAGCGCACAAGTTTAAGGATTATTGCCCCAATGGTTTACAGGTGGAAGGGCGCGAACAGGTAAAACGTGTCATTACTGGAGTCACTGCATGCCAAGCCTTGCTTGATGCGGCTGTGGTGGCAGATGGTGATTTGGTGCTGGTGCACCATGGTTATTTTTGGAAAAACGAAAATCCCTGCGTAACCGGTATGCGTAAACAGCGTTTGCATACCTTGTTAAAACACGACATTAACTTGGTGGCGTATCATCTGCCCTTAGATGCGCATCCCGTGGTGGGCAATAACGCACAATTAGCAGAGCTATTGGACATTGCCATTACGGGGCATTTTGGTGACATGGATCCGCCCATTGGCTATATCGGTAAGTTAGCCGAGCCCATGAGTGCCCGTGAGCTTGCTTTGTGGGTGGAGGAAAAGTTAGGGCGTGAGGTGTTACACGTGGGTGATGCTGAAGATACGGTGGAAACCATTGCTTGGTGCTCGGGTGCAGCCCAAGGTTTTATCGAACAAGCCCAAGAAACTGGCGTGGATGTTTATCTCAGTGGCGAAATTTCTGAACCCACCGCTCATGTGGCCCGTGAAACGGGTATCCATTACATGGCTGCTGGGCACCATGCCACCGAGCGCTATGGTGTGCAAGCCTTGGGCGAATGGCTTGCCCAAGAGTTTGGGGTTGAGCATCAGTTTATTGATGTGGACAACCCCGCCTAAGGCTTATTTTTGCTTTACTTTATCGCTTAATAAAACGCCAAGCCAACGGGTTTGTGGGCTTGATTCTAACGCTAACTTTAAAATCATCGTCAGCAGAATCGAAAGTAGCATGCCCACGGGCCCAAACACCCAGCCCCATAACATTAAAGACACCAGTACAATCACCGGAGAGAGCCCCAAGGTTTGACCCATAAATCGGGGCTCAATAATGCTGCCGATGATGGTATTCACGGCAACATAAAGCATTAAGGTGAGCAAACCCTCGGTGGAGCCTAGGCCCAAAAAAGCGATGAGCACTGCCGGTATGGCGGCCACAATAGAACCAATAGTGGGAATGAAATTAAGTAAGCCTGCAAGCACCGCCCATAAAATCGGGAAGTCCACCCCAATAAACACCAAGCCAACCCCCACAAAAATACCAGTGGCAATACTGGCGGTGGTTTTAATAGCAAGGTAACGGTTAACAGAGCGGAAGAAGCGACGCGCTCTGACTCTTACTCGTTTGCGGTTAGGGAAGGCCGCTTCAATGCGGCTTACTATAGACCTTTCTTCAAGTAGCAAAAACATAAACACTAGCAGCACAAAAAAGGTATAGGCGGTGAATTGCCCTAAAGCACCCGCAAGGTTACGAGCGAGGCCGGTAATGGTACTGACGGTGGGAAGTGGAATCGTATCGGGTATAAATTCGGCGGGCACCCCATGCTGTGCGGCAAACACCCTAAGCTCTAATAATTGTGCTGTGAGACGTTCTTGGTAGATAGGGGCTTGGTGCACTAAGCTTTCTGCAGTGCCTTTGATAGCAATAAATAGCAAGAAGAAAGAAAATCCAACCGTGGAAAACAGAATCAAAAAAGATACCAGGCTTGGAATGCCCCTTCTTTGCATCCACGTCAGTGGTGGAAGACAAATAATCGCAAGAAAGGAGGCCAATAAAAATGGAGTAATAATGTGGCTAATGGCTTTTAGGCCACCGATAATAATTACCACAGCGGCAAAGCCGAATAGCCATAACCAAGAGCGAGAAAGAGTGATATTTTCCATTTTGCATCAGCCTGTTATTTTTCGTAGAGAATAGCACAAGCTTCTTGTTGTGCATTTAAAAATGTTGTGCTTGCCAGTGCCACAGGTGGGCAGCCACTAGCGCTTGGTAAGGAGCAAATTGCTCTAGCCACTGGCGCGTTGTTACCGCTGTGGGGGCGTCTTTGCCTGAAAGTTTGCCTGTTTTCAGTGCGCCTAAACCACGACGCACTGCTAAATCACCCGACATATCACCAGCAAGGTAATTGTAGCCGCGCAGCAAGGTATATTGTGCTGTCCAAGGTCCAATGCCTGAAATTGTTTGCAATTTTTGGCTCAGCGCGTTGGCGCCGATAGGCTCTAGGGTTGCAGGTAAAAAGTTGGAGTCTTGAAGCTGCATATCGGCGGCAGCAAGCAACGCACGTGCTTTGGTAGCGGAAAAACCAATATCGCGGAGTTTATTAAAACCCATAGATAATGTGGTTGTCGCGTCGGGGTAAGCCCATAAGCCTAAGTGCTTTTGCTCGCCAGCGAGAATAAAGCGGCGGCGGATGGTGGTGGCTGCTGCCACGCTAATGAGTTGGCCAATAATGGCCCAACTCAAGGCCTCAAAAGGCATCAGCTGAGGCACAAAAAGCGAGGGCGCTTGCTGGATTAAAGAGCCTAGTTCTGGGTGCTGATAATATTCATGACGAAAGTGGTGGGTGTTTTGCTGCAAGCCAGCTAAGTGCTGCACTAGAGCTAGGAGCTCTTCGTGATTCATAGGAGCCACACCTTCTTGCTTCACCTGCAAAGATTCTGGTTGTTTGCTTAAGGTTAATTGTATTGGTTTGCCTTGGTGCAATATGTTTTTGCGAATGCATCCAGCTTGAACAATTTCGCCAGTGGGTTCAGGGTCGCGGCCATAGAAACTTTGCAGATGGGTAAAGTCATATTCTGCAGGCAAAGCAATGTGTAAAGGCATGGAGACTCCTTGCTTATTGGCCAAGCTCGGGTAGCCCATAGGGGAGAGCTTCTACGTTAGGCGTAATGATGGTTTCATTAAGCTGGCTGGGCAAGTCTTGATCACGGCGCAACACCGCAAGCGCATGTTGTCTATCTTGGTATTCAAGGCTTAAAACAATTTGGCCGAGTGCTCGCCCTTGCGCATTACGCAATGTATCGCCAGGCGCAGCTGCCACAGATTCTGGCCAACTTATATGGTGTAGACGTTGTTTGAGTTGGCCTTTGAACTTCATGCGAGCTACCACTTCTTGGCCTGTGTAACACCCTTTGTTAAAACTAACACCTTGGAATAAGTCATAATTGAGTGCTTGCGGCAAAAAAGCTTGGTGTGCCCCTGGGGTTATTTGCGCAAGCCCTGCATTGATATCCCACCAGCGAGCTTGTAGCTCACCGCCAATAGAACCAATGTGTAAAAGTTGAGCCCAGCGCTGAGCGCAGTGTTCAAACGGTGCGATAAAGTAGTGATTTCCTAAAGCGCTAAAGTGTTGCCATGTATCATTATGGCTGATCACGTCAGGTGATAAGTTAAGCTGTTGCGCTAATGTAGCGCCATGCTCGTGGGCCATTAGCACTACGAGATCCTCCGCTGTTGTGAGGGTGGAGCGAGAGAACATCAAATACTTAGCCCAATGTTCCTGTACATCGGCAACCATAGAGGCGGGTACCACCAAACGAAACCCGTGGTCTTCGGGGTTGGGGAGCACCCAGAGCGCAAATAAAACGCGGCCCTGCAAATTGAGGTGGGCACCAAAGAGGGGGGCACCTTCTTCTAGCTGGCGCACATCGCAGGTAAGCTGGCCTTGCAAAAATGTGAGCGCATCCTCGCCAACGAGCGTCAGCACTTTTACGTGTTGGCAGTAAGCAAAAGCATTGTCAAAAGGTGAGCCAAAGTGCTGTAAACTACCGTCCTCAGCAAAAATCGCGCCTTGCTGAATTAAAAAATCACCCTGTGCGGAAGGTATCATGTAAATACTCCTAATATTGTGAGTGCACTTAAGCCGATGTGATCAGTAAGTTTAACAAATCACTCGTTAATCATTGATAAGGTAAAACCATGCAGCAAAATGTTGAAGCCATTACTCCTGAAGAGCAACAAAGACGTTTGTCTTGGCAGTGTCGCCGCGGTTTAAAAGAAACTGATGTTTTGCTCAATAAGTACCTTAATGAGGTGTTCCTTGAAGATACTCAAGAGCATCAACAATTATTCGAGCGCTTACTCAAGTGTGAAGATGCCGATATGTTCCTCTGGTTTACTCGCCGAGAAGAGCCAGAAGACCAAGAGCTTGCCGCTTTTGTGCGCTACTTTCTCCATCGCTTGGGGCCGGAGGGAGGTATTGAAGCCTAGCGCTTATGCCTTAGGTTTGGCAATGGTGGCGGCTGTAGCCACCTTGGTTAGCTTGTGGGTTTGTGGTTTGCCAGTGGCAATAAAGTTACCTGCAAGCCTCGTGATAGTAGGTTATTGGTGGTATTGGTGGCGGCAGCAACAAGTTAACTGGTGTGTTTTGTACCCCGATAAAATAGTGCTTGGGGTGCGTGGGCGGCCTGTGGTGTGTAGCACTCAACACATGAGTTATTGGGGCGCGTGCTTTGTCGTGGGTAAGCATTGTCTTTGGCGAGACCAAGTAACGCCGCAACAGTGGCGTTACTTGCAGGTGCTCAAGCGTTGGTAGTGTTAGGGGTGAGTATCGTATCTTTTACTGTTTGTGAGGTTTTGGGGTAATCCAAAATATAGTGTAAACCTCGGGACTCTTGGCGTGCCAACGCAGAGCGCACAATTAATTCGCCAATAACCACTAGATTGCGCAGCTCTAATAAATCGTTGGAAATACGGTAATTGGAATAGTACTCGGTAATTTCGTCTTTGAGTAAATCAATGCGGTGCATAGCACGTTCAAGGCGTTTTACGGTGCGCACTATGCCCACATAGTTCCACATAAAGCGGCGTAGCTCGTCCCAGTTATGGCTAATGACCACATCTTCATCAGAGTCTGTGACTTGGCTATCGTCCCACTCGGGTACTTGCGTGGCATCAGGCATAGGCGCCAAGTGTTGGCTGATATGATCGGCGGCAGATTTGCCAAACACAAAACATTCAAGCAAGGAATTGCTAGCCATGCGGTTAGCGCCATGGAGCCCGGTGGATGCGGTTTCGCCAATGGCATATAAACCTGAGACGTCGGTTTCGCCATTAAGGCTAGTTAATACGCCGCCGCAAGTATAATGAGCGGCTGGCACTATCGGGATGGGTTCCTTGGTCATATCAATGCCAAGTTGTAAGCAACGCGCATAGACGGTGGGGAAGTGATGTAAAATAAAGTCCGCACTTTTATGGCTAATATCAAGATACAAACAATCCACTCCGAGGCGCTTCATCTCAAAATCAATGGCGCGTGCGACTATATCTCTTGGTGCCAATTCTGCCCGCTTATCAAAGCGTTGCATAAAAGGTTCGCCGTTGGGCAAAAGCAAACGGCCTCCTTCACCACGCACAGCCTCTGTGACTAAGAAGTTATTAGCGTCGGGGTGGTAGAGGCAGGTGGGGTGAAACTGCATAAATTCCATATTGGCCACACGACAACCTGCGCGCCAAGCCATGGCAATGCCATCACCCGTGGCCACATCTGGATTCGATGTAAATAAATACACTTTGGCGGCGCCACCTGTGGCAAGCACAACACTGCGCGCAAGGAATACATCCGTGGTGCCACTAGGAGCGTGGTGTACATAGGCGCCAATACAGCGTTTGTGGCTTGTCTCTTCTGTGGTGATAAGATCCACCGCCATACGGTGCTCATAAATATGGATGTTTGATTTGGTTTGTGCTTGTTGTATCAAGGCTGTGGAGATGGCGCTACCCGTGGCGTCGGCCACGTGCAGAATGCGCCTATGGCTATGCCCGCCTTCTTTGGTGAGATGATAAGAGAGTGAGTCTCCTTCCTCGAAGCGAGTGAACTTAACCCCTTGTTGTACCAGCCAGTTGATGGCAGCCGGCCCTTCTTCTACGGTTTTTTGCACGGCTTGAGGGCGACATAAACCGGCACCAGCAATATGGGTGTCCTCAATATGAGCACTAAGCGAATCGCTTTGATCGAGCACTGCCGCTACGCCACCTTGCGCGAAGGAAGTGTTGCCATAATTTACAGCGCCTTTAGAAAGCACCGCGATGCTTAAATGTTCAGGTAAACGCAGCGCACAGGTGAGGCCAGCAGCGCCACTGCCAATAATTAATACATCGTGTTGGTGGATGGCCACATAAAACTCCGTTGTTAGGAACCGAGGCCCCTAGGTGTTGGCAGGGTGTAATAGATGGTTGAAATAAATGAATATCATATATAACTCAGTGCTGCCTTTGCTACACTCATGGGCATTTAAATCAAGTTTAATGTTGTAGCTGTGGAACTTTTGGGCAAGCTTGTCGTCCTAAGGTGCCATTGGCCCTAACATTTGAGCCTATCTGCTTACTGGGGGAACCCGCGTGTCGGACCAAGAGTTAGTTAAGCGCTGTCAGCAAGGCGATGAGCGCGCTTTTAGTATTTTAGTGAACAAATATCAGCATAGAATTTTTGCATTGATCAGCCGTTACGTGCGCGACCATGACGAAGTGCAGGATGTAGCCCAAGAATCTTTTTTAAAGGCCTGGCGAGCCTTGCCCAAATTTCGCGGTGATAGCGCATTTTATACTTGGCTTTATCGGATTGCAGTGAACACGGCTAAAAACCACTTGGTGGCTAAAAATCGTCGCCCACCGGGCACTGATTTGGACGCCATGGAGGCTGAACAGTTTTTAGATACGGTCGGGTTACACGATACAGGAACTCCTGAGTCTGTCTTGATGTCTGAGGAACTAGAGCAGGTAATACAGCAAGCCATTGCAGATTTGCCCCAAGATTTAAAAGTGGCAATTACACTGCGTGAGTTTGATGGTTTGAGTTACGAGGATATTGCAGCTGTGATGGAGTGTCCTGTGGGCACTGTGAGATCACGAATCTTTAGAGCGCGGGAAGCGATTGATAATGTGGTGGCGCCTTTGCTTGAACGAGCTTAATAGCGCATGAATTAGCATCTTGCTAAATGAGGTGGGTTTATGAGTCAAAATGTTAGCAGAGAGCAACTCTCAGCTTTGTTAGATGAAGAGCTTTCAGAGTTTGAAGTGCGCCAGCTATTGCAGCAGCGCCTAACGTCAGAATACCAAGAGTTCGCCCGTTGGCAGTTGGTTAAAGATGTCCTCAAAGGCCAGCCTGTGGCAGCAGTGCCGGCTGGTTTTGCAGAACAAATCACACACGCGGTAAACCAAGAAAAGCACGAAACTAAACCACAGTGGTGGTCTGGTTTGGCTAAGAGCGTAGTAGCAGCTTCAGTAGCAGCAGCTACTGTGACGGTGGGTTGGCAATTCTGGCAAGCCGATACGCAGACAGAGGTAGGGGCGCCTGTGGTTGCCGATGTAAAGCCCATTAAAGAATCGCCCATTAGCCAGGCTGTGCGCCGTGGTGCGAGTACAGAGCTGGTGGGTTTGAAGCCACAACAGCCACAAATTAAGGCAGATTCAGTTGAATTCTTGGCGCCTTTGTTGCGAGAAGCAGAAGCACCCAACCCAGAAGAAGCAGAACAGCTGCCACGCATTCATTTGATTGACATTGCGCCAAGACAAAGTGGAGCGCAACAATAATAATTTCAGCGTTGAGTATGGATGAAGTAAGGGGTAACTAATGGTTGCTAACACAAAGCAGTGGTACTGGCGCACCGTATGGGTGTTTGTTGCGGGTTTGTTAATTAGTTGTGGCCCACAGGCAAGCACCTTGCCTGACTTTACCGAGCTTGCCGAGGGTAATCAGGCATCCGTGGTAAATATCAGCACAGTACAAAAAGCATCACCAAAAGAGGATGTTCGTCAGCAGATACCAGAGTTCTTTCGCCATTTTTTTGATGGATTAGAAGATCATTTCACCCTGCCAGAGCGCGATCGTGAATCCCAGGGGTCTGGCTTTATTATTTCTGATGATGGCTATATTTTAACCAACTACCATGTGGTGCATGGCGCTGATGAAATGGTGGTGCGTCTGCAAGATCGCCGTGAGCTCGCTGCCACCTTGGTGGGGGCCGATAAGCAAAGCGATTTGGCCTTACTGAAAGTTGAAGCCAAAAACCTTAAACCAGTCAAGATAGGCTCTTCCGACGAGTTAAAAGTAGGCGAGTGGGTGCTCGCCATCGGCGCGCCTTTTGGGTTTGAAAGCACCGTAACCGCAGGCATAGTCAGTGCTGTGGGCCGTAGTTTGCCTAATGAAAATTATGTGCCTTTTATTCAAACGGATGTGGCCATAAACCCAGGGAATTCCGGTGGCCCTTTAATTAATTTAAAGGGTGAAGTTGTCGGGATTAATTCTCAAATTATTTCCCGTTCGGGTGGTTTTATGGGGTTATCTTTCGCTATTCCCATAGATATGGCCATGGATGTGGTGGCGCAACTCCAAGATTCTGGCACTGTGGCACGGGGTTGGCTGGGCGTTATGATTCAAAGTGTGGATCGTGATTTAGCCGCTTCCTTTGGATTAGATAAAGCCACGGGTGCTTTGGTGGCTAACGTATCAGCAGATTCACCTGCACAAAAAGCAGGCCTTAAAGCGGGTGATATCATTTTAAGCCTTGATGGTAAAGAAGTGCAGCGATCAAGCCAGCTTCCGCAAATGGTTGGGCGTTTGGCGCCTGGCACCAAAGCCAAGATGCAGGTGCTACGCGATGGCAAAAAGCGTGCCATGACGGTTGAAATAGGCGCCATGCCTAATGAGGAGAGTGGTGCTACAACTCAGCAGGAAAAAGCTGAGGATAAATCTACTTTGGGTTTATTGGTCGAGCCATTAGATAAAGCCACTAAAGAAAAGCTAGGGTTAGAGCACGGGGTGCGAGTAAAAGAGGCTAAACCTGGTGTAGCTCAAAAAGCAGGTGTGCGTGCTGGCGATATAGTGCGTAGCTTAAACAACCAAGAGGTGGAGTCACCAGAGCAGTTTGCAAAACTTGCTAAGGCACTCCCGCAGGAAACTTGGGTGCCATTGCTAGTGCAGAGAGGGGATAACCCTATGTTCTTAGCAATAAAAGTGGAAAAATAGTTTGATTTAACACAGTATGTAGGGGCGCCGAAAGGCGCCTCTTTTTTTTGGCTAACGCTTAGATTGCGTGCATTAACTGTGCACACTCTTATAAAAATCAAGTAGAATGGCCACCCATTTATTTAGGATTGCAAAGATTCTGTGACTGATATCAGCCATATTCGTAACTTTTCTATTATCGCCCACATTGACCATGGTAAATCGAGCCTTGCCGATCGATTTATCCAAGTTTGTGGTGGTTTAACTGAGCGTGAACAGCGTGACCGCGTGCTTGACTCCATGGATCTTGAGCGCGAACGGGGAATCACTATTAAAGCGCAAAGCGTGACTTTGTATTACACCGCGCGTAATGGGGAAAAATACCAACTGAATTTTATCGACACCCCAGGGCATGTGGATTTTGCTTATGAAGTCTCACGCTCCTTGGCCGCATGTGAAGGTGCCTTGCTAGTGGTGGACGCAGCGCAGGGGGTAGAAGCCCAGTCTGTGGCCACGTGCTATACCGCCATTGAACAAGATTTAGAAGTGCTTCCAGTACTGAATAAAATTGATTTGCCTCAGGCTGAGCCTGATCGAGTTAAAGAAGAAATCGAAGAGGTGATTGGGCTTGATGCCACAGACGCTTGTGAAGTAAGTGCTAAGGCAGGCATCGGTATTGATGATTTGCTTGAGCAACTGGTGGAAAAAATCCCCGCGCCAGAAGGCGACAGAGAGGGTGATTTACAGTGTTTAATTATTGATTCGTGGTTCGATAATTATTTGGGTGTGGTGTCCTTGGTGCGTTTAACCAATGGTCAGCTCAAAAAAGGTGACCGCATCTTAGTCAAGTCCACCGGCCAAGTGCATGTGGTGGATGGCGTCGGTGTATTCACCCCAAAACGCGAAGAAACAGGCATCTTGAAAGCGGGCGAAGTGGGCTGGCTCACCGCAAGCATTAAAGATATTAAAGGGGCACCGGTGGGCGACACTATTACGTCTGCTCGCACCCCCGAGGTGGAATCCTTACCTGGCTTTCAACAAGTTAAACCGCAAGTTTATGCGGGCATGTTCCCCACAGGCGCTGATGATTATGAGGATTTCCGTGAGGCCCTATCACGTTTAGCGTTGAATGATGCCTCCTTGTTTTATGAACCAGAAACATCAGATGCGTTGGGTTTTGGTTTCCGCGTAGGCTTCTTGGGTATGCTCCATATGGAGATCATTCAAGAGCGTTTAGAACGTGAGTACGATCTTGATTTAATTACCACGGCACCCACAGTGGTGTATGAGCTGTTGCTTGCTGATGGCAGCGTCCTTTATGTGGATAACCCCTCCGAACTACCGGAAGGCAATAAAGTCGAAGAGTTTCGTGAGCCCATTGCCCGTGTAAATATTCTTGTGCCGCAGGAATACGTAGGTAATGTGATTACGCTGGCGGTGGAGCGTCGTGGTATTCAAAAGAATATGGTATATCACGGCAAGCAAGTGGCGCTAACTTACGATATTCCACTGGCAGAAGTGGTGCTGGATTTCTTTGATCGCTTGAAATCCGTTAGTCGTGGCTATGCCTCGCTAGAATATGCCTTTGATCGTTTTGAGGCGGCTAAGCTTGTCCGTGTAGATGTGCTGATTAATAGTGAAAAGGTTGATGCCTTGGCTATGATCTGTCATGCGGATCAAGCCGTGTATCGTGGCCGTCAGTTAGTCGAAAAGATGCAAGAATTGGTGCCGCGCCAAATGTATGATGTGGCCATTCAGGCAGCCATTGGTAGCAAAATTATTGCCCGTTCCACCGTTAAAGCCTTGCGCAAAAACGTATTAGCGAAATGTTACGGCGGTGACGTAAGTCGTAAGAAAAAGCTGCTTGAAAAGCAGAAAGAAGGTAAAAAACGCATGAAGCAAGTAGGCAGTGTAGAAATCCCACAAGAAGCCTTCTTAGCCGTGTTAAAGGTGAATGACTAATGAACATTGATATCGGCTTTTGGCTCAGCATGGCTGTATTGGTGGGCCTGCTGCTGTGGGGAGCCGATAAGCTCTTTAAGCTGCGTGAACGCGATAATAAGGCCATCAAAGAAACCGTTGAGTTTAGTAATTCCTTATTGCCCGTGTTTATTGTGGTGCTCTTTATACGTTCTTTTATTGTAGAGCCTTTCACTATTCCTTCGGGCTCTATGATCCCTACCTTAGAAGTGAATGATTTTATTTTGGTGAGCAAGTTTTCTTATGGGCTGCGTTTGCCTGTGACCAACACCAAAATATTGTCGGTGGGTGAGCCTGAGCGCGGCGATGTGATGGTGTTTCGCTATCCGGTGGACCCACGACAAAACTTTATCAAACGCGTTATTGGTTTGCCCGGTGATGTGGTGGAACAGCGCCAAGGGCGGATGTATGTCAATGGTGAGGCCATTGAACAGCGTTTGCTGAGCGAAGGCCAGAGAGGGGCAATCCGCGAGAAACAGTTCTTAGAAAACACAGCAGGGCAGTGGCATCATGTCCGCCAAGAGCTTCAGCCGAGCTTTACGGGTAGCTGGCATCAGCGTTCCCAAGATGGCATTTGGGAAGTGCCAATGGGCCACTATTTTATGGTGGGTGATAATCGCGATAACAGTAGTGATAGCCGTTATTGGGGGCCAGTGCCAGAGAGTCATATAGTGGGCAAAGCCTTAGGAATTTGGATGCATTGGGAGCCCATTTTCTCTTTGCCTAAATTCCACCGTAATTGGGCGATTGATAAAATAGATAATAATTTACTCACCGATACGCAAGAATAACTGATTAGGATGCAATGATGACCACTTCACTTAATCGTCACAAGATGCAAGGCCTTTCTATATTTACTTGGCTAATAGTGTTAGCCATTGGTGGTTTGTTGCTGTTAGCCACCATTCGTTTAGTGCCCGTGTATTTAGAGTACAGCTCAGTTCGCACAGTGATTAATAATGTTATCAGCGATAGCAATACCACCATGCTAAGTGAGCACCAAATTCGCGATACTATCGCTAAGCGCTTCCAAGTGAACCGTGTGGAAAACGTATCAGCGCGTGATTTAGAGATCAGAAAAGATGGCGTAAAGCTCACTATTAAGGTGGATTACGAAGTACGTGAGCCGTTAGTGGCCAATGTGGGGCTCATCGTTACCTTTAAACGTGATTTTGAGAAAAGCCTTCGCCAGTGAAAAAATCCTTAGATCCACTCTATAGGCGCTTGGGCTATGTTTTTCATAAGCCTGAATTACTTGTCCAAGCGCTAACCCACCGCAGTGCAAATCGTAAACAAAATAACGAGCGTTTAGAGTTTTTAGGCGATGCCCAACTTGGCTATATGGTGGCCTTGTGGCTGTTCGAGCAATTTCCTCAGGCAGCAGAAGGGCAGCTCACGCGTATGCGTGCCACCTTGGTGCGCGGTGTGACGTTAGCGGAAGTGGCAAGAGAGCTTGGTTTGGGAGAATATTTAGTACTTGGCTCTGGAGAAATGAAGAGCGGTGGCCACAGGCGCACCTCCATTCTGGCTGATGCGTTGGAAGCGGTGATTGGTGCCATTTTATTGGATAGCAATGAATTAAATTGCCATGCTACCGTAAAAACGTGGTTTGCTAACCGCTTGGCCAGTGTGTCACCCGATACAACCAATAAAGACCCTAAAACCCAACTGCAAGAATGGTTACAAGCTAGGCAGTTTGATTTGCCACAGTACGCAGTGGTGGCTACTCGCGGCACAGCTCACGATCAAGAGTTTGACGTGGAATGTGCGCTTACTCATCTAGAACAAGGTTTTCAGGCCACCGGTACAAGTCGCCGCCGCGCAGAACAAGCCGCAGCAGAGCAGGCATTAAAGTGGTTAAAGGAGCAAAAATGACAAACACACGTTGTGGAACCGTGGCTTTTGTTGGGCGCGCCAATGTGGGCAAATCTACGTTGATGAACCATCTTATTGGGCAAAAAATCAGTATTACTTCTCGTCGCCCGCAAACTACGCGTCACCGTATTCATGGTATTTTAACGCGCGAGGATTATCAGATAGTCATTGCCGATACGCCAGGAATTCATGAGGGCGAGCAGCTCGCACTTAACCGCGTGATGAACCAAGCGGCTTTTCAAGCGTTGGCGGGAGTGGATGTTATTTGTTTTGTGGTGGATGCTTTTAAGTGGACCCGTGGCGACGAATATGTGCTCTCTTTGTTGGAAGGGTTAAGTACGCCTGTGTTCTTGGTGATCAATAAAATCGACACACTAAAAGACAAAAAAGAGCTGCTGCCACACATGGCAGTATTGAGCGAAAAATATAACTTTGCCGAAGTGGTGCCTGTTTCTGCCTTAGGTGGTCAAAATTTAGGGGCGCTAGAAGAGACCTTTGTGTCTTATTTGCCAGAAGGCCCGTTTTTGTACCACGAAGATGATATTACCGATCGCAACATGCGCTTTATTGCTGCTGAGATGATCCGAGAAAAAATCTTCCGCCAATTGGGTGATGAGCTGCCTTATCAAATGACAGTGGAAGTGGATTTATGGGAAGACGCCCCCAATGTTACCCATATTCATGCCTCTATTTTAGTGGAGCGTACGGGGCAAAAACGCATTTTAATTGGTACGGGCGGTGATCGTATCAAAAAAATCGGCACTGATGCGCGTAAAGAAATCGAAGAGCTAATCGATCGTAAAGTGATGCTTAAATTGTGGGTGAAGGTGCGCAGCGGTTGGTCTGATGATGAACGAGCGCTGCGTTCTCTGGGTTATGTGGAAGAATCCAAATAGCTTGCAATTGGCTTGGGTGCTGCATCGGCGTCCTTATCAAGACACAGGTCTTATTTTAGAGCTATTTACTAGCCAGTATGGTCGCGCAGGTGCAGTGGCTCGCGGTGGGCGCAAGCATCAGCTGTTACAGCCGTTTCAGCCTTTGTTGGTGGAGTTGGCGGGTCAGAGCGACTTGCTACGCTTGCAGCACTGTGAGCCTGCAAGCCCACCTGTTCCTTTAATCAAACAGCAGCTGTATTGTGGCATATACCTTAATGAGCTCTTGGTGCGCATTCTGTATCGCCACGATAAACAGCCCCATCTGCTCGCCGCCTATGCGGATGCTTTGCAAGCTATTAGTCAGCGTACGGAGAGTATGGATGTTGTGTTGCGTCGATTTGAGTTGTTGCTATTGGCAGAACTCGGTTATGCAGTGCAGTTTACCCATGATGCCGATGCTAGGCCGATCCAAAGCAGTGGTCGTTATGTTTGGCAGGGTGAACAAGGGTGGCATCTTGCAACGCAAGGCTGGTTGGGAGAGCATTTGCTTGCCATTGCGAGCGAGCAATGGTCGCTTGAGGTAAGGCGCGTGGCGCGGGATATTATGCGTATAATTTTAGCTCCTCATTTGGGTAATAAACCCCTGCAAAGCCGCCAGCTGTTTCAATCCAAAACCTAGCCCTTCATCGTTCTGATAAAAATCTCGCAGAAATACAGCAACAAAACCCAAGGCAGACTATACTGTGCGCATTTAGTACAGCCCTAAAGGGCTGCGTTAGTTGCTGCGCCGAGGGCTGCGGATTACGTATTACATCGAAACTGAGGTTGTTATGAAACGAGTGTTGTTGGGAGTGAATATTGATCACGTGGCCACGTTACGCCAAGCGCGTGCGGGTGTTGAGCCAGAGCCGGTTCAGGCAGCATTGCTCGCAGAGCAAGCGGGTGCCGACGGTATTACTGTTCACTTGCGCGAAGATAGGCGCCACATCGTGGACCGTGATTTAGATGTGCTAAAAGCAACCATTCAAACCCGTTTAAATCTTGAAATGGCCGCCACTGAAGAAATGCTAAGCATTGCAGAAGCTTTAAAACCCGAGCACTGCTGCTTGGTGCCAGAGCGTGCTGAAGAAATTACCACAGAAGGTGGTTTAGATGTGCTGGCTAATTACGATGTGCTGAAAGCTGCCACCGAGCGTTTGCAAGCTGCAGGCATTCAAGTGTCAATCTTTATTGATACCCAGCCGCAACAGATCGAAGCGGCTGCGCGCTTGGGTGCCGATGCCATCGAAATACACACAGGCCACTACGCCAAAGCCGATACACCCCAAGCGCAAGAAGAAGCATTTCGTTTAGTGCGCGAGGGCTTGGATATAGGGCTTGAAAATGGCTTGGTGGTGAATGCTGGCCACGGACTGAATTACCATAATGTGCACGCAATCGCACGTTTGCCTGGTATTAATGAACTTAATATTGGGCACGCTATTGTGGCGCGTTCTGTATTTACGGGCTTGCCTGAAGCTGTACGCCGCATGCGCGAGCTCATTGATCAAGCTGTGCAAATGCAGTGATCATAGGTATTGGTACCGATATCGTAGCGGTGGCCCGTGTGGCTGCTGCTTTCGAGCGCCGTGGCGAGGCACTGGCAGAGCGGTTGCTGCATCCGGATGAGCTTGATTTATGGCGTCAGAAAAACCAACAAGTGGCTTGGTTAGCTAAGCGTTTTGCTGCCAAAGAAGCATTGCTGAAAGCCTTGGGCACTGGATTAGCCCAAGGCATCAGTTGGCAAGATATGGTGGTGTTACCTAATGAGCTAGGGCGCCCCACGGTAACTTGGTTGGCGCAAGCAAAGGCTTATTTGCAAGAGCTTACCCAAGGCGGTATTGCACACACGCACCTAAGCATTTCAGATGAAGACGATCATGTGGTGGCATTCGCAGTGATTGAAACACGGTAAATGCCAATTTTCTCTAATGGGCATGGTAAACTAGCACACATTTTTTAGGCACAGCACAAAAGAGGGCAATATGACATTCCCCACCATAGAGCGCACCGTAGGAAACACCCCGTTAGTTACATTGCAGCGCATGGGCAAAAACAGTTCTAATACTCTCCTGCTTAAACTCGAAGGCAACAACCCAGCGGGTTCAGTAAAAGATAGGCCTGCACTTAATATGATTTTAAAGGCTGAGCAGCGTGGTGATATTAAACCTGGCGATACCTTGATTGAGGCCACCAGTGGCAATACAGGTATTGCTTTAGCCATGGCGGCAGCCATGCGCGGCTATAAGATGACGTTGTTGATGCCTGCAGATTCCACCCAAGAACGCAAAGATGCTATGGGTGCCTACGGTGCAGAACTTATTTTAGTTACCGAAGAGCAGGGCGGTATGGAAGGCGCGCGTGATATAGCAGCACAAATGCAGGCCGACGGTGAAGGTTACTTGCTTGATCAGTTTTCTAATAACGATAACTGGCTTGCCCACTATGAAACCACAGGGCCAGAAATTTGGCGCGATACCCAAGGGAAGATTACCCATTTCGTCTCTGCTATGGGCACCACAGGCACTATTATGGGGGTATCAAAATACCTCAAAGAGCAAAACCCTAACGTGCAAATAGTGGGTTTACAGCCCGAAGATGGCTCACAGATTCCAGGTATTCGCCGTTGGTCGCCTGAGTATTTGCCCCGTATATTTGACGCATCTCGCGTGGATCGCACTATGGATATTAGCCAAGCTGACGCCGAGGCGACTATGCGCCGCTTGGCGCGCGAAGAGGGCATCAGTTGTGGTGTGTCTTCTGGCGGGGCTGTTGCCGGTGCTTTGCGTTTATCTGAGCAAGTAGAAAATGCACTGATAGTGGCTATTATTTGCGATCGTGGGGACCGCTATCTTTCTAGTGGTGTATTCCAACAACCTTAATAAGTTGCCAGCAACTGACTTGTTTAATGAGTAGAGATTATGGCTCGTCGTCGTTCACGCCGCCAGCGTTTACCCCAAGAAGCGTTTAGCGCCAATATAGAAAGCTTAAGCCATGAGGGGCGCGGCATAGCGCGCCTTGAAGGCAAAACCGTGTTTATTCACAATGCTTTACCCACCGAAGAGGTGAGTTTTAAATACAGCAACAAACGCAGCACCTTTGATGAAGGCTATGCGGAAGAAATTATGACTCCCTCGCCCATGCGTGTTACGCCACCGTGTGAGTTTGCGCAAGTGTGTGGTGGCTGCAGCTTGCAACACATGGACACCCAAGCACAAATCGAATTTAAGCAAGGTGTGCTAGCTGAGCAGTTAGAAAAGTTTGCAGGGCTAGCCCCTGAAACCTGGCTACCTCCTTTGCAAGGGCCTACACAAGGTTATCGCACTAAAGCGCGATTAGGCGTACGTTATGTTCGGCCTAAAGAAACCGCCTTGGTGGGGTTCCGCGAAAAGCGCAGTAATTTTTTAGCTGATATGCAGCAATGTGAAGTGCTGGTGCCTCAAGTGGGGCATCAACTGATGGCACTGCGCGAGCTGATCAATGGGTTAGAGGGGCGCGAACGTATCCCACAAATTGAAGTCGCCGCAGATGATACGACGGTGGCCTTGATATTCCGCCATATGGATCCATTATCTTCGCAGGATTTCGCAGCTTTAGTAGCGTTTTGCCAAGCTCGCGATTGGCATTGCTATTTGCAGCCCAAAGGCGAAGATACGGTGCATAAAGTATGGCCAGAAGATGTGCCTGAACGATTGCATTTCGAGCATCCAGAGTTTGGCCTTACTATGGCGTTTCACCCTAAAGACTTTACCCAAGTCAATATGGTCATTAACCAAGCTATGGTACCGTTAGCTATGGAATTGCTTGATGTGCAGCCAGAGCACAGGGTGTTGGATTTGTTTTGCGGGCTAGGCAACTTCACCCTGCCATTGGCCACGCGCAGCGCCCATACCGTGGGCGTGGAAGTGAGCCAAGCCATGGTGGAGCGTGGCTATGAAAACGCTAAAGCGAATGGCATTGAGAATGTCAGTTTTTATGCGTGGGATTTGCAGCAAAGCATCGCCGGGCAAGCGTGGGCTGAAGAACCGTTTCAGCGGATTTTGATAGACCCACCGCGCAGTGGTGCTTTGGAAATGATTCCGCTGCTGCCCCAATTTGGGGCCGAAAAAATTGTGTATGTTTCCTGTAATCCCGCTACGTTAGCGCGTGATGCAGGCGAGCTTTGTGCGCTAGGGTATAAACTCAGTGCCGCAGGTGTGATGGATATGTTTCCACATACTTCCCATGTGGAATCCATTGCCTTGTTTGAGCGTCGTTAGTACGAAGGAGTGCGTCCGTGGTAACGGTCTACCGTAAGCCAGCATTATCAGGGCAATACAGTGATTTGCCTGCTTGGATAGCCAGTGTTGCTGAGCGTTGTAGCAACACGGATCAAGCGCTACTGGCGAAAGCTTGCGAGCTAGCCCAGAGTTGCGAAGAAGCCGGCGAAGAAGAGAGCACGGCTTGGCCTTATGGTATCGGTTGCTTCCGTATTGGCTTAGAAATGGTGGATATTCTCGCGGATTTACGCGCCGATGGCACCGCTTTGCCTGCTGCCTTGTTATATCGTTCCGTTCGTGAAGAGCGCCTCCCTCTTGAACAAGTAGAAAAGCAATTTGGCGCTAACACGGCTCAGCTAATCGAAGGCGTTCTGCGCATGGCGGCCATTGGTGCCATTGTGAACCCAAGCCGCAAGCCTGTGCTTGGCCAGCAAGAGGGGCAGCTGAGTAACGTCCGCAAGATGCTGGTGGGGCTGATCGACGATGTGCGTGTGGCGCTGTTAAAGCTTGCTGAGCGTACCGTTATTTTGCATGCCTTGGTTGAAGCTGAGCCCGAACGCCAACGCAAAGTCGCCATTGAGATTTTTGATATTTATGCCCCCTTGGCCCACCGCTTAGGCGTGGGGCAACTGAAATGGGAGCTAGAAGACATTGCATTTCGGTTTTTGCAGCCTGGTGCTTATAAAAAGATAGCCAGCTTGCTTGATGAAAAACGCATTGATCGTGAAAAAGACATTGAGGCAATTATCGAACTGCTAAAGCAGCAACTAGCCGAGTCAGGCATCAAGGATGTGGAAGTCACGGGGCGCGTTAAACATATTTATAGCATTTGGCGCAAAATGCAGAAAAAGCAATTGGATTTTTACGATGTTCATGATGTGCGTGCCGTGCGCATTATGGTGCCCGAAGTGCGTGATTGCTATGCTGCCTTAGGTATTGTGCATGGGCTGTGGGCTCACGTGCCTAAAGAGTTTGATGATTATATTGCCTCGCCAAAGGAAAATGGCTATCAGAGCCTGCATACGGCTGTGGTGGGGCCTGGGCGAAAAATGCTTGAAGTGCAAATTCGTACCCATCAAATGCATGAAGAGGCGGAGTTGGGTGTAAGTGCTCATTGGCATTATAAAGAAGGGGGCAAGCGCAGCGGTGGTGATTACGAGCAAAAAATTGCATGGTTGCGAGAGGTATTAGACTGGCACGATACCTTGGGCGCCGCGAGCCTAGGCAACATGGTGGAAGATTTCCGTTCTCACGATGGCGGCGCTCGTGTGTATGTGTTTACCCCTAAAGGCCATGTAGTGGATTTAGAAAACGGCGCCACCCCTGTGGATATGGCCTATCAAATTCACACTGAAGTAGGGCATCGCTGCCGTGGTGCTAAAGTGAATGGTCGTATTGTGCCCTTGAGTTACAAGCTCAAAACAGGTGAGCAAGTGGAAATCATTACCACCAAAGAAGGTGGGCCGAGCCGTGATTGGCTGTCGCCTTCGTTGGGTTATGTGCACACCGCCTCAGCACGTGCCAAGGTGCAGCATTGGTTTAAGCGCCAAAGCCGCGATACCCATATCACTCAGGGTAAATTCGCCCTTGAAAAAGAGCTGGGTCGTTTGGCGTTGCCTTGGCCTTCGTTAGATAAAATTGCCGCTCATTTAAATTTAGTGGCAGGTGACGATGTGCTTGCCGCTCTAGGTTCTGGCGACTTGCGCATGAGCCAGGTGCTTAATCAAATTCAGCCCCCTGAAATTAAACCGAGCGAACAACAAGAGCTTGAGCTATCGCATCGTAAATCACCCAAAAGCACAGGCGAGGGCGTTAGCGTGTTTGGGCTCGGGAATATTAAAACCCAGCTTGCTGCGTGCTGCCGCCCTGTACCAGGGGATAGCATTATGGGGTATATCACCGTGGGGCGCGGGGTGACTGTGCACCGCAGCGATTGCAATAATTTACTCGTCATGCAAGGCGATGACCCAGCCCGCACCATAGAAGTCACTTGGGGTGAAGAAGACGTGGTGGCGTACCCCGTTGATATTTTTTTGCGTGGGCGTCAACGTTCAGGGTTATTGAAAGATGTGGCCTCCGTATTTGCCAACGATAATGTGCCCATTACAGCAGCTCACACCGAAGAAAATAAATCCGATCATATAAAAACCATGCTAATGACGGTGGAGATTAACTCCTTAGATGATTTGGGACGCTTGCTCACTAAGCTCGATCAAATACCGGGCATGTTAGAAGTAAGACGCTACAAGCATTGAGCGTAAATTTTGCATAATTGTCTTAAGGATTGAGCAGTTATGTCATACCGATTTGAAAAAGTTCCATTACATTAGTTGCTCTTAATAAATTGTTTTGTAACAAAGTGGTACAAAACAATTTAATTGTGTATTATGTGCTCATTGTGAATGGGGTTCAAAACTTGGGTCTCTTTCATTTTTGCAGTAAAAGCTGTTTGTTGTAAGCAGCTAAGTAGCAAGAGTTAAAGTAGTTAATTAAAAAGAATCAAGGAGATTCGCATGAAAAAGAAGTTGCTTGTTTTAGCAGTGGGTGCCGCCATGGCAGCGCCAGCAATGGCCGATGTAAGCATTTATGGTCGTGCGCACGTGTCCGCAGACTACCTAGATGTTAAAAACCAAGACGTTAGCAGCTTGAACTTATCTAGCAATGCGTCACGCATTGGTTTTAAAGCGGAAGATACCTTCGGTGATATCACTGCCTTTATGCAGCTTGAGCAGGAATACAATACCCTTCAGGGTGATAATGGCGGTTCGTTTGCTACTCGTAACACCTTCGTGGGTGTGAAAGGCGATTGGGGTATGGTGCGTGCTGGTCGTTTCGATACACCGTTTAAAGCAGCCCGTGGTCCCGCTAACCTATTTAACAACCAAGTAGGTGATATGCGTTCAATTTTCGGTGACAAAAATGATTTTGATAACCGTAATGACAACACTATTCACATCCAGAGCCCCAGCTATGAAGGTTTGCAGTTTAACCTAGCGTACTCTGTGCATGAAGGTGCAGAGAATGATCGTAACGCAAAACGTAACGATCAGTCTTACAGCTTCTCGGCTACCTATGAGCAGGGTATTTTCGATGCGGCGTTAGCGTATGAAAAGTACGAAGGTAATGCGACTGATGGCCGCGCTAATGCAGATGCTATTCGTTTAGCCGGTGCTGCTCAGCTAACTGACGAGCTAAAAGCCGTAGCTTTCTACCAACACAATGGTAGCGATGGCCAGTTTGAAGATGCCAATATTTATGGTGTAGGTGCTGAGTTTGCACTCATCGAGTCCACCAGCCTAAAAGGCATGTACATGGGCCGTGATGGCAAGAGCTCTAAGGACCACGCTGATTTAGTAGTGGTGGGCGTTGAGCACCGCATCGCAGATCCATTGCGTGTGTATGCTAACTATGCTTATGCCTTTAACGAAGATAACGCAGCTGTTCAACCTTGGAGCAACCAAAGTCGCTCGAACTCTGGAGTAGTAGCCACGAATAACGCAGGCGAAGACGCACAAGGCCTATCCGTTGGCCTACGCTACGACTTCTAAGCGATTTACCACAAGTAAAACCGCTTAACGTAAAAAACCGCGCTTATCCGGCGCGGTTTTTTTATACCTGCCAATAATACCGCTAGTTTTTTATATTGTGGTTTGTCACAAGCTGTTAACAAAGTTTCCTTACATTACGCCTGACCCCCCAAGCATAGCGGCACATTGCAAGCCCAACGTTACTGGGCATTTGCTTTGGGCCAAGTGGTTTTGGGGGATTTAATAAATAAATGGGGTACTAAGGAGAAATAAATGAAGAAAACATTGCTTGCAAGTGCTATGGCGGCAGTTGTATTACCGGTAACAGCCATCGCTGATGTGAATATTTATGGCCGCGCCCACGTATCGCTCGATTACCTAGATGATGGTGCAGATTATGGGGCGGCGAATGTATCGAGCAACGCTTCACGTTTAGGCTTTAAGGCGCAAACTGAGTTAGCTGATATCACAGCATTTGTACAAATTGAGCAAGAAATCAACATAGCTCAAGGGGGTGGTAGCAACTGGGCTAGCCGCGATACTTTTGTGGGTGTGAAAAGCGATAGCTGGGGTATGGTGCGTGTGGGTCAATTCGATTCGCCCTTTAAAGCAGCTCGCGGGCCCGCCAATCTATTTGGTGACCAAGTGGGGGATATGCGCAACTTAACGCGGGTTGGCGATGGGCGTTTTGATGAGCGTTTGCCCAATACCGTTCATTTTCAAACGCCGCGCTTTAATGGCGTGCAGTTTAACTTAGGTTATTCAGTGCATGATGGCGCCGATAACTCAGATGATGGTAAAGAAGATGCCTACAGCATTTCAGCAACCTATCAACAAGGGATTGTGGACGGTGCTTTGGCATTCGAGTCTCATAATAAAAACAAAAGCCGCGGAGAGCGCCAAGGTGTTAGGCTTGCCCTTGGGCTTAAGGTGGCAGATCCCGTTAAGCTAGTGGCTTTTTATCAAAACATTGATCATAAAGCGGACGATACGCTAGATAGTGACACCTATGGCTTGGGCGGCGAATTGAAAGCAGCAGAAAATACAGCGCTTAAGGCCATGTACATGCACCGTAAAGGTAAAGAAAGCGAAGATAAGGCAGATATGATTGCTGTGGGTGTGGAGCATAAAATTTCTAGCCCCTTGCGAGTTTACGCGAACTATGCAGTGGTGTTAAATGATCAAAATAGCAACCTTACCCCTTGGAATCAGGCGCGCACTACCGGCGTTGATGGGGTGAATGATAAGGATGCGAGTGGGTTGTCTTTAGGCTTGCGTTATGATTTTTAAATCGAAGAAAGGACAAGCAATAAAAAACCGCGCCATAGCAATATGAGCGCGGTTTTTAGTGAATTAGCCTTGGTATTTTTTAAACACCAAAGAGGCATTCGTGCCGCCAAATCCAAAGCTATTGCTCAGTACTTGGTTCACAGGTTGCTCTAGTGTGTTCTGCACTATGGGGAACCGGCTGGCCACATCGTCCAAAGCGGTAATGTTGGCTGAAGCCGCAATAAAACCCTCTTGCATCATAAGCAGGCTATAAATGGCCTCATGCACACCGGCTGCACCTAAGGCGTGGCCTGTTAGGCTTTTGGTGGAGCTAATAGGTGGCACAGTATCGCCAAACACAGCGCCAATGGCGTCGAGTTCTGCTTTGTCGCCCACGGGGGTGCTGGTGCCATGGGTATTAATGTAATCAATGGGGCCTTCAACAGTGGCCAAGGCTTCACGCATGCAGCGCTGCGCGCCTTCACCGGAGGGGGCTACCATGTCGTGACCATCGGAGGAGGCACCATAGCCTACAATTTCGCCATAAATTTTAGCGCCACGAGCAAGGGCATGATCTAAGGCTTCCACCACCACCATGCCACCGCCACCTGCAATTACAAAGCCATCGCGGGTTTCATCGTAAGGGCGCGATGCCTGTTCGGGTGTATCGTTATATTTGCTAGACAGTGCGCCCATGGCATCAAACATCAGGCTCATGGTCCAGTGCTCTTCGTCGCCACCGCCAGCAAACACAATGTCTTGTTTGCCAAGTTGGATTTGTTCCATAGCGTGGCCAATACAGTGGGCGCTAGTGGCACAAGCAGAAGCGATGGTGTAATTGAGGCCTTTGATTTTAAACGGTGTGGCAAGGCAAGCAGATACGGTGCTCGCCATGGTGCGCGGTACCATATAAGGGCCCACACGGCGAACACCACGCTCACGAGCAATGTCGGCGGCTTCCACTTGATTGGCAGACGAGGCGCCCCCCGAGCCAGCCACTAAACCCGTACGCACGTTAGATACTTGCTCTTCTGTTAAACCGGCATCAGCGATAGCATTTTGCATGGATACATAAGCGTAAGCGGCAGCATCACCCATAAAACGACGCGCTTTGCGATCGATATGTTCGCTTAAATCAATGTCGGGCACTCCCGCAATTTGGCTGCGTAGGCCATGCTCTTTGTATTCTTCGTTGAAACGAATGCCAGATTTGCCCGCTTTAAGGGCTTGAGCCACTGTTGTTAGATCATTGCCAAGGCAGGAAACAATGCCCATGCCTGTAATCACAACTCTTCTCATAGCAGTTAACCTCTAAAAATTATCAGTGGAGGTGAATAACCCCACCTTTAATTGTTTGGCGTGATAAATTTCTTTGCCGTCCACGGACACAACACCATTGGCCAAGCCTAAGGTCAGGCCGCGAGCAATCACTCTTTGGATATCTAGGCGGTAGGTGACTTTTTTGTGGGTAGGTAATATTTGTCCTGAAAACTTTAGCTCGCCTAAGCCTAAGGCGCGTCCTTTACCAGGATGGCCGTTCCAGCCTAAGTAAAACCCGAGTAGTTGCCATAATGCATCAAGGCCTAGACAGCCTGGCATCACAGGGTCATCAAGAAAGTGGCAATCAAAAAACCACAAGTCGGGCGTAACATCAAGCTCGGCTTCTACGTAACCTTTGCCAAATTCTCCACCCTCATTGTGGATGGCAGTAATGCGGTCGAGCATCAACATATTAGGCAGTGGTAAGCGAGCATTGCCTTCGCCGAATAATTCCCCTTTGGCGCAAGCAATCAGTTCTTCTTTATTAAAACGAGTTTTCTTAGTATGCATTGTTATGTATCTCTTGAAGCGAGAAAAACGAAACTTCAACAAAACAAGGCGTCAGTCGAAGAGAGCACATCATAGCAAAATCTAATAACAAGGCCTCATGCAAAGGCCAATTAAATTATGTCTAGGTGTTGCAGCGGAGGTTAATGCCAACAAAAGAGAAGCGCTATAAGATTGCCGCGTTTAAAGCGCTTATACTGCCACCACTTATTGGGCTTTTGTGCTTTTTACATTGTGGCATAATGCTGCCACTATAAAGCCCCTTGCACCCTAATTAAGCATCCTGAGGAGTGATTGTGATAGTAGAAATTGGACACTTTGCCGTTTGGTTGGCCTTGGGATTAGCCTTGTTGCAATCCTTCGCCCCTTTGCTGGGCACTTGGAAACAACAGCCTAGTTGGATAAATCTCGCGCGTCCCTTAGCTAAAGTGCAGTTTTTATTGGTGAGTTTGTCACTATTAGCCTTGGGGTGGGCATTTTATAGCAATGATTTTAGTGTGACCTATGTGGCCAATCACTCCAATTCAGATTTACCTTGGGGCTATCGCTTGTCAGCCATTTGGGGTGGCCATGAAGGATCACTTTTATTGTGGATCTGGATGTTGGCGGCTTGGGGTGCGGCGGTGGCTTTATTAAGTCGCTCGGTGCCGGCTTCTATGGTGGCTAAGGTGCTAGCCGTGATGGGCATGATAGCAGTGGGTTTTTTGTCTTTTATGCTCTTTACCTCGAATCCTTTTGCGCGCATGTTGCCTTGGTTTCCTATTGATGGCGCTGATCTTAACCCCTTGTTGCAAGACCCAGGGTTAGTGGTGCATCCCCCTATGCTGTACATGGGGTATGTGGGCTTTTCTGTGGCGTTTGCTTTTGCGGTGGCGGGCCTAATTTCAGGACGCTTGGACCCTGCTTGGGCGCGGTGGGCGAGGCCTTGGACCACTGTGGCTTGGGCATTCTTAACGGTGGGTATTGCACTCGGTTCTTGGTGGGCTTATTACGAGCTAGGTTGGGGCGGCTGGTGGTTTTGGGACCCAGTGGAAAACGCTTCTTTTATGCCTTGGCTCTCGGGTACCGCCTTGCTGCACTCTTTGGCAGTCACAGAAAAACGTAATCTATTCCGCGCTTGGACGGTGCTGTTAGCCATTTTAACTTTCTCGTTAAGCTTGCTAGGCACATTTTTGGTGCGTTCAGGGGTGCTGACCTCGGTGCATGCGTTTGCTAATGACCCAGCGCGCGGTACCTTTATTTTGATTTTCTTAGCGGTGGTAGCTGGCGGTTCTTTGCTGCTGTTTGCACTACGTGCTCCTTTATTGCAAAACAAATCTGGCTTTAAATTGCTTTCCCGCGAGACATTTTTGTTAGGTAATAACCTACTGTTGCTCACTGCAACGTTTGTGGTGTTAATGGGCACTTTGTTTCCTTTGATTGGCGATGCTATGGATTTGCGTATTTCCATTAGCGGGCCTTATTTTAATGCCTTCTTTGTGCCCTTAACCTTGATCCTGATGGCTGTGTTAGTGCCTGGGGTGGTTGTTAATTGGAAGCGCCACCGCTGGGCAGCGCTGAAAGCACCACTCATTTGGGCTGCTATTGGTGGTGTTATCACAGGCTTTTTAGCCTCTTTGTGGCCTGAGCCCACCAGCTTTGTGGGCACCTTGGCCATGATAATGGTGATGTATGTGGTGATTGGCCATTTATACGATTGGTACAAAAAAGGCGACTGCGTTTCGCCAAGGTGTGTGGCGTGGTAGCCGCCGCTTGCAACGCAGTTATTACGGCATGATTTTGGCGCACTGCGGCTTAGCACTAGTGGTGGCGGGTATCACCATGGTGACCCACCATGAAATTGAACGTGATGTACGCATGGTGCCTGGGGACACTGTGAGTGTGGGTGGCTTTGATTTTACTTTTGAGGATATTAAGCCACGTAAAGGGCCTAACTACGATGCTATGCGAGGCACCTTTTTGGTAGAAAAAAATGGCCGTAAAGTGACTTACATGTACCCCGAAAAACGCAACTACCGTGTGGCACAGCAAGTTATGACGCAGGTGGCATTGCGCCCAGGGTTAATTTTTGATTTGTACGTGGCCTTAGGTGAAGAACTTGATATGCCTGGCGCTTGGGCGGTGCGAGTGTATTACAAGCCTGGCGTGCGTTGGTTATGGTTAGGTGCCTTAATTATGGCTATTGGCGGAATTCTTGCCGCTATGGATAGGCGTTATCGCAAACCCATGCCGAGTGGAAAACAGGAGCAAGCAGTATGAGAGCAAGTATTTGGCTAATACCTGTGGTGTTGTTTTTTGCCTTGGCAGCTTTGCTTTATGCGAGTTTGGGGCGCGATACAGAAACCTTGCCTTCGGCGCTGATTAATAAACCCGTGCCAGTATTTGAGCTGCCTGAGTTATTAGATAATCAGGTAACGCATACTCAGGATATGTTTAAAGGTCGTTGGAGCTTGCTGAATGTATGGGGAAGCTGGTGCCCTACCTGTTATGTAGAGCACCCTTACTTTATGCAGCTAGCCGATCAAGGTATTGATATTGTTGGGGTTAATTATAAAGATAATAAGTCAAAGGCTGAAAAGTATTTGATGGATTTAGGCAACCCTTATAGCGAAATTATCGTGGATAATGCCGGTGATTTTGCCTTGGATTTAGGTGTGTATGGTGCGCCGGAAACCTATCTGGTGAATCCCGATGGGGTCATTTTGGTGCGTCATGCAGGTGAGCTAGATGCACAAGTATGGAAAGAGAAATTTTTGCCGCTGATGCCCGATAGTGTGGATGCCATTGTGGTGCCTGCTGCCGCTGCCCCCATGCCGTGATTTAAGGAGCTGCAATGAGACTGTTAATAATCGTTTGCACCATGGTGTTTGCTCTTGCCGCGCAAGCATTTGATATTTATGAATTTGAAACCGCAGAGCAAGAACAGCAATACCGTAAGCTCATCACGGAGTTGCGCTGCCCTAAATGCCAAAACCAAAGTATAGGTGACTCGGATGCAGATATTGCTGAAGATATGCGCCGTAAAACCGCTGAGTTAATAAACCAAGGCATGACTAATGACGAGGTGGTGGAGTATTTTCGCGCTCGTTATGGCGATTTTGTGAGTTATCGCCCGCCCATGGACGCCACCACAGTGGTGCTCTGGTTTGGCCCTGCAGTCATTTTGCTGCTCGGTGCTTTTGGCGTTGTGTTTGCTGTTCGCCGTGCTTTACAACGCAATCTTGATGATGACGAGGAAACCCTATGAATATAATGATTGTTGCTGCAGCCTTAGCTTTTTTGCTTGGTGTGGGCTTGTGGCTGTTGTGGTTTTTTGCTCGTGAATCTCGTTTACAAAACACACCTGCCACAGCAACTGCTGTATTAACCTTGGCGCTAGGGTTGGGGTTGGGGGTGTTCCTTTATTGGAGCAGTGGCTATGAAGAAGGCACCTTGGGTTTATTGGAGGATCGCTTAACCTTGAATGAAAAGGTAGATGAGGTTATCCAAGGCAAAGCCAGTATTTTTGAGGATAGAGAACATACCTGGGCCATGGCCCGTCTATTGCAACAACGCCTGATCAATACTCCATCTGCCCATGGTTGGTACGAGCTGAGCCAGTTTTTCCACATGTCCGATGCCACACCGATGGCAAAAGACGCTGCGGAAGCAGCTCTTAAATTGGAAGATACAGTGGATGCGCGCTTATGGATGGCACAACTTGCGTTAGAAGAGCAGGGCGGTGCCTTGAACCAAGAGGCTTATAGCCATTTGAGCCGAGCATTGATGAAAGAGCCTGAACACGATGGCGCTTGGTTAATGCTGGCTATGGCAGCCACCGAAGCGGGTGAATATGATCTGGCTGAAGACGCTTGGAACTCGTTACTAGAGCGCCACCAAGCTGATGATAACACCCGTGCGTTGTTAGAGCGCAGCCTTGCCTTTGTGAAAGAACAAAAAGCGCTAGTGGGCTCGGTGAAAACCTTAACCGTAGAAGTTGAAGCGGAGGATGGCGTTTCACGTGGCGGCACCTTGTTCGTTTTCGTTCGTAAAAAAGGTAGCGCAGGCCAGCCTTTAGCAGCACGCCGATTGTTAGTTAATCAGTTTCCTACGACGGTGGAAATCACCGCCAATGATTGGTTAAGCAGCTATGTAGATCCAGAAAATGCAGAGCTCGTCGTGGGCGCTCGCTATAGCCGCAGCGCGAGCACCGATGTGGCAGATGCACAATTTATTAGTGAAGCAGTGGCATGGGAACACGATGACACTGTTCAATTAAAAGTGGCTCGCGCTAAGTAGTTTTTGGTGGTTAGCTTGTTGGGAAGTGTAAAGCAGTGCTAAAATCCACCATTTTTACGCAGGCCACCCACAAAATACTGTGCGGATGACCACAGTAATATACGGAGAGCAACATTATGCGCATGATTCTATTGGGCGCCCCAGGTGCTGGTAAAGGCACGCAGGCACAGTTCATTACCGAGAAGTTTGGTATTCCTCAAATCTCCACCGGCGATATGCTACGTGCTGCCGTCAAAGCAGGTACTCCTCTCGGTATCGAAGCCAAAAAAGTGATGGATGCGGGTGGTTTAGTATCTGATGACATCATTATTGGCTTAGTAAAAGAGCGTATCCAGGAAGCTGATTGTGCCAATGGTTTCTTGTTCGATGGTTTTCCGCGCACTATCCCCCAAGCCGAAGCTTTGGTTGAGGCGGGTGTGGAGATCGATGCAGTGGTAGAGATTGATGTGGCGGACGAAGAAATTATTCAGCGTATGTCGGGTCGTCGCGTGCATCCCGCTTCAGGCCGTACCTACCACATTATTCATAATCCGCCTAAAGAAGAAGGCAAGGATGATGTCACCGGTGAGCCTTTAGTGCAGCGTGATGATGATAAAGAAGCCACTGTGCGCCACCGCCTAGAAGTGTATGAGTCGCAAACCCGCCCCTTGGTGGATTTTTACCAAGAGCTGGCAGCCAAAGGCGATAAGCCAAAGTATGTTCACGTGGAAGGTGTGGGCAGCCTCGAAGCCATTCGCGATAACATCTTTGCTGGGTTAGACAGCTAAGTTTTGCCTGAGCATGGTGGTGATCTGCTACCATGCTTTCTTTCCTGCCTCAAATAAGCCTCTGGCTGAAAATTCTGTATAACCTCATTTTGGGCTATACCTGAACCCGTACAAACCCCCTATAATGCAACCCGCGTCACATCTTAGCGATAACACAATAAAGGAAACGTGAACCGTGTCAGTGCAACAAGCGGATACTGAAGTCGTGGAATTCAAGGGTCGCATGCTAATGGTCACCGTATTACAGGTGAAGCAAGCGGCACTGGATAAAGTTAATAAAGCTCTGCTGGCACAATTGGATGACGCTCATAGTTGGTTAAAAGATGTCGCACTTGTGCTCGATTTTCCGCCTAACACGGATGCTATTTTTATCCATGAAGTGGTGAGCATGGTGCGTTTGCACGGCCTTAATTTAGTGGCTGTGTCGGCTGCCTCTGACGTGCCTGAAGAGGTGCTAATCCCGCTGGAACTGGGTGTTGTGGCCTTATCCTCCTCGGGCGGGCGCAGCGTAGCGAAAACACAGACGCCGCAAGTCACAGAGGCCATTGAGACGGTGGTGATAGAGCAGCCCGTACGTTCTGGCCAGCAAGTGTATAGCCGCGGAGATCTCATTGTTTTAAATTCAGTGAGTACAGGTGCTGAGCTAATGGCGGAAGGCCATATTCATGTGTACGGCAACTTGCGTGGGCGAGCCATGGCGGGCGTGCGGGGTAATGAAACAGCCCGTATTTTTTGCCAGCGCTTAAACGCGGAGCTCGTTTCTGTGGCAGGTCATTACTATGTGGCAGATGATTTACCCGAACATTTACAAAACCAAGCGGTGCAGATTTCTTTACGTATTGAAGCCCTAGAAATACAGCCGCTAGAAGCCTAATAGAAAACAGCTCATAAAGGAGAGTGCTTGTGACAAAAGTTGTAGTGGTTGCCTCAGGTAAAGGTGGCGTGGGTAAAACCACCACCAGCGCCGCCATTGCCACAGGATTGGCATTACGTGGTTTTAAAACAGCCGTGATAGATTTTGATGTGGGCTTACGCAACCTAGACTTAATTATGGGTTGTGAGCGCCGCGTGGTGTACGACATTGTTAACGTGATTAATGGTGATGCCAACCTGCGCCAAACCCTGATTAAAGATAAACGCACCGACAACCTTTATATTTTGCCTGCGTCGCAAACCCGCGATAAAGATGCGCTCACTATGGAAGGTGTGGGCCGAGTTATCGAAGAGCTCAGTGAAATGGGGATGGAGTATATTATTTGCGATAGCCCCGCTGGGATCGAAAAAGGTGCTCTAACGGCTGCTTATTTTGCTGATGAAGCCATTGTGGTAACCAACCCTGAAGTTTCCAGTGTGCGTGACTCTGACCGTATTCTTGGTATTTTGGCCTCAAAAACCAAACGCGCAGAAGAAGGTAGAGGCGAGTTGCCCGCACGTTTGTTGCTGTCGCGTTACAGCGCAGAACGGGTAGAGAAAGGCGAAATGCTGAGCGTTGAAGACGTGGTAGAAATTCTGGCTATTCCTTTGTTAGGGGTGATTCCTGAATCTGAAGCCGTGCTGAATGCCAGTAACTCAGGCACACCTGTTACTTTAGACGTGGATTCCGATGCGGGTCAGGCGTATTTAGATGCTACTGCGCGTTTTTTAGGCGAAGACCTACCCTTACGTTTTGTCACTGTGACTAAAAAAGGCTTCCTTGGCCGCTTGTTTGGAGGTTGAGATGAGTATTTTTAGTTACTTACTGCCGAAGAAAAAAAATACAGCAGGGGTGGCAAAGGAGCGTTTGCAAATTATCGTGGCTCACGAAAGAACCTTGCGCGGTGGGCCAGATTATTTGCCGCAACTACACCGAGAGTTGCTTGAAGTGGTGCGTAAATATGTGAATGTGGATGCTGATGCGGTAAATGTGCAGCTCGACCACAACGAAGGAATTGACGTACTAGAAATGAACATCACTTTGGGTGATGAAGTGACAAACTAAGCTGCGAAATTTTCGCAGTGCTGATAAAGTTGCCGCTGCAAATTAGGCTTTTACATTGCAGCGGCATTCTTTTACCTTTTGCCGCTGTGGTTGGACATTTAAGGATTCCCCATGGCTGCTAAAACCGCAGTGGTTATTGTTAATTTAGGTACACCGGATAACACGTCTACAGGCGCTGTGCGCCGCTATTTAAAGCAGTTTTTATCAGATCCTCGCGTGGTTGAAGCGCCAAAGTGGCTGTGGTTTTGGGTGTTGCGCCTGTTGATTTTACCTTTCCGCCCGCGTTTGGCAGCGGCTAAATACGAATTGATTTGGCAGCAGGATTCTCCTATTCGTGAAATCACTAAAGCGCAAGCCGAGGCGCTCAGCCGCAAGTTGCCTGTGACTGTGGTTTATGGCATGACCTACGGTGAGCCGAGCCTAGCCACAGAGCTTGATAAGCTACAGCAGCAAGGCGTGGAGCGCATACTGATTTTGCCCATGTACCCCCAATATTCTGCCACCACCAATGGGGCTGTGGCAGATGCAGTGGCTAAATGGGTAATGCAGCAACGGGAAGTGCCAGAGATGCTGCAAATCAAGGATTATTGGCAAGCGCCTTCATGGGTAAAAGCCATGGCACAATCCGTGCGCGATTACCGTGCTAAACATGGCGGCGAAGACGCTAAGTTATTGATGTCGTTTCATGGCATTCCCCAAGAATATGAGGATAAGGGCGATAAATACGGTGAGCGTTGCCGTTTATCTGCGGAAGCCATTGCTCAGGAGTTAGGCTTAAGCGCTAACCAATGGGCGTATTCTTTCCAATCACGTTTTGGCCCAAAACAATGGTTGCCCCCTTACACCGATAAAACGGTGGAGCAGTGGGCGAAAGAGGGTGAGAAACGCATTCAAGTGATTTGCCCAGGCTTTGCAGCAGATTGTTTGGAAACCTTGGAAGAAATCTCGGTGGAAAATCGCGATATCTTTTTAGCTAACGGCGGAGAGCAGCTGGATTATATCCCTGCATTAAATGCAGATGCGACGCATATTGATGCGTTAGCGGCTGTGTGTGAACCCTACTTAGTTGCGTGGGGCCATGGGGCTAACGCGAGTCAAGATAAATAGAGAGAGCCTTGATGTTAGATGCAGCGGGAGTATTAGGAAAAGACGGGCGCTTTAGCAAAGTATTGCCCGATTTTAGCCCCCGCGAGCCGCAAATCGAAATGAGTGTGGCCATTGAAAACACACTCAAAGAGCAGGGCACCTTGGTGGTTGAAGCCGAAACAGGCACGGGTAAAACCTTAGCCTATTTGGTGCCCGCATTGCTTTCAGGCAAGCCCATGATTGTTTCCACGGGCACTAAAAGTTTACAAGATCAGCTGTTCTTTAAAGATGTACCCATGGTGCTGAAAGCCTTGGGTGTTCACCGCCGTACTGTGTTGCTGAAAGGGCGCAACAATTACTTGTGCCCCTATCGGTTAGAGCAGTTGGATGATTTACACCATCTTAGTCGGGATACAGCCAAACAACTTCAAGTGGTGAAACATTGGGCAGGGCGCACTAAAAGCGGTGATTTGGCTGAGCTTAAAGAGCTGCCTGAAGATGCACCAGTTTGGTCTATGGTCACGAGTACGGCGGATAATTGCTTAGGGCAAGACTGTCCTTACGTGGATGAGTGCCCCTTAATGCTGGCGCGTCAAGCGGCACAAGAGGCTGATTTAGTGGTGGTGAATCACCATTTGTTTTTTGCTGATGCAGCGTTAAAAGGTGAAGGCGTGGGCGAGTTGCTGCCCGATGTGGAAGGTGTGATTTTTGATGAGGCTCATCAGATTCCTGACATTGCCGCTGCATTTTTTGGGCAAGTTTTTAGTAGCCGCCAATTATTGGAATTATCTTCAGACATCACCAAAGAGCTACCTACTGGCGCCGATTTAGAGCAACTACAACCCTTATTAAAAATCCTAGAAGATGCTACAGCCAATATGCGCTTGGCCCTAGGTGCTGAAGGGCGCCGTGATGCTTGGCATGAGGTGGCCGATGAACCAGAGGTGATAGAAAAGTGCGAGGCATTGATTCAGGCTATTGATCAGGTGTATCAAGCCATTGAGCCCATGCACAAAAGCAGCCGTGGCATGGAGGCTTGTGTGCGCCGCAGCAATGAGTTGCAGCAATCTTTGGTGGAACTTACCCAAGCGAAAGACCCTTATTTAGTGTATTGGTTTGAAAACTATCGCCGCGCTTTTATGCTCCATGGCACCCCGCTTACGGTGGCAGAAATGTTTAAACGCCATCGAGAAAAACACCCCGCTGCTTGGATTTTTACCTCGGCTACACTGTCTGTGGCAGGTAATTTTAATCACTTTACCGCGCGTTTAGGTTTACAAGAGGCAGAAACCCTCAGCTTGGCTAGTCCCTTTGATTTTCGCCGCCAAGCCGTGTTGTACGTGCCTGAAGACTTGCCCATGCCCAGTGCACCTGAGTATACCCGCGCCTTGGTAGATGCCATGCGCCCTGTTATAGAAGCCGCTAAGGGTGGGGTGTTTTTCTTATTCACTAGCCATAGAGCTTTGCGAGAAGCGGGTGAACTGTTAAAAGATACCTTGCCTTACCCCTTGCTCATACAAGGCGAAAGCTCGCGGCGGCAATTGTTAGAAGAATTCCGTGAAGCAGGCAACGCGGTATTGCTTGGGGCTGCAAGCTTCTGGGAAGGTATAGATGTGCGCGGCGATGCCTTGCGCTGTGTGATTATTGATAAATTGCCTTTTGCCTCCCCTGGGGATCCTGTGGCTGCTGCCCGCATAGAGCATATTGAGAAGCAAGGGCGTCGCGCTTTTATGGAGTTTCAGGTGCCCCACGCGGTGCTAACTTTGCGCCAAGGAGCAGGCCGCTTAATTCGGGACCCAAAAGACCAAGGCTTACTGGTACTTGCAGACCCTCGTATTGTGAACAAAGGTTATGGTGGCTTATTTTTAAAAAGCCTGCCCAATATGACACGCACGCGCAAACTCGACGTGGTGCAACGATTTTTTAGGTTAGTGCATGAAAATTCTCGCTCTTGAAACCTCCACTAACGCTTGTTCTGTGGCCTTGTGGCAATCAGGTCAAGACACAAGGGAACTTTTTACCGTGGCTCCACGTCAACAAACAGAGCGGGTGCTGCCCATGGTGGAGCAGTTACTGCAAGAGCAAGGCGTAACGCCTGAAGAGCTCACTGGTATTGCCGTTGGCCATGGGCCCGGCGCTTTTACGGGTGTACGTATTGCGGTGGCCGTGGCGCAGGGTTTGGCTTACGGGCTTGATGTGCCCGTGGTGGGTGTCTCAAGTTTAGCGGCAAGTGCATGGTGTGCTTACGCTGCAGGTGCCGAAGGGCCTGTGTTAGTGGCTCAAGATGCACGTATGAACGAAATCTACTGGGGGCTGTACGAGGGTAACTCCCAAGCCCAACAAGCCATTCGCCCTGATGCTTTAGTACCCGTTGAGCAGCTGCCTGCCTTACCTGCTGCTGTCACCTGGGCCACGGGCAGTGCCCAAGAGGCTTATCCAGAGGCTTGTGCAGCCCTCGGCATTGAGCACTGGTTGAGCCCCGGTTATCCGAGCGCAAAAGCAGTGGCCGCACTGGCTGTGGCAGAGTTTCAAGCAGGTAATACCAGCAAGGCTCAACAACTTGAGCCCATGTACTTGCGCCAACAAGTGGCTACCCCTAAATCCACATAACAATAAACGAAGGAATTGGCATGAATCATTGGGACAGACCAAATCCGCACATTATTCATTTGCGCGTCACGGCAAAAGCCATTGACCGCTTAGGTCACGTAAACAACGCTGCTTATTTGCATTGGTTGGAAGACGCTGCATGGTCGCATACCGCAGCGCTGAATCTTGATTGGTCGCTGCACCAAGCCCTTAACCGCACTTTTGTGGCCCATCGTACTGAGCTTGATTACCTCGCCCCCGGGTTTGAAGGTGATGAATTGGAGATAGGCACTTGGGTGGCAGCCAACGATGGTCGCTTAACGTTAGAGCGGGAATACCAGATTTATCGTCCCAGTGATAGTACTACCTTGCTGCGGGCTAAAACCCGTTGGGTTTGTGTGGAACTCACCACGGGTAAACCACGGCGCATGCCTAACGCATTTATTGAAGGGTATGTGGTAACAGAGAAAACGGAGTAAAACATGGATTGGTTGCAAACCTTAGTATTAGCCATTATTCAGGGCCTCACCGAGTTTTTGCCAGTATCAAGCTCGGCGCATTTGATTTTGCCCGCCCAATTGCTGGACTGGGAAGATCAAGGCCTCGCCTTTGATGTGGCGGTGCATTTAGGTACCCTCATTGCGGTGTTATGGTATTACCGCAAAATGTTGATAGCTATGGTGCAAGGGGCTTTTCAAGGGGTGGCGCAAAAACAAATGAATGAGGATTTGCGCCTCGGCCTCTTGTTAGTGTGGGCTACACTACCAGCGGTGATTATTGGCTTTTTAGGCAAGGATTTTATTCAAGAGTACACCCGAGATATTACTTTAATAGCCACCACCACCTTAGTGTTTGGTGTGTTAATGGGGGTGGCAGAGCGCCGTGGTAGTAATAGCATAGAGCTTTTCAAGGTCGGCTTAGGGTTGGCGACGCTAGTGGGCTTGGCCCAAGCATTGGCCTTAATTCCTGGGACATCTCGCAGCGGCATTACCATTACTGCTGCCTTGCTATTAGGTTTTCGCCGCGAAGCAGCAGCTAACTTTTCCTTTTTGCTATCAATACCCATTATTCTTGGCGCTTTGGTGCTAATGAGTTTTGATTTAGCCAATGAAGCGCAGTTGTTTACCCATGTGCAGTTGTTGGTGGCCTGTATTGTATCGGGCGTAGTGGGTTATATCAGTATCGCCGCGTTTGTGGGGTTTATTAGCCGATTTGGTGTAATGAGCTTTGTGTATTATCGGGTGGCATTAGCCTTAGTGCTGTTTGCTTTCTTTGTGCCTTGGCAACAATTGATGGCTTAACATGCTGGCTTACTTACCCGATACACAGGCGCCTGCCAACGCTCTTGTGCTCACAGAACAAGAGGCCCACGCCCAAGGTAAGGCGCTGGTACTAGGTTGGTATCAAGGGCGTTTAAGCCTATGGCCGCCCTTAGGCCATGAAACGCCTATTGCTGTGGATTTTTTACAGGGGGCTTTGGGGTACCGCTTAAGCCAAGGGCGCGCAAAACACGAGCGTTTAGTGAAAGCCATGGGGCGCCTGCCCGATGATAGTTTGATTGTAGACGCTACCGCTGGCTTAGGCCGCGACAGCGCCTTGCTGGCTGCTGCGGGGTTTGAAGTGGTGATGCTTGAAGCGAACCCAACAATACAGTTATTGCTTGAAGATGGGCTAACACGTTTACAAGGTCAGCTGCCATTGGCGCTAAAAAAGGGGCGTGCCGAAGATATTTTGCCTGATCTCAGCCCGCAAGTGGTGTATTTGGATCCCATGTTTCCTGAACGCAAAAAAAGCGCGGCGATAAAAAAAGAATTGGCTTGGTTGCAACATATAGCACCCATTTCGAGCCCTGCAGAAGAAGCTCATTTGTTAGCCATAGCGCGCCGTGCGGCCACGCACAAGGTGGTGGTGAAGCGCCCTGTGCATGCCCCTTTCTTAGGTGAGCAGACGCCCAGCAGCCAACTCAGCGGCAAGGCAGTGCGCTTTGATGTGTATCTGCCAATTTCTTAGTTAGATGACTCCGCGGCAAGCCTTTCCTGCTCTAGCGTTGCCACCAATGCTGCAGCGCCCATGTCACGAATTTGTGCCACTCCTGTACCAGCCCAATGCACAGCGAAATCTGTGTTTTGCTCCGCAGCTGCCGCTTTATTTAGCGCTTTGGTGATGCAGTAGGGGTAAGGGTAGGGAGGCATTTGGTTCCTGTGCGTATCTAAATCACGATGCAAACGGTTAACAAAACCGCGGGCTGGACGGCCAGAAATCACGCGTATTAATGCGGTGTCATTGCCGTTGCCTTGTTGTAGGGCATGGCGGTGTGCGGTGGACGTTTTGGTTTCTGGGCATAGCAAAAAAGCAGTGCCGAGCTGTGCTGCGCTAGCCCCTGCTTGCATGGCCTTAGCAATGTGAGCACCGGTCATAATACCGCCGGCAGCAATTAATGGCAGTCGGGTCACGGCGCTAATTTGCGCAAGCAGGCTTTCTAAGGGAAGGAAGTCTTGCTCTTGGGCATTAAATACGCCCTGGTGGCCGCCTGCTTCTTGGCCCTGCACTATAATGGCATCGAGCCCTGCTGCTTCAATGGCGAGCGCTTCTTCAACCCGGGTAGCACAACCGAGTAATATAATTCCCGCTGCTTTAAAAGCGGCTATCACCTCGGTTTTGGGTAAACCAAAATGGAAGCTGAGTACAGGAGGCTTTTCTTCGAGCAGCATTTCCACCATGGCGGGGTTATCGTGCAAGCTCACATAGCCCGAGCTTAAACGCGCGGGCGCGGCACTATCAAAGGCGTCAAAATAGGGATTAAACAAGGAGATCCAAAAATCTTCTTGTTCGTTTGATAGTGGCAATGATTGATGGCAAAACAAGTTTAAATTAAAGGGCTTAGCCGTGAGGGTGCGAATAGTGTGAATGTGTTGGCGTGTGGTGGCCACATCCAAAGCGGCACAACCATGGCCACCAAGAGCACCAGCATTTGCCACTGCGGCGGCAAGTTCGGGCGTGGTAGAGCCTGCCATGGGCGCTTGAAGGATAGGGATAGTAATGCCAAGGCGCTGTAGGAAAGAGTTTGTCATGGTGCCTCCGTGTAGGGTAAAAGCTACTACTTTAAGCAGGAAAGCGTTGGGAGGCTAGAACAATAAAGAATGCCGCTAGCACATTGAGTGACTAGCGGCTTTGGCGATTACTGGCTAAGTACCCACTCGGCCAATTCTTTCGCTTCATCTTCGGTGACGTTGTTAGGTGGCATTGGGATAGGGCCCCATGCACCGCTGCTGCCATTTTTAATGTGGCCAGCTAGAGTTTCCACTGCGTTTTCATCGTCAGCGTACTTTTCAGCAACGTCTTTATATGCAGGGCCAACAATTTTGTTATCCACTGCGTGGCATGCTACACAGCCTTTGGTTTTGTAGAGATCGCTACCATCAGCCATTGCAGGCTGAACCACAAAAGCTGCACCAAGTGCAAACATAGGGATGAGTAGTTTTTTCATAATATTCCTCACTGAATGACACAAATATTGTGTGTTTTTTGCTTTGCGCGGATATCAGTATACATAGCGTGCCTTGGGAGTAACAGAAGCTAAGCCATTAATTGTTGCCATTGATGATTATAATCAAGATGAGAAAACGCTAAGCAATTGATAAAAATTAGGAAATATATAAAAGCGTTTGAGCCACGCGTAAGTAGATGTTAATAACGGTAAAAATGAATAGAAAATAGGTGTGTGCTATGGCGGCTAAAAAGCCGAAAACGGTATTTGCGAGTGGTTATATTTTTCCTGTGGCTGCTTTATACGCCTCTATGATAGTGCCTTGGTCTGTGCTGGCGCTGCTTGGGGTTATACCTGCACCGCCAGGGTTGTTAAGTGTTTATGGTCACGCCCATGAACTGTTAGCTGGGTATGGTATTTTGGTGGTGGCGGGCTATTTGCTGGGTAAAATTCGGCCATTGCATTTAGGGGTCTTCTTGGCTACTTGGTTGCTAGCAAGGGTGAGTTTTTTATGGGCGCCAACCTCGGCGCTAGCCATGATAACTGCGTTGGCAGTCGCCGCCTTTGTGGCTTGGTTTACGGTGCCACGGTTCGCACGTTCGGCCAAAAAGTGGCGTAACAAAAGCTTGGTGCCTTTGCTCGCACTGTTAAGTCTGATGGTGTTTTTGTTGTCTGTGCCTGTATGGAATACCCATAAAGTCTTATTGGTGTTTATTGCGGCGTTGGCGTTGCTGATGTTCTTTATGGGCGGGCGCACGCTAGCGCCAGCGGTGGCGGGGCATTTAATTAAACAAAAGATCCCGATGCCGGCGCGGGTGCAGCCCAATGTGGAAGGTGCTGGGATTATATTCATGTTTTTAGCCATTGCCTTGTTGCCTCTCGCCCCAGCAGTGGCTGCTGTTTGTTTGGGAATTGTGGGTTGCCTTGTGCTGATACGTATGTGGCGTTGGCAGCTGTGGCATTGCGCTGATCGCATTGATCTATTGTTGCTGGCGGCGGGGTATGCGTGGTTGGGTATAGGGTTGATACTTCTTGGTGTTGGCCTAGCGGCTAAACCCCAATGGTTAACGGCAGGTGTGCATGCTATTACGGTGGGAGCTATGGGGGTGCTTACGGTAACTATTATGGCGCGTACCCAAGTGGTGCGCCGCTTCAGAGATGCCAATTTATTTGCTACGAGTCATATGGCAGGAGCCTTGATGAACTTAGCAGCACTAGTGCGCGTAGGGCAGGCACTTAACGTATTGTCTTGGGCAAGCCTGTATGTGGCAGCAGCACTATGGAGTGCTGCTATGTGGTGTTTGCTATGGGTGATTTGGCAGTGCCGTGAGCCTAAGACGAAAGCTTAGTCAAAGTTTTCTAAACGTTCGCGATCAAGAATGCAGATCATGCGGCCATCTACACGGATAAGCTCTTCGTTGCCGAGGTTGTGCAAAATACGCGAGAAAGTTTCTGGTTGTATGGAGAGGTGGCCTGCCACTAAGCGCTTTGCCATGGGGAGCTCAAAGCTGAGCTCTTCGCAATCGCCACATTGGCGCAACCCTTGAGAAAGCAAATAACGAATGACTCTATGAGTGGCATTTTTGAGCGACAGCATTTCGATTTCGCCCACACGGCGGTGTAAACGCACAGAAAGCGCCGCTAACAAGGCCATAGCGGTATCTTCACTGTGGCGTACAAGCTGCCGATATACGTCGTTAGATAACATTAATAATTGGGTAGGCTGCACCGCTTGGGCAGAGGCCACATAGGCATCGCGGCCCATAAACATCATCGCCTCGGCAAAAGTACTGCGATCGCCAACCACTTCAAGTACTTTTTCTTGGCCATCGGGCGTGGTGCGAAAGATCTTAATGCTGCCTGAAATAACAAAGCAAAAGTAGTGGCAAGGGTCCCCTTGTTTAAAAACTGTTTCACCCTTTTCTAAGTTCACTAAGCGGCTGTCATCAAGCAATTCAGCCATTTGTTGTTCGTTCAGAGCGGCAAATAAATGATGCTCACGTAATACTTTTTGGTACAAAGGATGAGGTTTCATGCGGGGCTCCAATGGCAAAGCGACGCGTATCTTAGCACAGATTAAGAGAACGTTAAGAAAAACCCGCCGATATGGCGGGTTTGAGTTTAATTAGCCTCTGAGCTCTGTTCAGGGGGGCCTGCCACATCGCGACGGGTGAGTTGCGCAATGGCTTGGCGCAAACTTGGGCTCAGCATACGGTGAGCTTCTTTGTCGAGGGTCAGTAAACGCTCGTCAAAGCTTAAGGTTTCGTCGTTGGCAACAGTGACCAGTTCATAAGTGACCAATTGCTGGATAAAGCTGCGTAGCACCGTTCTGTCGAAAAACTCAGGCGAGTTAAACTCAAATAACAAGCTCAGGCGTTCTGCTGTGAGATGTGCTAAATCTTCTAAACTTTTTAGTGTCAGCTGCTGGCTGCCGTGCTGCACTAAAATGCGTACGGTTAAGTAAAAACGCTCTAACGCCTGCGCCACTGTTTGGGCAAGGTGGTTGAGCATATCATTGGCCATGGTGTTGTGCGCGGCACCGCTGTAGCAGTTATCGTGTTGTTCGATAAGGCCTTGTTCACATAAGGTACGCAAAATTTGATCCACTTGGGCGCTTAACGCTTCCTCTGTAGACCATGGCAGATGATATTCCCCTTGGAAAAAGGGGTAGAGTAACTGCACAAGCTCCTGAAGCTGCTTACGGCCAATGCGGTGAGCATCGACTAATAAAGAGCAAACTAGGCCAGGTAACACAAATAAGTGCAGGCTGTTGTTGCGGATATAAGCCATTTGCAAGGCGGTGTAAGAGTCCGTGGAAATAATATTGCCAAGCTCGTGCTCTTTGCGCGTAATAAAATCGTTGGCGATACCGTAATTAATCGTGTCAGAAGGACTGGTGTTCGATAGGTTTACCCAAGCACTATAGGGGGCTTGTTCTAGCAGAGTCATGTACAGCTGAAGTTGGCGGCGTAGCTGTTCTTCATCCATGGCGTGCTTGGGGGTGCCAAGCAATGCAAGGGCCAGTAAGTTAACCGGGTTCGCCACTGCGGCTGCGTTTATGCGGGTAACAATATCTTGGCCAAGGTTGCCGATGGCGGTACGTAAGTGGTCGCTATCGGGCGCTTCGTTACTTTCCCAGTGAGGAAGTTGTTGAGCAAGATAATCCTCAAGCAGAATAGGGTCTCCAAAGCTTACGTGTACTTCACCAAAATGGCGACGCAACACGGACAATGAGCGGAAAAACCCAAAGATACTTTCTTTTTGCTTTTGCTGGCCTGTGAGCTCGCCGATGTAGGTGCTGCCCTCTATTAGCTTTTCATAACCCACGTACACAGGCACAAAAGCGATGGGGCGGCTGCGATCACGCAAATAGCTTTGCACTGTCATGGCGAGCATGCCCGCACGGGGTGGAAGCATACGCCCACTGCGGCTGCGGCCGCCTTCCACAAAATATTCAATGGAGTAACCGCGGCTTAAAATCGTGTGTAGGTACTCATTAAACACAGCGCCATACAGCGGGTTGTCCCTAAAACTGCGGCGTAAAAAGAAAGCACCACCACGGCGTAATACGGTGCCTAGCAGAGGCAGGTTAAGGTTAACACCAGCGGCAATGTGGGGGGGAGCATAGCCCGCTTTATAAACCAAATAACTCAGCAGCAAATAATCTGCATGGCTACGGTGGCAAGGGGTATAAACCAAGGTATGGGTCTTGGCCACTTCTGTAAGGTGATCAGTGTTATAGGCTTTGAGCCCGCTGTATAAACGGTTCCACACCCACTCGAGTAGTACCTCTAAAAAACGTACCACTGTGTGTGAGTAGTCCGCCGCGATTTCGGTGGCATAGCGGCGTGCGCGCTTCTCGTGCTTTTCATAGCTTTCCCTAGCGTCGTCGGCGCTTTGCTGAATGGCCTCACGAATGGGGGTGCTATCGATAAGGTTATTTACCAAGGTGCGGCGGTGGGATAAATCAGGACCTATCATGGCTTCTTGCTGGCGGCGGAAATGCACGCGCAAAATACGCTTGGTTTTGCGCGCTACGCGCTCTTCTGAAATAACTTCATCGGCCAAAGTGCGCAAGGAGATAGGTTCACTAAAGTTAAGGTACAGCTGGCGGCCTTGGGTAAGAATAATAAAAAACTTTTTGATGGAGCCAGGTGCGGACCAGTTATTAGAGAAAAATATTTTCCACAGTGAACTTTCTTTTTCAGGGCCACGGCCCCAATACAGTGCCACGGGAATAATTTGTACGTCTTCCTGTGAGTTTTCACGCAAATGAGCAATCAATGCATCTAAATGGCCTGACTGTTGCGCCACCCGTTGGCGGCTAAACATGTGCTTGCGGCGGTACATGTAGCTATAGCTGCGGCGGTGCGGGCGGCCTAGAGGTAAATAAGTGGCTGGGCTTGGTAAACCTAGGCGTTTGGCCTCTTTTTCGAGAATCAATAAATCCGCTAAAGACCTATCCCGCAGCACATATAATGTGGTTTGTTCGGTATTAAACCCTAACTTTTCTATGTCCTCAGGAATGAGAGTAATGCGCGTACACCAGTTAAGGAAAAGGCGCATCACGGCAAATAGCAAATAATCTAAACCAAACCAAAATCTCATAATAGGTCTTAATCAACAGTGGAAAGAAAAGTGCGCTAAGTGTAAATAAAAACTGCCCAGTCGCACAGTGGCAGAGTGTAAGCTATTGCTTCTATTGTGGGTAAGTTAGGTCAATTCATGCCAATTTGGCAAGCCAAGTTGGCAGCTCCTTATATGAGTGCGATACTGGCACAGAAATTTCAGCCGTTAAAAGGACACATCATGAAAAAAATAATTCTTGCAGCATTACTCACTGGGGCAGCTTCCACCGTAACGGCAGCACCTTTGATTGATTTATACGGTGGTATTTACACATGGAATGCCAAACCTAGTGGTTCTATTGCGAGCCATGGTGAAGGCACAGTGGATTTTAAAGATGACCTTAACTTTGGTAGTGACAACACCATGGTGATGTATTTGGGGCTAGAGCATTTTGTGCCCTTAGTGCCCAATGTGCGTTTGCGCCATATGGGGATGAAGGATTCGGCGAATGGCCGAGTGGGGCAAGCCGTAACAATTGATGGGGAAACCTTTGCCACCAATACTGATGTACATTCCAAATACGATATTGATATGACCGACCTTACCCTTTACTACACACCGTGGAAAACCCTAGTGAAAATTGATGCGGGGTTAACGGTACGCCAGTTAGATGCTAAATTCTCTGTGGCGGGCGGCGGCAAAGAAGCAAAACTCTCCGCCAAAGAAACTATCCCACTCTTGCATTTAGGCGTATCAGGCAAGCTGCCCTTTACGGGGTTCTATGCAGGCGCTGAGGTGAATCACATCAGCTATAGCAGCAACCGTTTCGGCGATTACCATGCCAAAATCGGTTGGCGCTCTAAATACTTGCTCGGTGTGGAAGCAGGTTATTCCCAAGTATCGCTTAAGCTTGATGATGTGAGCGATATTGATTCAAACCTTGATTGGAAAGGCCCTTACGTAGCGCTTTCACTCTCGTTTTAACGGCTAGCTAAGGCGCTAAGTGGCGCCTAACTTATTTTTTAAGGAAGTGTCTATGCAATCTTCTCTGCCGCAAGGCGTTTTTGATAAGCGTTTTGTAGACCATGTGTTTTTAGAATATAAGCTCACTGGTGATAACAGTTTGGCCCAAGTGCGCAAGGCCTTAAAAGCGGTGAACGAGCAAGCAAACGATGGCTTGCTTGTGACCATAGCCTTTGGGCCCAAGGTGAGCCAACAATTCGATAATGCGCCGCAACTTCCCAATTATGGTGAAGCAACTCATTTAGTGGATACTCAAGCCGATGTGTGGGTGTGGCTGCAAGGAAAAGACAGAGGTACCACCTTTGATGCTGCCCGTACAACCAATCAGCTGCTCGGCGAAGCCGTCACGTTAGCGCGCGAAGTGGTGGGCTTTGTGTATCACGATTCTCGCGACCTCACGGGATTCGTGGATGGTATTGGTAACCCCGATGGCGAAAAAGCCTTAGCTGCTGCCATTATCCCCGAAGGTAAGCCAGGTGAGGGCGGTAGTGTGGTGCTCACGCAGCAGTGGCGTCATGATTTGGCAGCGTTCCATCAATTGCCGCAACAAGAGCAAGAAGATGTGATTGGCCACACTAAACCCGATGCCCAAGAATACGACGACGATGTGATGCCCGCCAACGCTCACGTGGGGCGTGTGGATGTAAGCAAAGATGGTGTGGTGCAGCGTTTGTGGCGTCGTAGTGTGCCTTATGGCAACTCTCAAGAGCATGGGCTGTATTTCTTGTCCTTCGCTTGCGAATGGGAGCGTTATGCCTTCTTGCTCAAGCGTATGTTTGGCGCCACCGAAGATGGCATCACCGATCGCCTCACTGAATTTACGCAACTGGTTTCTGGTGCTTGGTGGTTCTGCCCTAGCCAAACCCAGCTAGATCAGTGGCTTCAAGGTTAATAGGAAGCAAACGTGTCACTTAAAAGTCAGCTATTAAAGGCCGGCGTTGCCACACAGAAGCAGGCGCGCCGCGCTCAACACCAAAAGCGCCAAGAGCAAAAATCAACGCAACAATCTGCTGCTGAGCTTGCTCAGCAACGTCAGGCTGAACAGGCAGAGCGCTCACGCAAACTGAATGAGCAGCGTCAAGCCGAACTGCGCAAACGTGAGCGGCAGGCAGAAATTCAGCAGCTTATTGATACCCATCAGGTGAGCCGCGAAGGTGGCGAGCACAGTTATCAATTTGTCATGGATAAACGTATTACCAAAGTGCTGGTAACAGAAGCACTAGTGAATCCTTTGGCGAAAGGGCAAATGGGGATTGTGGCTTGGCAGGAGCGCTTTTACGTATTACCTGCGCCCGCGCTAGAGCGTTTGGCAGAGCGTGATGACAGCATTATTGTGTCATGGCACAAGGCACAAGATGTGAAAACCGATGAAGAAGATCCTTATGCGGATTTTCCTATTCCTGATGATTTAATGTGGTGAGTTATGAATGAAGTGGCGGTGGGCCAATGGTCTTCCTTGAGCGTGTTGCGTGCGGGTAGTAAGGGCACTTTCATGGATGGCGGGGAGGCCGGTGAAATCTTATTAAAGAGCACCCAAGCGGCGAGCCCACAAGTAGGGGATTTGCTTAAGGTATTTATTTATCGGGACCACAAAGAAAGCTTGATCGCCACTCTTGATACCCCAAAAGCAGAGGTGGGAAAAGTCGTACACCTTAAAGTAGTGGATAAATCCTCTGCGGGTTATTTTTTGGATTGGGGCTTGCCTAAGGATTTGCTATTACCCTATAACGAAACGCCGAATCCACCCGAAGTGGGAGACAAAGTGCTTGTGATAGTGTTTCGTGATGACCAAGGGCGCGTGGCTGCCTCCATGAAGCTCAATGAGTTTATCCGTGATGAAGGCACAGGTTTAAAAGCCGAGCAAGAAGTGGATTTGGTGGTGGCAGCTACCACGGATTTAGGCATCAAGGCGGTGGTTAATCATCAGTGCTGGGGGCTGATTTATCATGCGGATGTGCTTGAACCCATGGCTATAGGTCAGCAGGTGCGGGGCTATGTGCGCCGCGTGCGCGAAGAAGATCAGCGCGTGGATCTTTCTCTGCGTCCAGTGGGCACTAAGCGGCTAGATGCTAATAGTGAAAAGATATTAGCTTTATTGCGCGCTAATGGTGGGCACATGGCCATTGGCGATAAGAGCCCACCTTTGGTAATTCAGCGCGTTACAGGTATGAGTAAGCGCGCTTTTAAGCAAGCCTGTGGGGTGTTGTATAAGCAAGGCTTGCTTAAGCCAAGTGATAAAGACATTACGTTGATTGATTAAAAAAGGCTCCCGAGGGAGCCTTGATATTACTTGCTAGGATTATCAAAAAACATTTTTTTGATCATATAGGGCATCAGTTTAAGCCCGCTGCTGAGTTTATTGATTAAGCCTTGGCCAGCTACAAACTGCAGCGCATTCAGTAACGCTTTGTGAGTATCGGCGGTGTGCGGGTGCCACCATAAGTTACGCTTGCTGGGTAAGATATCCCAGTTCACCACCTTGGTGTTTACCATTTCGAGCAACCCTTCTGGGCCATGGCTGCGCCCAATCCCTGACTCCTTCCAACCACCCCAGGGGGTTTCAGATAAACCGTGGGTATACAGGTGGTCGTTTAGGGTGGTGACCCCTGTTTCTAGCTGTTCTGCTAGGGCGCGGCCACGCTTATTGTTGTTGGTCCAGATGGAAGACGTTAAGGCTAGGTTCGAATCGTTGGCACGTGCGATGGCTTCTTCTTCGTTAGCGACAGGAGTCACCGTAAGAATGGGGCCAAAGGTTTCTTCTCTTACCACTAGCATGTCATCGCTCACATCGGTGAGTAAGGTAGCAGGGTAAAAGTAGCCTGCTTCGGTATTGCCTTTAGCTTCTGATTGCGCCGCGATGTTGGCTCCCTTGGCAAGGGCATCTTCCATATGCTGTTCAACAGTTCTGAGCTGGCCAGCGGTGGTTAAGCTGCCAAAATCCACGTTGAGCTCTTGGTTGCCAGGGCCATGGGTGAGGGTGCGTGTTTTTTCCGCAAGCAAAGCGGTGAATTGTTGATACACACTTTCCACCACATAAATGCGTTCTACACCACCGCAGGATTGCCCCGCGTTTTGATAACCCGCCCAAGCTGCGCCATTGGCGGCACGTGCTAAATCAGCATCGTCAAGCACTATCATGGCATCATTGCCACCTAACTCTAGTACTACTGGGGTGAGTGTCTCGGCAGCTTGCGCCATGAGTTGCTTGCCCACTCCCACAGAGCCAGTGAAAAATACTTTATCTACGCCATGGGCAAAAAAGGCTTCTGCAGTTTTGCTACCACTAGCCACCACATGGTGGAAAAGTCCATCGGGCAGGCCAGCAGCTTGAAGTATCTTCTCAATAGCCACACCAACCGCAGGCGTGGCAGCGGCAACTTTCAATAAAATGGCATTACCTGCCATCAGCGCCATTAAAATTTCGCCGAAGGGGATAGAAAGCGGATAGTTCCAAGGGCTAATAATGCCGATAACGCCCAAGGGTTGGTAATGCATGGTGGTCTGTTTATTAAAAAACAATAAGGAGCCGCCTGTGCGCTTGCGGGTTTTTAAGTGCTTAGCGGCGTTTTTGCGGTACCACTGGCACGCTAGAGTGCAAGGTAGTACTTCGGCAGCTAGCGCGTCTACTTGGGTTTTGCCGTTGCTGCGGCTAACCAATAGTGCTAATTCTTCCGCGTTTTCTGCCAAATAGGCTTCCATGCGTTTAAGGTATTCACCGCGCTGCTTAAAGCTCAGTTTGGCCCATTCGCGCTGGGCCTTGCGTGCGCTTTCCATTATGGCGGGGAAGTGATCAAAATTAGTGTTGTTCACTTGGCTAATCGTGTCGCCAGTGGCGGGGTTGATATCCGCCGTGGTGTTGGCGCTAGCCTCTGGGGAAAAAACGGCTGCTTGGCTCATTGTGACAGTCCTCGATGTAAACGTTTTGCCTATGTGACCATAAAGTGCTGTGGGAAGCTAGCACCAAGCAGCCAAAGTGGGTGTGTTTATAGCAAAATTACACCAGCGCCTCACGCCATGCGCTTTCGCTAAAGCCGGGGAGGTAGGTGCCGTTAACGGCTAGCAAAGGGCGCTTAATCAGTGTGGGCGTGGTCGTAGCATGGGTGGCTGCTGTTGCTGCATTCATGTTGGCCTTCTCCTCATCACTTAAGGCGCGCCAAGCGGTGCTGCGTTTGTTGATCACCTGCTCCCAGCCTAGGCTGTTAATCCACTCTGTCACTTGTGCTTCGCTCAGTCCTTGTTTGCGGAAATCATGAAATTCAAATGCAACGCCTTGTTCGCCAAGCCAATTGCGGGCCTTGCGTACTTGGTCGCAATTGCTAATACCAAAAACAATAATGCTCATTATGATTCCTTATCAAATTAACCTAATGCTTTAGTTAATGCGTTTTGTAGGGCGATACCTTGTTGTGCTTCGCTCAAGGGCAAGCCGCGATTGTCGCTAATATGGAAGGTATCTTCCACTCGCTCGCCGTAGGTAGCAATGCGTGCATGGTGGAGATTGAAGCCAAACTCTGCAAATACCTGCGCAACACGTGTGAGCAGCCCTGGTTGGTCTTGGGTTTGCAATGCCACCACGGTGTAAAACCCGTCAGCGCTGTTGGCGATTTGCACCTGCGTGTTATTACTTGTAGTAGGAGGCGTTAAGATGGGCAAACTGGCTTTAAATGTGCTCGGTTCGCTGAGCACATTTATTAAGGTTTGCTGAATGTGATCGAGGGTTTGCGCCTTGGTAATGGGGCTGTGCTGTGCATCTACCACTGTGTAGGTGTCTAAGCTAAACCCGTGGGCTGACGTGATAATGTTGGCTGCCATTATGCTCAACCCCAATTCTTCGAGTGTTTTGACCGTGGTGGCGAACAGATAATCGCTATCCTTAGTGTAAATAAACACCTGTGTGCCATTTTGTTGGGTGTTTAAGTGCTCGCGTAGCAGTACCAAGGGGCCTTGATGGTGGTGGCGCAGAATAGCTTGTGTGTGCCACGCAATATCAGCGGGGGTGTCACGTAAAAAGTACTCATCACCAATTTGCGCCCATAAGCGTTGTATAGCTAATCCTGAAACCGCTTGTTCAGCCAGCAATTTAGCCGCTTGCTGACGTGTGTCGTTGGCCCAGTCGGTATTGGCAACGGGGTTGTTTAACCCACGGCGCAAGGCTTTTTTAGTGACTTGGTATAGAGCATTTAAGCGTTGCAGTTGCCAACCCTTTTTATCTTTATGGGTAGTGAGTTTTGCATGGCTAAAAAGGTATAAATAATCTAAATGACGTAGGTTTTTTATGCGCTGTGCAAACGCATAAATATTTTGCGGTTGATGGATATCTTGTTGGGTGGCCGTGCTAAGCATTAAGTCTTGATGCTCAAGGAGCCATAATACGAGCTCAGTTTCCCAGCTTGGTAGTTCGTGTTGTTGGCAAAAGGTGGCCGCAGCTTGGAGGCAGTGGCTGCGTTGACGGTAAAGATGATGAAATAAACCCACAATATAAAGTAAGCCAGGTTGTGGCAAATGGTAGCTAATGGTGGCGGCAAGGGCGTTATTACGGTGGCGATGGGGGTCGCGTAACTGCTGTAGCTGCTGCACCATAAATAATGCTTCTACATCAAGAGGGTGCTTGAGTCCTTGGCTATGAGCGAGCTTGCCTTTGTGGGTGGCAAACTCAGGGATGTGCTGTTCTAGCACACCCAGATGGTGCAGGAGTAACAGTGTGTGGAATAAATCTTGGCTGCGATAAATAAGGCGCAGAAACCAGTAGTTTTGTTCTTTTGTGGGTGTGCTCAATGCACCTCGGTTGGCCCAAGCCAGTGCTAAGCTTTGATGGGTGAATCCTTTGATGTTGGGCTCTTCCACAGGTAAGGCCAGCATTTCTAGGATGGCAAATGGCCAGTGCTTAAACATCTGATCGTGAATGATATCCACATAACCTTGGCGCAATAAAAAGCGGCGGTTAATGAGGCTAAACCCCGTGGTGCTTGGCCAATATTGCTCTAATAAAAAGTGTTTTTCGAGCAGCAGCAAGCGTGCGTTCTCTTGGGTGATAAGGTAGATGTGCTCTAATAGGGTGGAAAGCGTAAAGCGTGGCTGCTTGTGGATACTGGCCGCGAGCAGGCTGGCTTCAGGGTGATACAGTGTATAAGTGGCAGCTTGGTTTTGGCACTGTAAAAACCAAGTAATGGCAGCAAGTTGCTGATGATTGTTGTGTAATTGTTGCTCATACGGTGAAGCTAAAAGGCCTGTGACGGTAGCCAAGCGCCTGAGCTGTGCCCCTTGCTGTAAAAAAGAGAGTCCGCCGTAGCACAGACATAAATTGGGCGTAGAGCTAAAGAGTGTTGCTTCAGCGGTGTTGGTTACAACATCAAGAAGCGCGCTTGTAGGCCTTGGAGTGTGTTGTAAGAATTGATTAAATGCGTTTGCTTGTGTTTTATTGCCAGCAATACAGCGTGCAGTAAGCCAGCGGCTGTAGGGTTCAGCGTGCGGGGCGCTATGTTGTAGCGTGGTTAAGTCGCTTATTTCAAACGTAAAACTAGACGCTGCGTCGAGTAGACCTAGGCTATGGTTGAGCGTTGAGTGTTGAGCGGTGGGGGCAAGCACCAATAGACAAAGGGGCTCGTAAGGCATGGGTAATTGCAAGCCATAAGCACCGGTAGCAAAAAAAGTAGCCTCGGTGTGTTCAGAGGCAATATGGGCAATAAAGGTATCAGTCAGGCGACTGAGTGCATTAGGCAAATGTATGTTATCGCTCAGCTGGGCTTGCTTGAGCTGCTGCAAAGCAAGCCGCCATGCAGCATAGGCTGCGTGCGAATCAGCGGCTTGGGAAATTGCCTTAGCTAAAGCCTCAATATCCAAGCCGCTCATAGGTGCCTCGGTTAAGGTTGTAAGTCGGTTTCTTCCGCACGCAAGGTGAGAATATCATAGCCATCTTTGGTTACCGCTATGGTGTGTTCCCATTGCGCAGAGGGGCGGCGATCAGCGGTGACCACGGTCCAGCCATCGGCGAGTAAACGAGTGCGCGCTTTGCCCGCATTAATCATGGGCTCAATGGTAAACACCATGCCTTCTTTAAGCTCAAGGCCTGTGCCAGGGCGGCCATAGTGCAGTACTTGCGGCGCTTCGTGGTATACCTTGCCAATACCGTGGCCGCAGTATTCGCGCACCACACTAAAACGGTGGCTTTCAGCATATTCCTGAATCGCATGGCCAATATCGCCGAGGCGTGCACCTGGGCGTACTTGCTGGATGCCGCGGATCATGCATTCACGCGTTACGTCCACCAAACGCTGGTGGAGTACCGTGGGCTTGCCCACATGGAACATTTTGCTAGTGTCGCCATGCCAGCCGTCTTTAATAACGGTGACATCAATATTAAGAATATCACCCTCTTTTAAGACTTTTTTGTCGCTGGGGATGCCGTGGCAAATCACGTGATTCACTGAGGCACAAATGGTTTTGGGAAAACCTTGGTAGCCCACATTGGCGGGAATGGCCTTTTGTACGTTAACAATGTGGTCATAGCAGAGCTGGTCGAGTTCTTCGGTGGTAACGCCGGGTTTTACATGGGGCGTAATCATTTCTAATACTTCTGCGGCAAGGCGACCAGCCACGCGCATGGCTTCAATTTCTTCGGGTGTTTTTATCACAATACTCATAGAAGTGGGTGCTGTATTCCGTGTGTGTAAGTAAGATAAATCAGTCGAAATGCGCGCTGTTAAGGGGCTGTGTCACAGTAAAAATAATTGTGATTTAGCCGTACTTATGATATAAAGCGCGCGCCCAACTGAATTCGATAGCTGCCTAGTGTAATGCTTCGATGCAAGTATGGGAAATTCACACATGTTCCGGCACAGTCTTCTGGGTGCCTCATGCCTTGCCTTAAAGGTGTGCGGGTTGAAAGCTGGGGAACATGGAGGCATAACCCAATTATTGATGGAGTTTAATCATGGCTACAGTCACCATGCGTGATATGCTAAAGGCCGGTGTTCACTTCGGGCACCAAACACGTTTCTGGAATCCAAAGATGAAGCCTTTTATCTTTGGTGCTCGTAACAAGATTCATATTATTAATCTTGAAAAAACCTTACCAATGTTCCAAGAAGCACTTGCTTTTGTGAACAAATCTGCGGCAGAAAATAGCAAGATTTTATTCGTAGGCACCAAGCGTGCAGCACAGCAAACCATTGCTGAAGAAGCACAGCGTTGTGGTATGCCGTACGTAGATCACCGTTGGTTGGGCGGCATGCTCACCAACTGGAAAACCATTCGTCAGTCCATTAATCGCTATCGCGAGTTAGAAGCGCAAGCTGCTGATGGCACTTTTGAAATGCTCACCAAAAAAGAAGCGTTAATGCGCGCCCGTGAAATGGAAAAGCTTGAGCGTTCCATTGGTGGTATTAAAGAAATGGGTGGCTTGCCTGATGCTATGTTCGTGGTAGACGTTGATCACGAAGATATCGCTGTTAAAGAAGCGCGTAAGCTAGGCATTCCTGTGATTGGTGTGGTAGATACCAACAGCGATCCAGATGGCATTGATTATATTGTTCCTGGTAATGATGATGCTATTCGCGCCATCCAGCTCTATGTAAGAGCCATTGCCGATGCCATTATCGAAGGCCGTGAATACGCTGGTTTGCAAGCTGGCGGCGCCAAGGCTGATGATTTTGTAGAAGTTGAAGAAGAAGTGGCAGCAGAAGCGGCGGCTGAATAATCAGCCTTGTCTGTTGACGTGTATTGAGTGCCACTTGTGGTAAATGAGTACGGGGGCTAAGCCCCTGTACTTATATAAATCGATTGAATTTTTAAGCATGAGGTGAATAGCATGGCTAATATAACCGCTGCTCTGGTTAAAGAACTGCGTGATCGTACTGGTTTGGGAATGATGGAGTGCAAAAAAGCACTGGTAGCTGCTGAAGGTGATATTGAGCGCGCCATTGATGATTTGCGTAAGTCTGGCCAAGCTGCTGGCGCTAAAAAAGCAGGCCGTGTGGCAGCTGAAGGCGTTATTGCAATTGCAACCAGCGAAGACAATAAAACTGCTGTGATGGTTGAAGTTAACTCTGAAACTGACTTTGTTGCACGTGATGCTGGCTTCTTAGAGTTTGCAGATAAAGTAGCGAAAGTTGCTTTGGCTAACAAAGAAGCTGATGTGGAAAAGCTCGCTGAGCTAAACACCGCTGATGGTGAGAGCGTTGAAGTGGCACGTAACAACTTAGTGCAAAAAATTGGTGAGAACATCCAAGTTCGCCGCGCTGCTCTTATTGAAAGCGAAGGCCTTGTTGGTTCTTACGTGCACGGCGGTAAAATCGGCGTACTCGTATCCTTAGCGGGTGGCGATGCTGACGTGGCGAAAGATGTTGCGATGCACGTGGCTGCTGTGGCGCCACAAGTGGTAACCACCGACCAAGTTGATGAAGCCTTACTTGAGCGCGAAAAAGAAATTATTCGTGCCCAGCCGGATATGGAAGGCAAGCCTGCTGAAATCATGGAAAAAATGGTTCAGGGTCGCGTACAGCGTTTCTTGAAAGAAATTAGCTTGGTTGAACAACCTTTCGTTAAAGATCCTTCCGTAACAGTGGGCGACTTTGCTAAAAAAGCAGGTGCTACTGTTCAGTCCTTTGCACGCCTAGAAGTGGGTGAAGGTATTGAGAAAGTGGAAGAAGACTTCGCTGCAGAAGTTATGGCACAGCTTAAGTAATTAAGTTTAGCCATGCAGCCAATTACGCCTTGCTGACCTCCGTCGGCAAGGCGTTTTTGTACATGTGCGCTCCTTAAACCGCGCAGCATTTTCCTACGTTGAGTGTTAAGCTTATTTTGTTATTTTTTTATTGAAATCGTCGCTAGTGGAGAAAGAAAATGGCCAATGCAACCAAAGAACGGTCGCCGAGATATAATCGCATTCTGCTCAAATTAAGCGGAGAAGCTTTGGCGGGTGAAGAAGGCTTTGGGATCGATCCAGGTGTGCTAGATGCCATGTCTCTGGAAATTGGCCAGCTTGTGGGTATTGGTGTGCAGGTGGGTTTGGTCGTCGGCGGCGGTAACTTGTTTCGTGGTGCGGCTTTGCAGGCAGCAGGCCTAGACCGCGTAGCAGGGGACCACATGGGTATGCTCGCCACCGTGATGAACGGTTTGGCTTTGCGCGATGCACTTGAGCGCTCTAACATTAGAACCCGTTTAATGTCAGCCATTCCTATGAGCGGTGTGGTGGAGCATTATGACCACCGCAACGCAATTCGTTATTTGAAACGTGGCGAAGTCGTGATATTTTGTGCCGGCACAGGCAATCCTTTTTTTACTACGGATTCTGCAGCCTGTTTGCGCGGTATTGAAATCAAGGCAGATGTGGTGCTGAAAGCCACTAAAGTCGATGGCGTGTATAATGACGACCCCATGAAAAACCCCGATGCGATTAAATACAGTCGTTTGACTTATGATGAGGTGCTTTCCGCTCGGTTAGGGGTAATGGATTTAACGGCGATCCATCTTTGCCAAGATCACAGTATGCCGTTGCGTGTTTTCAACATGAACAAGCAAGGCGCTCTATTGCAGCTGATGTTAGGCCAAGAAGAAGGCACCTTGGTTGAAGCCGAAAAATAATTGTTGGTGAGGATAGTTAGGTGATTGAAGAAATTAGAAAAGATGCGGAAAGCCGCATGAAAAAAAGCCTTGATGCCTTGGATGTGGCATTGGCACGTGTGCGTACAGGCCGAGCCCACCCCAGTTTGCTCGATAATGTGATGGTGCCTTACTACGGTGCAGATACGCCTTTGAATCAGTTGGCCAACATTACCGTTGAAGAAGGACGTACCTTATTAGTATCTCCCTTTGATCAGCAGCTAGTGCCAGAGGTAGAAAAAGCCATTATGAAGTCTGATTTAGGTTTAAATCCGTCTTCGGCGGGTAATGTGATCCGCTTGCCTTTGCCTGCACTTACTGAAGAAACCCGCCGTGATTTAGTGCGCGTGGTGCGCAATGAAGCTGAGGGTGCACGGGTATCTATTCGTAATATTCGCCGTGATGCAAATGCGGATATTAAAGAGTTGCTTAAAGAGAAAGAGATTTCTGAAGATGAGCAGCGTCGCGCAGAAGACGTGATTCAGCAAATTACCGATAAAATGGTGGAAGAAGTGGATCGCCGTTTAAAGGTAAAAGAAGAAGATCTCATGACGGTGTAAGCCTTATCGTGCAACACCACCTTAGAACCGGGCCTAGCCCGGTTTTGTATTCAGGTAGATAATCATGCCAACAAGTTCTAGCGCCCCAGATATCGATACCTCTCAGGGCACAACACCGCGCCATATTGCCATTATCATGGATGGTAATAATCGCTGGGCCAGGCAGCGCTCCTTACCAGGCGCTGAAGGTCACAAGGCTGGCGAGGCGGCTGTGCAGACTACCATTGAGGCTTGCGCAGAACAGGGGGTGGAAGCGCTCACTTTGTTTGCTTTTAGCTCTGAAAACTGGCGTCGGCCTGAAGACGAAGTTCAGCATTTGATGTCGTTGTTTTTGCGGGCACTGCAGCTGCGTGTGGTGGAGTTGAACGACAATAATGTGCGTTTGCGGTTTATTGGTGCTCGGCAAGCTTTTTCAGAAACCTTACAGCAGGGCATGGCAGAAGCAGAGGCGCAAACCGCTAACAACACAGGTCTTACGGTGGTGGTCGCTGTAAATTACGGTGGGCAATGGGATATTGCCGAAGCAGCGCGCCAAGTGGCCAAGCAGGTTGAAGCTGGCGTTATTCAAGCAGATCAGATTACCGATCATTATTTTTCCCAATTTATTCAATTAGCCGATCTGCCACCCGTGGATTTACTTATCCGTACAGGTGGTGAATGTCGCGTGAGCAATTTTGTGCTTTGGCAACTTGCCTATAGCGAGCTTTATTTTTCCCCCGTACTATGGCCAGACTTTGATGCTCGCACGTTAGTTGAAGCTATTAACGAATATAAAAGCCGCCAACGGCGTTTTGGCCGCAGCGGCGTGGAAGTGGCACAAATGGCAGAACAGAAGGATAAAACAGTATGCTAAAACTGCGCATTATCACCGCCTTGGTGTTGGTGGCCATAGTGCTAAGCGCTTTATTTGGTCTAGGGCGCGAGTGGTTTGCTTTGGTGGCCGCCGCATTTTTTCTTGCGGCAGCTTGGGAGTGGTCGGCGTGGATTGGGCGTTTAAGCTTATTCAGCCGTGGCACTTGGCTAGTGCTTGTGGCTGGAATTATGTGGGCTGTAGAAGTTCTTCAGCTGGCTAGCTGGCTGCAATGGGCACCCTTGTTTTGGCTGTTTGCTTTGGTGTTGGTGGTGCGCTACCCCAACGGCACAGGCTTATGGGCATCGGTGCCTGTGATGGCGCTGTTGGGTGTGCTTGTTATTGTGCCAGCTTGGGCCGCAGTGGTGCATATTAAAGATAGCGGTGCGCTAGGTTTAGCTGGCCCGTGGGCCCTGCTGTTTATGTTGTTATGGGTGTGGGCTGCAGACACAGGTGCCTATTTTGCAGGCCGCAGGTTGGGTAAGCATAAGCTTGCGCCCAGTGTTAGCCCCGGCAAAACCATTGAAGGCTTAGTGGGCGGAGCCTTACTTTCTTTAGCTGTGGTGGTGGCGGTGCACCAGTTTGCTCCTATTGATGCCCCGCTAGCTACTTTATTGTTGGTGGCTTTTATCACGGTGTTAGCCTCTGTGCTAGGCGATTTGTTTGAAAGCATGGTGAAGCGCTTTCGTGGTGTAAAGGATAGCGGCACTATACTGCCCGGCCATGGTGGCATGCTAGATCGTGTGGACAGTGTTACTGCAGCACTGCCAGTAGCAGTGGCCCTTTTGAGCTGGGCGCAATTGCCTGGGGGCTTTTAAGTGAAACAGCAAATTACCCTGCTGGGTGCCACTGGCAGTATCGGCACCCAGACCTTAGCGGTGATGGCTGAGCATCTTGAGCGCTATGAAGTGTTTGCTTTAGCAGCGGGCACCAACTGGCAGTTGTTGGCGCAGCAATGTATCCAGTGGCGCCCTAAGCAAGCGATTATGGCCACCGCTGAGGCGGCGCAAGCGCTGCGACAAACCTTGCAGCAAGAACAAATAGATACCGAGGTGCTGCACGGTATAGACGCCATGAGTGCGGCGGCGAGCGCCGCTGAGGTGCACACTGTGGTAGCTGCTATTGTGGGAGCTCAAGGTGTGCGGCCAACATTGGCGGCAGTACAAGCCGGTAAGCGTATCTTGCTGGCTAATAAAGAAGCGCTCGTGGTGGCGGGGCAGTTGTTTATGGATGCTGTGGTGCAGCATCAAGCAGAGCTAATTCCCTTAGATTCAGAACATAACGCTATCTTTCAATGTTTGCCTCGCCATGGTGTGGATGCAGGGGTAAATAAGCTGTGGCTTACCGCCTCGGGTGGGCCCTTTCGTGGTTTTAGCGCGGAGCAACTGGCTCAAGTAACGCCTGCTATGGCATTAAAACACCCTAATTGGTCCACGGGGCAAAAAATTTCGGTGGATTCAGCCAGCTTAATGAACAAGGGCCTTGAGTTGATTGAGGCTTGTTGGTTGTTCGGCGTACCACAACATCAAGTGGAAGTATTGGTGCATCCTGAAAGCGTGGTGCATTCAATGGTGGAATATGCGGATGGCTCCGTGCTAGCGCAGCTCGGTAGCCCTGATATGCGTACCCCAATTGCCTGCGCTTTGGCGTGGCCAGAACGTATTTATTCTGGTGCTCCGCAACTAAATTTAGCCGAAGTGGCTAAATTGCATTTTGAAGCGCCGGATGATGATTTATTCCCTAGTTTGAAACTCGCACGCCAAGCCATGGTCACAGGTGGCACTGCGGCGGCAGTATTAAATGCTGCCAATGAAGTGTCTGTGGCTGCTTTCTTGCAGCAACGGCTGTCGTTCCAAGGGATTTTTGATGTAGTGACAGATTGTTTAAACAAAATACCCGTGGCTAAAGCCACCACACTAGATAGCCTAATGCAGGCAGATATGTTGGCGCGTGAGCGCGCCGATCAGTTAATTTCTCAGGAGAGCCTGCGCTAATGCTAACCACGCTTTTAGCTTTTGCCTTAACAATTATGGTGATAGTGGCGATTCATGAATATGGTCACTATTTAGCCATGCGTTTGTTTGGTGTGCGTGTCTTGGTGTTTTCCATTGGCTTTGGCCCGCAACTGGCAAAATGGAAAAGCAAAACAGGTACTAAGTTTGTTATCTCTGCTATCCCCTTGGGCGGGTATGTAAGACCTTTGGACAAGCGCGATACAGAAATTTTGCCAGGGCAAGAGAGTGAAGAATTTTCCCATAAGCCAGCTTGGCAAAGAGTGATTGTATACGCGGCCGGCCCAGTGGCGAACTTTATACTCGCTATATTTTTGTATTGGGTGATTTTTTTAGGTGGCCAACTTGGCGTGCCGCCTGTACTCGGTGAGGTGGCTGAGGGCTCGCCTGCAGCAACAGCAGGGTTAGTAGATGGCGATGAAATAAGAGCGCTTGATGGTAAGGAAGTGCTTACTTGGCAGCAGGTAAACATGGAGCTGATCCGTCATGTGGGCAGTGTCAAACCTTTAGCCATCACAGTGGTAGATACGGAGCAACAAGAGCGTCAGGTATCGTTGGATTTGACCGCTTGGTCACAAGACCCTGAAGCACCTGTGTTTGAGGTGCTCGGCATTGCGCCAAGGCCGTTGGCGCCTATCTTGGGGCAAGTGATCAAAGGTGGCGCAGCAGATCAAGCCGGGCTGCAGGAAAACGATCGGATTTTAACTGCCAATGAAGCGCCCGTAAAAGGGTGGTCGGATTGGGTGGCTATGGTGCAAAGTTCACCGGAAAAGCCCATGGTGCTTGAGGTTCAGCGAGGTCAGCAAACCCAGCATATCACCCTTACCCCTCAGTCAAAAGAAGTGGATGGGGAACGTATCGGCTTGGCTGGTGTCCAGCTTGGTGGGTTGCGACAGCTAGATTATGGTTTTTTTGAATCCTTAGGAGCAGCGCTTACACGCACTGCGGATCAAGTCACCATGATTTTGGGTTCCTTCAAAAAAATGCTGTTGGGCCAGTTGTCAGTAAAAACCTTGGGGGGTCCCATTACCATTGCCCAAGCAGCAGGCGAAACCGCTGCGATTGGTTTCGATAGTTTTTTACTGTTTTTGGCTTTCTTTAGCATTAGCCTTGGCGTAATTAACCTATTGCCCGTTCCGATGCTGGATGGCGGTTGGATAATGTTCGGGCTCATTGAAATGATTAGGCGCAAGCCACTTTCAGATGATGTTTTAATGACGGCTCAAAAAATGGGGTTTGCTTTCGTGCTTGCTCTCATGAGTCTGGCGATTTTTAATGATTTGGTGCGGCAGTTTAGTTAATGAATATAACGCTTCAACGACTTACTCTCATTGTCCTAGCAGTTTGCCTATGGCCTTTACATGCACTAGCGGCAGAATCTGAAGGCTTTTTAGTGAAAGACATTCGCATAGAAGGTTTGCAGCGCTTGCCTGTGGAGCGAGTGTATGCGGCGCTTCCCGTGGCACAGGGCGATTATATGGATAATCAAGCGGTGGCTGAAACGGTGCGCCGCTTATATGGCAGTGGCGATTTTGAAGATGTGCAAATCGGCCGTGAGGGCGATCAATTGGTGGTGGTGCTTTCAGAGCGACCAGCGATTGCGCGTTTAGAAATCAAGGGCAATAAATCCATTGATGAAAAGCAGCTAAAAGCCGGTTTAAAAGATGCGGGCCTAGCGGAAGGCGAAATGTTCCGCCGTTCCACCTTAGAGGGGGTGACTGGCGAATTGCAGCGGCAGTACGTGGCGCAAAGCCGTTATGATGCTCATGTGGAGGCCGAAGCCGTGCCTTTGCCGCGCAACCGAGTGGCACTCAATATCAAAATTTATGAAGGCAGCTCAGCGCGCATTCGCGATATTAATATTGTGGGCAACACGCAGTTTGATGAAAAAGAGCTACGCAGTGTATTTGAACTAAAGCCCAAAGGGTGGTGGCCCATTAGTGGGCGCTCCCGCTACTCCCGCGAGCGTTTGTCGGGTGATTTAGAAGCCTTGCGCTCTTATTACTTAGACCGTGGCTATATTAATTTTTCGGTGGAATCCACCCAAGTGGCCGTCACACCAGATCGCAATAGCGTATATATCACCATTAACGTGGATGAAGGTCAGCGCTATAACGTGGGCCAAGTCAAGCTAGCGGGCGATATTCCCATTGATGAAACTTTGCTTGAACCGCTCATTATTGTAGAAAAGGGCGAAACCTTTTCTCAGCGCAAAGTTACTTACAGCACAGATCTGCTCAGCCGCCGCTTGGGCAATGAGGGCTACACCTTCGCGGAAGTGAATGATTTTGCTGAAGTTAACGAAGAAACAGGCGAAGTGGATATTGTTTTATACGTGGAGCCAGGCCGTAAGCACTACGTACGCAATGTTAATTTTACGGGCAACATCAAAACACATGATGAGGTGCTGCGCCGCGAGCTGCGCCAATTCGAGGGTGCGCCTGCCAATACGGCATTAATTGATTTGTCGCGCGAGCGCTTGCAACGCTTAGGTTTCTTCTCCCATGTGGATACAGACACGCCCAAGGTCAATGACGCCGACGATATGGTGGATGTGGATTTTGAGGTGGAAGAGCAACCTTCGGGTTCCATTGGTGCCAACGTGGGTTATTCCGATGCCAGCGGCTTTATTTTTGGCGCTAATGTGAGTCAGAACAACTTTATGGGCACAGGTAACCGTGTGTCCTTTGGCTTAAGCCGCAGTGATATCCGCGAAAGTTATAATTTTTCTTACTTAAATCCCTATTACACCTTAGATGGTGTGAGCCGTGGGGTGAGTGTCTATTACTCTAAAATTGATTTCAAAAAAGCTTATGTGGCCTCCTATGCAGCGGATCGTTTAGGTGCAACCCTGCATTATGGGTATCCTATTTCGGAATATTCGCGCTTAGACTTTGGCGTGGGCGTGGATAACATTAAGTTGAAAACTGGCCCTTGGGTGGCAGTTGATATCGATGACTTTCTCAGCACTAAGGGTAATAACTTTGATTTATTCAAAGGTGAGATAGGGCTTTCCACCAGTACGCTTAACCGTGGCGTCATGCCCGATAGAGGCTGGTCAAGCTCGGTGGGTTTAGAGCTTGCTACCCCGGGTAGTGATTACACTTTTTACAAACTTAATGTAGAAGGTCAGTATTATTTCCCCATTACCAACAAATGGACCTTAAGAGCCAAAGCGGATGTAGGTTATGGTAGCGGTTATGGCGACGAGAAAATGCTACCCTTCTTTGAGAACTATTATGCGGGTGGTATTGGTTCAGTACGGGGTTTTCGCTCGCGTTCTTTAGGGCCCCGTTCGCCTGCATTAACGCTTGAAGAAGTGTGTAATGATCCTAATGAGACGTGCAGACAAGATTGGGATCCAGACCCCATGGGGGGGAACTTATTAGTGGAATCCAGTTTGGAATTAATATTCCCCACGCCGTTTGCACCAGAAAGCCGTAGCTTGCGCACCTTCTTGTTTGTGGATGCTGGACAAGTATTTCAAACAGGCATGAAGAACAGTTATAGCTCATCAGTGGAATGGTCAGATCGACATCATTCATTTGACGTAGACGATATCCGTTATTCCGCTGGTGTTGGGTTAACATGGCTCACCGCTATTGGGCCCTTAGGGTTTAGCTTAGGCCGCCCGCTGAATAAGAAATCTGGTGATGAATCAGAATTCTTCCAATTTACTTTAGGACATGTGTTTTAGGAGATAACTAATGAGAACAATATTCACCAAAACCGCTTTGCTTGTAGCGTTATTATTGCCCATGGCAGCCCTAGCTGCTGAAAAAATGGCAGTGGTTGATCCTATGGAAGCATTAATGAATAGCTCGGTGGTGAAAAGCCGTAATGCTCAGCTAGAAAAATCTATCGAGTCCGAAGGTCAGCGTTTGCGTAAATTGCGCGATGAGCTAGTTAAAATTGAAGAGCGCTTGCAACGTGATGGCATGACCATGAGTAAAAGTGAGCGCAACAAACTTAACGACGAGCGTGAAGAAAAAGGGTTCCGTTTTCAAACTATGCAACAATCCATTAACCGCCGTGTAGAAGAAGATCGCCAAGAGCTCCTCGAAGAGATGGAGCCTATTCTATTGCGCGCCATTGAAGAAGTGGCTAAAGCAAAGAAAGTGGATATGGTGATTTCAGCGAATGCTGTGGTGTACGGCAAGCCTGAGATTGATATCACGAACGATGTGACTAAGCGCATCAATCAGCTGAAAAAGTAATATGAAAACCTATACCCTAGCTGAGCTTGCAGCTGAGGTAGGTGCTAAAATACAGGGCCCAAGCCAAGGAGTTATCCATGGCTTGGGCACTTTATTAACCGCCGGCCCAGAGCAGCTCACTTTTCTAGCCAACCCCAAATACAGGCCACATCTGGCAGCTTGTCGAGCAGGCGCTGTGTTGTGCACCGCTGCCGATGCTCAGCACGTTAAAGGGGCAGCACTGATTGTGGGTAACCCCTATCTTGCATTTGCTAAGTTAAGCCAGTTGTTTTCAGTGACGCCAACAGCTCCTGTGGGTATTCACCCTTCTGCAGTGGTGGCGGAAACAGCGCAACTTGGCAATAACATTAGTGTGGGGCCGGGCGTAGTGGTGCAAGCCAACGCTATTATTGGTGAGGGGAGTGTTCTCCAAGCCAATAGTATTGTGGGCGAGGGCGTGAAAATAGGCGCTAACGTGCGTATTTATCCTAATGTCACCTTGTATCATGGCGTAAGCATTGGTGATAACACCGTCATCCACGCGGGCAGTGTCATTGGTGCCGATGGTTTTGGCTTTGCTTTCGGCGAAGGGCGTTGGCATAGCGTAGCGCAAGTGGGTGGCGTGCGTATCGGCAGCCATGTGAATATTGGCGCTAATGTGACCATCGATAGAGGCGCTATTGAAGATACGGTAGTGGGCGACGGCGTTATTCTTGATGATCAGGTACACTTAGGCCACAACGTTACCGTGGGTGAATATAGTGCCTTAGCAGGCAAAGCGGGTATTTCTGGTAGTAGCCATATTGGCAAATACTGTATGATTGGCGGCGCTGTGGGGTTGGCGGGGCATTTAACCTTGGCTGATCAAGTGAATGTGTTAGGCATGACACTCGTTTCTAAGTCCATCACCAAGCCCGGCACTTATGGTTCTGCATTACCCGCTGATGATGAAAGGCGTTGGCGCAGAAATACCGCCCGCTTCCGTAAGTTGGACGAATTGTACCGCCGTGTGGTGGCATTAGAAAAGCAGCAGCAAAACCACGAATAAATTTTGTGCTGCAACAAGTACGTATTGAGAGGCCCAAATTCGGGTGAGTTGACGTAACTATGATGAATATCAATGAGTTGAAGAAGTACCTTCCCCAACGTTATCCCTTTTTATTGGTGGATAGAATTTTAGAATTGGTGCCTGGTGAAAAAGTCGTTGGCATTAAGAACGTTACTGTCAACGAACCGTTTTTTAATGGCCATTTCCCAGAAGACCCTGTGATGCCAGGGGTGCTACTGATTGAGGCAATGACGCAAACGGCGGGTGTACTTGGATTTATCTCAGAAAATAAGAGCCCGGCAGAAGGCTATAATTATCTGTTAGTGGGTGCGGATAAGGCCCGCTTTAAGCGCCCGGTTACTCCCGGGGACCAACTAGTGATGCACGCCCGTCTGGTGACTCGCAAGCGTAATATTTTGAAGTTTAGCTGTGAGGCTTATGTGGACGAGCAGCTAGTGGCCAGCGTGGAAACCTTGGTTGCAGAGCAAAAAATTGATGTGTAAGCCAAGCATTAATAGGCGCAAAACAATAAGTAAGGTATTCAGCAACTTTGGGACTTGAGCAAAATGATACACGCAACTGCCATTATTGATAAAAGCGCTAATTTAGGCCGCAATGTGAGTGTGGGTGCTTATAGTGTCATTGGCCCAGACGTTACCATTGGTGATAACACTGCGATCGGCCCGCATGCTGTTATTAAAGGGCCCACGGTAATTGGCGAAAGTAATCAGATCTTTCAATTCACCTCTATTGGTGAAGATTGCCAAGATAAAAAGTATCGTGGCGAACCAACTCGCCTTGTGATTGGTGATAATAACGTTATTCGCGAGCATGTCACCATCCACCGTGGCACTGTCCAAGATAACAGCCTTACCCGTATTGGTCACAACAACCTATTTATGGTGGCGGTGCATGTGGCCCACGATTGTGTTATCGGCAGCGATAACATCTTTGCTAATACCTGCGGTATAGCAGGGCATGTGCATATTGGCGATGGCGTTTTGCTAGGCGGCATGACGGGGGTGCACCAGTTTTGCAAAATTGGCTCTTATGCCATGACAGCCGGCTGCTCCTTGGTGATAAAAGACGTCCCTGCTTATGTGATGGTAGGCGGCAATCCCGCAACAGCGCGAAGCATGAATTTTGAAGGAATGCGTCGTCGCGGTTGGAGTAAAGATGTGATCCAGCAGCTGCGCAATGCTTACAAAACAGTGTATCGCCGCGGTAATACCTTGGATGAAGCTCTTGCTGCTTTAGAACAAGAATCCTCTAGCGCTGAGTTAGAGGTGTTTATCAATTCCTTGCGTAGCTCTGAGCGTGGTATTACACGTTAATTTGTTGCCTTAATCTAAGCGGCATCTGTTTGCCGCTTTATTAAGACACTTTCCTGAGGAGACGCAAATGCCACAGCCAATAACGCCATTGGTGATTGCTATTGTGGCTGGAGAAACTTCCGGCGACATTTTAGGTGCTAGTTTAATGCGGGCGCTGCGGCAGTATTATCCAAACGCTACGTTTATCGGTGTGTGCGGACCCTTAATGCAAGCCGAAGGGGGTGACAGTTTATTTCCCATGGAATCTTTGTCTGTGATGGGAATTACTGAAGTGCTGCCCAAACTGCCAGAGCTGTTTCGATTACGCCGTGAACTGGTAGAACATATTATCTCTGCGCAACCAGCGGTGTGTATTACCATTGATTCACCTGATTTTACTTTAGGTGTTGCCCAACGCTTGCGCCGCGCAGGTATCCGTACAGTGCACTATGTAAGCCCATCGGTATGGGCATGGCGCAAAGGGCGTATTAAGACGATTAAAGCGGGCGTAGATCATATGCTCACCTTGTTGCCTTTTGAGCCTGAGATATATGCGCAGGCACATATTCCCGCTACTTTTGTAGGGCACCCACTGGCGGACGACATTCCCATAGAGGTGGATCAAGCTCAGGCACGGCGAGCATTGGGGCTATCAGAACAAGGTCGCGTTTTGGCGGTATTGCCGGGTAGCCGCGGCGGCGAAGTGCGGCGATTGTTGCCCGATTTTTTGCAGGCGGTTAGCCTACTCAGCCAACACTATCCTGAGTTACAAGTGGTTATTCCTGCAGCCAATGAATTACGTAAACAAGAGATACAAGCGGGCATACAAGCAGCAGGCTTAGAAAATATTCTTGTGCTAGATGGGCAAAGCCGCACCGTGATGGCAGCAGCCGATGTGCTTATGATGGCATCTGGAACCGCTACCCTTGAGGGCGCCTTATATAAAAAGCCCATGGTGGTGGGGTACCGTTTAGGGGCCATCACCTACTGGCTGTTGTCTAGACTGATTAACGTTGAGCATGTGGCCTTACCTAACTTGCTGTGCCCAACACCGTTAATTCCTGAATTGATACAAAACGCCATGACGCCAGAAAGCTTGTGCGCTGCGGTGTTGGATTGGTTTGACAACCCAACGCAAGTGGCTGCGTTGAAACACAGCTTTACCGAGCTTCATCAACAATTGCGTCAAAATGCTAGCGACACCGCAGCGCAAGTGGTGCGTCAGCTGATTGAGGTGCAGCAGTAGTGTATCCATTTTCTGAATATGTATTAGAAGAACCTTGGGTGCCGCAAGGCTTTATTTGGCAGCCAGGGTTGCTCATCGCTGGTGTGGATGAGGTGGGCCGTGGGCCTCTAGTGGGTGCTGTGGTAACGGCAGCAGTGATTCTTGATCCCAGCAAACCCATCGCGGGGCTCAACGACAGTAAAAAATTGAGCGAGAAAAAACGCCAAACCCTCGCGGCGGAGATAAAAGAAAACGCACTAGCTTATAGTTATGGCCGCGCTGAACCGAATGAAATAGATGAAATAAATATTTTGCATGCCACTATGCTGGCCATGCAAAGGGCAGTAAATGCGTTGCCCATGCAGCCTCAAGCCGTCGCTGTGGATGGGCATCGTTGCCCTGAACTTAAGATGCCAGCAGAGGCAGTAGTAAAAGGGGATGGTAGGGTGCCTGCCATTAGTGCGGCCTCTATTTTGGCTAAAGTCGCGCGCGACGCAGAAATGCTAGCGTTGCATCAGCAGCACCCAGAGTATGGCTTTGATCGTCATAAAGGGTATCCCACTAAAGTCCATTTGGCTGCTCTTGCTTCCCACGGAGCGTTAGCGGAGCATCGTCGTTCTTTTGCCCCCGTGGCCCGAACCTTAGGCATAGAAACCCACAAATAAGAGAGTCACCATGACAGAACCCAGTTTTGTGCATTTGCGTTTACATACTGATTATTCCCTCGTGGATGGTGTGACGCGCGTTAAGCCGTTGGTTAAGCGTTGCGCCGAACTGAATATGCCTGCGGTGGCCGTGACGGATGATTCTAATTTATTTGGTTTGATTAAGTTTTATGACGCTGCCATGAAAGCGGGGGTAAAACCCATTGCAGGCGCAGATTTGTGGGTGCAATTTGAAGGCTTGGAACAAGCCGCGCCTGTGTGCGCTTTGGTGCAGAACACTCAAGGGTACAAAAACCTTACGGTATTGATTTCGCGCGCTTGGCAGCTTAATCAGCACAACGATAAAGCCTTAGTTAAGGCAGAGTGGCTCGCAGAGTTAAATGAGGGCTTAATTTTACTGTCGGGCGGTACTTTTGGGCCCATTGGCCGTTTGTTGCTAGGTAATCGTGGGGAACAAGCCAAGCAATTAACCGCTTGGTGTGCGGAGCATTTCCCCAATCGTTTTTATTTAGAAGTACAAAGAGCCAGTCGCCCCGGCGACGAGGAATGCCTGCATGCTACTGTGGCGTTAGCCGCTGAGCTCAACCTCCCTATAGTGGCCACCAATGATGTGCGTTTTATTAGCGCCGACGATTTTGAAGCCCATGAAGTGCGGGTTTGTATTCACGAAAGCTTTACCCTTGAAGACCCACGCCGCGAAAAACGTTATACCGAAGAACAGTATTTAAAAACCCCCGAAGAGATGGTGACGCTTTTTAGTGATCTACCCGAAGCGTTAGCCAATAGCGTAGAAATTGCGAAGCGTTGTTCCATTGATATTGAGCTTGGGAAAAACTACTTACCGGATTTCCCCGTGCCCGCAGGCATGACCATTGCCGAGTACTTTGAACAAGCGTCTTACGAGGGGCTAGAGAAACGCCTTACCGGGATTCTAGACCCACAAGCGGCAGATTATGCCGAGCGCAAGCAAAAGTACCTCGATCGCTTGGCTTTTGAGCTTAATGTGATTAACCAAATGAAGTTCCCCGGTTACTTCTTGATTGTGTCGGATTTCATTCGCTGGGCAAAGCAAAATGATATCCCCGTGGGGCCAGGGCGTGGTTCGGGGGCTGGTTCCTTGGTGGCATGGGTACTTGAAATTACCGATCTTGATCCACTGCAATACGATTTGCTATTTGAGCGCTTCTTAAACCCCGAGCGGGTTTCTATGCCTGACTTTGATGTGGATTTTTGCATGGAGCAACGCGACGACGTGATTGCTTACGTGGCGCGCACTTATGGCCGTGAAGCGGTGGGACAGATTGTTACCTTCGGCACCATGGCGGCGAAAGCGGTGGTGCGAGATGTGGCGCGAGTACAAGGCAAGCCTTATGGGCTGGCGGATCGTCTTTCTAAAATGATTCCTGGCACGCCTGGCATGACACTTAAAAAAGCACGCGAGCAAGAAGAAGTGCTAGAGGAGTTTCTCAACGGCGACCCCCATGGCGACCAAGAATCCGCTAACGAAATTTGGGACATGGCGCTTAAGCTTGAGGGCCTAACCCGTAACGTGGGACGCCATGCGGGTGGGGTAGTGATTGCCCCTGGCAAACTCACAGATTTTGCGCCGCTGCATTGTGATGAGCATGGCGACAGTTTAGTTACCCAGTTTGATAAAGATGATGTGGAAGCTGCGGGCCTAGTAAAGTTCGACTTCTTGGGTTTAAGAACGTTAACCATTATTGATTGGGCCATTAAAGCCGCCAATGAAAAACGCCAAAAAGAAGGGCTTGAGCCCATTACTAGCAGCGATATTCCCTTGGATGACGCAGAAACCTTTGAGCTGCTGAAACGTGGGGACACCACTGCGGTGTTCCAGCTTGAATCCTCGGGCATGAAAGAGCTGATTAAAAAGCTCAGACCCGACGTGTTTGAAGATATTATTGCTTTGGTGGCTCTGTATCGCCCGGGCCCGCTGGAATCGGGCATGGTGGATAACTTTATTAACCGTAAGCATGGCCGTGAACCCTTGGCTTACCCTGATCCACAATATCAACACGAGCTGTTGCAACCCATTCTTGAGCCCACCTATGGGGTGATTTTGTATCAAGAACAAGTGATGCAGATTGCCCAAGTACTAGCAGGCTACTCACTTGGGCAAGCGGATTTATACGCCGTGCCATGGGGAAAAAAGATGCCGAGGAAATGGCCGCTCAACGCAAAGCCTTTGAAGAGGGTGCGCGTGCCAATGGGGTGGATGGCGAGTTGGCGATTCGTATTTTTGACTTAGTAGAAAAGTTCGCCGGTTATGGATTTAACAAGTCTCACTCGGCGGCTTATGCGCTGGTGGCTTACCACACAGCGTGGCTAAAAGTACATTATCCAGCGGAGTTTATGGCCGCAGTGATTTCTGCAGAAATGCACAATACCGATAAAGTAGTGACCTTTGTGGACGAGTGCCACACCATGGGCCTTAATGTCTTGCCACCAGAAGTTAACAACTGTGGCTATCGTTTTATCGCCAATGAAGAAGGCCATGTGGTGTATGGCTTAGGCGCTATTAAGGGGTTGGGCGAAGGCCCCATTGAGGCCATTGTGCAAGCCCGCGATGAAGGCGTGGTGTTTGAAAATCTATTTGATTTCTGCCGCCGTGTGGATATGAAACGCATGAACCGCCGCTCCATGGAAGCCTTGGTGAAAGCGGGAGCACTGGATCAGCTTGGCCCCAATAAGCACTTTAATGATAGATCATCCTTGCTGGCGAGCTTGCCTGATGCGATGAAAGCGGCTGAACAAGCGAGCGAGGATGAGGCCGCTGGCATGGGGGATTTATTTGGTGGCCCAGCAGCGGACGACGCCATAGTGGCCGATGTGGTGTGGAAAACCTTACGCCCTTGGAATGATGAAAACCGCTTAAACGGTGAAAAAGATACGCTAGGTTTATTCTTAACGGGGCACCCCATTGATCAGTTTGAAAAAGAAATAAGCCATTTTGTTAGCTCGCGCTTTAATCGCTTAACCCCCACTGAAAAAGGGCATGTGGCCACAGTGGCCGGCCTGGTGGTGCAGTTGCGCATTACGCGCAGTAAACGCAGCGGCGAGCGCATGGCATTTATGACGTTAGATGATAAAACGGGTCGGGTGGAAGTGTCTGTGTTTGGCCGTGTATTTGCCGAATTTGCCGATGTGATTGAAAAAGATGAGTTGCTGGTGATTCGTGGCGCCGTACGCCCAGATGATTACACGGGTGGCTTTAGTATTATGGCAGACGAAATTCTGACTATGGCCGAGGCACGTGAGCGCTTTGCTCGCCGGTTACGTTTGCGTGTGCAGACGAGCGAGGAATTGCCGCAGTGGTTGCGGCAGCATATCACTCCCTATCAAGGCGGAACTTGCCCCGTACTATTAGAGATAGAACACCCCGATGCCATGGCCGAAATCACCTTGGGTGAAGGCTGGCGCGTGCGTCCAGAGCAATCTTTGCTCAATACATTGTGGGACGTACTTTCCCCTGAGCAGGCAAGAATTGATTACTAAAGTGTTACAAAAAGCGAATTTACCCCTTGGTATGGGCTCAAATCTCGACCACACCATGGAATTCTTAGTACACTGCCCCAAAATTTAATGGTAGAGGCTGATTATGAACCCCAACTTTCTTGATTTCGAGCAACCCATTGCCGAGCTAGAAACAAAAATTGAGGAGTTGCGCCACGCAGGCACCGACGTGGACGTGAATATTTCAGATGAAATTCGACGCCTAGAAGAAAAGAGTCAGTCTCTGCTGGAATCCGTGTTTGGTGGTTTGACTCCCTGGCAAATTTCGCAATTGGCGCGCCACCCGTTAAGGCCACATACGTTGGATTACATCGGTTTAATTTTTGATGAATTTGACGAGCTTCACGGTGATAGAACCTTTGCTGATGACCCCGCCATTGTGGGTGGTATTGCTCGTTTAAATGGTGAGCCTGTGATGGTGATCGGTCACCAAAAGGGCCGTGAAGTGAAGGAAAAAGTGCGCCGTAACTTTGGTATGCCCAAACCCGAAGGGTACCGCAAAGCGCTGCGGTTAATGGAAATGGCTGAGCGCTTTAATTTGCCGATCCTTACCTTTATTGATACGCCTGGGGCCTTCCCTGGTATTGATGCAGAGGAGCGTGGGCAAAGTGAGGCCATTGCTCGTAATTTGTTGGTAATGTCCAATTTGAGGGTGCCTATTATCGCCACTGTGATTGGTGAAGGTGGTTCTGGGGGAGCGCTCGCCATTGGTGTTTGTGATCATTTGCAAATGTTGCAATACAGCACCTACGCAGTGATTTCGCCCGAGGGCTGTGCTTCTATCTTGTGGCGCAGCGCAGAAAAAGCACCCGAAGCGGCAGAGGCTATGGGCATTAACGCTGAACGCTTGCATGAGCTAGGTATCGTAGACACTGTGGTGCCTGAGCCCTTAGGCAGTGCCCATCGCGATTATGAGGCCACCGCAGCAGCCATTCGTAATGCCTTAATTTCGCAATTAGAGCACCTTAGAACCTTGCCTGTGGATGAATTGGTGGAGCGCCGTTATCAGCGCTTAATGTCCTACGGAAATGTGGAGCAGCATGGTTAACACTCCTGCCGCTTTGGCGCATGCTTTGGTGGCACATTGCGAACACTATCTTACAGCTCACAAAGGCCCTCTCACCTTAGGTTATAGTGGAGGGCTTGATTCTACGGTTCTTCTCCACGCCCTAGTAAAAGCGGGCGCCAAGCAGCGGCTCACTGCTGTACATATCCATCATGGTTTGCAGCCTTTGGCAGATACTTGGCTTGTGTATTGTGAGCAAGAATGTCTGCGCTTAGGCGTCAAGTTTGAGGCGGTCAAACTTTATTTGCCAGGAGCATTTAATGTGGAAGGGCGGGCGCGGCGAGAGCGGCGCTCGGCGTTGTTGCAGCACACTTCTGCTGAAGGTTGCTTGGTGTTGGCGCAACATCAAAATGATCAAGCCGAAACCTTGTTGTTACAGCTATTGCGTGGTGCAGGGCCCCAAGGGTTGAGTGCCATGCAACCTTTAAGCCAGTACCAAGGGCACACTATTTGGCGGCCACTGTTAGGTTTTCTGCGCTCAGAATTAGAGCAAATAGCTGCTAGCTGGCAGTTGCAATGGGTGGAAGACCCTACTAATCAAGAGCTAGAGCCTGATCGTAATTACTTGCGGCAACGTATTATTCCTGAGCTTGAGCAACGGTGGCCGCAGCTGGTACCCACCTTGGCACGTAATGCCCAGTTGCAGCATGATGCGGTGATCTTGCAGCAGCAAATTGCTGCAGAGGATTGGCAACGGCTTGCTCATTCGCAAGGTGGAATCAGCATTCCTGGTTTTTTGCAGCTCAGTGTAGAGCGTCAGCGCAACTTACTTTATCGATGGGTGCAGGCGCGTGGTATTACCCCTCCAAGCCACAAGGTTTTTGCACGCGTTTGGCAAGAGTTGCTGCCAGCCCGCGCCGATGCAAATCCACAAGTGGCATGGCCGGCGGGCGTGTTTTGCCGCCACGCAGAGGGTTTGTTTTTGTTGACGCCCACAGAAATGGCCGCCACGGAGCACAGTCAAGAATTGCAGCTGTTACCTAAGGCGCAGTTTCAATGGGGGCAAGGCCAATTAGTCGTGGATAAAACAAACACCATGGCAACAGAACAGCGGCTGTATTTGCCGGTAGAAATGGAGACCATCACCCTAGCGCCCGTACCGAAAGGAGCGCGGCTGAAAATAAAAGGCCATCATCGGCAGGTGCGTGAAATTTGGCGTACTCAAGGCTTGCCGCCTTGGCGGCGGTTACAAACGCCAGGGGTGTTCCATCAAGGCAAGTTGGTGGCGGTGGTGGATGTTGGTGTAAGCGATGAGGTTGCGGCGCGTTTGGGAACCCATTTCTGGGCCTTGCGTTGGCATGGGTCAGAACCCAAAAGTCAGTGGTGATACCATAAAAATCACTTCCTCTGATTGAGGCAAGCGGCGCGCTCTGTTACTATTTACCCCCGTCCTAGTTCAATCAGCTCCTTGTTTTTATTGTTATAACCCAGCCAGTGGCGCATGGGTGATGATTGGGCATTTTCTCTGTTAATGCTAGCTAATACCTAGCTTGGCCTATATAGCGGTGGTTACATGACACGATACATTTTTGTGACGGGTGGCGTGGTATCGTCACTGGGTAAGGGTATTACAGCCGCTTCTCTAGCCACCCTGCTAGA
>Ga0079226_10000017_pt1 | contig 102225 bp, 89 predicted proteins | sample Poulit2014_FD_76345 | JGI IMG/M metagenome (GOLD analysis project Ga0079226, IMG submission 76345) | Agricultural soil microbial communities from Georgia to study Nitrogen management - Poultry litter 2014 | ecosystem: Environmental > Terrestrial > Soil > Agricultural land | place: USA: Georgia...
CTCGGTACGGGGTTGCCGCACACGCGCTTTCCAGGCGCGCACCTTCGACCGCTCGGTCACCTCTCCAGAATACGGCTGCACATTGTAAACCACCCACCAGCAGTGCTGCGCACTGCGAGAGGGGTTGTACAGACGGCGGTGTCAGCCGTTACGCGGTTTCCAGCTGCGGGTGCGTATTGTACAGGCGCGGGCCTGCACGCGCCATCGATTGGCATCAGAAGCCAGTCTGCTCCATGGGCGGTGGCGCGATCAGGCAATCGGCGATCTCGCTGGCAGCGATGTCCGGCGGCGGGTCGTCGTAGGTGCCAACCGGGCCGTTGCCGGTGTCCGGGATATCCATGTCGGGATTCGGTGATGCGACTTTCAGGCCCGCCGGACTGACCAGCGGATCGAGCTGTTTCGCCTTTGTGTAGGCTTCGGTTTTCGTGCAGTCATACGTGGAAGCACAGGCCCCTAGCACAAGCGGCAACAGCACAACGACAAGAATTCGTGGTAATTGCCCGGGCGACACGACCGGCCGTACCGGCGGCTGCATTGCGTTGGGCAGGCAGCGAATCCTGCGGCTGGTTCGGTCTGGTCTGAAGCTCATTGTACTGGGGTCTCTTCGATGCGCCAGGCATCTTCATGTGGGTGAAGACGGTGTTGTACAACCTTGCCGGGCGGATTGCAAAAACAGCCCGCCAGGTGCGTTCTCGAGTCCGTGGCACCACAGCCGGGGCGGGTGACGCCGGTGCAGCGCGGTCATTACACCAGCTCCAGTGCTTCCAGCGCTTCGCGCACGGGCTGATGATAGCGTTCATCGAGTGGCGTCAGCGGCAGACGGATGCCCGCTGGTATGCGCCCCATTTCCGCCAGTGCCCATTTGACGGCAATGGGATTGGATTCCAGGAACAGCGCCTTGTGCAGCAGCTGCAGACGCTCGTCCAGGGCTTGTGCGGTCGCCCGGTCGCCTGCCAGAGCGGCGGTGCACATGTCCTGCATCATTTTCGGCGCCACATTGGCCGTGACGGAAATGTCGCCCTTGCCGCCGGCCAGCATGCTTTCCATGGCCGTGCTGTCCTCGCCGGAAAAGATCGCCAGCCTGTCCCCGACCTGCTCGACCAGGGCGCGGGTGCGCTCGACCGTGCCCTGCGCCTCCTTCAGGGCGATGATGTTGTCGATGGCGGCCAGGCGCGCGACGGTTTCCGGCAGCATGTCGACGCCGGTACGGCCGGGCACGTTGTACAGGATCAGGGGCGTGTCCACGGCCATGGCGACCGCGTGGTAGTGCCGGTACAGCCCTTCCTGCGAGGGTTTGTTGTAGTACGGACACACCAGCAGCGAGGCATCGGCGCCGACGCGGGCGGCATGACGCGTCAGGCGGATGGCCTCGTCGGTGGCATTGGCACCGGTGCCGGCGATTACGGGAATGCGCCGGTTGACGATTTCGACGACGCGCTCGATGACTTCATCATGTTCACGAAAACCGACCGTGGCCGATTCGCCGGTCGTGCCCATGGCAATGATGGCGCTCGTGCCCTGCTCGATATGCCAGTCGACCAGATCGGACAGGCTTTGCCAGTCGATGCTGCCATCCGCATGCATCGGCGTGACCAGAGCCACCATACTGCCGCCGAGTCGGGAAAGAACCTGGGACATGATCACCCCCGGGATGATGCTTGTTGCTGTGCACCGGCATTGTAGCGACATCGGCCCGGGGCGTGTAGTGATAATATTGTCCGATCCGACTTCCGCAGACTAGGGAACAGGTGTCGAAAATCCGCAAATATCTCTGCCTGGTTGCCCTCGGCCCGGCACGGGAGCAGCTGGCCACCGATCTGGTCAATGCCGTCGCCAGACGCGGCTGCAGTGTTGCTGAATGCCGCATAGCGCCGCTGGGTGACCATTTCAGCGCCGCGCTCATGCTGACGGGCGACTGGAGTGCAATGGCGCGCATGGAAAGCGCCCTGCCCGGACTCGCCGAGCACATGGGGCTGATGATTCACTACCATCAGGGACAGCCGATGGAAGATGCAGCCGATTTCCGCCCCTACTCCGCCGAAATCATCGCCCCGCAACAGCCGCATCTGTTGAGCGAACTGCTGGGCTTCTTCACTCTGCAGGGCACCCGCATCGTGGAAGTCAGCGCGCAGGCGTTCGACTCCGGCCTGACCGGCGCCCGCATGAGCACCATTCATCTGGCGCTGCATGTGCCGATGACACAATATCCGCAGGCGCTGCGCGATTCCTTCATGGATCTGTGCGACGACCTGCACGCCGACGGCCTGCTGGATCCCGTCAAGACCTGAGATTCACCACAAGGAGCTTGCTGAACCATGCCCATTGAACGCAACGACAAGGCCCCCGCCTTTGCCGCTCCCGCCACCGGCGACCAGACACTGGCGCTGGAGAATTTCCGCGGCCGCACACTGGTGTTGTATTTCTATCCGCGGGACAACACGCCCGGCTGCACGCAGGAAGGCGAGGACTTCCGCGATCACTACGCCGATTTTAAGGCGCTCAATGCCGCCGTGGTCGGCGTATCCCGCGATTCGGTCAAGAAGCACGAGAATTTCAAGGCAAAACACGAATTTCCGTTTGATCTGATCGCCGACACGGACGCATCCATCTGCAACGCCTTCGGCGTGCTCAAGGAAAAGAACATGTACGGCAAGCAGCATACCGGCATCGAACGCAGCACTTTCGTGATCGACGCCGACGGCGTGGTGCGCCATGTCTGGCGGGGCGTCAAGGTGCCCGAGCATGTCGAGGAGGTGCTGGCAGCCGTGCGCGAGCTGCAAACAGCCTGAATCCACCACCGTCCGGTTACCGGCCATGGCGCGACGCATATTCGTTCTCGATACCAACGTGCTCATGCACGATCCGACTGCCCTGTTCCGCTTTCACGAGCACGACATCTTCGTGCCCATGGTCGTGCTGGAAGAACTTGATGGCGGCAAGAAGGGGCTATCCGAGGTGGCGCGCAACGTGCGCCAGGTGAGCCGCTTCATCGACGAGCTGATTCTGGACAAGACGCATGCGCAGATCGAGACCGGCATCACGCTCGACAACGGCATCACCTACATCGGCGACGATGACGTGCCGCGTGCCTCCGGACGCCTGTTGTTCGAGACGCATCCGCCCGAAACCCGTCTGCCTTCCATCCTGCCGGGTGACAAGGCCGACAACAGCATTCTGTTGAGTGCACTGGCGCTGCGCAACAATCAGCCCGGCGCCCGCATCGTGCTGGTGTCGAAGGACATCAATCTGCGCATCAAGGCCGCGCTGATCGGTCTGACCGCCGAGGATTACTACAACGACAAGGTGCTGGAAGATCTGGATCTTCTCTACACCGGCCATGAAACCCTGCCGGACGACTTCTGGCAGACGCACGGCCGGGACATGGACTCCTGGCAGGACGACGGCGGTCACACCTTTTACCGGCTGACGCCGCCGCAGGCACCCGGCTGGCATATCAACGAACTGCTTCATTTCGACGAGGACAACGACGTCGAACTGATTACGCGCACCGTCGATAACGGCAGCTACACGCTGGAACTGGCAGAGGATTACCGCGCCGGCAAGCGCAACGTGTGGGGCGTGCATGCACGCAACCGCGAGCAGAACTTCGCCCTCAACCTGCTCATGGATCCGGATATCGATTTCGTCACGCTGCTGGGCGCCGCGGGCACCGGCAAGACGCTGCTGGCGCTGGCTGCCGGACTGGCGCAGACGCTGGATGAATCGCGCTACCGCGAAATCATCATGACGCGGGTGACAGTGCCGCTGGGTGACGACATCGGCTTTCTGCCCGGCACCGAGGAAGAGAAGATGACGCCGTGGATGGGCGCGCTGATGGACAATCTGGAAGTGCTCACCGGCGACCAGGGTGGTTCCGACTGGGAACGCGCCGCCACCAACGAGCTGCTCACCAAGCGCATCAAGATCCGCTCGGTCAACTTCATGCGCGGGCGCACTTTCCTGGAACGCTACATCATTCTCGACGAGGCGCAGAACCTGACTCCCAAGCAGATGAAGACGCTCATCACCCGCGCCGGTCCGGGCACCAAGTTCGTCTGCCTGGGCAACCTGGCCCAGATCGACACGCCCTACCTGAGCGAAACCACCTCCGGCCTGGCCAATGTGGTCGATCGCTTCCGCAACTGGCAGCACGGCGGCCACGTCACGCTGGCGCGCGGCGAGCGCTCGCGGCTGGCCGACTACGCCGCCGACAACCTGTAGCCGCTACTCATGCCGCCACGCCTGTGGCGCATGTCGGCCCACGCCGGGCCCTCTCGCCTGCTCTCCCGGCGAATCGGCGGCTACTGCTCGCGCCAGAAAATGAACAGGCCGGAGGCAATGATGAGGGCGATGCCCAGCAGCTTTGTCAGATCCGGGAAATCCCCGAACACGACATATCCGATCAGCGCCCCGGACACGATTTCCATGTATTGAAACGGCGCCAGCACGGCAGCGGGCGCCTTCCGGAAAGCCAGAACCACGAGCAGATGGGCATACGCGGCAATCAGGCCAAGCGCCGCCAACAACCCCCAGTGGCAGGTGGCAGCGGGCCATGACGGCGTGAAATTGCTCACACCCGTAATGGCGCCGGCAAGCAGAATGATTCCCAGCAGACAACTGCCGCCAAGGCCGGCCACATACTGCATGACCAGTGGCGTGTCATGCGTGCCCAGCGCCCGATTCAGGAGCATGTAGCCGGCAAACAGCGCGGCACTCGCCAGTGGCAGCAATGCCACGGCACCAAACAGTCTGAAACCCGGGTTGATGACGATGGCAGCACCGACAAATCCGACAATGATGGCCAGCCATTGCGCACCACCCACTCTTTCCCGCAACACCAGCGCTGACAATGCGGTCAGGATGAATGGCTCCACGAAGAAGATGGCCAGCGTATCCGCCAGCGGCATGTACTTGACAGTCGTGAATATGCACAGACCGGCTCCGCCCAGCAGACAGCCGCGCAGCAGATTCGGCCACCAGCGACGCGGCCACAATCCGTGCCGGCCATGCAGCGCCACGATGGCCGGTACCGTGGCGACCACCTGAAACAGGAAGCGATAGCAGGTCACCTGCCCCGGTGCCATACCCGCCTGCGCCGACAGATACTTGCCGATGGCGTCCATGACCGGCAACATCAGCACGCCGCTGACCATGACGACCAGACCCAGCCGGTAGCCGCCGGCTGCAGAGCGATGTGTTGGCATCGGGTCAGGCATGTGCACTTGTCTCCGTCGCGGAGGTGGTCGTGTGCCGCAGTGTTTGCTGCATGCCACCGCGCACAAGTATGCCGACCGCCGACACGCGACCGGCAACATGCGGACCATTCGCGCCATGGTAGGATCGGTCAAGCAATCGTTTCCAGGCTGTACGCCTGTTATTGTGCAAGGCCAGCGATATGTCTGCAGCAGCTGCCAACAACGTCGACAAAAGCACCCTCATCGATCAGTTTGCGTCCATCCTGCCGGCGAGCGGATGCAGTGCTGCATGATGACGAGGACCTGAAGCCATTCGAATGCGATGGTCTGTCCGCCTACAGGCGCGTGCCCATGATCGCGGTGCTGCCGGAAACCATCGATCAGGTACAGGCCGTCATGCGCATCTGTCATGCCGCCGGCGTGCCGGTGGTCGCGCGCGGCGCCGGCCTGTCCGGCGGTGCCCTGCCGCTGGCAGACGGCGTGCTGCTGTCGCTGGCCAAGTTCAAGCATATCCTCGACATCGATACCGACAACCGCTGCGCCACGGTGCAGCCGGGCGTGCGCAACCTGGCCATTTCCGAGGCGGTAGCACATCTCGGACTGTATTACGCGCCCGATCCGTCCTCGCAGATCGCCTGCAGCATCGGCGGCAACGTGGCGGAGAATTCCGGCGGCATCCACTGTCTGAAATACGGCCTGACCGTGCACAACATCGTGCAGGTCGAGATCGTCACCATCGACGGCGAACGCCTGACTCTGGGCAGCAGCGCGCTGGATACGCCGGGCTACGACCTGCTGGCGCTGATCACCGGTTCCGAAGGGCTGCTGGGTGTCATCGTCGAAGTGGTGGTCAAGCTGCTGCCGCGCCCGGAACAGGCGCACGTGGTGCTGGCCGCGTTCGACGACGTGCCGGCCGCCGGCGAGGCGGTGGCGGCGATCATCGGCGCCGGCATCGTACCTGCGGGCCTGGAGATGCTCGACAATCCGGCCATTCGCGCCACCGAGGAATTCGTGCACGCCGATTACCCCACCGATGCCGCCGCCATTCTGCTGTGCGAAATCGACGGCACGGAGGCGGAAGTGGCAGCCGACCTGCAGGCCGTGGTCGACGTCATCGAACGGGCTGGCGCCAGTACCGTGCGCGTTTCCACAGACGGGCGCGAGCGCGCCCTGTTCTGGGCCGGTCGCAAGGCCGCCTTTCCGGCCATGGGCCGCATATCGCCGGATTATTACTGTATGGACGGCACCATTCCGCGCGGCGCGCTGGCCGAGGTGCTGCGGAGCACTCATGCCCTGTCGCGGCACTACGAGCTGGGTGTGGACAACGTGTTCCATGCCGGTGACGGCAATCTGCATCCGCTGATTCTGTACGACGCCAACGTGCCCGGCGCAATGGCACGGGCCGAGGCATTCGGTGCGGCCATCTGCCTGCTGTCACTCCGGCACGGCGGCACCATCACCGGCGAGCACGGCGCCGGCGTGGAAAAGATCGATCAGATGTGCCATCAGTTCGCGCCCGACGAGCTGACCCAGTTTCACGCCGTCAAGGCGGCTTTCGATCCGGCCGGTCTGCTCAATCCCGGCAAGGCCGTGCCCACCCTGCAGCGCTGTGCCGAATTCGGCGCCATGCATGTGCACGACGGAGAACTCCCCTTTCCGGAGTTGGAGCGATTTTGAGCGACCAGGGCGAGCAACTGCGCACGGCCGTCGAGCACGCCTTCGAGATGGATCAGCCACTGCACATCAGCGCTGGCGGCACGAAGGCCTTTCTGGGCGAACAGGTGGCCGCAGCCGAGACACTGGATGTGACCGGCCATCACGGCATCATCAACTATCAACCCGGCGAGCTGATCGTCACCGTGCGCCCCGGCACCCGTCTGGCCGACCTGCAGGCGGCGCTGGCGGAACACGATCAGATGCTGGCTTTCGAGCCCCCCGCCTTCGGCGACGTCGCCGCCGGCCTGTCCAGCCCGGCGCGCCCATAGCGCGGTGCGGTGCGCGACTTCGTGCTCGGCTGCCGCATCATCAATGGCCGCGGGCAGGAGCTGCGCTTCGGCGGCGAAGTCATGAAGAACGTTGCCGGTTATGATCTGTCGCGGCTCATGGCCGGTGCCTGGGGCACGCTCGGCGTGCTGCTGAACGTGAGCCTGAAGGTGCTGCCCCGGCCGCGCGCGCAGCTCACGCTTCTGCATGAATGCAGCGCCGCTGCAGCCATCGAGCAATTCAGCCGGCAGGAGCGCCGGCCGTGGCCCATCACCGGCGCATAGTGGGAGGATGGCCGCAGCCACGTCCGTTTGAGCGGACCGAAGCCGCGGTGGACAGTGCCCGCGCGGCCCTTCTTCGCCGGCGAACGGCCGCTGTGGCGCCTGGCGCTGGCGCCGGCCACGCCACTGCTTGGCCTCGACGGCGTCCTAACCATCGACTGGGGCGGCGCGCGACACTGGCATCGCACGGCACTGCCCACGGCTGTCATACGACACGCCGTAACCGACACCAGCGGCCACACCACCTGCTATCGCGGCGAAGCCGAATCGGCCGCAGCCGCTATCAACGGCCCAGCTGGCGCTGCAACGCCGCATCAGACAATCACTGGACCCGGCCGGCATACTGAATCCCGGCCGCATGTATCGGGACCTGTAATGCAGACATCGATCATCGACGAATTATGCGACACGATGGAGGGCCGCGAAGCCGACCGCATCATGCGCGCCTGTATCCACTGCGGTTTCTGCACAGCCACCTGCCCCACTTACCAACTGTTCGGCAACGAACGCGACGGCCCGCGCGGGCGCATCTATCTGATCAAGCAGGTGGTGGAAGGTGCGACGCCGACGGCGAAGACACAATTGCACCTCGATCGCTGCCTGACCTGCCGCGCCTGCGAAACCACCTGCCCATCCGGCGTCGAATATGCCAAGTTGCTGGATATCGGCCGCTCACTGGTGGACACGCAGGTGCCGCGCCCGGCCGCCTCGCGCTTTACACGCCGCCTGCTGCGCCTGGTACTGCCCCACCGCCGGCGCTTTGCCGCCGTCCTGCGCCTCGGCTAACTTCTGCGCCCGGCCATGCGCGGGCCGCTGGCGACGCTGCGCAGCCGCCTTCCGCCGCGCCAGAGGCCATCCGCCTGGCCCGATCCACAGCAATTCGAACGCCGCAAGCTGGTGCTGCAGGGCTGTGTGCAATCCGCCGCCACACCCGCCACCAACGCCGCCGCGGCGCGTCTGCTGGCGCGCTTCGGCATCGGCCTGCAGGTGGCGCCGGCAGCCGGCTGCTGCGGCGCGTTGAGCCGGCATCTCGGCGCCGGTGACGAGGCCAGCGACTTTGCGCGCGCCAATATCGATGCGTGGTGGCCGTATGTGGACGACGGCATTGAAGCCATTGTCATGACCGCCAGCGGCTGCGGCGCCGAAGTCGCCGACTACGGCTATCTGCTGCGCAATGATCCGAACTATGCGAACCGAGCCGCGACCATTGCGTCCCTGACGCGGGATCTGAGTGACATCGTGGCGCACGAGGATGCCACTGCCCTGCCGCAGATCGGAGCTGGCCGCAGGCTGGCCTACCACGCACCCTGCACCCTGCAGAACGCCCCGGCACTGCACGATCATGTCGCCGCCATCCTGACGCGGGCCGGGTTCGAGCTGACGCCTGTAGTGGATGCGCACCTGTGCTGCGGCTCCGCCGGCACCTATTCCCTGCTGCAATCGGCCACGGCCGATACGCTGCGCAGCAACAAGCTGGCAGCGCTGCACGCCGGCCGGCCGGAAGCCGTCGTCACCGCCAACATCGGCTGTCAGCTGCATCTCGACAGCGCCAGCGCGGTGCCCGTGCGACACTGGGCGGAACTGCTGGCGCCGGCGGATTGAACCCGGCGGCGGTATTGCAGTCCCATACAACAGGTGTGCCACGCTCCCGATTGTCATGTATTCGAGGTTCAGACTCTGTGCCGGCCTGCTGACCGTTCTGCTGCTTTGCCTCACCTGCGGCAGCGACACGGTATTCGCACGCGGCTACAATCTGCCGGCCCTGGGCGAACCATCCAGCGCCACGCTTTCTCCCGCGGATGAACGGCGCCTGGGCCGACAGGTGATGTCGCAGTTGTTCCAGCAGGGCCACATCCTGGAGGATGTCGAGCTGGCACATTATCTGCGCGGCATCGGCACACGCCTGCTGCGTCCGACCGCCAGTGATGCCGACGATTTTCATTTCTTTGTCGCCGATGATCCGACCATCAACGCCTTTGCCCTGCCGGGCGGCTACATCGGTGTCAATGCCGGACTCATCGTGCGCACAGCAAATGAAAGCGAGCTGGCCGGCGTGCTGGCGCATGAAACCGCGCATGTGACCCAGCACCACATCGCCCGGCAGATGGAAGCCGCCAAGGGCAGTCAGTGGACACCGCTGGTGGCGCTGCTGGCAGCGGCAATCATCAGCGGCGGTGACAGCGACGTGGTGCAGGCGGCCATCACCGGCAGCCTTTCCGCCGCCCACCAGAAACAGCTCAGCTTCACACGCTCGCATGAAGCGGAGGCAGACCATGTCGGCATACGGCGACTGGCGGAAGCCCACTACAACCCGACGGCCATGGCGGATTTCTTCAAGACTATGCAACGGCGCTCGCGTCTGTATGGCGAGCATCCACCGCAGATCCTGCTCAGTCATCCGGTCGACAGCGCGCGCATTGCCGATGCCAATGCCCGTGCCGCGGATTATGCCAACCCGACCGTGCGGGAATCGGCTGATTACGCCGTCATGAAGGAGCGCACCCGTGTCCTCATGCATGCCAATGACCGCAGGCTGCGCGAGCATTACCGGCGCAAGGGAGCGCCCGACACAACCACAGCGGCGGAAAGCTATGGCTATGCGCTGGTACTGACACGCAGCGGACGCACGGCAGAAGCCGTGGCCATCCTGCAGGACCTCGTCGACGCGCATCCCGGCCAGGTGCACTACGTCATCGCACTGGGCCGAGCCCTGGCCGCCGACGGCCGCATGCAGGCCGCCGCAAACACGCTTGAACAGGCCCAGTCGCGTTTCGACGATGCGCCCGGTCTGGTGCTCGCGCACGCCTCCATTCTGTTCGACGATGGGCGACTCGAGGCAGCCAAATCCCACCTGCAGGCTCATCCGCAAGTCACCCGCAACAGCCCGCGCGCCCAGGAGATCCTGGCACGCGTGGCCGGCAGACAGCAGCAACTGGGCGAAGCCTATTACCGACAGGCGCTGCAATACCGGCTACGCGGCAATTATGTGCCCGCCATTCGACAGCTGAACAATGCCCTGCATACGGCCGAGCTGAGCAGCCTGGAGCGGCAGCGACTCGAGGCCCTGCAGAACCAGATCATTGCACAATGTCGCTCGGCCTGGCCCGATGGCGAGTGCCGCGAGCGCATACTCAATCAGAGACGGCGCTGACGGGACGCGGCCGCTGCCCGGGCACCACATCGGCCATGGGCACCATGCTGTTCCATTGCCGGCATCCCGGACATTGCCAATACAGGTGGCGGCCGGAGAAGCCGCAATGGCCGCAGTGATACATCGATCGACTCTGCATGAGATGACCCAGTGACTGGCGCAGATTTTCCAGCGGCCCGGTCAGGCCGCCGTCGGTACCGGCGCGCGTCAATTCCAGCAGTTCATGAAAGCCGATCCAGTTCGTGTGCCGCTGCAGATAGCGCGACAGATGTGCAATGGCTTCATCCGTGCGCCCGGCAGCATGCAGCAGACGGGCATGCGCGACATGCGGTTGCACTCGCTCCGTGGTGCGCATCAGTTCCCTGAGATAAACACCATAGCCCTGCAGATCATCCCGCCTTTCATGGCAACGCTGCAGCGGCGCAATCACCTCGCTGACGAATTCGCTGTCCTGCTCGACGATCTGTCGATAAATGCGTATTGCCAGACGTGTGTCATCGCTGCTCTCCGCCAGCGCGCCGCGCAGCAACGAGGCACGCACGCAATGGCGGTAGGACGAGCGCGCCCGGCGCAGGTGGCGGCGCATGGCCTCCGGCCGGCCCTCGTCGCGCGCCAGTTCGGCGAGCTCACAGTGATACTGGGCAATGACCGGTCGCAGGGAATGACCCTGCTTCCTTTCCAGGCGACGAGCGATTTCTATGGCCTGTGTCCAGTCCTGTTCCTGTTCGTAAATGCTGAGCAGGCCGGACATGGCACGGGCGGCATAATCGTCCTGATCCAGCAGCTCCCGAAACAGCTGTTCGGCTCGATCCAGCACGCCGGCACACAGATAATCCCGCGCCAGTTCGTGGCGCGCCTGGTTGCGATGCTCGCGTCCCAGTGCGGGACGGGCAATCAGATTCTCGTGCACCCGCAGGGCACGATCGACTTCTCCCCGGCGCCGGAACAGCTGGCCCAGAGCCAGGTGGATTTCGAAGGTTTCACTGCTGACCTCGAGCAGATGGACGAGGGATTCGATGGCCTGGTCGGACTCGTCATTCACCAGGTAGTGAATACCGCGCAGGTAATCGGTATCGGCGGGGGCGGAGCGCTCCTTGTCCATGGCATCGCGCCGGTCGCGGACATACCAGCCGGATGCTGCAGCCACGGGCAGCAACAGCAGGACAAGCCACAGGACTTCAGGCATCGTGGATGGGCATGCTCCGCAGATGCTTTATTTCGGTACGCGCGTCATCGAGCTCGCGCCGGGTTGCCGACAACCGCGAGCGCAGGCGCATGAGGTTGTACAGCACAACTGTCAGGGCAACGATGAAGCCGAGCAAGAAGGCCGCCACGAGCAACACCACCAGCGGCGCTTCGGTCACTGTCCACAGCAGATCGACATGCACATGCTGCAGATTGACAAAGGCGAAGATCGCACCGAGTACCAGCGCGAGAACGACGATGAGATTCCTGATCAATGCAATCATGGCAGTAATTGGCGACGCGGCATCCGCTGTCCGTTGTTGTCCTGTTGTCGTTACGGTCACGCCCGCCGGTGTCCTGTCCAGCTGCAGCGTGGGCCCTGATCAGCGCTTCGCCCCGGCGTTGACACGCTCGCGCAATTCCTTCCCCGGCTTGAAATGCGGGACGAATTTGCGCGGTATGTCGACCGGCGCTCCGGTCTTCGGGTTGCGGCCGCGCCGCGCCGGTCGATCGTGCACCGTGAAACTGCCGAAACCGCGGATCTCGATCCGCCCTCTGTCGGACAATTCGCCTACCAGGTTATCGAGCAGCAGCTTGACCGCAAGTTCGACATCCTTGTGCGACATGTGTGCCTGACGCTGAACCAGTCTTTCGATGAGTTCGGATTTGGTCATCTACCGGAGTCCCTGATGGTTGGAAATACGGCGGATTCAACCGAAGCCACCGTAAATGCAAGTATATCAACGCTGTGGTCGTGCGACACAATTATGCACAAATTGTGCCGAAACAAAAAACCCGACCAATGAAACGACACCGGCCGGGTTTCCGGAATGCCTGTGGCAAGATCGCCTAGTCGTCGTCCTCCTGTTCGCCGGCATCGATCTGTTCCTTGAGCAGATCACCCAGGCTGGTGGTGCCGGTGGACGCCGAATCCGTGCGCGAATACTCGCGCACCGCATCCCGCTCGTCCTTCTCTTCCTTGGCGCGTATGGACAGGCTGATGATGCGGTGCCTGCGATCCACACCCACGAAACGCGCCTCGATCGTTTCATCTTCCGTCAATGCCGAGCGCGCATCCTCCACGCGTTCCCGTGCGATGTCCGAGGCGCGGATATAGCCACTGACGTCGTTGCCCAGATCAACTGTCGCGCCGCGTGCATCCACGGTCGACAGCGTACCAGACACGACACTGCCCTTCGGATTGGCGGCGATGAATTCGGCCAGTGGATCCTGTGCCAGCTGCTTGATGCCCAGCGAGATGCGCTCGCGCTCGGCATCGATCGACAGCACCACGGTCTCGACTTCCTCACCCTTCTGATACTTGCGCACGGCTTCTTCGCCGGCTTCGTTCCAGGACAGGTCGGACAGGTGCACGAGGCCGTCGATGTTGCCCGGCAGGCCGACGAAAATACCGAAGTCGGTGATCGACTTAATCTTGCCGGTGTCATGATCGTTGCGCTGGTTGTTCTGGGCGAATTCCTCCCACGGGTTGGGCGTGCATTGCTTCATGCCCAGCGAGATGCGGCGCCGCTCCTCGTCGATTTCCAGCACCATCACCTCGACCTCGTCGCCGACACTGACGACATTGGAGGGGTTGGCATTCTTGTTGGTCCAGTCCATTTCGGAGACGTGCACCAGTCCCTCGACGCCTTCCTCGATCTCGACGAAGGCACCGTAGTCGGTGAGATTGGTGACATTGCCGAACAGGCGCGTGTTCTCGGGATAACGACGGGAGATATCCACCCATGGATCATCACCGAGCTGCTTCAGACCCAGCGAGACGCGTGTGCGTTCGCGGTCGAACTTGAGCACCTTGACTTCGATTTCCTCGCCGACGGTCACCACCTCGGACGGATCCTTGATGCGTTTCCACGCCATGTCGGTGATGTGCAGCAGGCCGTCGATGCCGCCCAGGTCGACGAAGGCGCCGTAATCGACCAGGTTCTTGACGATACCCTTGAGGACGATGCCCTCCTGCAAAGTGTCGAGCAATTGCTTGCGCTCCTCGCTGTACTCTTCCTTGAGCACGTCGCGGCGCGACACGACGACATTGTTGCGCGAGCGATCGAGCTTGATGACGCGGAACTCCAGCGGCTTGCCTTCCAGATAGGTGGTGTCGCGCACCGGACGCACGTCGACCAGCGAGCCGGGCAGGAAGGCGCGAATGCTGCCGACATCCACGGTGTAGCCGCCCTTGACCTTGCCGCTGATCTGGCCGGCGACCGACTCGCCCTTTTCGAAGGCGACACTGAGGAAATCCCAGGTGCGGATGCGCTCGGCCTTTTCCTTCGACAGGCGCGTGGCGCCGAAACCGTCTTCGACGGCTTCCAGAGCCACTTCGACCTGATCGCCTTCATTGACCGAAAGTTCGCCGTCTTCGTCATAGAACTGGTCTACGGGAATGACGCCTTCGGACTTGAGACCCGCATCGACGATGACGACATCGGGTTTGACTTCCAGTATCTCCGCATTGATCAGAGAACCGGGCTGCATGGTGCGTCCCTGCAGACTTTGCTCGAATAGTTCGGCGAAACTTTCAGACATGTGTGGGGTAGATCCTGCGACGCCGGGAATCAGGCGTCATCTGTTGTTGATGAAATTTCCGGACGCGGTATTGCACCGTCTCCGGCCCTGTTGCAGCCTTGATTCAGATCAGGCCGCTGTCATGAATAAAGCCGCGCACCTTCGCCAGTGACGCGGCCACGGACTCACCGGTTGTGTCGATGGTGATCGCATCGTCTGCCGGCTTCAGGGGTGATGCGGTTCGCGAGGCATCACGCTCGTCACGCGCCGCAATCTCCCTGCAGATCCGGCTAAGGCTATCATAGTCCTCATCGGCGGACAATTTGTTTTGCGCTTGCAGTTGCGCGTGCCGGCGTCTGGCGCGCTCCATTGCACTCGCGGTAACGAAGAACTTGAGCGGCGCATCCGGAAACACCACCGTGCCCATGTCGCGGCCATCCGCTATCAGACCCGGCATGGTGCGGAATGCTCGCTGCCGCTCCAGCAGTGCGGCACGAATCGGCGGCAGCGCCGCCCAGCGTGATGCTGCTGCGGAAACCGCATCGCTGCGTATGGCATTGCTGACATCCCGCCCTTCACAATGGACGCCGATCAACCCGTCCGTGCGCGGCTGAAAGCGTATGGACAGCTTTGTGGCGGCCGCCGCAGCCTGCGCAACGGCGGACTCGTCCTGCGCGTCCCAGCCCTGCTGCAGCGCTTGCCAGCCGACTGCCCGGTACAAAGCACCGCTGTCGAGCACCTGCCAGTCCAGTTGCCGCGACAACGCGCCGGCCAGCGTGCCCTTGCCCGCGCCGCCGGGACCGTCCAGCGTGATAACCGGCGCCAGGTCACTCATGCCGCGGCCTCCCGCACGCCGATGTCAAGGCCGGCATGGCGGGCACGGGCGACAAAATCCGGGAAGGATGTGGCCACATTGTCGCAGTCGTCGATCGTGATCGGGCCGCTGGCGCGCAGGGCCGCCATGCTGAATGCCATGGCGATGCGGTGATCGCCGTGACTGTTGATGCGCCCGCCGCTGAAGGCAGCGCCGTGCGGCATGCCGACGATCGTCATGCCGTCGTCATGCGCCGCCGCATCCACGCCCAGCGTGGTCAATCCTGCCGCCATGGCGGCGATGCGATCGGATTCCTTGACGCGCAATTCGGCGGCATTGCGCAGGCGGGTGCCCCCTTTCGCACAGGCAGCGGCGATGAACAGGGCCGGAAATTCATCGATCGCCAGCGCCACGTCCGCACCGTCGATGTCGATTCCCTGCAGAGACCGACCGCGAATGGTCAGATCCGCCACCGGTTCACCGGACACCTGGCGCTCGTTGGTGATTTCGATGGCGGCCCCCATGCGCAGCAAGAGATCGATGACGCCACGCCGGGTCGGATTGATACCGACCCCCGGCAGCTGCAATTCGCTGCCCGGCGCAATGGCGGCGCCAACCATGGCGAAGGCCGCGGAGGACAGATCGGCCGGCACGGTCAGATCCTGCGCCTGCAGAGGTGCGCCGCTGCGCAGCGTCACACTGCCCTGTCCGTAGTCAATATCCGCCCCCAGGGCGGCGAGCATGCGTTCGCTGTGGTCGCGGCTGATGCCGGGCTCATGCACCGTGGTCACGCCCTCTGCATACAGGCCGGCCAGCAGCAGGCAGGTCTTGATCTGGGCACTGGCAACCGGCGCATGGTAATCGATGCCGGTCAGCTTATCGCCACCGGCAATGTCCAGCGGCGCCCGATCCTGCGCATCACCCGTAATGCGGGCGCCCATGCGGCGCAGCGGCTTGATGATACGGCCCATGGGACGTTGCGTGAGGCTGGCATCGCCCGTCAGACGCGTGGCGAACGCCTGCCCCGCCAGCAGGCCGGCCAGCAGGCGCATGCCGGTGCCGGAGTTGCCCAGATCAATGGTCTGCGCCGGCGCTTGCAATCCGTGCAGGCCCACGCCGTCAATCACCAGCGCATCGGCGTCGTTGTGCATGGCCACACCCATGGCCTCGAAGGCGCGGCGCGTGGCGATGCAATCCTCCCCAGTTAGCAGGCCGCTGATGCGGCTGCGTCCCTGCGCCAGTGCCGCCAGCATTATGGCGCGATGCGATATGGATTTATCGCCGGGAACTTGAAAGCGGCCACTCAGGCGGCCGCCGGCGGCTATCTCGAAATTGCGCATCAGGATCCTCCCCGACGGGCGCTGTAGTGATCGCGCGCCTTCTTGGCACGCGTGAAACAGTCATTGACCGCACGATCCTCACCTGCTTGCAGGGCGTCGCGCATGATCTGCAGTCGGTCGATGTATTCATCCAGTGCCGCCATGATGGCTGCATCGTTGGCGAACATGATGCGTGTCCACAGCGACGGCGCGCTGGAGGCGATGCGCGTGAAATCGGCAAAGCCGCCGGCGGCATAATCAAAGATCTCGGTGCGCTCGTCCATGCCGGCAAGCGTATCGACCAGCGTGAATGCCAGCAAATGCGGCAGATGGCTGGTGGCGGCCAGCACTTCATCATGGTGTTCCGGCGCCATGCGACTGATATGCGCGCCCACCGCCTGCCACAGCCATTCGACCAGGTCCAGCGCCTCGGCCCGCGTTTCTTCGGTCGGCGTCAGAATCGCACGGCGGCCTCGAAACAGGGCGTCGAAGCCGGCGTGCAGGCCGCTTTCCTCGGTACCGGAGATGGGATGGCCGGGCACGAAACGCGGCATATTTTCAGCACCGAGAGCCGCACGCACAGCGGCGATGACACTGACCTTGGTGCTGCCCACATCCGTGACAATCGCCTGCGGCGGCAGCGCGGCACGTATCCGCCGGCAGACCGTGCCCATGGCATCGATGCCGACCGCCAGCACGACCATGTCGGCGCCGGCAACGGCCGCGGCGGCATCGGTGGTCACTGCATCGGCGATGCCGAGCTCGCGGGCGGTTGCCGCGTCGCTGTCATTTTCAACGCAGCCGACAACTCGCTCCACAGTGGCAACGGTTTGCAGCGCACGGGCCAGCGAGCCGCCGATCAGACCCAGGCCGATGATGGTGACACTGCATGGCGACGAACTCTGTGTCATGACCGTTTCAGCACTCTGTCCAGCGCTTGCAGGAATATGTCGTTTTCCTCTTCCGTGCCAATGGTTACGCGCAGATGTTGCGGCATGCCGTAGCTGGCCAGCGGACGCACGATCACGCCCTCCTGCAGCAGCGCATCGAACAGGGGCGTGGTCGGCTGCGCGCAGTCGAAGGTGAGGAAGTTGGCCTGCGACGGCAGACACTGCAGGCCGCGCTGCTGCAGCGCGGCGCGCAATGCATCCCGCTGCTGCGCGTTATGGGTGTACGAGCGCACCACGAAGTCCATGTCGTCCAGCGCCGCACATGCGCATTGCTGGGCAATTTCGTTGACATTGAACGGCTGCCGGATGCGGTTCAACAGATCCGCCACCGTCGATGATGACAGTGCATAGCCGACCCGCAGTCCCGCCATGCCGAAGATCTTGGAGAAAGTGCGCATCACCACCAGGTTCGGATGCCGCTCCAGCAGGGTACGGCTGTCGAGACGGCCGGCCGCATCCTGGTATTCCACATAGGCCTCGTCGAGCACCACCACCACATCCGCCGGAACCGTGGCCAGGAAACGCTCGATGGCATCGGGTTGCAGCCAGGTGCCGGTGGGATTGTTCGGGCTGGCGATGAACACCACCCCGGTATGGCTGTCGATGCTGGCCGCCATGCGCTGCAGGTCGTGGCCATGCGGCATGTCGCTGTCCGCCGGCAGGGCCGGCACCACGCGCGGTGTGCCGTTGACGCCGCGCGTCGCGATCGGATAGACGGCGAAGGAATACTCGGAAAAGACGGCATTCCTGCCGGGGCCGAGAAAAATTCTCGCCACCAGTTCCAGCACATCGTTGGAGCCGTTGCCCAGCGTGATGCGGCTGCTGTCGATGTCATGCCGTGCTGCCAGCTTCTGTTTCAGGGCGAAGCCGTTGCCATCCGGATAACGGCTCGCATCCCCTTGCCAGTCCGCCAACACGCGACGGGCCGCGGGCACCGTGCCGAGCGGATTTTCGTTGGAGGCGAGCTTGATGATTGAAGCCAGTCCCAACTCGCGCTGCAGATCGGCAATCGGCTTGCCCGGCTCGTATGGATCGAGGCTGCGGATGCCGGCATGCGCCTGGCAGAATAATGGTTTATTTTCAGACATGTCAGCTAATTATTGATAGTTCTTAAAGCACAGCTTTGGGATAGGAGCCGAGAATCTTCAGCGTCGCCACCTGCTCGGCAATGGCCTCCAGCGTCTGACGCACCGGAGGGTCTTCGGCATGACCGACGACATCGATGAAGAAGTTGTAGTCCCAGGCCATGCGCCGGGATGGGCGGGACTCGATGCGCACCATATCCACACCGGCATCCGCGATCGGCGTCAGCAGGCGGTGCAGCATGCCCTGCTGGTTGTTGATGGCGACCATGATCGAGGTCCGGTCGTCCCCGGTTGCGGGCACCTCGCGCGTGCCCAGCACCAGAAAGCGGGTGGTGTTGTTCGGATCATCCTCGATATTGGAATTCAGTACCGGCAGCTGATAATACTCCGCCGCGGCCCAGCCGGCGATGGCCGCGGCGCCGTCGCCGTCGCCGTCGGCGGCAACCATGCGCGCCGCCTCGCCGTTGCTGGCAACTGCCTGGCGCACGACGCCGGGCATGTGCACATCAAGCCAGGTGCGACATTGCGCCAGCGACTGGGCATGCGCGACGACCCGCTTCACATCCGCCAACGATGCGGCGCGGGACAGCAAATGATGATGCACCGCCAGCGCCACTTCGCCGCAGATTTTCAGATCGCTGACGACCAGTTGATCCAGCGTGTGCGAGACCACCCCTTCGGTGGAATTCTCCACCGGCACCACACCGTAGTCGGCATTGCCGGCATCCACCTCGCGGAAGATGCCGTCGATGTCGTCCAGCGGCATGGCACTGACCGAGTGGCCGAAATGCTTGTACACCGCGGCCTGTGTATAGGTGCCCTCCGGACCGAGATAAGCCACCTTCAGCGGCGACTCCAAAGACAGGCAGGCCGACATGATCTCGCGCATGAGACGCGTCATGGTATCGCCGCCCAACGGCCCGTGACTGAGTTGCTGCACGCGCCGCAGCACTTCCGCTTCCCGCCCCGGGCGATAGTAATCGCTGTCGATTTCGCCCCGACCGGCCTTGATGCGTGCCACATCGACCGCGATGCCGGCACGTTCGCTGATCAATGCGACCAGCTGCTCATCCAGCGCATCGATGCGCCTGCGTGCCGCCGTCAGTGCGTCGGCGTGATCTGTCCTGTCTGCCATGGTCGTTCATTTGCCTCATGCATCCTGGGGCACATCCCGCGTCACCCCGAGCGAACGCACTGCCAGCACACCCGGAATGCTGCCGATTTCCTCCAGCACGGCGTCGGGCACCTGCGAATCGACATCCACCAGTGTATAGGCCAGTTCGTTCTTCGATTTGTTCAGCAGATCCGAAATGTTCAGATCATAACGCGCCAGGGCCGAGGAAATCTGCCCGACCATGTTGGGCACGTTGGCATTGACAATGGCGATGCGCCAGGCATCCGGCTTGGGCTGCATCCACGCTTCAGGGAAATTGACCGAATTGCGCACATTGCCGACTTCGAGATAATTGCGTACCTGCTCCGCCACCATGATGGCGCAGTTGTTCTCCGCGGCATCGGTCGATGCGCCCAGATGCGGCAATGCGATGACCCGTTCGTGGCCGCGCAGCTTGCCGGATGGAAAGTCACACAGGTAGTAGCGCAGCCGGCCGGACTCCAGCGCCGCCAGCACGGCGTCCTCGTCGACGATCTCGGCGCGCGAGAAGTTCAGCAACGTGGCGCCCTTGCGCATGAGCTTGAGCCGCGAGGCATTGATCAGGCCTTCGGTGCCTTCAGCCAGCGGCACATGCAGGGTGACGAAATCGGACCGCGACAGCACTTCGTCGGTGGACAGGGCCTGCGACACGCCGGCATTCAGGCGCCACGCGTTGTTCACGGTAATGCCCGGGTCATAGCCCAATACCGACATGCCCAGGTTACGCGCACTGTTGGCGACATTGACGCCGATGGCACCCAGTCCGATGACGCCCAGCATCTTGCCGGGCAGTTCGGTGCCCTTGAACTGTTTCTTGCCGGCTTCGACCTCTCTTTTCAGTTCCTCTCCCGTGGTATCCAGACCCTCCACATAGGACCAGGCCTGGACGATATTGCGCGCCGACAGAAACAGAGCGGCAATGACCAGCTCCTTGACGGCGTTGGCATTGGCGCCGGGGGCATTGAATACGGGCACGCCGCGTTTCGTGAACGCCGCCACGGGGATGTTGTTGACACCCGCGCCGGCGCGACCGATGGCACGCACGGAATCGGGAACCGCGATGTCGTGCATGTTGTGGGAACGCAGAATGATGGCGTCCGGCTCCGTGGCCTCCGGGTCGATGTCGTACAGATCACGTGGCAGGCGATCCAGTCCGACGGCTGAGATCTTGTTGAATGTCTGAATCGTGAATTTCATTCGAATCCTTGCTGATGAAGCCTGGAAATAAAATGACAATTCTTGTTTTGTTTATTGTTTAAAAACGGTTTTATCCGTTGCGCCGCTCAAAATCCTGCATGAAGTCGATGAGCGCATCCACGCCGGCTTCCGGCATGGCATTGTAAATCGAGGCGCGCATGCCACCGACCGAGCGATGACCCTTGAGCGTACTCAGACCGGCTTCCTCGGCCTCGCTCAGGAAGCGGTCATTGAGCGCGTCATCAGCCAGCAGGAAGGGCACATTCATGCGCGAGCGCGCCGCCGGATCGACCGGATTGGTGTAGAACGGCGAACGATCGATGGCGGCATACAGCTTGTCCGCCTTGCGGCTGTTGCGCTCGGCCATGGCCTGCAGGCCGCCGTTGCGCTTGATCCAGTCGAATACCAGACCGGCCATATACCAGGCATAACAGGGCGGCGTGTTGAGCATGGCATCAGCCTGAGCCTGGGCGGCGTAATCGAACACCATGGGCACATCCGGGCGCGCCTGCTGCAGCAGATCCTCGCGCACGATGACGATGGTCACGCCCGCGGGGCCGGCATTTTTCTGCGCACCGGCATAGAGCACACCGAATTTCGACACATCCACCGGGCGGGACAGGAAGTTCGACGACATGTCAGCGACCAGCGGCACCTCTCCGACATCCGGCACTTGCGGGTATTCCACACCCTGAATGGTCTCGTTCGGCGTGTAGTGGACATAGGCGGCGTCGGCGCGCAACTGCCAATCCTGCCGTGGTGGAATGGCGGTGAAGCCTTCCTCTTCACCACTGGCGGCAAGGGCGATGTCGCCGTATTTGGCAGCTTCCTTGATGGCTTTCCTGCCCCAATTGCCGGTGACGATGTAGTCGGCCTTGTTGCGGGCGCCGCCCAAGAGATTGAGCGGCACGGCGGCGAACTGGCCGGCCGCCCCGCCCTGCAGAAACAGGATCCGATAGTTGTCCGGCACCGCCAACAACTCGCGCAGATCAGCCACAGCCCGACGGGCAATCGAGCCGAACGCCGCGCCGCGGTGACTCATCTCCATCACCGACATGCCGCTGCCCTGCCAGTCCAGCATGTCCTCCCGGGCCTGCTGCAGAACTTCTTGCGGCAAGATGGCCGGCCCAGCACTGAAGTTGTATACACGCGCCATACAGAAAACCTCTGGTTGAACTAGTGCACGAAACAGGGCCGCGACCCGCTGCTTGCGGCTCACGCAATCAGCGTCGCAGCTTTATTCGTCGTCGGCGTCATCCTCGTCGGCTTCGATTCGATCGACGCCCACCAGTCGCTGGTCATCCTCGATGCGGATCAGCCGCACGCCTTGCGTATTGCGGCTCATGACCGACACCTCGTCCACAGCAGTACGCACCAGCGTACCGCCGTCGGAAATGAGCATGATCTCGTCGTCGTCAGCGACCTGCGTGGCACCGATCACGGCACCGGTCTTGTCCGACTGCTTGAGTGCAAGCACGCCCTGCCCGCCACGGCCGCGCAGCGGATATGCGTCGATCGGCGTGCGCTTGCCGTAGCCCTGTTCGGTGGCGGTGAGTATGTCGCCGTCCCGCACCACGATCAGGGCAATCACCGCCTGCCCGTCCTTCAGTCGGATGCCGCGCACGCCGGCGGCATCACGCCCCATGGCACGCACGTCCTGCTCGGCGAAGCGAATGACCTTGCCGGCATCGGAGAACAGCATGAGCTGATCATCGCCGCTGGTCAGATCCACGGCCACGAGCGTATCGTCATCGCGCAGATCGATGGCGATGATGCCGTTACTGCGCGGACGCGAGAAGGCTTCCAGCGCCGTCTTCTTGACCCGGCCGCTGCGCGCGGCGAAGAAAACGTTGCCACCGGCGGAGAAATCCTTCACCGGCAGCACCTGGGATATGTGCTCGTCGGCCTCCAGCGGCAACAGGTTGACGATCGGCTTGCCGCGCGAGCCGCGGCCGGCGCTGGGCAGCTCATAGACCTTCAGCCAGTAGGCCTTGCCGAAGGACGAAAAGCACAACAGCGTGTCGTGCGTGTGGGCAACCCAGAGTTTTTCGATGAAGTCGGCATTCTTGGTCGCCGTCGCCGACTTGCCGCGGCCGCCGCGGCGTTGTGCGCGGTAGCCGTCCAGCGGCTGCGACTTGATGTAGCCCTCGTGCGTTAGTGTGACGACGACATCCTCCGGCGTGATCAGATCCGCCGTGGTCAGATCCAGATGGTCGTCCAGAATCTGCGTGCGGCGCTTGTCGCCGTACTGCTCGCGCACGGCTTCCAGCTCCTCGCGGATGACTTCGAACAGGCGTGCCTGGTTGGACAGAATGTCGATATAGTCGGCGATGCGCTCCAGCAGCTGCTCGAACTCCTCGATGATCTTGTCCTGCTCCAGCCCGGTGAGCCGGTGCAGACGCAGATCCAGAATGGCCTGGGCCTGATTCTCCGTGAGCCGGTATTGCCCGTCGATGAGACCGAACTGCGATGACAGATCCGTTGGGCGCGATGCATCGGCGCCGGCGCGTGCCAGCATGTCGGACACCTGTCCCGGCGCCCAGCGGCGCGCCAGCAGCCCCGCACGCGCCTCCGCCGGACTGCCGGCCGCCCGAATGAGGGCGATGACCTCGTCGATGTTGGCCAGCGCAACGGTCAGACCTTCCAGAATATGCGCCCGTGCCCGCGCCTTGGCCAGCTCGTACTGGGTGCGCCGCGTGACCACTTCGCGGCGGTGGCGGATGAACGATTCCAGCAGCTGCTTGAGATTGAGCGTGCGCGGCTGGCCGTCATCCAGCGCCACCATGTTGATGCCGAACACGGTCTGCATCTGGCTCTGCCGATACAGATTGTTGAGCACCACTTCCGGGGTCTCGCCGCGTTTCAGCTCGATGTAGATGCGCATGCCGTCCTTGTCGGATTCGTCGCGCATTTCTGCCAGCCCGGTCAGGCGCTTGTCCTTGACCAGCTCGCCGATCTTCTCCTGCAGACGGGCCTTGTTGACGTGGTACGGCAGCTCCGTGACGATGATCGCCTGCTTGCCGCTGGCATCGGCGTCCTCGATGTGGGCACGTGCGCGCAGATAGATGCGCCCGCGCCCGGTGCGATAGGCCTCGCGAATGCCGGCCGCGCCATTGATGATGCCGGCGGTCGGAAAATCCGGCCCCGGCAGGTGTTCCATCAGCTCGTCGATGGTGATGTCCGGGTCATCCAGCAGCGCCAGGCAGGCGTCGATCACGTCGCTCAGATTGTGCGGCGGGATGTTCGTCGCCATGCCGACGGCGATGCCGGTGCCGCCGTTGACCAGCAGATTGGGAATACGCGTCGGCAGCACCGACGGCTCCGCTTCCGACTCGTCGTAATTGGGCGTGAAATCGACCGTTTCCTTGTCGATGTCGGCCAGCAGCTCGTGCGCTAGCTTCGCCATGCGCACTTCGGTGTAACGCATGGCCGCCGGCGCGTCGCCGTCCACCGAGCCGAAATTGCCCTGGCCGTCGACCAGCACGTAGCGCATGGAGAAATCCTGCGCCATGCGCACGATCGTGTCATACACGGCCGAATCGCCGTGCGGATGATATTTGCCGATGACATCGCCGACCACGCGGGCCGATTTCTTGTACGGCTTGTTCCAGTCGTTGCCCAGTTCGCGCATGGCGTGGAGCACACGCCGGTGCACCGGCTTGAGACCGTCGCGCACATCCGGCAGCGCCCGGCCGACGATGACGCTCATGGCATAGTCGAGATACGACTGGCGCATCTCTTCTTCGAGGTTGATCGAAAGAATCTCTTTTGCGACGTCGGCCATAGGTATCCGGAATTGTATTTCGATTGCGCGTGCAGCGGGCAGAAAACGATGCGCGACAGACGGCTATTGCCGATGTGCAGTCGCTGCAAACCGGTACGCGCTATTACTCCATGCAGTCGCTCAGGATACCATATTCACACGCGCCACCGGCTTCCCCGGCCGCGCATGGCATACAATCACCACCTCTGTCACAGCAACCCTGCAGTCATGCCCGCAATCGACACGCTCATACGGCCACGCTGGATCGCCCCGGTCGGCGGCAAGCAGCGCCTGCTCACGGAACATGCCATCGCCGTGCATGACGGCCGCATCACCACCGTACTGCCGCATGCGGCGGCTGACGAACAATTCAGCGCGGCGGAAACCATCGAACTGACGGACCACATCGTCTTGCCCGGTCTGGTCAATTGCCACACCCATGCCGCCAAGAGCCTGCTGCGCGGCATCGTCAACGACCAGCCGCTGATGCCGTGGCTGCAGCAGCACATCTGGCCGGCGGAAGAGGCTCATGTGTCACCCGCCTTCGTCGCCGACGGCACGGCGCTGGCCATGGCGGAAATGATTCGCGGCGGCACGACCTGCTTCAACGACATGTATCACTTTCCCGACACCACAGCACGCAGCGCCATGCATGCTGGTCTGCGCGCCGCCATCGGCCTGCTCGTCATCGATCAACCCACGGCGTGGGCCGCCAATGCAGATCAGTACATCGACAAGGCCATCGCCGTCCATGACGGCTTCGCCCGCCATCCCCTGCTCACCACGCTGTTCGCCCCGCACGCGCCGTACACCGTCAGCGACCGTCTGCTGTCCCGCGTCCGGGTACTGGCGGACGAACTCGATCTGCGCGTGCACATGCACATCCACGAAACGGCCACCGAGCTGCAGCAGGCTGAAGACGGCGTGCGTCCACTGACACGCCTGCACCGTCTCGGCCTGCTCGGCCCCGGCCTGCTGGCCGCGCACATGACACAGCTCACCAGGGACGAAATTGACCTGTGCGCCGAGCACGGCGTACATGTACTGCACTGTCCCGAATCCAACCTCAAGCTCGCCAGCGGCCTGTGTCCGGTGCAGCAACTGCTCGACAGCGACATCAATGTGGCGCTCGGCACCGACGGGGCCGCTGCCAACAACGATCTCGACATGCTCGGTGAAATGCGTACCGCAGCGCTGCTCGGCAAGCTGGCTGCCGATGACGCCGCCGCCCTGTGCGCTGATGACGCCCTGCACATGGCAACACTGGGCGGTGCCCGCGCGCTGGGGCTGGCGGATGACATCGGCTCCATCGAAAACGGCAAGGCGGCCGACCTGTGCGCCATCGACCTGTCGGCGCTGGAGACACAGCCGCTGTTCGACCCCATCGAGACGCTCGTCTACAGCGCCGACCGGCAGCAGGTCACCGACACCTGGGTGGCCGGGCGCCGCCTGCTGCACGACCGCCGCCTGACGACGCTGGATGAGACTGCCATCCGCGACCGCGCACGCCACTGGCAACAGGTACTCGCCACGGACGCCTGAACGCCTGTGGTACGCTTGGCGCCCGTTTGACGGGATGCAGGAATCCGGCATGACCACAACTTCGACACAGGACGAGGAGCTGGCGAAATTCGGTCGTCTCGCCGACCGCTGGTGGGATCCGGCCGGCGAAATGCGCCCGCTGCACGACATCAATCCGCTGCGCCTGCGCTATGTGGACGAACGCGCCGCGTTGCAGGATGCAAAAGTGGCGGATATCGGCTGCGGCGCCGGCATTCTGAGCGAGGCCATGGCGCAACGCGGTGCCAGTGTCACCGGCATCGATCTATCGCAGCCGCTGATCGATGCCGCCACGGCGCATGCCGCCGAAAGCGGCGTCCGTGTCGACTATCGCTGCACTGACAGCCGCACGCTGGCTGCCGAGCAGCGCGACCGCTTCGACATCATCACCTGCATGGAGCTGCTCGAGCATACCGATGATCCGGCCGCCATCGTCGCCGACTGCGCGCGCTTGGTGCGCCCCGGCGGTGCCGTGTTCTTCTCCACCATCAACCGCAACCGCAAGGCCTGGCTGCTGGCCATCGCCGGCGCCGAATACCTGCTGTCGCTGCTGCCGCGCGGCACGCATGCCTACGACAAGCTGATCAACCCCGCCGAGCTGGCCGCCTGGGCACGCGCCGACGGTCTGATCGTGCGCAGCGTGGACGGCATGCGCTACAACCCGCTGCTGCATCGCGCCAGACTAGAAGCGCGTCCGCAGGTCAACTACTTCATGCACACCACCCGCCCACGGCAATGAATGCACCCATGAATCCACCCAGCGATTGCGCAGTGCTGTTCGACCTGGATGGCACGCTGCTCGACACCGCCCCCGATCTGGCCGGCGCCGTCAACGAACTGCGTGTCGAAGCCGGTCTGGAAAGACTGCCGCTGGCGGCGCTGGCACCGATGTGTTCGTTCGGCGCGCGCGGCATGCTGCAGGCCGGGCTGGACCTGACGCAGGACGATGCCGACTATGCAGACACCCATGGCGCCTTCATCGAACGCTACCGCGCCCGCATGACGCGCGACACCCGGCCGTTCGCGGGTATGCGCGAACTCATTCGACAGATCGTCGACAGTGGCTGGCGCTGGGGTGTGGTCACCAACAAGGCCACGGCGCTGGCCGAGCCGATCATGGAAGCGGTGGCGTTCAACCCGGCGCCGGACTGCGTCGTCGGCGCCGATCAGGCTGGCAGGATGAAACCCGACCCGGCATCGCTGCTGCTGGCCTGCGAGCGCATGCGCCTCGACCCGCGACGCTGCATCTATGTCGGCGATTCCGACCGCGACATGGCGGCCGGCAAGGCCGCCGGCATGGCCACCATCGGCGTCGGCTACGGCTACATTCCGCCGGGGGACGATCATCGCGCCTGGCCGGCCACGCGCAACGTTGACAGCGTCGCCGAGCTGGGCACGGCCATTGCCGAACTGCAACACGCGGCGCTGCCGAACCGACAACAGAGCTGACACACCCATGAGCGAACAGGAATCCGGCGACAGACCCCTGCAGGGTCGCGTCATTCTCATCAGCGGCGCGGGCGGCGGCATCGGCAGCGTGGTGGCGCGCGCCGTTGCGGCCGCCGGCGCCGAATGCATTCTGCTGAGCCGCAGCGAAAGCAGCCTCAACCCGGTGTACGACGCCATTGTCAGTGATGGCAGCCCGGAACCGGCCCTGTTTCCGCTCGACTTCACGCGCGCCAGTACGCACGACTACCAGCTCGTCGCCGACGGCATCGATACCGACTGCGGCCGGCTCGACGGCATCATACATCTGGCGGCGCGCTTCGACGGCCTGATGCCGCTGTCCGCCCACGACATCGACGACTGGCGGCGCATCATGCACGTCAACACCACCGCCGCGTTCGCCCTCACCCGCGTCTGTCTGCCGCTGCTGCAGGCAGCGGCAGATGCCGCGGTACTGTTCTGCGTCGACCGCGCCAGCCCCGGCAAGGCCTTTCACGGCGCCTACGGCGCCAGCAAGGCAGCCCTGCTGTCGATGACGCAAATGCTGGCGCTGGAACACGCCCGCGCCGCCAACCTGCGCTTCAACGCCATCGACCCCGGTCCGCGCACGACCGCGCTGCGCAAGGCCGCTTTCCCCGCCGACGATCCGGCGGCACGGCCACCGGCGGAGGTCGCCGAACAATTCGTGCACTGCATCGGCCCGGCCACACGCGGCGTCACCGGGCGCCTGTTCGACGCCGACGGCAATACCTCAGCGCTCGGCGTGTAACGGCTCGACCCCGATCTGCGGGCATGCGGATCGCAGGGCGCATTGCCGGCAGGTGGGTCGACGCTTGTGGCAGGTCGATTGGGCATGCGCCACCAACAGTGCATGCAGCTCGTTGTAGAACGGCGCGGCCGCCGGCCCCGCCGCCTCGATGCGCCGGCGCAATCGCTCGTAGCCCATGTGCTCGTCGATCCAGCCGTACCGCCGCAGAATGCGAAAGGCGTAGGCATCGGCGACGAACTGCGGCCGCTCGAAGGCATACAGCAGGATGACATCGGCGGTCTCCGGGCCGATGCCCTTCAATGCCAGCAGCTCGCTGCGCAGAGCTGCGGTCGAGCGCTCGCGCAGCGCCGCAAAGCCGCCGGCAGCAACGAACCAGCGGCACAGTACGCGCAGCCGTTCGGCCTTGACGCGATGCGGCCCGGCTGCGCGAATTGCGCCCGGCAGATCGGCATGCGCAAGGATGTGCGGCGCCGTCAGAGCGTGATCCGTGCGCAACCGCTCGATGGCCTGCGCGGCACTTTTCCAGGTGGTGCGCTGCACCAGCACGGCGCCCACCAGAATCTCGAAGCGGCTGGCCGCCGGCCACCAGTGCTGCGGGCCGTAGGCACGCAGCAACCTGTCGTGCAGCTCCTGCAGCGCCGCCGGGGTGATGGTCACCGCTGCAAGTTCACCAACGCGGCCAGCTGCCGCACTTCCCGCTGACGCAGCTCGCGGCCATGGCCGGCCTTGATACCGCCGGGCAGCTGGATGGGCCCGAACCCGGTGCGAATCAGGCGACTGACGGTGACGCCCTGCGCATCCCACAGCCGGCGGACGATGCGATTGCGCCCCACGCGCACGGTGATGTCGAACCACTGATTGCTGGCGCCGGTGTCGCCATGCGCATTGATGGTCTCGAATCGGGCCGGGCCGTCTTCCAGCTCGACGCCGGCCAGCAACCGCTGCAGCATGGCGTCATCGACCGGGCCCCGCACACGCACGGCGTAGTGACGGTCGATCGCGTAACGCGGATGCTCCAGCCGCCGCTTGAGTTCGCCGTCGGTGGTCATCAGCAGCAGGCCGGAGGTGTTGACGTCGAGGCGGCCGACGGCCAGCCAGCGCCCGCCGCGCAGATGTGGCAGGTTGCGAAACACGGTGGGACGGCCCTGCGGGTCATGCCGCGTGACCACCTGATCGACATGCTTCTTGTAGGCCAGCACGCGGCAGCCGCCCTGCACGCGCCCGGCGACATTGAGGCGCCGCCCGTCGAGGCGAATATCGTCATGCGGCGCGGCCTTGTCGCCCAGCCGTGCCGGCCGCCCGTCGAGACGCAAGCGACCGGCCTCGATCATGGCCTCGATCTGACGGCGCGAGCCGTAGCCCGCGCGTGCCAGCAGTTTCTGCAGCCGTTCCCTGCTCATGATGCCGCCTCAGTCTATATCGCCGGCCAGATCCGTGGCGGGCTCGGCAGATGTATCGTCAGCTGCCGGCGCCGCTGTCTGCAGGCGTGCCACGGCCGCATCCAGTGCCTCCGGATCCTTGATTTCCGGCAGCGACGGCAGGTCCTGCAGGCGCTTGACGCCGAAGTCGCTGAGGAATTGTTTCGTGGTGCCGAACAGCGCCGGGCGGCCCGGCGTGTCGCGATAGCCCACCGCCCTGATCCAGTCGAACTCCTGCAGCGTGCGGATGATGTTCGAGGAGACTGCCACGCCACGCACCTGCTCGATTTCACTGCGCGCAATGGGCTGCCGGTAGCAGATCAGCGCCAGTGTCTCCAGCATGGCACGCGACAGCTTCGGCGGCTTTTCCTCCCACAGCCGGGCGACCAGATCCGCGTGCTCGCTGCCGACCTGGAAGCGCCAGCCGCCGGCCACTTCCACCAGCTCGACGGCGGCATCGGCATAGCGCGCCGTCAGCGTGGCGAGAGCGTCGCGCACCGCGCCGCGGTCCGGCGCGCCGTACGTCTCGAGCAGACCGACCAGCTGATTGACCGACAGCGGTTCGTCGGCTGCCATCAGCAGAGCCTCGGTTGCCGCCACCAGCGGCTCGGGAATCGTATTGTCGTCTTCCGCGGGTTCAGTCATCTGCTGCTTCCTTGCCGGAATCGTGTTCATGCGGCGGTCCGGCCAGCGCCACAGAAAGCGGCTGGTCGGGCGTGCTCTGCCGGATTTCGATCAGCGCCTCGCGCGCAAGTTCCAGCAGCGCCAGAAAACATACCACCACACCCGGGCGCCCTTCACGCACGTCGAACAATGCCACGAATGCGACCGGCCGCCCCGCTTCGAGGCGTTGCAGGATGCCGCTCATGGTCTCGCGCACCGACAGCGGTTCGCGCTCGATCTGATGCTGTGTGAACAGTTCGGCCCGCTGCAGGACGTCGCGCAGGGCCAGCAGCAGTTCTCGCACGTCGGTCTCCGGCACGGGAGCCTGCAATGCCAGCCGTTCGGGGCCGTGCTGCACCGGGAACAATTCCCGGCCCACGCGCGGGTGGTCGTCGAGATTCTCGGCGGCCTGCTTGAACTGCTCGTATTCCTGCAGGCGGCGCACCAGCTCGGCACGCGGATCCTGGCCCTCCTCTTCCTCTTCCGCCGGCGGTCGCGGCAGCAGCATGCGCGACTTGATCTCGGCCAGCATGGCGGCCATCAGCAGATACTCGCCCGCCAGCTCGATTTCCATTTCCTGCATCAACTCGATGTAGGTGATGTACTGCGCCGCGATGCGCTGCACCGGGATGTCGAGAATGTCCAGATTCTGCCGCCGAATCAGGTACAGCAGCAGATCCAGCGGCCCCTCGAATGTCTCCAGGATGACGCGCAGGGCCTCCGGCGGAATATACAGATCCTCCGGCAGCGCCTCGAGCGGTTCGCCGGCGACGCGAATTGCAGCCAGCAAGCCGTCATCGGTGTCAGTATGCGTGGCGTCGTCAGCTGTCGCACTCATTCATGCCGCCGGAATGAAACCGGCTGCCGCATAGGCACGCGCCAGTGTCGGTGCGGCGCGTTCGCGGGCGGCGCGGGCGCCGTCTGCCAGCACTTCGTCGAGCCACGCGCGGTCATCGAGATAACGATGGTAGCGCGCCTGCAACGGTTCCAGGAATGCGGCCACGGCATCGGCCAGATCGGTTTTCAGCGCGCCGTAGCCGCTGCCGGCGTAGCGCTGCTCCAGCGTGTCGATGGATTCATCGGTCACCACCGAGAAGATCGACAGCAGATTGGACACGCCCGGCTTGTTGTCCATGTCGAAACGCACTTCGGCGTCGGAATCCGTAACGGCACGCTTGATCTTCTTGACCACCTGCTTCGGTTCATCCAGCAGATTGATGACATTCGCCGCGACCGGGTCGGATTTGGACATCTTGGCGGTCGGATCACCCAGCGCCATGATGCGGGCGCCGACTTGCGGGATGAACGGCTCGGGCACGGTGAAGATATCCTCGCCGGCACGCGCATTGAAACGCTCGGCCAGATTGCGCGTCAGCTCCAGATGCTGTTTCTGGTCGTTGCCCACCGGCACGGCGTCGGCCTGATAGATGAGGATATCCGCGGCCATCAGCACGGGATAGTCGAACAGGCCGGCATTGATGTTGTCGGCGTGCTGCGCGGACTTGTCCTTGAACTGCGTCATGCGGTTGAGCTCGCCCATGGCCGTGTGGCAGTTGAGCAGCCAGGTCAGCTGCGTGTGTTCCGGCACGTGCGACTGCACAAACAGAGTGGCGCGTTCCGGGTCGAGCCCTGCCGCCAGGTACAGGCACAGGAATTCATAGCAGCGTTCCCGCAGCGCGACCGGATCCTGACGCACCGTGATGGCATGCAGATCCACCAGCGTGAACAGGCAGTCGTGCGTGTTCTGCATCGTCACCCACTGCTTGAGGGCGCCGATGTAATTGCCGAGGGTCAGGTTGCCGGATGGCTGGATGCCGGATAGAACCACGGGCTTGCCGGATTGCGGTCTCACGCGTCACCTTGATTGCGGAAATGGCGCGCCACAGTATATAAGACAACCGCCCGCAAGCGGAATGTTCAGACCGCGTCCGGCGCCAGACCGATGGCTGCGGCCGAACCCTTGCCCTGCCGCAGAATGGACGGCACATCACCGGACAGATCGACCACCGTGGTCGGCTCGACGCCGGTGGCGCCTGCATCGGCGATCATTTCGATGCGCTTGCCGAAGGCATTCCGCACGTCCAGCGCCTCGGCCAGCGGCAGTTCATCGCCCGGTGCCTGCGCCGTCACAGTCATGATCGGCTCGTCCATTTCGTTGGCGATGGCCTGCGCCACAGGATGACGCGACACGCGAATGCCGACCGTCTTGCGCTTGTCGTGGGCCAGCCAGCGCGGCACCTGCCGGGTGGCAGGCAGCACGAAGGTATAGGCGCCCGGCGTGGCCATCTTCAGCAGCCGGAAATTGGCATTCTCCACCTTTGCATATGTGGCGATCTCGGACAGATCGCGACACAGCAGGGAAAAGAAGTGATCGCGTCCGAATTGACGCAGTTGCCGTATACGCTCGATGGCCGCCTTGTTGCCCATGGTGCAGGCCAGCGCATAGGACGAGTCGGTGGGATAGGCGATCACCGCACCGGCGCGCAGAGCATCAACGACATGACGGATGCGTCGCGGTTGTGGCGTCTCCGGATTGATCGGAACCATTTCAGCCATGAGCGCATTATACGCATACATGAAGTCTTTCATCAGGCGTATCATGGAATATCAAGCTGAAATCCGTTGCGAGCCAACCGCATGAATTATTTTGCCATCGTTTCATTCGACATTGCCGACAGTGCCACGCTGCGGGCCAAACACCAGGATGACCACCGCGGCCGCATCAGCGAGCTGCAGGCCGAGGGCCGATTGCTGACCGCTGGCCCGCTGCCGCGCATCGACACCTATGGGCGCGAAGCCGAGGGCGTGCAGGGCAGCATCGTCATCGCTGCGTTCGACAATCTCGAAAAGGCTCGACAATGGGCCGCCGCCGACCCCTATCGCATCAACGGCGTATACTACGAATCCAATGTCTATCCGTATCAGCAGGTATTCTAGATGAGTGATCGCATCGAGCGCATCCGCTCCGCCTTGCGCACAGAACTCGACACCGATGACATCGCCATCCGCGATGATGGCCACAAGCATATCGGCCACGAGGGCTGGAAAACCGGCCTCGGACATTTCCACGTCACCATCCGCGCGCCCGCATTTCGCGGCGTCAAACCGCTGCAGCGCCACAAGCTGGTGTACGATGCCCTCGGCAGTCTGATGCAGACCGACATCCACGCCGTGCAGATTCGCGCACTGGCGCCCGAGGAATGACGAGCGGGCGCATGCATCCACCCATTGCAAGCGCATCGCGCCGGGCTCCCTGCCGCAACGGCGCCCGGCTGCCATGATGCACATCGGCGAAGCCGCGCGGCGCAGCGGCATATCGGCCAAGATGATCCGCTATTACGAGCGCATCGGCCTGCTGGCGCCGGCACGCCGCACAGCGGCCGGCTATCGCACCTATGGCGAGGCCGACATCCACATGCTGGATTTCGTGCGCCGTGCCCGGGCGCTGGGTTTCTCCGTTGATCGCATGCGCGAGCTGCTGGCGCTGTGGCAGGATCGCCAGCGCCGCAGTGCCGATGTCAAGCGCATCGCACTGGCCCATGTCGAGGAGCTCGAGCAGAAGGCCCGTGAGCTGGAGCGCATGAGCGCCACCCTGCGTCACCTGGCCGCTAACTGCCATGGCGATCAGCGCCCCGACTGCCCGATCATCGACGAATTCGCCGGTGCCGGCAGAAACACAGCGGCCGGCGACGACAGCTCATGACGGCGCTGCATCATCCAGCAGCTGCATGAAGGCGGCTTCATCGAGAATGCGGATACCCAGCGCCATGGCCCTGTCGCGCTTGCTGCCGGGCGCGGCCCCGGCCACCACATAGTCCGTATTGCCGGATACGCTGCCGGTGACCTTGCCGCCGGCCGCTTCGATGCGGGCCTTGGCGTCGTTGCGTGTCATGTTTGCCAGCGTGCCGGTGAGCACGAAGGTGGTGCCAGCCAGCGACTGGGCCGTGTCTGCTGCCACCACCCGCGGCCAGCGGATACCGGCGGCAAGCAACTGTTCGATGACCGTGCGGTTGTGCTCCTCGGCGAAGAAATCGGCCAGTGAAGCGGCGATGCGCGGGCCTACATTGGGCATGGCCTGCAGCGGATGCGACTCCAGCTGTCGGGCCAGCGACCGGGCATCGTCACCACCGTCTGTCTGCCGTTGCGTGTCGTAATCGCGGGCAACCTCGACCAGGGCGTCGAGCGTGCCGAAATGGCGCGCCAGATCCTGCGCCATGGCCTGCCCCACCTCGCGAATACCCAGCGCATGAATGAAGCGTGCCAGTGTCGTATTCTTGCTCGCCTCGATGGCGGCAAGCAGGTTGGCAACGGACTTTTCACCGTAGCCAGCGCGCGCCACCAGTGTGTTGCGGTGCTGCGCCAGGGCGTAAATGTCGGCCGGCGTGCGCAGCAGGCCCTCGGCCACGAACTGCTCGATCTGACGCGTGCCCAGACCATCGATATCCATGGCCGTGCGTGACACGAAATGCTCCAGTGCGCCGCGTCGCTGCGCCGGGCACACCAGTCCGCCGGTGCAGCGCGCGATCGCCTCGCCGTGGGTCCGCTCCACCGCGGAACCGCAGGCCGGGCAGCTGGCCGGCATGTGAATTGATTGCCGCGTGGTGTTGCCTCGGTCTTCGCTCAGCACACGCACCACTTCGGGAATGACATCGCCGGCGCGGCGAATCACCACGCGATCGCCGACCTGCACATCCTTGCGTTCGATTTCATCCATGTTGTGCAACGTGGCGCTGGATACCGTCACGCCACCGACGAAGACCGGCTCCAGTTGCGCCACCGGCGTCAGCGCACCGGTGCGCCCGACCTGAAACTGGACCTCACGCAACCATGTACTGACCTCTTGCGCCGGGAACTTGCGCGCAATGGCCCAGCGTGGCGCACGCGCGACGAAGCCGAGCGCGTCGCGCCCGGCGGCGTCATCCACCTTGTACACGCAGCCGTCGATTTCCATATCCAGATCGGCGCGGCGCCCCGCCATTACCTCGTAATATTCCCGGCAGCCGTCAAGCCCGTCCACGGTCCGTATCCATTCGCTGACGGCAAAGCCCCAGTCGGCGAGCAGACGCAGACGCGCATGCAGACTGTCGGGCAATGCGGCCCCGTTCACGGCGCCGATGCCGTAGGCCATGAAATGCAGCGGTCGCCGCGCAGTGACACGCGAATCCAGCTGGCGCAGACTGCCGGCGGCGGCATTGCGGGCGTTGACGAACGGCTTGTGCCCGGCATCGACCAGAGCTGCATTGAGCTGTTCGAAGCGGGATCGAGGTAGCAGCACCTCGCCGCGGACCTCGATCGAGACCGGCGGCTGGTCGGTGCCCAGGCGCAGCGGCAGATTGCGGATGGTGCGGGCGTTGGGCGTGATGTCCTCGCCAGTGGTGCCGTCGCCGCGCGTGGCACCGCGCACCAGCACGCCGTGTTCATAGGTCAGGTTCAGCGCCGTGCCGTCGAACTTGGGTTCCGCGCAATAGACCATGCGACTGCGTTGCACGCCCTCGCACACACGGCGGTCGAACGCGGCCAGTTCGGCGTCATCGAAACAGTTGGCCAGCGACAGCATGGGCTCGGCGTGCGCCACGGAATCGAACGCAGCCGACGGCGGCGCACCGACCCGTTGCGTAGGGGAATCCGGCGTCACGAGGTCGGGATGTTCGGCCTCGAGCGCCTGCAGTTCACGCAACAGGCGGTCGTATTCGGCGTCGTTTACGGTCGGCTCATCCTGCACGTAATAGGCATGATTGTGCCCATGCAGCTCAGCCGCCAGTGCTGCGGCCCGCCGGCGCACATCCGTGGGTGCGGCCACTGTCAGCGCGCTTTCTGCAATCGGGCGCGACGGTCGATCTCGGCAATCTGGTCGAACATGTACTGCGCGCTCTGTTTCTTCAGCACATTGCGCTGGTCATCCAGCACCTGGCCGCCCAGCCGCTGCGCCAGTGCATTGGCCGTTTCCATCATGTCGTGCATGGCGCGCCGGCCCTCGATCGCTCCCGGCAGGACAAGAAACATCGTCAATCCCGGCGTCTGCAGGTGATCCTGGTCGCTTGGATCGAGCACGCCCGGTTTCAGCATGTTGGCCACGCAGTAGACCGATTCGATCTCGCCATTGGCATCGGTGACGCGGTGATACAGATCGTGCAGGCCGAACTTGAGCCCTTCGGCGTGCAGCGCTGCGTGAATGTCCGGCCCATCGAGATGGCGCCCGTCCGCGCGGTTGATATACAGCACGAACAGATTTTCCTCGCCTTCCGGCGGGCGTACGGGGCGAATGTTTTCCATGCGCGCCGTGCTGCTGGGCCGCTGCGGCGCTGGTGGCTCGGTCGGCGATTGGGTTTTCGTCTCCGGCTCCGGTTGCGGCGCGGGTGCAGCCGTCGGCTTGCGCATTGCTCTAGTCTTGCGTTTTATCCAGCGCGCTGCAGCGGATGTCGATTCGGGTGCGGCGGCCTCGTCGGCGGAGGGTGCCTCCGCCTGTGCCGACGGTTCCGGTTCGACTGGCTTTTCCGCCGCGGGCGGCGGCACAGGCGCCTGTTTCGGCTCGGGCTTCGGTTCGGCTGCCGGTTCTGGCTTCGGCTCAGCTGCCGGCTCCGGTTCAGCTGCCGACTCCGGCTTCGGCTCGACTGCCGGCTCGGGCTTCGGCTCGGCTGGTTCGGGGCGATCCTGCGGCTCGAGCGTCGGTTCGCGGCGCCGCGCTGCGGCTGGCGCCGGTTCGGTTGCCGCCTCCCCGGCGTCGGCATCCTGCTCTGCTCCGGACATGCGTTTGTAGGCTTCCCAGGCGACTTCCGCCTCTGCTTCGCTGCTGGCGGTCGGCGCCTGTCCGGCATCGTTGCCGGCGACTTCTTCCGGTGTCAGGGTGCGTACGCCGACGATATAGGAGTCGCCGCCCAGCGACATGCCGCTGACGCCGTCCGCGTCATCCGGTTCCTCCATGCCGTGCCACGGATCGCTGCCGTTGTGCCGGCGCAGATACCAGTAGGCACCACCGACCACGATGATGAGGACAATCAGGAGTATCCAGTGCACTGTTGTCATAGAACGTTGGCTGTTGCGTTGATTCAACGAGCCCTTGTCGGGCCTGCTCACACTGACCACGGTGCCATGGCAAGGGTGAACAAAGCCCGAATCGGGCCCGACTTCTATCCGGCCATATCCAGAGCCTGGTCGATATTGACACTGACAAGACGCGACACGCCAGGTTCCGCCATGGTTACGCCATGAAGCTGTTCGACCAGTTCCATGGTCAATTTATTGTGTGTGATTACAATGAATTGCACACGTTCCGACATCTGCCGGACAAGTTCGCAAAAACGTGCCACATTGGCATCATCCAGCGGCGCATCAATTTCATCGAGCATGCAGAAAGGTGCGGGATTCAACTCGAACAGGGCGAAGATCAGCGCCACTGCGGTCAGGGCCTTTTCGCCCCCCGACAGCATCTGAATGGAGGCATTGCGCTTGCCCGGCGGCCGTGCCATGACGCGCACCCCGGTGGCCAGCAGATCGTCCTCGGTCAGTTCCAGCTCGGCATGCCCGCCGCCGAACAGCGTCGGGAACAGCGCGCCGAAGCGCTCGTTGACCCGGGCAAAGGTGTTGCTGAAGCGCGTGCGCGTTTCCCGGTCGATCTTGCTGATGGCATCTTCCAGTGTTGCCAGCGCCGCCGTCAGGTCTTCGCGTTGCCGGTCGAGATATTGCTGGCGCTCGGCTTCGGCATCGTACTCCTCGATGGCAGCGAGATTGATCGCGCCGAGACGCGCAATGCGTCGCTCGAGCCGCTCGATGCGTTCCTGCCAGTCCGCGACCGTGACCCGGTCGTCGAGATCGGCCAGCAGCGTGGCTGCATCCGCGTCCACTTCATCGAGCTGTTCGACCAGGCCATCGCGCCGGGCACCGGCTGTCTCCACCCGAATGCGGGCCTGCTGCATGGCTTCACGGGCCTGCTCCACGGCGGCATCGGCATTCATGGCGGTGCGCGCCGCCTCTTCGCCGCGCTGTTCCGCGTCCTGCAGGGTGGCGCGTGCGGTGCGCAGTTCCCGCTCCGCCTGCTTCTGGCGCTGTCTTGCCGCCTCATGGTCCGCCTGTTGCGGTGCATCCTCCGGAACGCTGTCGTCCGTCTTGCTGTCCAGCGCCGCCAGACGCTCGCTCACCTGTGCCTGTGTCGTGCGCGTATCCTCCAAACGCGCCACGAGACTGTCCCGGCGGCCGCCTCCCGCAGTCTGAGCCTGTTCGACGCGACGCACCGTCGCTTCGGCCTCGTCCAGCGCCTGCCGCTCCTGTCTGCGGCCGTCACGTGCCTGCTCCAGGCCGGCCTGCGCGGCATCGCGTTCCTGCCGCCAGTCCGCGGCCTTGTCGGTCAGATCGGCTATACGCTGATCCAGATCAGCCAGTTCGACATTATCCTGCTGTTGCTGCTGCTCCAGCCGGGTCAGTTCTTCCGCCACCTCGGCGGCGCGCTGACGACGTTGTTCGAGGCGTGTTTGCAGGCCGTGCTGCTGCGCTTGCCGGCGCGCCAGTTCGCGCCGCGCCGTTGCCAGCGTCTCTTCCAGCTCGCGCCGGCTGGCCGCGGCCGCCTGCCGCTGCTCGTCGACAGCCGCGCGCTGTGCGCTCAGCTCGTCCAGTCGCGCCGCGTTGGCTTCACACTCAGCATCGAGCTGCTTGATATTGTGCTGGCGCTGCAGCACGCCGCGACCGGCCTCGTCGGTGGCCGGTGTACGCACCAGCTGCGGGCCGACGCAGGCGCCATCAAGGCTGACGATGCGTTGGTCGACGCGCAACTGCGAGCGTGTCGCCAATGCCGTGGCGATGTCTTCGGCGACGAATACCCGACGCTCGGCCGTCAGCACGGCCGCCGGCGCGCGGATGCGGCTGGCCAGACTGGGCAGACCGGCCAGCGCGGGTGCATCCGCATCGGTCTGTGGCGTACCGGCCTCGATCAGCGTGAGCGTGCTGTCCGGCCAGTCGGCCACGGCCACCGGCAATGCATCCACGGCGAAACCGGCCAGCCATTCATGCAATGCCGCCTCGATCGCCGTCTGCCACTGTGCCGGTGCCTCGATGCTGCGCGCCACACCCTGCGCATCGCCATGCCCCTGGTCTGCAAGCCACTGCGTGACCTGCGTGTCATCCTCCCGCAGCACGCCCTGCTGCAGAGCCTTTTCGGACGCCAGCCGGGCCTGTTGCTCGGCCAGCCTGGTGCGCAGCGCATCGACCTGCCGGGTCAGCGTATCCAGTTCCGTGCGCAGGGTTTCGGCCTGCTCCGCGGCGGCCTGCGCCCGTGACTCGTCTGCGGCGATCTGCTGTTCCTGTGCCGCGATCTGCGCATCCAGCGTCTGCAGTTCGTCCGCTTGCGCATCCGGCACCAGCGTCGCGGCTTCCTGCTGACGCTTGTCGCGCGTCGCCACGGTCTGTTCCATGCGCCGCACCAGATAGTCGCGCTGCGTGCGTTCGGCCTCCAGCTCGGCAACCGGCGTGCGGCCACTGTCATGCGCATCGCGTTGCTGTTCCGCCTGCTCGATGGCAGCTTCGGCCTGCGCCACCCGCTTGCGGGCGGCATCGCGCACCTGGCGCTGCTGTGCCAGTTCTTCGGCGGCGGCAGCCAGTTCCCGCTCGACCTGTTCCAACGCAGTCTGATCCTCGCCGGCGCGATTTTCGAGCTGTGCCCTGCGCGCCTGCAGCTCATCCCGCTCGCGCTGCTGCATTGCCTGCATGCGGCGGACGTGCTCCAGCGCCTGGGCAATGCGCGTCGCCTCTCCCTGGGCATCGTAATACGCGGCCTGGTACTGCTGGCAGGCGTCGGCGGCCGCCTGTCGGGCACGATCGTGCGCACCGCGCTCCTGGCGCGCCTCACGCTGACTGGATACGGCCGTGGCCAACGCCTGTTCACAGCGGTCGAGCTCGGCCTGTGCAGTCTGCACATCGGCATCGAAATCGCGCCAGCGCAGTGCCAGCAATTCGGCCCGCATGCGGCGCTCGTCCTGTTTCAATCTCTTGTATTGCTCGGCATCGCGCGCCTGGCGTTGCAATACCGTCAGGCGCTGCGTCACCTCGCCGATCAGGTCATCCAGGCGTTCCAGATTGTCACGCGTGTGCCGCAATCGATTCTCGGTTTCCCGGCGCCGCTCCTTGTAACGCGATATGCCCGCGGCCTCTTCCAGAATCTGACGCATGTCGTCCGGCTTCGCTTCGATGAGCCGATTGACCGCACCCTGTTCGATGATGGCGTAATTGCTGCGCCCGCCCAGGCCGGTGCCCAGAAACAGGTCGACCACATCACGCCGCCGTGCTCGCGAGCTGTTGATGAAATAGCGCGACCCGCCTTCACGCGACATCTCGCGGCGTACGGAAATTTCGGCAAAGCGGGCATACTGACCGCCGAGCTGGCCGTCCGCGTTGTCGAAACGCAGTTCGATGGCAGCGCGGCCCACCGGCTTGCGGGCCTTCGAGCCATTGAAAATGACGTCCTCGAGTGCCGCTCCGCGCAGCTGCTTGGCGCTGGACTCACCCGTCACCCAGCGCACGGCATCGATGACATTGGACTTGCCGCAACCGTTGGGGCCGACGATGCCGGTCAGATCGGCATCCAGCGTCAGCGTGGTCGCATCGACGAACGATTTGAAACCGGCAAGTTTGATCGCAGTCAGCCGCATCGGGTCAATATCGAGTCCGCATGTCAGTGCCGGATGCACATGCTGTCACACCCGGCATGCATAAATGTTACAGTGTACCGCAACGCACGATGTTCGCGTTCCGCTGCCGCCGTGCAGGCATCAGCCTTCAGCACGCGTGGCGGCAGGCATGCACGCCACGGCATGCGCGGCATGCAGCCGCTGCAATACGTCGATGTCCACATGCTCGAGTGCAAAACCCGGTGACTTGAGAACCGTCACCGGCGCATCGGGCTCGCCCAGGGAGTCAACCACGAGATCGGCCTGGTCCAGTCGGTGCATGTCGGTATTGCTGTTGACCGTCACCACGGTGACTATGCTGGCAGCGTGAGCCGCCTCCAGCCCCATCGCCGAGTCCTCGATGGCAACGCATTCCCGCGGCCGGCAGCCAAGCACCCGGCAGGCCTTGCGATACACATCCGGTGCGGGTTTCTTGTGCACCACCTGCTCGCCGCCGATGATTGTTGCGATATGACTGCAGAGCCGGTCACCCAGGGCGTGTTGCAGAAACGGTTCCAGCGTCGCGCGGCTGGCATTGGACACGATGGCAACCTGCAGGCCGGCCTCAGGCGCCTGCGACAGCAGTCGCTCGACACCGGCGCGCAGCGGAATCTGGCCGTCCTCCAGCCGTTTCCGAAAATGCTGTGACTTGCGCTCATGAATGGAGCGCACCCACTCCTCGCGCTGCATGTCATTATCCGCCCGGCAGGCACCCAGGGCCGGCTTGTAATGATTGATGTAGTGGGCAATGCGCTCGCGCCCGCCCGGCAGGGCCAACAGGCTGCGATAGGTCTGCTCCGACCAGTTCCAGTCCAGTTCAAGGTCGCGAAAGGCCTTGTTGTAAGCCGGCAGATGGCCATGGGCCTCGGTGTCGGCCAGTGTACCGTCGACGTCGAATAGCAGCGCCTTTAGATCCATGTACCTGCTGACACGCTGGTCGGGATTGCTCCGCCAGTCCGCCCCTGTGTCTGTTCCGTTACCAGAAAATACAGGTTTCAGCCAGAATAGCAAGCCTTCGCCGGTGCGGATTTCGGGCAGGCGAGGATACCGGCATCGTTGCACGCACCCGCACAATCCGGCAGGCTCGAAAGCGCAGATGCCTCTGGTACACGAGCATCGATTGCTTTACCGCAGCAACTTTGCTAAAGATACGCGCTGCCACAACTTGACCCGATACTCATGACTAACGATACGCGCAATCAGAAACTGGAAAAACCTCAATCAGTTACTCCTTATACCCCGAATGAGGATGAGGAGTACATGAATGAGACCCAGCGCGAGCATTTCCGGCAGATACTGACCGACTGGAAACAAGCGCTGATGGAGGAAGTGGATCGCACCATGACCCATATGCAGGACGAAGCGGCCAACTTCCCCGATCCGACGGACCGTGCCACCCAGGAGTCCGAATTCAGTCTCGAGTTGCGCACGCGCGACCGGGAGCGCAAGCTGATTCGCAAGATCGATGAAGCCATCTCCCGTGTCGATCGTGATGAATACGGTTTTTGCGACACCTGCGGCACGGAAATCGGCATTCGACGCCTCGAGGCCCGACCGACGGCCACATTGTGCGTCGACTGCAAGAGTCTCGACGAAATCCGCGAGCGCCAGCTCGGCCAGTGACCCCCGGCCCGGACGACACCTGGCGTGAAACCCGGCTCGCATGCCGTCACGCACGGCACGGACGCGCTCGATCAGGCCGCCTGTCGAGCCGGTGAACTGCATTCCGAACCCGCTTACATACCGACACGCCTGATTGCCGCGCATCCCTGATCGGGCTCCCGCCGCGCTATCAGGCGGTGACCCGGCAGCAGTCCGCAGGCGCATTCGAGTCGCCAACCACTGTTGAGTACGACAAAAGTATAGGGGATTAATAATACCTTAAGATGTTAGGTTGACCTGTTTAACCTTCTTTACTATTATGACGCCAGTTGCAGACATGGCGTCGCAACACCGAATCTCCTCCGAAAGGCCTGTAGGTCTTTCTCGCACCTTGCCCCCTTTCTTCAAGGGGGCTTTTTTTGTCCGCCGCTTGCCGCAGCCGAGAGCCGGCCGCACTCTGCCCCGCCGAGCATGCTTGCCTGTAGCTGAACAGGTACTTATGCCGCTGGCAAAGCCATTTGGCGGTGATGTCACTACTGCCTGCGACCAAGGCATAGTTGCGCCGCGAACAAAGACGCCAGCACAATTCCCTCCACCTGTCGCATGCGGTGGTGATGCAGCCCACAGGCAAACCACCGCACGGTTATACATGTGAACAACGGGACTGCTTCAATGACCATATCGCTCAAACGCTGCAATCGACTGCTTGTCGCAGCCGGCACACTCGCGCTGCTGTTCTGCGCCGGCGGCGCAGCCCTGGCCAAGGACAACCTGATCGTCGGCACGACGGACAGTGTCACCACACTCGACCCGGCCAAGTGCTACAACTACTGGTGTTCCAGTGTCGTATTCGAGAATACCGGCGACCGCCTGCTCGGTTATGCTGCCGGTTCAACCGAACTGGTGCCCAAACTGGCCGCCGACATGCCCGAAATCAGCGACGACGGCCTGACATACACTTTCACTCTGCGCGAGGATGTGACCTTCCACAACGGCTCACACATGACGTCCGAGGACGTCAAGTTCTCGCTCAATCGCTCGCGCTGGATCAACCACCCGGAAGGCGCCGGTTTCCTGCTGGCCGGCATCGACAGCATCGAAACGCCGGACGACTACACGGTCGTGATTCACCTGCAATCGCCGGACATCACGTTCAGCTCCAAGCTGGCCTATGTGGAAGCGACCATCGTGCCCGCGGATGTCTATGAGTCACCCGACGGGCCGTTGCCGGACGACGCCTCTTCGGAGCAGTACGACCAGTACATCAAGGACGATGCGTTCATCGGCACCGGCCCCTACAGACTGGAGAACTTCCGCGAAAGCCAGTCCATGCTGATGGTGGCGAATGACGACTACTGGGGCGATGAGCCGGCCAACGACAAGGTTCTCACCCGCTTCTTCGCCAAGGCCTCGCAGCTGCTCGTGGCGATCAAGGCCGGCGAGATCGATGTCGCCTACCGCCATCTGACCCCCAAGCAGCAGGACAGCATGGCCGAGGCGGAGGATATTCAGGCCATCAAGGGCAATGGTGCCGCCATTCGCTACCTGGTGTTCAATCCGGAGCTGGAGCCGGCCGACGAGCTGAACGTGCGCCGGGCCATGGCTGCCGCCATAGACCGGGACCGCATCATCGAGAATGTGCTGGGCGGCCGTGCCGAACCCCTGCTGTCCATGGTGCCGCCCGGTTTCGAGGCCAATGTACCGGCATTCGATCGCTATGCCGACAAGCAGGCCGGCGATTATCTCGACGACAAGGTGGAGCTGACGCTGTGGTATTCACGCGGCCACTACGGTGATACCGAGCCGTCACTGGCGCAGACCATCGCCCGCATGCTGGAGGAGACCGATCTGTTCGAGGTCGAGCTGCAGTCCAGCGAATGGGCCCAGTTCGTAGCCAACGCCTGGCCTGGTGACTCCGGTCAGTATCCGGTATTCCTGCTCGGCTGGTATCCGGACTATCTGGATCCGGACGACTACATCGCGCCGTTCTTCCACTCCGAGGATAGCTTCCTGCGCATGTACGACAATGCCGACATGGACGAACTGCTCGGCGCACAGCAAGCGGCCACCTCGGTCGACTCGGATGAACGCATGCAGCAGCTGGCGGAAATCCAGCAGCTGGCCGCGGAAGACATCCCCACGCTGCCGCTGTATGTCATCAACCAGTACGCCTATGCGCGGGACAACATCGAAGGCGTGGAGAAAACCATGGGCCCGGCGCAACTGTTCCGCTTCAGTGTCATTCACCGCACCGGCGAATGACACCGGCAGACGGCTGCAACGAACGCCCCGCAATGCTGTTGCGGGGCGTTCCCCAGGCAATGGGTGAAACTTGAAATCCGGCTCGCTGCTCCATTACATCATCATCCGGCTGCTGCTGAGCATCCCCATGGTGCTCATTCTGCTGACGCTGGTATTCATCCTGCTGCGTTCCGCGCCGGGTGATCCGGTCACGGCCACGGTCGGCATGCGCCTGCCGCCGGAGGAAGTGGCCCAGCGCAAGGAAGCCCTCGGCCTCAACGACCCGATTCTGCTGCAGTACGTGCGCTACATGGGCAACTCCCTGACCGGGCACTTCGGCAATCCCGTCACCGATCGCCGTAGCGTGGGCGGCATTCTGGCGGACACCGCCCCCGCCACCATCGAGCTGGCGATTGCCGCCATGCTGGTGGCACTGATCATCGGCATCACCGTGGGCGCCCTGGCCGGGCGCTTCCGCGACACGATATTCGATACCGGTGGGCGATTATTCGGCATCATCATCTACGCCACGCCCCTGTTCTGGACCGCATTGCTGGCGCAACTGTATTTCAGCGTCAAGCTCAACTGGCTGCCCAGCAGCGGGCGCGTCGGCGGCTTCAACATGCCGCAGGACATCACCGGCTTTTTCACCGTGGACGCCATCATCACCGGCGACTGGGCGGCATTGGCAAGCACACTGGCGCACCTGTCCCTGCCGGCCATTACGCTGGGACTGATGTTCGGCGGCGTATTCGCGCGCCTGGTGCGGGTCAACATGCTGCAGACGCTGCGCTCGGACTACGTCGAGGCGGCACGGGCACGCGGCATTCGCGGGCGCCATGTCATTTTCCGCCATGCATTCAAGAATGCCCTGATTCCGGTCATCACCATCATGGGTCTGCAATTCGCGCTCATGATCGGCAATGCCACCCTGACGGAAACCGTGTTTTCCTGGCCCGGGCTGGCGCGCGTGCTGGTCGAGTTCATCGGCAAGCGCGACTATGCCGCGGTGCAGGGCATCGTCACTTTCATTGCCATTGTCATCGTGGTGGTGTCGCTGTGCATCGACATCATCAATGCTCTCATCGATCCGCGCGTGCGTTACTGAGGCCATGGCCCGAACAAGCGACATGAACACTGCCGACACGAATGCCGCCCCGCAACAGGATCGTGCCCTGCTGCGCTGGGCGCGTCATGCCTGGCGCCCGTTCCGCCAGGCGAGCCGCACTTCGCGAACGCTGGTGTTCGTCGGCCTGGGCATCGGCATCTTCTTCATCGTGCTGGCACTGGTCGGGCCACTGCTGTCGCCCTATGACGCGATCCAGTACCGCGTGGAAACCGCACCGGGCCAGTTCCAGTCCATTCCGCAACTGGCGCCGCCTTCCGCCGAACATGTGTTCGGCACCACCCGGGACGGCTATGACGTACTAGCGCGCATCATCGGCGGTGCCAAGCTGGCGCTGATCGTGCTCATGCTGGCCGTGAGTCTGGCCATGGTGATCGGCGTGCCGCTGGGCCTGGCCAGCGGCTATCACGGCGGCAAGATCGACCGTGCCCTGGTGACGGTGATGGACGCCATCTACGCCTTCCCGCCGCTGGTGCTGGCAATCATCATTTCCTTCATTCTGGCGGCATACATTTCGCCGGGCGTGTTCTCCGCCGCCGCCGCTGTGGGCCTGATCTACATACCGCAGTACTTCCGCGTGGTGCGCAACCAGACCCTGTCTGTGAAGCAGGAGCCGTTCGTCGAGGCGGCGCGCTCGCTCGGCGCCCGCAGCCGCACCATTCTGTCGAAATACGTCTTCTTCAACGTCATTCACACCGTGCCGGTGATCCTGACACTGAACGCGGCCGACTCCATCCTGACGCTGGCCGCGCTCGGCTTTCTCGGCTACGGCGTGCAGCCGCCGACGCCGGAATGGGGTTACGACATCTCGCAGGCGATCAGTGACGTCTCCGCCGGGGTCTGGTGGACGGCATTCTGGCCGGGTCTGGCCATCGTCGTGCTGGTGACGGGGCTGACGCTGCTCGGCGAAGGCATCAACGATGTCATCAATCCTCTGCTGCGCGCCAAGGGTGCCGCCGGGCCGAAGATCGATCCCGACAAGGCCGACGACACCACAGGGGCACAGACCGGCGCGGGCACACCAGCCGCTGCCGACACGGCCGTGACCGTGCGCAACCTGCGCGTAGGTTACCGCACGCCGGACGGCCCGCTATGGGCCGTCGACGGGGTGAATTTCGCCATCCGGCGCGGCGAAAGCCTCGGCCTGGTGGGCGAATCCGGCTGCGGCAAGTCGTCGCTCGGGCGCGCCCTGATGCAGATCATGCCGCCCGGCGGCGCCACGCACGGCAGCGTCAACGTGGGCGGCGAAGAACTGATCGGTGCGCCGGCACGGCGTCTGCGCCACCGGCGCGGCAACGACATTTCCCTGATCTTTCAGGAGCCCATGACACGGCTCAACCCTCTCATGCGGGTCAGCGATCATTTCGTCGAAATGATTCACACCCACCATCCGCGCATCCACAAGAACGAGGCCCGCGACATGGCGCGTGTCGCCCTGTCCCAGATGGGCATTCCACCCACCCGCATCGACAATTATCCGCATGAATTCTCCGGCGGCATGCGCCAGCGCGTCATGATCGCCCTGTCGATCGTGCTCAATCCCAGCCTGATCATCGCCGATGAACCCACCACATCGCTGGATGTGGTGGTCGAATCGCAGATTCTCGACATTCTTGCGCGGCTGCGCTCGGAAGAGCATCTCGGCCTGCTGCTGATCACGCACAATCTGGGGCTGGTGGCGGAAACCTGCGATCGGGTCGCGGTCATGTACGCCGGCAAGATTGTCGAAATCGGCGCGGTCGAGGATATCTTCAACGATCCGAAACACCCGTACACGCGCGGCCTGCTGGCCTCCACCATTTCCCTGGAAACGACGCGCCTGCATTCCATCGGCGGTTACCCACCGCATCTGGTCGATCCGCCGATCGGCTGCCGCTTCGCCTCGCGCTGTCCCTATGTCATGGGGCATTGCACACAACAGGAACCCCGTCTGACAGCGATCCGTGCGCAGCAGCAAGCGGCCTGCTTCCTGTATGAAGGCGCCGGCGCCCCCGTACCCGAGGATGTCGAGCCACCCTCCGGCAATCCACAGGTGACCGGCATATGAGCAGTGAGCAGACCACCACCGCGGACGCGCCATTGCTGTCGGTGGAGAACCTGAAAACCCATTTTCCCGTCAGCACCGGCCTGTTTCGCCAGCCCGGCGCGGTCAAGGCAGTCGACGGCGTCAGTTTCGATCTGGCGCGCGGCGAGGTATTCGGCCTGGTGGGCGAATCCGGCTCCGGCAAATCCACACTGGGCCGCTCGATTCTGCAGCTCATACAGCCCACCGCCGGGCATGTGCGCTACCGCGGCCGGGATCTGGTGCCACTCAAGGAAAACGAAATGCGGCCACTGCGCCGCGAACTCGGTCTGATCTTCCAGGATCCGCACGCCTCCCTCAATCCGGCCATGACGATCGCGCAGGGCGTGGGCCATCCACTGCGCATTCACGGCATGGCCGACAGCCGCGCTGATGCGCGGCGCCAGGTCGCAGCCATGCTGGAACGCGCCGGCCTCAGCCCGGCGGAGCAGTTTCTTGATCGCTATCCGGATGAAATCTCCGGCGGTCAGAAGCAGCGCCTGGTGATCGCCCGGGCGCTGATCACCCGGCCCAGGCTGGTGGTGGCCGACGAGCCGGTCGCGGCGCTGGACATGAGCGTACGCGCCCGCGTGCTGGAGCTGATGCTCGAGCTCAAGGAAGAACTCGATCTGACCTATCTGTTCATCACGCATGATCTGGCCACGGCACGCTTCATGTGTGACCGCATCGGCATTCTCTACCTGGGCAATTTCGTCGAACAGGGCCCGGCCGATGCGCTGTTCGACGACCCGCATCATCCGTACACACGCTCACTGCTGAGCGCCATACCGCTGCCCGATGTCGAGCGGCGCGGGCGGGCGAAGAACCTGCCGCGCGGCGAAATCCCGGATGCGTCGCAGCCGCCGGCGGGCTGCCGCTTTCATCCGCGCTGCCCGCAAGCATTCGGGCGCTGCGGCTGGCAGGGACGCGACCTAATCGAGGCCATCGAGGATCGCTGGACGCAGGTCGATCAGGACACTTTCGAGCGCGAGCTGGCGCTGGTGGGCGAGCTCGGCAATGCCACCGTCAAAACGGCATCCGTGCACATACCGTCCGGCGAAGCGAACAGCCTCGCCGACTGGCTGCGCCAGACCGGTTCCCATCTCCCCTCGCCGGTGGCCACCGGCTGCACGGACATCGTGGCCGAGGGGGACGGCGTTACCATTCATTTTGCCGATGGCCCGGAGCCGGAGGCACAGATCATCGGCGCGCGCCGTGTGGCCTGCCATCTGTACGGCATCACCGCGCGTGCCGACGGTGTTCACGTCGGCCAGCCGGATGCGAAGCAATTGGCCGACGAGTCGGTACCGCAACCAGGCTGGCGGCGGGATTGATTGCGACCGGTCGCGCGCCGCAAGACGCACGCTCGACCGGCTCAACATCCGTCTCGGGCCTGCGCCCGCTACGCCTCGAAACCGCTCAGGAACTGCGTGAGATTGTCCGTCAGGCCTTCCAGGAAATAGCCGCCTTCCTGAATGATCACCGTAGGCGCATCCAGCGCGGAGAATATGCCGCCGAGACGCCGGAAACTTTCCGCCTCCACCGCGACCTTGGCCTGTGGATCCTCCTTGTAGGTGTCGAAGCCCATCGGCACGACGAAGGCATCCGGCTGAAACAGGCGGATGGCGCGCATGGCCTCATCCACACGGTCGAAGAACACCTGCTCGTCCGAGCCGTGCGGCATGGGCAGATTGATGTTGTAGCCATGACCGGCGCCCGTGCCGCGCTCGGTTTCATGCCCCGTGACCACGGGGTAGAAATTGGTCGTGTCACCGTGAATGGAGATGTAGAGCACATCGTTGCGGTGATAGAAGATCTCCTGAATGCCCTGGCCGTGGTGCATGTCGGGATCCAGAATCGCCACGCGGGGATACACCGTCTGCAGCGCGCCGGCGGCGATGGCGGAATTGTTCAGATAGCAGAAGCCGCCGGCCGCATCACGGCGCGCGTGGTGGCCCGGCGGCCGGCACAAGCCGTATGCCAGCCGGTCGCCGTCGACCACGGCCTGCGCCGCGGACACCGCCGTCTGCGCCGACCAGTAGGCGGCTTCCCAGGTACCCTCGCCCACCGGACAGCTGCCGTCGGCGAGATAGCGCGCCGCTTCCGCCAGAATGCCCTGCATGTGATTGGGCGAGCGCACGAAAATGTTCGACATCGCCTCATCGCCCCAGTCGCCCGGCAGTTCCATCCAGCGCCGATGGGCCGATTCCAGAAAGCGCAGGTAATCGAGATCATGCATGCGTTCAATGGGCACCATGCCGTGATCCTCCGGTTCCTGCACCGGAAAACCGAGCCGTTCCAGACCGGCAAGCAGATAGCCGGTACGCTCCGGAATCTCCTGCGGCTGGCGCATGCGCCCGCGCGTGAAATAGGTTTTGGGCAGGTGCAGATCCTGGCTGGAATGGAAAAAGGCTTTCATTGAACAAACCCCGTGGCAGTAAGCAAGACACGGCGCATCATGCCACTTTCAATGCTTGCTCGCCAGAGTTTATGCAGGACACCAGCGGGCGTTGCTTTCCGACGGCAAAAAAGCCTGTTCATGCGTCGAATTCGCACCCGGCTGACCGGCTGCACCAGCCCTCGAGGTGTCGAGCGCATATAATGCCCCGTTGACGTGGGCAGCAGAACGCAGGATTGCATGCAGGCATCAACATCACAGGCAGCGGTCGAGACAGCCGCCATGGAAACGGAGACCGTTCCGGAGGCAGTTCGCTGGCGCATTCTCGCGGTGTTGCTGCTGACCATTTTCATGTCACTGGTAGGGGTGAGCATCGTCAATGTCGCCCTGCCCTCCATCCAGCGTGCACTGGACGCCTCGCTGTCGGATATCCAGTGGGTGCTGTCCGGCTACGCGCTGACTTTCGGCGTGTTTCTGGTGGCCGCCGGACGCGCCGGCGATATCATGGGCCGCAGCGGCATCTTTCTGCTCGGCGTCGGCATCTTCACCCTGTCATCCCTGCTCGCCGGACTGGCACCCGATGCCAACTGGCTGAATGCCGCCCGCTTCGTGCAGGGTATCGGCTCCGGGCTGCTCAATCCGCAGGGCATCGGCATGATCCAGCAGTACTTTCGCGGCGAGGAGCGGGGCCGCGCGTTCGGCTATTTCGGCACCACTGTGGGCCTGTCGGTGGCCATCGGGCCGGTGCTGGGCGGCGTACTGATCAAGCTCGGCGGCCTGCAGCTCGGCTGGCGGCTGACCTTTCTGGTCAATGTGCCTTTCGGCGTGCTCGCCCTGGTGCTGGGCGTGCTCTGGTTTCCGAAACCGTTGACGCGAAAAATCCCGCGGCCGTCGAACGCTCATGCACGTCGACAGCAGGGCCTGCGCTCACTTGATCCCATCGGTGCCGTCATTCTCGGCCTGGCGGTTCTGGCGACGCTGTTTCCATTTGTCGAATCGCGCACCTCGCCGCTGACCTGGCTGCTGCTGCCGCTGGGTCTGGTGTTGTACTACCTGTGGGTCAAATGGGAGCAGCGTTATGCACGCACGGGCAACAGCCCGATGGTGGATCTGAACATCTTCCGCACGGCCAGCTTCACCAACGGCACCATCATCATGACACTGTACTTTCTGGGCATGACCAGCATCTGGGTGCTGGTGGCGCTGTACATTCAGGACGGCAACGGCATGTCGGCCCTGCAATCGGGCATGTTCGGCGTGCCCGCCTCGCTGCTGGCCGCCTACATGTCGCACTGGGCCGGCAAGCGCGTCATGCGCTACGGGCGCATTGTTGTCATTATCGGCCTGTTGATGGCCATCGTCGGACTGGTGCTCAGCTCGGCAGTCGTCATTCTGCACGAAATCGGCAACCTCAACGTCTGGTGGCTGATGTTCACGCTGTCCTTCATCGGTGTGGCGCAAGGCCTGATCATCAGCCCGAATCAGGCGCTCACGCTGGCCGATGTGCCGCTGGAATACGCCGGCAGCTCCGGTGCCATCATGCAGACCGGACAGCGCATCGGCACCTCCGTCGGCATTGCCGTCATCACGGCTGCGGTGTTTGCTTCGCTGGGGCTGTCGTCCTGGACGACAGCGACCACGGTGGGTTTCGGCACCATCAGCCTGGTGGTGCTGGTAGCGCTGTGGGTCGCGGTCAGGGACTGGCGTGATCGCGCTCGCAGCGACCCCACCGAACCGGGATGACTGCCGCTCCTCCGGCATGCCGGGTCCGGATTGCGGGACAGCCGCCGCTTCAGAGCACCGCAAGGGTCTGCACGGCCGGAATCGCTTGCGGGCGCCAGTGTCTGATGGCCCAGGCAATGATGTCATCGATGCTGGATGCCGCCAGATCCGCCGCTAGCGCCTGGCCGAGCAGTGTCAGCGCCTCCACTAGATGGCGACCGCGCTGTTTCGTGTCGAGTTGCAGCGCACCATTGCTCTTGCCCAGTTTCCACCCGTCGCCATCCACCAGCAGCGGCACATGCGCATAGGTCGGTGCGTCTCGTTCCAGCAGCCCGTATAGAAACATCTGTCGCGGTGTCGAGGACAGCAGATCCGCGCCCCGCACCACTTCGGCCACGCCCTGGCTGATATCATCCACCACCGTGGCAAGCTGATAGGCTATGACACCATCGGCGCGCCGCACCACGAAATCGCCGATGCCCGTTGCCAGATTCTGCTCATAGCGTCCCTGTATGCGGTCTGCGACAATGAGCGGCGCATCCTCGACCCGCACACGCAACGAGCGTGGCGACTTGCCCGCAGGCAAGCCATTGCGACACGTGCCGGGGTAGATCCGTCCCTCGATCCCCACCGGGCCGGAGCGGGCCTCACTGCGACTGCAGCCACAAGCGAACAGGCAATCGCACCGGCGCAGACGTGTCAGTGCCTGCTCATGCGCTGTCCGGCGCTGGCTCTGATACATGACGGCGCCGTCCCAGTACAGGCCGAAGACTTCCAGCGTGCGCAGAATGCGCGCGGCCGCCCCCGGAATGACGCGTGGCGCATCCAGATCGTCGATGCGCATGAACCAGGGCGCACCATGCGCGCGCGCCTGCAAAAAGGATGCCAGCGCGGCAACCAGCGAACCCTTGTGCAGGTCGCCGGTCGGTGACGGCGCATAACGCCCGGCATGCGCTGCAGCCGAGTCCCTGTCCGCAGGCACTATCGCCTCGTCGTGTGCACGACCGATTGCAGTCTGCTATTTATGCATTTACTCGAGCTCATCAATGCGCCATAATATAGACTCTTGTTATTTACGGCGAATCAGGGAGAGAACCGTGAAAAAAACCATCGCAAGCATTGCCGCAGCAGGGCTCGTCGGATTGGCCCCCGCTGCAATGGCAGACTCCGGCGACCAGCCGGAAACGCGCTTCTATGTCGCGCCCATGGCGTCATACAATTTCTCGCAGAACCATGAGTTCGAACCGAGCAGTCATGGTGGCGGCCAGCTCAGCTTCGGCAAAAACTTCGGCGACTATTTCGCCATGGAGCTGTACGGCTTCTTCTACAACGACATGAATGTGGACGGCGGCTACTACGCTGCCAATCCCGAAACCGACGTCACCGGTTATGGTGTCAGCGCCCTGTTCTTCCCGGCGCGCGATATCCTGCCGGTCTATGCGGTTGCCGGCTACGGCTTCGGCGATCACGACTTCAGCGGCGTCACCAGCGGCCCCGATGTCGGTAGCCAGGACTCGCGCTTCTATGATGTCGGTGCCGGCTACATGATTCCACTCAACGATTACGGCATCAAGCTGCGGACCGAATACCGCTACCGCAGAAGCAAGGTCGATAATCCCTCCAGCGGCCACTACCACTTCCACGACAATGTCGTATCGGTCGGCTTCCAGATACCCCTCGGGGCACCGGCCAGCGCAGCCGAACCCGAGCCGGTGGACACCGGCCCCGTCGACAGTGACGGCGACGGCGTGATCGATGCCAGGGACGAGTGCCCGGGCACACCGCAGGGTGTCGAAGTCGATGCCGTCGGCTGCCCGATCGAGAAGGAAGAGCCGGTCGTGCTGCAGGGTGTCACCTTCAAGTTCGATTCGTCCGAGCTCACCGCACGGGCACAGAACCGTCTGAACAACGTCGTGGATGCGCTTGATGCCAGCCCGGACGTCCAGTTCAGCATCGCCGGCCACACCGACTCCATCGGCAGCAAGGCTTACAACCAGAAGCTTTCCGAGCGTCGGGCCCACTCTGTCGAGGGCTACCTGGTCAACGAGAATGTGGAATCCAACCGCATCACCTCGGTTAGGGGCTACGGTGAAACACGTCCGGTCGCGACCAATGAAACCAAGGAAGGTCGTGCCAAGAACCGTCGTGTTGAACTGAACGTCGAAGACCAGTAACAGCAACTGCCTGCCGGACACGGCGTGCCCGGCAGGCACCGACCAACAACCGCAAGCCGGTTGCAACGAAAAACGCCCGGGATTCACCCGGGCGTTTTTTTGCGTGCGTGCAGTTGCCGCGTCAACTCGGCGGCTGCACACCCGCGCCGCTGCGTGCATAGGCGCGCCAGTCGATTTCCAGACTGCGTGCCGCAATGACCGCCTGGGTGCGGGTCTGCACGCCCAGTTTGCGCAGAATGGCCGTGATATGCGCCTTGACGGTGGCCTCGGAGATATCCAGATCGAGTGCGATCTGCTTGTTGAGCAGGCCATCCGTCAGCATGATCAGCACCCGTTGCTGCTGCGGTGTCAGGTTGGCCAGCTTTGCCGTGAATCCATCGCCAAGACCGGTATCCGAGGCATCTGCATCGGGCTGCCATGTGCCGCCGGCAAGCACCGTTTGTATTGCTTCGGACATGGTCTCGCGCGCTGCCGATTTCGGTATGAAACCGGCAGCGCCGTGTTCGATCGCAGAGCTGGACACCTTGGCATCCTCGAATGCGGAGACCACGATTACCGGCAGCACCGGTACGATGCTGCGGGCGTGCACCAGTGCCGAATAGCCGCGGCAGCCCGGCATGTTGAGATCCAGCAGCAGGAGATCGGCTTCGTCATGCGTCTCCAGCGCCTCGTCCAGCTCGTCAAATGAGCCCACTGCAACAATCTCAGGCGCCGACAGCGCCTGCTCCATGGCCGCAGATAATGCACCGCGAAACAACGGGTGATCATCGGCGATGATGACCTTGGTGGCTGCTCTTGCACTCATTGTCCACCCCCGACCGTTATATAGGCCCTGACTCTCATCCTCTGATTCATGATTACTATACGTTGGTCTAATTCCATACTGTGCGCACACCATAGCGCGTATACGACTTTTTGCCTATACGCAGATGAAAATCGCATGATGTGCATGGGATACAGGGCCGTTGAGCCCCGCAGTGGTGCCACGACAAAGCCGGCTGCACCACTTGAGCAAACGGCGCATGTTACTGCCTTGCAGGCCGTTAATGAAACCCCTGTCTGCTGGCTGGCGTCGCAGCCCTGGCGCAGACAGGCTACGGCCGACAGACCATGCGGTACGAACGACCCGGCCTGCGCTGTGCGATTGCATGCATGCGGCTGCGTGCAGCTGAGCGGTCAGCGCGGCAGCGTCACGCCGCGTTGCCCCTGATACTTGCCGCCCCGATCCGCATACGAAGTTTCACAGACTTCGTCGGATTCCAGAAACAGCATCTGTGCCACGCCCTCGTGTGCATAGATGCGCGCCGGCAGCGGTGTCGTGTTGGAGAATTCAAGCGTCACGTGCCCTTCCCATTCGGGCTCCAGCGGCGTGACATTGACGATGATGCCGCAACGCGCATAGGTCGACTTGCCCAGGCAAATGGTGAGCACATTGCGGGGAATGCGGAAATACTCGACGGTCGAGGCCAGCGCGAACGAATTGGGTGGAATGATGCAGACATCGCCCTCGTAGTCGACGAAGCTGTCGGAGTCGAACTGCTTCGGATCGACGATGGCGGTGTTGATGTTGGTGAAGATCTTGAACTGTGGCGCGCAACGCACGTCGTAGCCGTAGCTCGACACGCCGTAGGACACGATCTTGCCATTGTCATTGGCCTTGACCTGATCCGGTTCAAACGGCTCGATCATGCCCTCCTGCTCGGCCATCCGTCGAATCCAGCGATCTGCTTTGATGCTCATGAAATTCTGTGCTCCGCGCTTTTGACTGCGCAGTGTAGCTTGGGCATGATGCGGGCGAAAGCATTGATTGATCGACACCCCCGCACGCAGGCACAAGCGACGGCAGCCAGATCCCTGACCTGTCGCGCGGTTTACCGCCATCCACGACGTCGCAGCATTCACAAGCGCCGCCCAGCTGCAATACGGGCTGCGAACTTCGATATGGTGCCGGTCAGTCGCCGTTCATCAATCACCAAGTTGTTCGTGAAGGAGCCTGCATGCTGCATCTATGGGGACAGACCATTGTCACCCATGCCAGGCATATCCTCGCGATCGGGATTCCGCTCCTGCTGCTCGCCGCCATTCATGCCAGTGGCGTATTCGGGACCCTGACACACGGCGGTTTCATCACGCCCGACAGCCAGTCGGCGCGCGAACTGGGCGTCGAACACATGGTTTTCGGCAGCCACGGTGACGATGTCGTCGCCATCTATTCCAGCCGGCAACACAAGGCCACGGACGCCGCATTCAAGGCACAGGTGCAGCAAGTCATTGCCGGCTTGCCGGAAGATACCATCGATTCCATCGAAAGCTATTACGCCAGCGGTGATCCCCGTCTGCTGAGCGCCGACCGGCACGCCACCCGGGTCATCCTGTCGCTGGCCGGCACTGACGAGGACGGCATTGCGCAGTCGTATCGCACCATCAAGGACAAGCTGCAGGCCGAACACCTGGAAACCGACATCGCCGGTATCTGGGCGGTCTACATCGATCTGGACGAACTGGTGTCGCGCGATCTGGCGCGCGCCGAAACCTATTCGCTGCCGATCGTACTGCTGCTCAGTCTGGTCATCTTCGGCAGCCTGGTCGCCGCCGCCATGCCGGTCGTGGTCGGCGCGACCGCCGTCATCGGTGCGCTGGCGATCGTGCGTGTGCTGACGCTGTTCACCGACATCTCGGTGTTTTCGGTCAACATCATCACCCTGCTGGGCATGGGCCTGGCCGTGGACTATGCACTGTTCATCGTCAGCCGCTTTCGCGAGGAGCTGAACAGCCTGCCGGCGGATCATGCGGATCCCGCGGCAACAGCCATCATCAACACCCTCAGCACCGCCGGCCACACCATACTATTTTCCGGGCTGACCGTTGCCGCGGCACTGACCTCGCTGCTCGTGTTTCCGCATGAATTCTTCAAGTCCATGGGCTACGGCGGCATCGCCGCGGTACTGGTCGCCATGCTGGCTTCACTCACACTGCTGCCGGCCCTGTTACGCCTGCTCGGCCCGCGCATCGATGCCGGCCGCGTGCCCGCCCGGCTGATTCCGTGGCGCTGCCGGACGGACTCCGTCAACACCGGCTGGTGGTTTCGCATGGCGCACCGTGTCATGCGCCGCCCCCTGCTGCATGTGGTGGTCATCGTGGCCGCACTGCTGACCCTCGGTTCCCCCTTTGTCGGCGTGCAGTGGGGCGGCATCGACACCTGGGTGCTGCCGCAGGATGCCCCGGCCCACATCGCCGCCGACAAACTCGAACGCAAATTCGATGGCCCCACCAGCAGTGCCGACATCGTGCTCTACAGCACGGATCGACAGCGCGTGCTGGGTTACATGCTGGCCGTGCGCGACCTCGACGGCATTCGCGACGTGGAAATCATCGCGCAGGAGCAGCGCGCGCGCATGACACTGTTGCGCGCCACCTGGCACGGCAAGGCGCAGAGCCGGCAGTCGCGCCAGTTGGTGGCAGATATTCGCGCCATCCAGCCGCGTCAGGAGACCACCGTGCTGGTCGGTGGTCAGACCGCCATGACTGTCGATCTGCTCGACTCCATCGCCGCCAACCTGCCCTGGATGGGGCTGATCGTGGTCGGCGTCATGATGGTGCTGCTGTTTCTCGCCTTCGGCTCCGCCATCCTGCCAGTGAAGGCCATTCTCGTCAGCCTGATCTCCATCAGCGCCTCTTTCGGCATGGTCGCCTGGGTGTTTGCCGAAGGCCATCTGGAAACATTGTTGAACTTCCGCGCCCCGGGCTATCTCGACGCCTCCCAGCCCATTCTCATGCTGGCCGTGTTGTTCGGGCTGTCCATGGACTATGAGGTATTCCTGCTATCGCGCGTGCGCGAGGCATACGACCGCACCGGCGACAACGACTACGCCGTGGCGGCCGGACTGCAGCACACCGGCGGCATCATCACCAGCGCCGCGCTGTTGCTGGCCGTGGTCATCGGCGCCTTCGGCATGTCCGACATCGTGTTCATGAAGATGATCGGCATGGGCATGCTGGTGGCGCTGTTGCTGGATGCCACCATCGTGCGCGCGCTGCTGGTACCGGCCACCATGAAACTGCTGGGCCGCCTCAACTGGTGGGCGCCCGGCCCCATGGCACGCTGGTGGCGCAACAACGGGTTCTACAGGACGGATGACGCCCGTTGAGGCAGACAACGGCCGCACGGTTACCGCACCACGATATGCCCGCTCAATAGAAGCTGTCGTCGGCACTCACCTTGCCGCGGAACACATGATAGGAATACGCCGTATAGGCGAGCACGGCGGGAATCATGATGACGACCCCGATCAGCACGAATCCCTGCGAGTGCACCGGCGAAGCCGCATCCCAGATAGTCATGGACGGCGGCACGATATGCGGCCACATGCCGGCCACCAGTCCGGCAAAACCGAGCAGAAAGAAACACAGGGACCAGATGAACGGGGCCAGTTCCCGGTTGCGGATCACGGCGCGCCACAGGGCCGCCGCATTGAGCAGCGTCAGCACGGGTATGGGCAGCAGGTAGGCGAAATTCTGCCACGTGAACCAGCGCTGCACCAAACCGGAGTCAAGAAACGGCAGCCACGAACTGACCAGCAGCATGAACGCAATCACCGCCAGCATCAGCGGCCGCGAAAAGCCGAAGGCGATCTGCTGCACGCGGCCATCGGTCTTCAGGCCCAGCCAGGTCGAACCCAGCAGGGCATAGCCGAACAGCACGGCCACGCCGGTGAGCATGGAAAACGGGCTGAACCAGGCAAACGCCTCGATGCTGACGTACTTGCCGCCGGCCAGCGGCATGCCCTCGACCAATGCACCCAGAATGACACCCTGCATGAAGGCACACACGATGGAACCCGTGGCAAAGGCAAAGCCCCACACGACCCGCGACCGGTCCGCCTTGAAGCGGAACTCGAAGGCCACGCCGCGGGCAATCAGGGCGATCAGCATGAACAGAATGGGCAGATACAGCGACGACAGCACCACGGCGTAGGCCTCGGGGAAGGCCGCCATCAGACCGGCACCACCCATCACCAGCCAGGTTTCGTTGCCGTCCCAGATCGGTGCGGCGGTGTTCATCATCTGGTCGCGCTGACGCGCGTCGTCGGCAAAGGGCGTCAGAATGCCGATGCCGAGCACGAAGCCATCGAGCAGCACGTACATCATCACCGCAAAGCCGATGACGCCGTACCAGACGATCGGCAGAACATGTGCCAGGGTCATGAGGACTCTCCGCCGGGATCCGGGTCACCTGCCGACATGGGTCGTGCCGAGCTGTGCACCTGGCGGCGCTGTGGCGCCCGATCCGGCCCGCGCTGCAGTATCTTCCACAGATACCAGCCGACAAAGCCGAACAGCCCGACATAGGCGCACACATAGACGATGATCGATGTCAGCACACTGCCGGCCGGTACCGAACTCACGGCTTCGGACGTTCGCAGCAGCCCCTGCACGACCCACGGCTGGCGCCCGACCTCGGCTACATACCAGCCGGCCAGCAGCGCCACGAAACCGCTCGGCATCATCCACATCCAGACGCGCTGATAGCGGCGCGACGCAAACAGACGCCCGCGCCGCCACAACCACAGGCCGTACCAGGGCACCAGACACATGAGCACGCCCAGCGCCACCATGATGCGGAACGAAAAGAAGGGAATGACCACCGGCGGCCGGTTTTCCGGCGCAAAGCTCTTCAGCCCGCGCACCGAACCGTGCCAGGAGTGCGTCAACACCAGGCTGCCGAGATGCGGCACGCTGACGGCATAGGCATTCGACTCGCTGGCCTCATCCGGCCAGGCGAACAATACCAGCGGCACGTCGCTGCTGGTCTCCCAGAGCCCCTCGATGGCGGCCAGCTTGGCCGGCTGGTTGCGGCGCACTTCCTGGCCCGACAGATCGCCCACCACGATCTGCAGCGGCGCGACGATGGCAGCGAACGCCACCGCACACTTGAGGCAGAAGCGTGCCTTGTGGGTGAAACGCCCGCGCAGCAGATAATAGGCGGCAATGCCGCCGATCATGAACGCCGACGTGAGGAACGCGGCCAGCGCCATGTGCGTGACGCGGTAGGGAAACGACGGATTGAACACGATGTGCCACCAATTCGCCGGATAGAACGTGCCATCCCGGATGGTGTATCCGGCGGGGGTCTGCATCCAGCTGTTCGCCGACATGATCCAGAACGTCGACACCAGCGTGCCCAGCGCCACCATGACGGTGCACAGGAAATGCAGCTTGTGGCCGACGCGGTTCCAGCCGAACAGCATGATGCCCAGAAAGGAGGCTTCCACGAAGAAGGCGGTCAGCACTTCGTAGGTCAGCAACGGGCCGATGACATTGCCGGCATCGGTGGAAAAGGCGGCCCAGTTGGTGCCGAACTGGAAGCTCATGACGATGCCCGAGACGACGCCGACACCGAACGACACCGCGAAGATCTTCATCCAGAAGAACACCAGATCGCGGATATGGTCGTCGCGCGTCTTCAACCACCATGCTTCCAGAAAGGCGATCCAGCTGGCCAGACCGATGGTGAAGGCCGGAAACAGGATGTGAAACGACATCACCCAGCCGAACTGGAGACGGGACAGGAATAGCGCCTGATCCATCACGTTGAACCTCGCCCGGACGGCGATGACGCAAGTGGGCAGTCGCATGTCCTTGACATGCACCTTCCCGGATCGGGGCGATGGCGGCTGACGGCGGTCACGACAGCAAAGCGCAACCGCAGGCACCCGGTCATACTCCGGGGCAGCCGACACACCTCATCCTCACTGACTGGGACAGGTCAGCGCAGCGGACGTTCCAGCACAGGCGCTCAACCACTGCCGGAAACAGTCAGCTCATGGCAAGGAAACTGTCATGCCGAAACCCGGCAAGAACGGAGATGCATCATGAACGCAGCGCCCGGAGCACCGCATCCAGGCGCTGCGGCGACACCTTGACCGCCGTGCCGAGCGGCTGGGCGAACACCTGCACGCGGTATTCCTCGATCAGCCAGCGCAGATCGACCAGCGCCTCGGGCCACTCCCCCCGGCGCGCCGCGCGTGCAGCGTATTGCAGATATTTCGACCAGTACGGCAGCACCTGCTGCCGGCGCGGCTGGTCGGCGCCCGCGCCGTCGGTCCGCAGCTTGTCGAGGCGCCATTCGACGGCCTGCAGATAACGCTGCAGATGGCCCGCGGCCGGAACCGGGCCGCGCAACTGGCTGATGAAACCGGCAAACACCAGATGCTCGAGCTGGCTGTTGATGTCCTCGACCACCGGCATGGCATCCAGCGCCATGCCCTTTCGCAGTCGCTTGCGGATGTCCGTCCAGCTTTGCAGCGCCGGCTGCAGCGCCTGCCACAGGGCATTGGCGTCGGCTACCAGATTGGATGCCAGCTCATCGGCCAGCGCGTCGAAGGCCGCCTGCGTGCGCGGTGTCTCTTGCATGCGGGCGGCAATCAGCGCATGCAGCAGATCCGCCAGCAGCATGGCCTCCGGATCCTGCTGCAGGGATGCCACGATCGCGGCATCGGCAGGCGCGGTGGCCGGTGCCTGCGGCAGAGGTCGCGCCGCCAGCGGTTTGAGGCCCTCCAGATTGCGGCCGATCTGACGCACCTGCTTGTGCAGCCTGAGCCGCAACAGCCGCACCACGCCCTGCCGGTGCATGGCTTCGGCCTGCGCCGGATCGTCCACCAGCTGCACATCGACCGCATCGCCCCGGTCCACCAGAACCGGCATTACCTGCACCGACACGCCGCCATGGTCGAGCGTTACCGCGGCCGAGAGATCCGTGTCCGGCCAGCCGGCCAGGCCCTGCTGCTGCATGCCGGACTGCTCCGCATCCTGCACCGATGCCGCGGCTCGTTCGCCCAGTGCCGTGCGCAATGCCTCCAGATCGCGGCCCGAATCCAGCACCGCACCCTGCTCGTTGATGACCTCGAAACGCATCTGCAAGTGCGTGCTCGGCACGAAGCCCTGCCACGCGTCCGACGCCAGCTCCAGGCCCGTCATGGCGGCAATGGCGTCACGCACGCCCTGCTCCAGATCACCCTCGGCGAACGGCAGCCGCTCGGCCAGCGCGCGGGCGAAATCCGGCACCGGCACCACCACACGCCGCTGCGCCTTGGGCAGCGCCTTGAGCATTTCACGCAGCTTCTCCTCTAACAGCCCCGGCACCAGCCACGCGGCGCGTTCGGCTGAAATCTGATTGAGCAGCGGCAGCGGCAGGCGCAGCGTCACGCCGTCATCCGCCGTGCCCGGCTCGAAACGATACGTCAGCGCCAGCGGCGTATTGCCCAGCCGCAGCGTCTGCGGGAAGTCGCCTTCCGGCAGGGCCACGCCGGAATGGCGCAGCAGACTGTCCTCGTCGAAGCGCAGCGCCGCGTCGCCGTGGGCCTGAATCCACTGCTGCAGCGTCCTGCGGTCGATGACGTCGGCCGGCAGGCGCTCGTCGTAGAACGCTGCCCGCGTGGTGTCGTCCACCAGCAGATCACGCCGGCGGAAACGCGCCTCGCGATCGGCAATGTCATCGGCAATGCGCTGGTTGTGCGCCAGAAAAGCCGGCATGCGGCCGCGCTTGTCCGTAACCATGCCCTCCACCAGCCCGTCGCGGATGAAGATCTCGCGCGCGGTCGCTGGCTCGATGCGGCCGAAATCCACCTTGCACCCTTCCGACAGTGTCTGGCCGAACAGCTGCACGCGCATGCGCGCCGCCACATGGCCGCGGCGCTTGCTCCAGTGCGGTTCGTAGTATTCATGCGATACCAGATGCGCCGCGGCCGCCTCCAGCCACTCCGGCTCGATGCGCGCCACGGTGTGCGCGAACAGGCGGCTGGTCTCGATCAGCTCGCCGGCCACCAGCCAGCGCGGCGTTCTCCTGCTGACGCCGGAGCCGGGAAAGATGCGGAAACGGCGATTGCGCGCACCGAGATAGGTGCCCTTCTCCGCGCGATTGCCCTCGTCCAGCCGGCCGAACTGATCGAGCAATCCCGGCAGCAGCGCCCGGTGCAGCTGCGCGTAGTCGCTGTCCGCAAGCGGCCCCCTGCCGGTCTGCGTCGACAGATCGATCTGCCGGCCGATGCGGCGCAGCTGGCGCACCAGATCCTCCCATTCGCGCATGCGCATGAAATTGAGAAAATGTTCGCGGCACCACTTGCGCAGCTGATTGCCGGAACGCTCGCGCTTGACCACGGCGAAGGCGTCCCACAAACGTAGCAGCGAGACGAAATCCGACCGCTCGTCCGCAAACGGCTTGTGCGCCTCGTCGGCCGCCTCGCGCGCCGCCGCCGGGCGTTCACGCGGATCCTGGATGGTCAGCCCGGCAGCCACCACGCGCATGGCCGGCAGCACACCCTGCGCATCGCCGGCCAGCAGCATGCGCCCGATGCGCGGATCCAGCGGCAGACGCGCCAGTCTGCGGCCGAGCCTGGTGATGCGGTGGCCACGCCGGTCGGTTTTCAGTGCCTGCAGCTGCGTGAGCAGATTGCGCCCGTCGCGGATGTAACGCGCCTGCGGCGGATCGATGAACGGAAAGCGGTCGATGTCGCCGAGGCGCAGATCCGCCATCATCAGCAGCACGTTGGCCAGATTCGTGCGCCGGATCTCCGGATCGGTGAACTCGGGCCGCTCGGCGAAATCATCCTCGCTGAACAGACGGATGCAAGTGCCCGGCGCCACCCGGCCGCAGCGCCCGGCGCGCTGATTGCAGCTCGCCTGCGACACTGGCTCAATGGGCAGGCGCTGAACGCGCGCACTGGTCGAATACCGGCTGATGCGCGCCAGCCCGGTATCAATCACGTAATGAATGCCCGGCACCGTGAGCGATGTTTCCGCCACGTTGGTCGCCAGCACGATACGCCGGCCATTGCCCGGCTGGAACACCCGGTTCTGCGCGGTGCGCGTCAGACGCGCATACAGCGGCACGATCTCCGCCGCAGCATGCTTCGTGCGCTTGAGCGCCTGCGACAGATGACGCTCGGTGTCGCGGATGTCGCGCTCGCCGGGCAGAAACACCAGGATGTCGCCCGGTCCCTCGCGCCACAGCTCGAGTGCGGCCCGCTCGATGGCCACCTCCGTGTCCGTGTCTTCCGCCGGCGGTTGATAGCGCACCGTCACCGGATAACCGCGGCCCTCCACGTTGACGACAGGCGCATCATCGAAGAACTCGGCAAAGCGCTCCGGATCGATGGTCGCCGACGTCACGATCAACTTCAGATCCGGACGCTTCGGCAGCAGCCGCTTGATGTAACCGAGCAGGAAATCGATGTTCAGCGTGCGCTCGTGCGCCTCATCGATGATGATCGCCTCGTACTGGTTCAGAAAGCGGTCGCGCGCCGTCTCCGCCAGCAGGATGCCGTCGGTCATCAGCTTCACCTGCGAAGCACGCGACACCTGCGCATCGAAACGCGTCTTGAAACCGACCAGCCCGCCGAACGGCACATCCAGCTCCTCGGCAATGCGCTGCGACACACTGCGCGCCGCCAGCCGCCGCGGCTGCGTGTGCCCGATCACACCGCGCGCACCGAGCCCCGCCTGCATCAGAATCTTCGGCAACTGCGTCGTCTTGCCGGAACCCGTCTCACCGCAGACGATCACTACCTGATGAGCGGCGATCACCTCCGCCAGCTCCTGCGCACGCGCCGTGATCGGCAAGCCGTCCGCCAGCGTGACCGCCCCACGCGCCGCCAGCCGCTCCCGCGTCTGCGCCGCACTGGTCTCGATCTGCCGCTGCACCTCGGCCCGCGCCGCAGCATCACCGGCCTGCTGCAACCGGCGCGTCAGGCGGTGGCGGTCGCGGGTTTGCGCCTGCGACAGGATCTGCTCAGAGGTCGGTTCTTCGGGAGACGCTTCAGTGGAAGACATGTACGCTACAAGCTTAACAAACGGGGCGATGATATCGGGTCGGACAGCCGTGCTGTGTCCATGGAACTGCAGCGCGGGAAACTTAAGTATCCATGCCGCCGCCCATGTCGAGAGCGAACCTTCGCTTCAAGTTACACATGCGACATGCCGGGTGAATTCAACTCCACCCGAACAGGGCATCCCGTGCTGACCTGACCCGGAACGATTCGTGAATCCAAACTTGCGTCAACGCCCGGTGCCGATAATAACCACCTGCAGCAGTACTGGCTCGACTCGTCGTTTCAGGTCGCAGGCGAGTGCCGTGACCCTTCCTGCTGATCGGAGTCCTCTATGGCTTTGGCGTGATTCTCGTCAGCCCACCGGTGGGTCTTGCTGCCCGTGATTCTGCGCACCAATTCCCCCACAAGGCCGGATATGCCGTCACGTGCAAAGAATACAACAGGCAGACAAATCAGAGCTACGATGAGAAGTGTATACTCACCGCCGATGCCGCGTGTCCAATAGTTTATGATCTGAATCACGATGGCACCGGATATGGCAGCGAACGGTCGTCCCATACCACCCAAAACGACCATGACTACCAAAAGCCCCATTTCGCTGAGATGCATCATCACGGGTGATACGAGACCCTGGTAGCTGGCGAACAAGCTACCGGCTATTCCGGCCCAGAGCGATGTATATGTGAAAACTGCCAGCTTGATCCTGGTTGTTTTTATGCCGATTCCCTCGGCAATCGCTTCATCGTCGTGCACGGCCGTCATGTACAACCCCCACCGACTGGTAAGGATCAGACTCTGCAGAACGAAAAAGAGAAAACACAGACCGATCACGAGCCAGAGGTAGGCACTCTGAGATGAAGCCGGAAACAGCATGTCGCTGAACAATCCGTTCTTCCCATGCGTCAAATCCCGCGCTGCAGCCGTCCATACTTTGAAAGCACCAGCAAATCCGAATGTGATCAGGGGCAAAGAGATACCCTTTACACGTAGTGATACAACGCCCAGAAGCAACCCCGCAACTGCCGCTGCCAGACCAGCCATGGGAAAAGTCCAAACCGGTGACACATCAAGATAAAATGTACTCAAGGCCGCGGTATAACCCCCTACACCAGCCAGTCCCATGTGCGCGAATGAAAACTGACCAATGAATCCTGCGAGGAAATTCCACGATGCTGCCAGGAGCATGTAGTAGCCTGTCATGATGGCCAGTGACAGCAAGGGTCCCGCCTGAACCAATAGAGGTATAAGCGCCATCAATCCAAAGAACACGGCGGTCCACAGCAGTTGCTGGCATCTGCTAGACACTATTCAATCTCCTCAACGCCAGAGCCCTTGTGCTGCATCCACCCTTGAACGATCTCTTCAAGGCGATTGCTGATGTCCCGTGCAGAGCCCTCGGTATCATTGTTTCCCATCAACAGGACATAGACATAATTGGAGACCTTCAGACACTCTCTGACATTCTGATCCACCAACACGATGGTCGTACCGGCTCGTTCCGGAAGAGAATCCAGTTGGTGATAGACTTCATCTGCCAACTTCGGACTCAAACCGACGGTGGGCTCATCCAGCATCAGCACTGCAGGCTCACACATCAAGCCTCGGGCGATCTCGAGCAGACGTTGTTGGCCACCGGAGAGATCGCCCGCTGGCGTTGTCAGTCGCTGACTTATCTCCGGAAACAGGTCGCAACAAGCGTCCATTCGACGCTTCAACCACGCCTTGTCACGGCGGTTCAGCCACCCGCCCAGACGCAGGTTTTCCCACACCGACATTTCCGGGAACAGGCTATGTTCCTGGGGAACGAAAGCAATACCATATTCCTGCAGGCGCTGCCCCGGAGTTCCGGCAATCGGCTGGCCGCTGATGGTGACTGTTCCGCCAACACACGGTGCAAGGCCCGCAATCCCTTTGAGCAGGGTGGACTTGCCGGCGCCATTCGGTCCGATCACGCCAGTTACACTACCTGCCTCGGCCCGCAGAGAAACGCCGCGCAGGATTTCGATATCTTTTTGATACGCAATGCGAAAGTCATTGACATCCAATTGCTTGCTACCGGAATCACTCATGATAGATAGGCTTCCAAAACCCGTTTGTCGTTCATGACCTCCTCGGGGGTCGAATCCATCATGAGCTGCCCTTGTGCCATGACAACGGCACGCGAACACAGTTCAAAGACCCAACGTGTATCGTGGCTCACCACCACACTGCAACCGCCGTTGTCAGCCAACTCCCTTATCTGGTTGGCCATGATTCCGAGTAACGCAGGATTGACCCCCGAAGTCGGCTCATCAAAAAGTCCGACCCGGGCGCTGGAAACCAGCAACCGTGCAAAATCGATCAGCACCCGCTGGCCGCCCGATAGATTCTTGCTTGGCACATTCAACACCGGTGCCAACCCCATTCTGGTCAGAGCTTCACGTGCCACCACCTCGGCTTTCGCACGCGAGTGCCCTCGTGTACACGCAATGATCGCGACATTCTCCAAGGCAGTAAGATTGGGGATGGATCCGCCGCCCTGATAACTGCGAAACAGGGATTTTCGTGCTGCATGGGATGGCTTTCTGGTACTTACATTCCGGCCTTCAAGCAACACCTGGCCCGAAGTCGGCGTGAGCTGGCCGGTTATCATATTCAATAGCGTTGTCTTGCCGGCCCCATTAGGCCCGATCAAGGCGATAACTTCACCCGGCTGTACCGACATGCTGACGCTTTCAACGGCGTGATTACCGCCGAAAGCCATGCTGACACCACTTATTTCAAGCAACGTGTTCATAGTGAACGCACCTTGAGCCCGAACAAACCCTGTGGAAGAACCAGCAGGACCACAATCATGAAAAGGAATCCGTAGGCTTCGACGTAGGAGGAAGACAAGTAGACAGAACCCAGGCTCTCGATCGCCCCCAGAGCAAGACCGGCCCATAATGCGCCCCAAATCGAACCCATGCCTCCGATGATCACGACCACGAAGCTTTTGATAAGGACAGTTTCGCCTGCCGCCGGATAAACGACATACAGTGAACCCATGATTATGGCGGCCACGCCGGAAAGTGCCGATCCAACGGCGAAAGCCAGATTGGAGTATCGAACAACGTCAATGCCGATAACCTGCGCACCCTGACGGTGTTGAGTCAAGGCGCGCCAGGCTCGGCCCACATCAGTACGATAAACTACCCACATCAACAGCCCGATCAGTACAACTGCGATCACGGCAGCAACAACCCGATTACCCGAAATGTTGACCCATCCCGCTATATCCACATGGACGGGCCACAATGAAGGGTAGCTTCGATACGAACCGCCAAAGAACGCCAGTGCGAGTCCCAGAAAAAGCTGACTCAGTATGAAGGTGACGATGATGCCGAATTCCCCGGGACGCTCCAGGCGCCCCTGGAAAATTGGCCGTAGAAAGGCTGCATTGGTGAAATAGCCAAGTGCACCTGCTACTACAAATGCACTGACAACTCCGATATAGGGGGACAACCCGAATTGGCCAACGGCCAGCACGGCCGCATAGCTGCCCAACACCGCAAGTGCCCCATAAGCGAAGTTGACGATTCTGAGAACTCCGAATATCAGACTCAATCCCACGGCCATCAAGGCATAGATCGCCCCGGTGAACAATCCGAGTGTCAATGTCTGTACCAGCAGGTGCATGATGACGTCTCCGTGAGGGGCTAGCTATTGCACCGAATAAACGACTTCCGCGTCATCCCCGGTGTCATCGATTTCGTGCAGCTTCTTGAAGTACATCTTCACACTGTCCCACTGGTTGTAGCGTACTGTGCCTTCGTCACGCGTAAACACGATATCCCCTGTTGTGCCGGGGAATTCCAACGAGGGCAACGCATCAACCAGATCTTCGGCATCCGTTGAATCGGTTTCTTCCACCGCATGCTTCAGGGCGTTGAGTGTGTCAATGAAGAAATACTGGAAGATCGCAGGCGAGTGATCATACTCCTCGATGTAGGATTCCTTGAATTTCTTGCCGATGTCGGTCAGACCCTGTTCACCACCACCAGTGAATGAGGCATAGATGATGCCTTCGCCGGCTTCGCCAACGGTAGGCCAGAAGTCGGACAGTGTCGGCCAATCCCATCCGGCAATAATCTGTACGTCGAGACCAGTCTCGCGAGCCTGTTTGATTGCCAGATTCTTGGCCGCATAAACAGCTTCGATGATCAGGACGTCCGGATCAAAATCCTTCACCTTCGCCAGCTCAGCCGTCAAATCCTGTGCCTCTGTGGGATAGACAATAATATTCAAATCAAGCCCGGTATCGGCTGCAGCCTTTTCGAATGCTTCGGCAAAACCAGCTCCGTAGTCAGAATCTTCAGCCAGCATGGCAACCCGTTTGTCGCCGGTCTGCTCAATGAAATTGAGCATCCCCCTAGCGATCTGGCTATTGTACGGGCCTATTCTGAATACTTGGTCATAATTCTGTGCCGTAACTTCGTCTGCCCATGTATAAAAGAACAGAATCGGGACATTATTACGATGTGCAACACGTATCTCTGCATTAGCAACGCTGGATGCCCAACTGCCGACGATGGCAGATGCGTCGTAGTCGACAATTGCACGGCGTACCGCCTGGCTGCCGACTGCAGGCTTGCCTCTCGTATCGAACGATTTCAGTTCCACGGGGTGGCCATTGATACCCCCCTGGTCGTTCATTTTCCGAACCCAGAGTTTTGCCGCTTTCTGAATCACTTCGCCGGAGGGCACATCACCGGGCGGGGACAGCGGTGTAACCAGTGCCAGACGTAGTGTAGACTTGTCGCTCGCTGCATGTGCCAATGGCCCCATAGCGGCAACAGCACACAAAGCGGCACTGGCCGCGAACAACGAGACACCGCGAATCATGGATGTCAATCCAATTGAATCTAGCTTGGCCATGTTCAACTCCATCCTTTCCAAATTGTTGTCTAGTTCAAGCACCGGAATCTTAAGCCCCGTGCATTTTCAATATTATCGATAGACTCTCTTTCAGGCATCGATTTCATACCCGAAACGAAAACAATCAAGTCATTAATACATGTCACACCCGTTACTGCCACCTCCTGATCATTTCTATTCTTCAAGCCATTTCGTCTTCAACCAGCACGCCCTTTGCCGTTTCTCTCAATTGGCTCCAACAGGACTCCGAAAGATCAAAACCCGTGTATGACAACCGGTCCTCGAATCGAAAGTTTTCCCAGACCACCTCTCGACAATCATCCTCCGGAACACGCGCGGCCAAATTCTCAAGTGAAAACAGAATCGAACGACTACAGTACAGAACAACAGCATCTTTCTTACCATGCTCTGCAGTCGGGCAAGGCACACAACAGAGCCTTATCCTCTGCCGCTCCTCCAAGCACGCAAAACGGTACCCGGTATCGTTCTCAGCAAGCCAGCGAACCACCATGTTCGGACACAGTCCTGCCATCCGGAGTAGATAGCCCGACATCAAGTCTCCGTTGCGACATTCCTTGACATGCAAACATACAGGGTCTCCTTCACCCATCATTGACCGCAGGATATCAATGATCAAACTACCAACATGGACAACACTTGCACCAGCGGCCGTGAAGATTCTCAGGCCGTCTTCACGATAGTGTTCTTCCAGCGTATGCAGCGAATCTTCACTACAGTGACGCAACGCCCCGACAATCGCATCCGCACCGCCCAACCCATGCCTTTCCATGAGAACAGCCGCTTCCGCCGCTTCGTTGCGCTGCCCCACATTAACGCCACGTGCTTTCAGAGCTCTCTGAATCGTGGCAACAAGTTCGTTTTGCGATACGTGCAGCATTTCACTACTCGGATGTCATTTCAGGTCGAGTCGGCAGGAACCAATCCCACTCAATGTCCGCACTCGCCAGCTCATTAGCCAATGGTGCCCCCTGAAACAGAGTAATACGGACCCAACGATCTGTTTTCGGGTCAAATTTACTTGCCCCGAAGAAAGACAGTTTGAGACGAAGCAAATCCATGGGCCGACACTCCAGACTCAGAAGATTCGCACGGATGTCACCGTACGGAAGCGATGCAAGGTTCTGAATTCGCCGTATAATCGAGCGAAAGGAAGGATTGGACATGAGAAAGTCAACGACAACGGCATCGGCATTGTTGTCCATGTATGAACAGACGGCGTTGTAGCAACGCCTTACCGATCTGGCAACGCCCAACTCCAGGGCGCACTTCTCACCCGGATCGATACCGCGGTGACCAAGCCGCGGTTCCTCCTTGTTTACGGCGCGGTACCAAAAGAAATATTGCTCATGGTCGGAATCGAAATCGTATTCCAGCGCCCAGCCATAATCCATCTCCATGGCCCTTTTGAGTTCCGACAAACTCTGGTTGCCTTCGAGCGGGAACAGCATCGTGGCGGCTGCCATATCATCCTCATACGAGTTCACCTGCGGCGAAATTTCCAGAAGTATGCTGTGTATCAACTCCTGCGTTTGCAACGACCAGGATCGCCCGGCATGATCCAGAAGTTGTTGCCACACAGGCGGATTGCCACCAGTATCTTCGTGGAAGTTCTCGAGCTTTTCCTCGAGTTTGGCCAACTCCAGCACGGTTCGCTGATCGGCTTTTTTCTGGGTCTCATCCTCTGTATGCGTCTCGGACAAATGCAATGCGGCACGTCGTACAAGGCGCGAAAACTGCTGTATATCGCTCCGTGAGGGCACAACTTCGGCAGCTTGTACGATGGCCCGTTCGCGTTGACTGATCCATTTGTCCACAAGCATTGGGTGGCCGATTAGAAACGGAGCCATGCCGAGACCGGTGGAGTTGCCAATGCCGATATATCGCTTGATGGCAGGATCTAATGCGACGGCGGTATGCGGTGCGTTGCATTGTGCAATATGCTCAACTTGCTGCAGCGTGAAATGGCGTACCATGTAGACAGTAAACATTTCTGCACTGAACGGTCTTCCAAATGCGCCTCTTTCCCGCTGCCTGGCATAATCCGCGAGCCCGAACTTGCCGTTTCCATAAACAGCTGTGGTGCGATACAGATACCCGACCTTCTCAAACCATTCGATATCCGGCTGTCGACCTGATGCCAGACATGCCACAACCACCCCGAAGTTGCGCTGACTTCGATTGGCCCTGGATAAAGTGATCACCCGTGACGAATAGCGGCCGGCTTCCTGGTGAGGAACATTTCTTTTCAATTCATCGAGCTCATCGCTAGTCGGCGCTCCCTCAAACAATACAAAGGTGAGATCCCACCGCCGTGCAATGACCCGATCACTGCGCTGGTCCGGATCGATATGTGAGGAAAACAGAACAAAACTGTAGTTCCCGACCGGCGTATCGACTCGGTACATGGCTGTACCATAGCCATGCTCATCAATATCGAAAAGCACAGTTTCGATACGCCACGCCTCTTTTATCATTTTTCGAACCAGGCTTCTGGCAAAACTCAGCCTGCTCTGGAATAGACTCCCGAGTCGCGGCAATTGCATGACCAGGGATGCAGGCCGCATCTCCATGCAAGAACCTGGTGCATTCTGGGTTGCTTCGATACTGGACATGACATGGTTACCCTAAAGTCGAATCAACCGTGTGCACGGCTCACGGGGCATCTCCCCCGGCTCCGCGATGCACTTCCATACACGCCATTCAAGAGCTCATGGGCCTGATTGATTTCTCCATGAAATCCAACCAGTTTTCACCCATTATTCGAGCAATTTCATGAGGCTGGAATCCAAGACTCAACAACCCGGATGTGATATTGGGGTAATCTCGGGCATCCTTGAACCAATCCGGTTGTACCGGCCACCCCGGCTGATCTGCACTACCTTCGCCGTAATTCAGTGACCGCGACCAACGCCCGTGACGCATCCAGATCAAAGTCTGCGCCGGTTGATCCTGACACAGGTCAGTTCCCAGTCCGACATGGTCAATCCCCATCAGATCAACAGTACGCGCGATCATGTCGCAATATTCAGACAATCTGCAGTCCCCGCCGCCCGGGAGATGCATTGCATACGTACTTACGCCGAGCATACCGCCGGATTCCGCAAGCGCCTTCAATACCTTGTCGGATTTGTTGCGCCTCGCATCGTGGAAGAACAACGGATTCGCGTGGGAAATCACGATGGGGCGCGATGAGGTTTCGATCGCCTCAAGCGTACTTCTCTCGGCACTGTGAGACATGTCGATAACCATGCCCACACGATTCATCTCGTGTATGACTTCACGGCCAAAGCGAGTTATCCCCGCATCGGATTGCTCATAACAACCCGTTGCAAGCGGACTTTGATTGTTGTAGGTCAACTGCATCACGAGCATTCCAAGACGCCGAAAGGCTCCCACGAGCTCAATATCGTTCTCGATCGGTGAACAATTTTGAGCCCCGAAAAAGACACCCACTCGACGCTCATCCTTGGCTCGCCTGACATCCTCCATCTCCAGAACAGGGCGAATCAGGTCGGAATATTCGTCGAACCGACGTTCCCATTCACCGAAGCGTGTCAGAGTTTCTCGTGTATTTTCATGATACACCAGTGTTGCATGCACACCGGAAACACCGGCTTCAACCAACTGTTCGAAAATTTTACGATTCCAATTCGGATACTGAAGTCCATCAACCACAGTCAGTTGGCGATGCAACTCGACAGCTTTCGTGGACATCACCACATCATTCGAAATCGATTGATCCATCATCAATCTCTTGTTATCCGGCATTCAGATAGGTCGTCTTGACCTGAGTATAGAAGTCACGTGCGTACTGCCCCTGTTCGCTCGGACCGAAGCTGGAGGCTTTGCGCCCACCAAACGGAACGTGATAATCAGTACCCGCAGTCGGTAGATTCACCATGACGCAACCGGCTTCGGCTCCCCGCCTGAAACGGCTTGCATGACGCAACGATTTCGTGACTATTCCTGCCGTGAGTCCATACTCCGTATCATTGGCGACAGCCAATGCATGCTCGAAGTCACGTACTTTGATGACACAGGCGACCGGACCGAAAACTTCCTCTTTATTGATAACCATTTGGTTGTCGGTGCCAGTCAACAGCGCCGGTGACAGAAAATAGCCTTTAGTTTCAGTTTCCACACGAATTCCGCCACATACCTTCTCTGCCCCTGCAGCCACTGCATCGGCAATATACTGTTCTATACTCTTCAAGGCCCTCTCATCCACCACAGGACCTACTTGGGTCGATTCATTCAGCGCCGAACCCACGCGCATGTCACGAAGACGTTCCGTCAGAGCCTCCACGAACTTGTCGTGAATCGCCTCATGGACCACCAGGCGCGAAGACGCAGTGCATTTCTGCCCCGTACCCGAGTATCCACCGACCACAGCTGCGTTGACCGCGGTATCCATATCGGCATCATCCATTATGACAAGCGCATTTTTACTCCCGAGCTCGAGCTGACAACGAACCATATTTTGTGCCGTAGCCGCCAAGACCTTCCGTCCCACTGTATGGGATCCTGTAAAGCTGACTGCATCGACATGCTCGGCATTGATCAGCGCTTCGCCGGCGACTGCCCCTCTACCGGTAACAAGGTTGAAGGTTCCATCTGGTAGCCCCGATTGCCGTGCGATGATTTCCGTCAAAGCCCAAGCGCTGTGCGGTACGAGCTCTGCCGGCTTCCAAACAACGGCATTGCCATATGCAAGCGCAGGGGCAATTTTCCATACGGCAGTTGCCATCGGGAAGTTCCATGGACTGATGATGCCAACAACACCAACCGGTTCACGCCGGATGTCCACCTCGATCCCAAGCCGCACGGAATCCGTGTTCTCGCCCATCTGCCGGTGTACCTCCGCCGCGTAATACTTGAAGAACTGACCAGACCGATAGACTTCGCCTACACCTTCCGCCAGAGGCCTGCCTTCCTCCCTGGACAACTGACGCCCAAGTTCGGAACTGCGTTCCATCAATTCCGTCCCGATCGAGTGGAGAATTTCGTGACGCCTCTCGAGACCAGTGACCGCCCATTTTCCTTGAGCAGCCTGCGCGGCATCGATCGCCTGTGCGACCTGCTGTGGAGATGCCAAGGCAAATCTGCCGATTTCGTCAGTCACATCCGATGGATTGATATTGATGGTTTCACGATCGCCGGCGACCCACTCACCGTTGACCCAGTTGCGATACGATTTGTCACTCATGGAATTGGGTACTCGATTTGAGACATGACAGGGACGCTACTCATGATTTGCATATAAGTGAAGTTTATTATTATTATTAAACGATAAATTATTCTTTGTTTTATCATGGAAACAAGTATTGCGCAGTGGCGGCATTTCATCTGGGTGGCTGATTATGGGAGTTTCCGCGCAGCTGCGAAACGGGCCTTTCGGACTCAACCCGCGGTATCGCAATCGATCCGGCAGTTGGAAAATCAGCTGGGGACCCCACTGTTCGAGTCCAACCGCAAGAGAGTGCGCTTGACCGCATTCGGCAGGCTATGTCTTCCCAAGGCACGTGAACTGGTCAGCAACCACGATTGGACCATTTCGGAAATTACGCGTCTGGCCACGGGCCAAGGTGGCAGGGTGGTGATGGCAGCGGTTCCATCTGCCGCGGCGCGGCTGCTGCCCGATGTCATCCAGACACTCAATGACAAATATCCGAACATTGAATTGTCCCTGAGCGATGACAGTGCCGTCATCATTCAGAAACAGATCCTGTCCCGCGAAGTCGACTTCGCTCTCACGAGTCAATGGAAAGACGATGACCGCCTCGAATTCAAGCCGTTGTTAAGTGATCGAATGGGTGTTGTCTGCCGTCATGACCACCCACTCGCCCAAACGACACAATCCATCACTTGGGCCTCACTGAGAGGTCAGAGACTCATCAACAACGGGACGACACGACTTCTTGCGAATACAAACGGCGCGGCAATAATCGAGAAATATACACACTATCATGTGTCTAACATGATTTCCCTTGCCGCCATGGTTGAGTCAGGTCTCGGAATAACAATTCTCCCCGAGCTGGCCCTGCCGGCGAAGCAGCCGCGGTTACGCTTTGTACGCGTGAACGACCCCTCCATCAGCAGACATATTGGTTTGATGTCGCTGAAAGATCGCGAGCTGATGCCAGCAGCCAGGACGCTGTATGAGTTGATCGAAAACGCACTGTGTGGCTTCGAAATACAACCCGATTCGTAACAGCACTCGCATGGCTGGATCCCCAATCCGATTGGTCCGACCTATTCGGAAAGTTTTGTGGGAGATAACGCCACGGGCGCCAAGGATGCCGCTTTCCTCGTCAACCAGCTGCCATCGCGGCCACGGTCATTTTCGTCGTCCAGACGCGCTACGGCCCGGCGTACAAACTTTCCGCCAACATATCGAAACGGTTCGGGAGGGAAATCGCGCTCAGGAGGTCTCACGAGTCCACAGCGAGCCCAACGGTCTTCGCGACCCAGTGCCAGCGAAGCGACAATTCTTCCTGCTAACGCACACGGCCCGACACCATCACCGGAAAATCCGACCGCGTAAAGCACATTGGGTCGATCAGAGAGAGCACCAAACAACGGCAAACCGCTTTTCGACTTGTCTATGGGACCGGTCCAGTCGGCAGCCAAAGGACCCGCAGGTAGATCTGGATACGTCCACCGCATCCAACGTTCGACCTTTTCGGGGATGCTGGAATGGCCGTCAAAACGCTTGCCGACACGTGAACCGAACGCCAGCAAACCGCTACCCCCACCCTTGCCAAAGATTAGATGCCCATCGGATGTGGTCCGGTAATAGTGCACCATGGCCCGGGAATCGCTGATCGCCAGTCCGTCGTTCCGGCCCACCCTGCTTAGCCAGTCGGGGACCGCTGCGCTTGCCACAACATCACTCGATGCAACCACGATCGCCTGGCGTATCTCCGGTTCACGAATACTCCAGGCATTCGTCGCGAGTACTGCCTTGTCCGCTGTGATTTGTGCGTCGGAAGTGTTGACCGTGACCCGGTATTTTCCGGTTACTGCAGTAACCGGGCTATACTCATGGATCCGCACGCCCAACGCCAGAGCACGCCTGCGCAAAGCTCTCACGAGAAATCCCGGATGCACGGTTGCAACCGCTGGTTCCAGAACACCACCGACATGCCGCAATGATCCGGCTCGCTCAGCAACTTGCTCGCGCGTCAATGGCACATAGGGGTTCGCCCGCAGTGCATCCAACCTTTCGGTCGTACCTTCCCACGCGCCCAGCTGTTTATCCGAGGTCGCGGTCCAGAGCCATCCATCCTGACGAAAAACGGCATAGGGAGCATGCTTGCCGCAGAAATCACCAATCTCCCTTATCGCGTCCTCCGATTCCCGGGCCAGCCACAAGGCTTCCTCAGTGCCGCACAATGCCTCCAGAGCAAGAAACTTGGCCCACCAACTCATCACGAAACCGCCATTGCGACCGCTGGCCCCACCGCCGCATATATCCGCCTCCAACAGAGCCACCCGAAGTGCCGGTTCCTGTTCCTTCAATCGCAGAGCGGTCCAAAGCCCCGTGAAACCGCCGCCCACAATGACAATATCCGCATCCGTTTTGCCGGATGCAGCCTGCACCGAATCGGATATTTCTTCACTTCCCAGTGCCTGATCAAGCCAAAGACTGCGCGTGACGGATTCTGCAGGACGACTCATTTGTTGACCACATTGATTGGTTGACCCTCAAAGTATGACTCGAGGTTGGCTATGGCAATGTCAAGAAGACGGGTGGTTGCCTCGGGCGTCTGAAACGCGCTGTGAGGCGTAAGAACGACATTTTCAAGATCGCAAAGCGGATGTTCAGACGATAACGGCTCATTGGCAAAGACATCCAGGCCAGCTGCGGACAACTCACCTAGAGCAAGCCGCCTGCCCAGGGCCTCTTCGTCAACCAGCTCACCACGCGCGGTGTTGACGAACAGAGCCCCCGTCTTCATCAACCCAAGTTCGTGTTCGCCAATGATCCCCCATGTCTCCACATTAAGAGAAAGGTGCAGCGAAACCGCATCCGACTCGGCCAGGACATCGGCAAAAGACATGAAGTTCACGTCGGCTCCGGTCTCGCGATGCCGTTCCGGATGGCGAGTCCATGCAATCACATTCATGCCCAGACATGACGCCAGTTCAGCCATGCGGGCCCCGATGCCACCAAAACCAATCAGGCCGAGGGTCTTCCCGCGCATTTCCACTGGCTGATCATGTTTCCCCCAGCGCCCCTGCCGCAAGTGCATATCACTTTCAACAACCCGGTGAGCTGCAGCCAACAACAATGTCAAGGCATGCTCTGCGACCGAGTCATTGGCATAGCCGGGAGTATTAGTGACCTTTATACCGAGACGGGAAGCTTCCGTCAGATCAATCATGTTGTCAGCGCCTGTCCCGGTAAAGGAGATCATCCTCAGGTTGTTTGCCTCCCGCATGACATCGATCGACAAATCCCAGCCCAGCAATAGCGCCTCCGCGCCTTCAATGCGAGCAAGGTACTCCTCCCGGGTCTGCGGGCGCCCCATGTACAAATCGAAGATACCAAGGTTATCAAGGCGCTTCCTGAAGTTCCCCGTCAGAAGCCGGGCAATTTCCGGATCAGCATCCGGATAAACAATCGAAGTGGACATTGCATCACCTTATCGGAAAGCAACATTATGCGTACACATGGCGGCCTTTTGCATATCCGATTTTCAAGACGATCGCACAAAACCACCGGGCTGATATGGCAATACGGCAGCCCCGGTTCTTAAGACAAATTACATCGAAGCACAAAGCCACGCTGGTATGTCACCACCCTGCCCGTACAACCCAGCCACGGATCCGGGATTCGACACACCTTGCATACGCCAACCCTACATCAGAGGAATCGACAGGTCTCATGCCACGAAAAAAATGCCCGTACTCTTCCAGCGAATTGGTCAGCACCGTGGGACTGACCGCATTCAGCCGTATACCCCTCGGCATTTCCAAAGCCGCAGCGGTCACGAATGCATCCAGGGCACCATTGACCAAGCTTGGGGAGATGCTGCCCGGTGTCGGCTCGACATTCGAAATGCCACTGGTCAAAGTTATGGAACCATTTGCGTTTAATTGATCGCGAGCAGAATATGCGACATTGACCTGTCCCAACAACTTGTCGTGAATCCCCACGGCGTGAGCCGAATCATCCAATTTGGAGGGTTGGTGCCGATCAAGCGGCGAAAATTGGACTCTGCCCGAAGCCACTATGACCGCATCCAGTGAACCTGCTTCAACGAAAGCTCGTTCGATCGAGTCCGGATCCGTGATATCAATCCGGATATCCCCGGACTGCCTTCCTGCGGTGATGACTCTGTGTCGTTTCTGCAGCTCTGCGCATGCAGCCCCGCCAACCCGGCCGGATGCACCGATTATCATGACTGAAAGCATATCGCTCATAAGAATCTCCCGGATTGCGTACAATACTTCGCAGGCACGCGGATCCGTCCAAACGAGGCAACCCGCCGGTTTCTGCGCGCATCCACTCGCCAACACCCGACCAGTTAAAGCGGAGACGTCCGGACAAATCAACTCATACTGTACCCTTCGGCGGTTTGCCTCATTCGATAATACGCGGGCTACTGATCGGACGCCGTAAACAGAAGTTGACAGCATACATGCTTTCGACCTTGTCACAACGTCAACAGATCGGACCCGACGATGACCTCGCCGTCGAAGCCCCTGGAGGCTTCGGCGTGCCACTGTTCGTCGCTGATGTCGGCGTCGGTGGGGACGAAGTGGGACAGGACGAGTGTCTTGACGTTGGCGGCCTGCGCCACGGCGCCGACGCGGTCGGCGGTGGTGTGGCTGTTGAGCAGGTGCTGGCGCAGGTCGGTGCCGGTGGTGCGGGCAAGTATCCAGTCCAGAGCCGGTTCGTAGAGGACTTCGTGGACGAGGATGTCGGCGCCCTGCGCCAGTTCGATCAGCGCCGGGCTTTCGGTGGTGTCGCCGCTGATGACGATGGAGCGGTCCGGTGTGTCGAAGCGGTAGGCCAGCGCTACCTCGAATGGCGGGTGATCGACCAACGTGGCGGTGACGGTGAGTTTGTCGGTCTGCAACACGACGCCGGGTGCGGTGATTTCGTGCGGCTTGATCAGCGGTTCGAGCGGCGGCCGGCCTTCGTCGGCGATGCGTGTTTCGATGTCGACGCGATTCAGCTTGAGGAAGTCGCGTGTCATGGCGGCGATCGGCGGCGGGCCGTGGGTGGTGACTGCGTGGCTCAGATTGGCGCCCCAGCCCAGCAGCAGCAGGTTGCCGTAGTCGGCATTGTGGTCGGAGTGGTGGTGCGTGAGGAATACGCTGCGCAATTGCTTGAAGGAGAAGCCGGCCTTGACGTACTGCTTGGCGACGCAGTTGCCGCAGTCGATGACGTAGGCGTCGCCATCCACGCTGATGACCTGGGCCGGCGAACTGCGCCTGGTCTTGGGTGTGGGGCCGCCGGCGGTGCCCAGCAGGGTCAGGGTTGTGCTCATGATGCTTGTGTTTCCGTAGCGTCGTCGCGGTTGTCTTCGTTGAGTACCCGCAGCAGAAAATCCCGGGTGCGATTGTGTTGCGGGTTGCTTGTGATCTGCTGCGGCGTGCCCTGCTCCAGGATGATTCCGTTGTCCATGAATGCAATGGAATCCGCAACTTCGCATGCAAAATTCAACTCGTGTGTAACGATGACCATGGTCATGCCCTCGCGTGCCAGATCCTTGATCACCTCGAGCACCTCCCCGACCAGCTCGGGATCGAGGGCCGAGGTGGGTTCATCGAACAGCATGAGTTTCGGTTCCATTGCCAGCGCCCGGGCGATGGCCACGCGCTGCGCCTGTCCACCGGACAGCTGCGCCGGATAGGCATCGGCAAACTTGCGCAGGCCCACCTTGTCGAGCAGCCGCATGGCGGTTTCGGTGGCGTGCTCTCTGGGTATGCCCTTGGTGACCATGGGTGCCATGATGATGTTGCCGACCACGGTCATGTGCGGGAACAGGTTGAAGCGCTGAAACACCATGCCGATGTCGCGGCGCTGGAATGTCGCGGCCCGATCCTGCAGCTTGTGCAGCCGGTTTCGGTGGATGCGGTAGCCGATCAGTTCGTCCTCGACCCAGATGTGGCCGCGGGAAATTTCCTCCAGGTGGTTGATGCAGCGCAGAAATGTGCTCTTGCCGGAGCCGGATGCACCGATCAGGCACTGCACCTGGCCGACCTTGACCTCCAGATCGATGCCCTTGAGAACCTCAAGGCTGCCGAAATGCTTGTGCACATTCTCGGCCACGACCATGTTGGCTTGTGTCATTGCCCCACCTCCTGATGCGCCTGCTGACTGCAGCGCCCTGCACTCTTCGTCATTGCACACCCCGTCCGAGTCTTCTTTCCAGCAGTGCCTGTCCGGCGCTGGCAATCGAGGTGACGAACAGGTACCAGAAGGTCGCCACGATGAGCATTTCGATCGTGCGCAGGTTCACGGCGGAGATGTTCAGCGCCACGGTGAGCATGTCACCGCCGGCGATGACGGCCACCAGCGAGGTCATCTTGATCATGTTGATGAACTGATTGCCGGTGGGCGGCACAATCACGCGCAGCGCCTGCGGCAGGACGACACGCGCCATGAGCTGACGCCGCGTCAGCCCGAGCGCCTGCGCCGCCTCGACCTGGCCCTTGTCGACCGAGATGAGCCCGGTGCGAATGATTTCGGCCATGTAGCCGGCCTCGTGCAGCGACAGGCCCAGCACGGAAGCCACGAATACCGAGATGACGGCATTCGTGTCCCAGGAGGCGAAGACGATGTCGGTGAACGGAATGGCCAGCGCCAGATGGCCGTAGAACAGGGCGAAATTGCCCCAGAACAGAATGTGCACCAGTAGCGGCGTGCCGCGAAAGAACCAGATATAGCCCCACCCCACTGTCTTCGAGACCGGATTGCGGCTCATGTACAACAGCGCGACAACCAGGCCCAGGACAATGGCGATGATCTGCGACAGCACCGCCAGTTCCATGGTGACCCACAGTCCCTGCAGGATCCGGAAGTTGGTGATGAATTCGCCCACCACACTCCATTCGAGGTTGGGGTTGTGATAGAGCGAGCGGATGAACAACAGCGCCAGCGCGGCGACAATCGTGCCGGACAACCACCAGCTGATGTGCAGCGGCCGGGCGACGACCTCCGGCACATCAGTGGTGGGCCGTGTGCGTGACTCTTCCGTCATGGTCGGAGCAACCTGTCGGGCTACTTGCCGACGGCGTTGTACATGGTCTTGTCGACGGCCAGTTCATCCAGCCCGTATTCCGCCAGCACTTCGGCATAGGAGCCGTCCTCGATGACAGCGTCCAGCGCCGCGGCAATCGCCTTGCGCAGTTGCTCGTCGGACTTGTTGAAGCCGATGCCATAGTACGCTTCCTTCGTCTCGGCGGCGTCCAGAACCACGGCATCAAAGATATCGCTCGACTCCCGCGCCAGATACAGCAGCGCCGGGGCGTTGCCGATGAAGGCATCGACGCGTCCCGTCTGGACCTGCAGGCGGGCGTCGCTGGTGGTCTTGTACAGTGCCAGCTTGATCGGTTCCTCGCCGGCCGCTTCGCAGGCCTCCGACTGTTCCTTCACCGCATCCGCCTGTACCGCGCCGCGGATGGTGGCAATGGACATGCCACACATATCGGCCAGCGATGCCACCTCTTCCGGATTGCCGGCCGGAATCAGAAGTGTGTAATTGCCCTTCAGGTAGTCGATGAAGTCGAGCACTTCCTGACGTGGCACGGTGTCGTTCATCGAGTCCCAGATGATGTCGATCTTGCCCGACTTCATGGAGGGCAGCAGGCTGTCGAAGCCCAGCTTCAGGAACTCGATTTCAATGCCGAGCTGTTGCTCCACCAACCTGGCAAGATCGGGGTTGACTCCCTTGGTCTCGCCCGAAATGGCATAGAACTCGACCGGCGGTATGTCCATGAGCGCACCGGCGACGATCTTGCCTTCCTGACGCACATTGTCGGGAACCATATCCGCCAGTGGCGCATCAGCGGCGGCATCCGCCATGGCGGCACCGGCCATGGAAAGAGTCAGCAGCAAGCCGCCGGCCACGGCGGTCATGACCTTGCCCACACTACCCTGTCTACTCATGATGAATCTCCTCACCGTTGTTTATATCTAATTCGTGTGTCTGTAATCGACACTATTAACACGTTAACCACCTTTCGCCCGTCAGCGCAAGAGGCTGTACTGCTGCATGCTGTCTTGCATGATTCGGTGTCTCCAACCATACACAGGTGGCAGACCGGAGTTTCTTATAGCACTGATTGCAGCAACGGTGCCAGCACAAGCAGTAGCGTCAGCACAGCCAGCAGGCCGGAGCCGAGCGCCAGCAGCAGGATCGGTTGATGCCCCGCCAGCGGTACGGGCAGCGGGCGTTGCCGCAGCACACGACGCCGGCGACTCGACATTGCCATGGTGAACAGCAGCAGCAGGATGGCCAGCGCCGCACCGCTGACATGCATCCACAGCGGCGCCGCCAGATCGAATCGAAACAGCAGCAGCGCGCCGTTGACGGCAAATGCCAGCGCCGTGCGCGACCAGGACAGGTCGGTGCGTTCGGCCTGCAGTCCCGCTGGCGTTGCCGCCGCATTCTCATGCGCCGACATTGACACCGTAGCGCAGTGTCAGCACCACGACCGCCAGCCCCACGGCGATCACGCCCAGAGCCAGCAACCAGGGCATCAGGGTCGTCGGCAGGGGTGCGTCGATGCGCATGGCCTTTTGGTTCGCCTCCCAGCGAATGGCGCTGCCGGCGATCAGGGCGATGCTGATGAGGGCCAGCAATGCGGCGATGAACTGTCGCGCTGCGGGAATGCCGAAATCCGGCACCAGTTGCACGATGACGACTGCAGCCGCCAGCAGCGCCAGGGCTGTGCGAATCCAGGCCAGGAACGTGCGTTCGTTGGCCAGCGTGAAACGGTAGTCGGGTTCGTGTTCTTCTGGGTGCTTGTGTTGCGGGTCAGCCATGAAAAGGGATGGGTGCGGCGGATGATGTCGGGTCGATCCATTGCGGGATCAAGCCCTGTCCTGCCGGTAGTGTAAGACAGCGCTGTCATTGCGCAACCTTCCGGTGCCGGCACTGCTCCGCTGTGGCGCGCCGCAAGCCGGCCGCTATTCGGTGTAGATGCCTTCGCAGGGACGGTTGATGAGTTCAAGCAGCTCGGCACGATTGACGATGTACTTGCGTCGCGTCAGGCCGCCGCCGAGGATGAAGCGATCGCCGAGCAGAAAGGTGGGATCGGCAATCACGTCCAGGTGCTCCGGCGCGCCAATCGGGCCGATGGAGTCGCGCTCCATGCCGGTCACGGCCAGTGCCTCGTCCATGGGTAGAAACGAGGTACGCCCGCCCAGCGCCTTTTTCAGCGCCTTGCTGTCCAGCCGCACATGCGCGGGCACCAGCGCCAGCGTGTGAAAGCGTTCGCCCTGCTGCTTGGTGGACAGCACGATGGTGTTGACGCACTCCTGCGGGCGTGCGTCGAACTGTTCCATGAATGCATTCGTGGCCGAGTGTTCTGGATCGACCTGCACGGTTTCCATGTGCTCTCCCTGTCTGCCTGACTGCCCTGCCGCGGGCAAACTGCCTGTACGGCAGCATCATTTCATGCGCTGCACCAAGCCGCAAGAAGGGCCGATGCAGCAAGGAGCCGCTGGCGCGCAGCGTTCAGGAAGAGCAGCTGAGCACCAGACCGCGTGCCCAGTCCGGCGGCAGGCGGGCGTAATCGGCATGTTCGGGCTGGTCGTCGAACGGGTGGCGCAGGATGGCATGCAGGCGTTCGATTTCGCTGTAGTTGCCCGCCTGCGCCCGTTCGATGGCCTGCTGCGCCAGATAGTTGCGCAGCACGTAACGCGGGTTGGTGCGCTGCATGCGTGTGCCACGTGCAGCATCATCCGCGGCCGTGGCGCCGAGTCGCCGGCGCCAGTCCGCGAGCCAGTCGGCGGCTGCATCACGGTCGGCGAATTCGTCGACAAACGGCGCGCCGCCGGCGTCCGGATCGGCGGACATTTCACCGAGTGCGCGGAACGTGCGCGTGAAGTCGGCGCCATCGGTGGCCATGCGCCGCAGCAGGCCTTCGATCAGTTCACCGTCGCCGTCGGCCGCGTCGGGCAGGCCCAGCTTGGCGCGCATGCGGGCCTGCCACGCGGCATCGAAGATGGTGCCGTAATCCTCCAGCAGCCCCTTGCCGATTTCCACTGCGGCTTCCGGTTCGTCGGCCAGCAGCGGCAGGATGGCCTGCACGAAACAGCCCAGATTCCACAGGCTGATGGTCGGCTGTTGCTGGTAGGTATAGCGGCCCGTTTCGTCCGTGTGGTTGCAGATCCAGCGCGGATTGAAATTCTCCATGAAGCCGTACGGGCCGTAATCCAGCGTCAGGCCGAGCACGGACATGTTGTCGGTGTTGAGCACGCCGTGCACGAAGCCCACGGCCTGCCAGTCGGCCACCAGTTCCGCGGTCCACTCGATGACCCGCGCCACCCAGGTGCGGTAGCGCTCGCCCGGGTCCTCGATGGCTGCAAGATCCGGATGATGGCCCTCGATGACATGATCCGCCAGCGGCGCCAGATCGTCATGGCGGCGGGTGTAGTACAGCATCTCGAAGCTGCCGAAACGCACCATGGACGGCGCCACGCGCGTCAGGATGGCCGCTGTCTCGACCGTTTCCCGGTACACCGGCGCATCGCTGCCGACAATGGCCAGCGCTCGCGTGGTGGGAATGCCGAGTGCGGCCAGTGCCTCGCTGGCAAGATATTCGCGAATGGTCGAGCGCAGCACCGCGCGGCCGTCGGCAAAACGGGAATACGGCGTCTGCCCCGAACCCTTGAGCTGGATTTCGTAGCTGTCGCCGCGGCTGTTGACGACCTCGCCCAGCGTCACCGCACGGCCGTCGCCGAGCTGGCCGGCCCACAGGCCGAATTGATGACCGCCGTAACGATGCGCCACCGGTTCCGCGCCCGCAGGCACGTGATTGCCGGCCAGCGTCTCGGCATAGCCTGCCTTGTGTGCCTGTTCAGCGTCGATGCCGAGCAGTTCGGCCACATCGGCATTGAAGGCCACGCCATACGGTGCGTCGATGGCCAGCGGCTGCTGCGCCGTGTACCAGGGTTCACCCAGTGCGGCACAGCGGTTGTGCCAGGTCAGACCCTGCAGAATGGAGGAAGCGGTTGTGGTCACCATGTATCGAGTGTGGTGACGATGGCGCTGCAGCTCAAGCCGGTCGGGCAGAGCCGTGCGATGCTGATCGCCCGGGAAGGCGCGTCAGCGCACGCGGGTCAGGCGGCGGCGAATGCGGGTCCCGTATTGCGCATGGTCGAGCAAGCCGGCACCGCGCCTGCTGGTTGCCAGGGTCGTTTCCAGCCAGCGCAGGCGGCGCCGGGTGGCATGCGCCTGCGCCGTGTCCGGATCCACGCTGGCCAGCAGATCGCGCAGATCGTGAATATCCTTCGCCTGCTCGACTTCCGGCGGTACAAAGCCGGCATTCTTGAGCATGCGATAGCCGGCGCGCAATTCCCGCGGCACATGTTGCGCTTCATCGGGTGGCAACGGCTTGCCGGCACCGCGCAGATTGTCGAAAACGCCGTGTTCGGCGGCGGTCCGTATGTGCGCTTCGGCCAGTCGATCCAGATAGTTCATGGCGTTGGCAGTCGCTTGCGGCTTGGGCCTGAATACAGCATACCGAAACTTCGCAGTGCCCGACACAGGCGCCGCTTGTTGTCTGCCGATACGGTGTCATTGGCCATTCATTAACATGTTAATGTACAGTCGACACGCAGGCCGCCTGGCCCGGGTCAAAAACCACTCCGGCGGGTCCTGATACAGACGAGCACTGCCGCTACAGCTTTCGTTTCCGACCAGTGGGTGCACTCATGAAGATAACCATCGGCGACTTTCTCGTTTTGCGCCTGACGCAAATGGGCATCCGCCACGCCATCGGCGTGCCGGGCGATTTCAATCTGCAGTTTCTGGACCAGATCAAGCACGCTCCCGGTATTGAATACGTGGGCTGCTGCAACGAGCTGAATGCCGCCTATGCCGCGGACGGCTACGCCCGGCTCAATGGTGCCGCTGCGCTGCTGACAACCTATGGCGTCGGCGATCTGAGCGCCATCTGCGGCGTGGCGGGCGCGGCCACGGAGCATGTGCCGGTGGTTTGCATCAGCGGCGCGCCGCCGCTGCACATCATGCGCGCCCAGCAGGCCCTGCATCACACGCTGGGCGACGGCGGCTACGACAACATGATGAACTGCTTCTCGCAGTTCTGCACCACCACCTCGCGGCTGACGCCGGACAACGCCATTCTCGAGATCGATCGCGTGCTGATGACCTGCCAGCAGGAGAAGAAGCCGGTCTACATCCAACTGCCGTCGGATATTTCGCACGTCACCGTGGAGGTTGATCTCGACCGGCTGCCGTTCACGCTGGAGCAGTACAGCAGCAGCCAGCAGCTTGATGATGCCGTCAAGGCGCTCGGCCAGCTGTGGCAACAAGCACAGCGGCCAGCCATTCTGGTGGACATGGATGCCGAGCGCCACGGTTATGCGGATCTGCTGCTGGCGCTGGCCGAAGCCACGGGCGCGCCCTTCGCGGCGCTGTCGACCGGCAAGGCCATCCTGCCCGAGAAGCACCCGCTGTCGCAGGGTGTCTATCAGGGTGCGGCATCGTCCGATGCATGCCGGCATGCAATCGAAAATGCCGACTGCCTCATTACCACCACACCGCGTTTCATGGAGGTCAACTCCGGGCATTTCACCGCCAAACTGCCTGATACGGGCATCGTCGCACTGGGCAGCGACACCGTCGCCGTCAACGGCACCACCTATTACGCCGTGCAGGCGGCAGATCTGCTGCAGCGTTTCCTGGACACCGTCGGCAAGGCGGATGAGCGTCCGGACGCGAACGCGGGAGAAACGCAGCCCCGGCCAACGGCCGTACAGGACGATGCGCCACTGACGCATGCTCGGCTGTGGCCGCGTCTGGCACGGTTCCTGGCGCCGGAGGACGTCATCGTTGCCGAAATCGGCACCGCCGCCATCGGCCTGAGCGCGCACGCCTTTCCCGCCGACGTGACATATGTGGCGTCGCAGTTCTGGGGCGCGATCGGCTATGCCCTGCCCGCCACGCTGGGCAGCTGTCTCGCCGCGCCGCAGCGTCGTCAGATCCTGTTCATCGGCGACGGCTCGTTCCAGGTCACGGCGCAGGCGCTGTCGACGATGCTGGCCAATGACTGCAAGCCGATCATCTTCCTGGTCAACAATCGCGGCTACACCATCGAGCGCTATATCCACGGCATGGACGATGCCTACAACGATGTGCACAACTGGCGCTACCGCGATCTGCCGTCGGTCTTCGATGACGGCGAGCGCCATGTCGGTTTCGACGTGCACGACGAAGGACAACTGGAGCAGGCACTGGCAGCAGCCGATGCCAGCGACAAGCTGGTTTTCATCGAACTGCACCTCGATCCGGAGGATGCGCCGGCGGGCATGGACGACTTCGGCCGCATGACAGCGGATTTCGACTACGGCCACCTGGGCCCGCACCTGAACAACCCACCGAGCAAGCCGTCAGTCGCCCGCGAAGCAGACCAACATTCGACCTGATCGAGTCGATGTGCAAATATCATTGCAACAGCAAAAAGGGGCCTGATGCCGGCAAGACCGGATCGGATCCAATTGCCACCCCGATATCAATACCACAGAGGAGCCATTCATGACTGCAAATAATGACACCACGTACATTCCGGTGGAGGAATTGCGCCGGCAATTCGAACTGCCCCAGTCCGGCCGCGAGATTCTCGATCCGGCCACCGGCGAACTGGTCGGCTGGGCACCCAACCCGACGGCGCGGGATGTGGATGAGGCCGTTTCCAGGGCCCGTGTGGCACAGAAGAAATGGGCCGCACGCAGCGAGCAGGAGCGCTGCGACCTGCTGATGAAGGTGGCCGATGCCATCGAACAGCAGGCCGAACCGCTGGCGCAGCTGCTGTCGCGCGAACAGGGCAAGCCGCTCAACGGCCCCAATGCACGCTTTGAAATCGGCGGCTGTGTCGGCTGGCTGCGCGCCACGGCCAGCTTCGAGCTGAAGCCGGAAACGCTGTTCGATGACGATACCGGCAAGGCGACGCTGTACTACCGCCCGGTCGGCGTAGTCGGCGCCATCGGCCCGTGGAACTGGCCGATGATGATCTCCATCTGGCAGATCGCGCCGAGCCTGCGCATGGGCAACGCGATCGTGCTCAAGCCGAGTGAATACACGCCGCTGTCGGTGCTGGCGCTGGCCCATGTCATCAACGCCGTGATGCCGGAGGATCTGCTGACCATCGTGGCCGGCGAGCGCGAGGTCGGCGAGGCCATTTCGACCCATCCGGACATCGACAAGATCATGTTCACCGGTTCCACCAACACCGGCAAGGCCATCGTCAAGGCCTCGGCCGACACGCTCAAGGTGACCACCATGGAGCTGGGCGGCAATGACGCCGGCATCGTGCTGGACGACGTCGATCCGGCCACCATCGCCGCCGACCTGTTCTGGGGCGCGTTCATCAACACCGGCCAGACCTGCGCGGCGCTGAAGCGGCTGTATGTGCCGGACGCCATCTACGATGATGTCTGCGAGGAGCTGGCGAAATTCGCCCGCACCATGCCCATGGGCGTCGGCCTCGACGAGGACAACGTGCTTGGCCCGCTGCAGAACAAGCAGCAGTTCGACATCGTCAAGCGCCTGGTGCAGGCGGCCCGGGATTCCGGCGCGCGTGTCATCATGGGCGGCGAGCTGCCCGCGGATGATCAGACCGGCTACTTCTACCCCACCACGCTGATCGCCGATATCGACAACGACAACCCGCTGGTGGCCGAGGAGCAATTCGGCCCGGCGCTGCCGATCATCCGCTATCACGATCTGGAGCAGGCCATCGAATGGGCCAATGCGCTGCCGGTGGGCCTGGGCTCCTCCGTCTGGTCGGCGGACCCGGAGCGCGCGGTAGCCGTGGCCTCACGCCTGGAAGCGGGCACCACCTGGATCAACAAGCACGGCCAGATCGACCCGCGCATGCCGTTCGGCGGCGTCAAGCAATCCGGCCACGGCGTGGAGTTCGGTGTCGAGGGCCTGAAGCAGGTCGCGGTGCCGCACGTTATCAACCAGTAGGCCGGTCACAACCCGGCCGCAACGGCCCCGGTTGCCCAACGGCAGCCGGGGCCTTTTTGCGTGCTATGTCTGCGGCCAGTTGTTGATGACCTCGACGAAACGGCCCAGCCAGGTGTTGGTCTGGGCTCCGTCGAGCACGCGGTGGTCGATGGACAGCGACACATAGGCCATGGGCCGGATCTGGATGCTGTCGTGGCCGTCCACCTCGCGCACGACGACGCGCTTTTCCAGTGCACCGACGCCCAGGATGGCCGACTGCGGCTGGTTGATGATCACCGGCGCGGCCAGCAGCGAGCCGGATACGCCGTGATTGGAAATGGTGAATGTGCCGCCGCTGACATCCGCCGTGGTCAGCGTGCCGGCGCGCGCCCGGTCCGTGACTTCCTGCAGCCGCGCGGCGATGCCGTACAGCGACAGCTGGTCGGCCTTGTGAATGACCGGCACCACCAGGCCCTGATCGCCCAGCGCCACGCCGACACCGACGTTCACGTCACGGAACTGTTCCAGATAATCGTCATGCCAGCGGCTGTTGACGCTCGGTGCGGCCTGCATGGCTTCGACACAGGCCTTGATGAAATAGGCGGTATAGGTCAGACCGACGCCCTGCGTTGCATAGCCTTCCTTGTGCGCCTTGCGATGCGCCATGATGGCGCTGAAATCGGCCTCGAACACGGCCGTGACATGGGGCGCCGTGGTCACGGATTGCAGCATGTGCTCGGCCACGCGACGGCGCATGGTGCTGTGCGGAATGCGTTCGCCGCCGCCATCCGGTGCGGGCTGCGACGCCACGGCGGCCGCCGGCGCGGTGGCTCGTGCGGTCTGTGCCGGCATGTCTTGCCGGTTGTCGAGATAGGCCAGCACATCCTTGCGCGTGACGCGCCCGCGCCGACCGGTGCCCTCGATCACCGAAGGATCGGCGATGTCGTGCTTGCGCACCAGCTGGCGCACGGACGGGGACAACCGCAGTTCGCGCCTGTCCGCATCGGCAGCGGCAGCGCGCTCCGGGCGCTTTGCTGCGGGCGCGGGTGCCGCCGGCTGTTCCTGCGCAGCCGTGCCCGCCGGGTTATCAGCAGGCTGCTGTTCCGCCGCCCGCACATGGCCGAGCAGCATTTCGGAGGTCACTGCGGCGCCCTCCTCCACCAGTGTTTCCAGTATGCCGTCACAGGGCGCGGCCACCTCCACCACGATCTTGTCGGTTTCCAGCTCGGCGACGGGCTCATCCAGAGTCACCGCGCTGCCGGCCTCCTTCAGCCAGCCCTGGAAGATGACGTTGTCGCCGCTGTTCTGCTCCGGGGCCCGGATTTCGGTCGATTCCTGTTGCATGTCAAAACTCCAGCAGGTCGTCAATCCGTGTGCGGATATCATCCACGGACGGTACCGCGGCATCCAGCAGTTCGGGATGATGCGGGCTCGGGATGTCGGGCATGGTGAGCCGGGCCACCGGCGCATCCAGATCGAGGAAGGCCTCGTCGGCGACGGCAGCGGCGATTTCCGCGCCGAAACCGGCCGTGCCCAGATCCTCATGGACGATCAGGCAGCGGTGCGTGCGGCTCACGGATTCGATCACGGCCTGTCGGTCCCAGGGCATCAGCGTGCGCAGATCGAGCAGATCGACGGAGCGCCCCTCGGCGGCCTGTTCGCAACGCTCGACCATGGCGCCCCAGGTGACGATGGTGATTTCATCGCCGCTGACAACGGTGCGCGCGCGGCCGAACTCGAGCGTGTAATCATCGCCCGGATACGGCCGCCGCGCGGAGGCCGAATCCAGCATGGCGCGGTGTTCGAAGAACATGACCGGGTCATTGCCCCGCAGTGCGGTGCGCAGCAGGCCGACCGCATCCTCGGCGTTGGAGGGCACGGCCACTTTCCAGCCCGGCGCATGCACGTACTGCACTTCGTTGGTCTGGCTGTGCCACGGGTCGCCGCACTTGAAGAAGCCGACCGGCATGCGCACGACCATGGGCGCGGCGAAGGCGTTGTTCGTGCGCCAGCGCATGGTGCCGCAGTCGTTGATCTGCTCCGTTGCGGGATCGGCATATTTGCGGAACTGGATTTCGGGAACCGGCATGAGACCAGCCAGCGCCATGCCCACGGCACGCCCGATGATGCCCTCTTCCGACAGGCTGGTGTCGAACACGCGCGCGGCGCCGTGTTTGTCCTGCAATCCCATGGTGGCGGCATGCACGCCGCCCTTGGGGCCGACATCCTCGCCGAACACGACGACGCGCGGATTGACCTCCAGCTCGTGATCAAGCGTCTGGCTGATCGCCGTGACCATGTTCAGGCGCCGGCCGCTGCGCACGGGCTCGGCCGCCGGCAGCGGCAGGTTGCACTGTTCCGGCAGCAGGCCGCCGCGGACCTGCGGCGCGTCGGGCTCGGCAAAGACATGCCGGGTGACGGTGGTCGTGTCCGGCACGGGCAGCGCATCGGCCTGCTCGGCGGCCTGCTCCACGGCGCTCCGTGCCTGCTGTTCGATCTGCTGCCATTCGGCCTCGTCCATGACCGAGTCGACCAGGAAGGACTGCAGCTTCGGCAGCGGATCCTCGGTCCATTCCGCCTCGACTTCGGCTTCGCTCTTGTAGCCCTGCGTATCCTGCAGGCTGTGACCCTGCAGGCGCGGCACCTTCAGCCGCAACAGGCAGGGACTGCGCTGCTCGCGGACAAAGCTCACGGCGTCGTTGACAAGATGCTCGGCCTCGGCCGGATCGACGCCGCTGCCCGACATGATCTCCAGGTTGCCGAAAGAGGCCAGATTCCTGCTGATGTCGCCACCGGGCGTCTGCAGATCGGCCGGTACGGAAATGCCGTAGCCATTGTCCTCGATGTAGAACAACATCGGCAGCTTGAGCGTGGTGGCCATGGTCAGGGCCGACCAGAAGCCGTTGGTGGCCACTGACCCGTCGCCGCCCAGCACGACACTGATGGCGCGGTCGTAACCGCTTTCGCCGAGCACCTGCTGGCGGTAATTGATCGCCTGCGCCCAGCCGGCCGTGGGCGTGTACTGTGCGCCGACACCGCCGCACATGGGCAGTGCCGCGGGGCCGCCGGGATTGGGGTAGTTGAACACGACGCCAATGTCGCGCCCGCCGGAGTAACCGCCGCTGCGGCCCATGGCCGAGCCGAGCACATGCACGAGATCGACGCCCAGCGCCAGCAACAGCGGGCGGGAGCGGTAATAACCGCAGGCAGCGTCGTTGGCTTCGGTCAGTGCCTGCCCGAGAAGAATCTGGGCCAGATCATGGCCGCGCGCCGAGAACTGGTACAGTACCTTGCGCGCTGGTGCGAGTTCGGTCTCCTCGATGTGATCCAGATTGCGGGACAATTGCAGCAGGTAGGCAACCCGGCGCCAGTCGACCTGGCCGTGTGCAGCGGGCTGCATACGCTTTTCGATATTTTCCGACATGGGAACCTCGGCAATTCTGTTGTGTCGTTCATCGGCCCCGGTCGGCGGTTTCTGCTCTTGCACATCAATCAGTGCGCCGGCGGTTGCCGGTGCGATACGCGGTACTGGCTTGCAGCGGGCTCGAGCGGCCGTCCGCAACCAGTGCTGGCGCATGCTGAAGTGTGCTGCTCCGGGCCGCGAGCAACCGACATCATGCACCGGCGTGGCCGCATGGCCATCGAACGCACACGTCGGGTTCGGCAATGCCGAGTCATGTCGCAACCGTTGCGGCAACTCGGCGTCGCACTCCTGTTACGTATCGCCCGAGATTGCCTTTCGTATCTGAAACACGCCGCCAATGAGGCCGCAGGATTTCCTGCACATGTTAAATGCAATGGCGGAAGGGTAACACGCGGAATCCCGACCGAGAATGATCCGAAAGTCTGTATCGTGGCACTGCGCAAGCCATCCTCCACGTGACGCCTTTCGTGCCGCGCGGCTTGTCACCTGCTGTGGCAGAAACATGATACAGCTGCCTGGCGCATGCTGTTGAGTGTAGTATCGTGCAGGCCTGTCACGTATCGACGACTTCGGCGAATGCCTTGCAGACATACTCGATGTTGTCGTCGTTGAGACCGGCCACATTGGCCCGCCCCGAGCCCACCATGTAGATGCTGTAATCGTCGCGCAGGCGCTCGACCTGGGCCTTGTCCAGTCCGGTGTACGAGAACATGCCGCGCTGATCCGTGATGAAGGCGAAATGTTCGGCCAGGCCATGTGGCCGAAAGCCTTCCACCAGTTTCTGCCGCATGTCGGCAATGCGTGCACGCATGGTTTCCAGTTCCCGGTGCCACAGGGCGGTCAGCTCGGCATCGTCGAAGATGGTGGCGACGATGGCACTGCCGTGTGCCGGCGGATTGGAGTAGTTCGCGCGCGCCGTCACGGCCAGCTGGGAGCGCACATCGAGCATATCCTCCTCGTCGGCCGCCACGGCAATGAAACTGCCGGTGCGCTCGCGATAGATGCCGAAATTCTTCGAGCAGGATTGCGTGATCAGCATTTCGTCCAGGTTCTCGGCCAGCAGCCGCACGCCGTAGGCGTCCTCGTCCAGACCATCGCCGAAGCCCTGGTAGGCGAAATCGACCAGCGGCAGCAACCCGCGGTCGCGCACGATCTGCATGATCTGCTGCCATTGCTCGCGGCCGGGATCGAAGCCGGTCGGGTTGTGGCAGCAGGCATGCAGCACGAGGATGTCGCCCTGCGGGATGGCCTCGAGCTGGCGCGCCATGGCGTCGAAATCGAACTCGTTGCGTTCGTTGACATAGGGATAATGCTGCACATCCAGCCCGGCGGCGGTGAAGATGGCCAGATGATTGGGCCAGGTCGGATCGGGCACCCAGATGGACTTGCCGGGCAGATGCTGCGTGGCGAAATCCGCCGCCAGGCGCAGCGCCGCCGTGCCACCCGGCGATTGCGTCACGCTGGCGCGGTTGGCGGCCAGTACCGGGCTCTGTGTACCGAATACCGTCTGCAGAACGGCATCGCCGTAATCCGGCCCGCCGTGCGAGCCGATGTAGGCCTTCGTGTGTTCATGGTCGATGAGCTTCTTCTCGGCTTCCTTGACGGCCTGCAGGATGGGCGTGTTGCCGGTCTCGTCGCGATACACGCCGACGCCGAGATCCACCTTGCGCGGATTGGGGTCATCATTGAATTGCTGAATCAGACCCAGAATGGCATCACCGGGGACCCGCTCGATCGATTTGAACATGACATGTGCCCTTTGTTGAACAGTATTACGGCTGACGAGGGGCCAGTTTACACTTTCGGGACCACTGCACGGAACAGCCGGTGGCAGGCACAGCGGGCACGGTTTTTCCGTGCGGCATAAAAATCATTGTTCCTTTATGAGACGATTGACCGCCGGGCGCGACCAACGGTTTGCCTGATGGACAATGAATAACGAGGAGGATGCCAGCATGAACGGCACTTCACACGGCAATACTCGCGACATGCAATCCTTTGACACTGCCGCAGACGCGCTGCAACGAATCGAGACTCTCTACGACGCCGCCTGCGAACAGGTGATCGAACGCCATCGCCGCTTCCTGGCCGGAGATCGGGCGCCCGAGCCCCTGCCGGCAGCGTATTATCCCTATGTGGGCATCAACATCGAGCCGGAACAGTTGGGCGGCCCGGCCCGGCCCACCTACGGCTCACTGCGCATGAGCGGCACCCACGGCACCACGGTGACGCGGCCGGATCTGTTCCGCGACTATCTGTACCGGCAGCTGTCCCTGCTGATCGACAACCACGACATCCCGATCCAGGTCGGACTATCCGACCAGCCGATTCCGCTGCCATTCGTCATCGAGGAAGCCACCGCCGGTCTCGACCCGGGCGATCTGCGGGCGCTGGAACGCTGTTTCACCCTGCCGGATCTGGCTCACATAGACGATACGATTCCCAACGGCACCTATCGCACGCCGGAGGACAGTCCCTTTCCGCTGTCCCTGTTCAGTGCGCAGCGAGTCGATCTGGCTCTGCAGCGCCTGAGCCACTATACCGGCACCGATCCCGCCCATTTCCAGCGATTCGTGTTATTCACGAACTATCAGCGTTATGTTGATGATTTTGTAACATATGCTCGGGCCCAAGTCCGTCATGACGAGGTCTATACCGCATTCGTCACCCCGGGCGACGTGATGCATACCAACACCGGTGCCGAGCACCTGCAGGCCAGCGCCGAAGCACCGGACGGCCTGCCGCCCATGCCGGCCTATCACCTGACGCGAAAGGATGGCCTGGGCGTCACCCTGATCAACATCGGCATGGGGCCGGCCAATGCCAAGACCATCACCGATCATGTCGCCGTGCTGCGCCCGCATTGCTGGCTCATGGTCGGCCACTGCGGCGGGCTGCGCCGCTCCCAGCGACTCGGCGACTATGTCCTTGCACACGGCTATGTACGCGAGGATCATATTCTGGATCAGGATCTGCCGCTGTGGGTGCCGATTCCACCCATTGCCGAGGTGCAGGTGGCACTGGAACAGGCCATCAGCAATGTCACCGGCCTGACCCAAGACGAGCTCAAGAACCGGCTGCGCACCGGCACCGTGGCCAGCACCGACAACCGCAACTGGGAATTCCGCTACGACGAACTGTACGAACGCTTTTCGCAGTCGCGCGCCATCGCCATCGACATGGAAAGCGCCACCGTCGCCGCCAACGGCTTCCGCCTGCGCGTACCCTACGGCACCCTGCTGTGCGTCTCCGACAAACCCATGCACGGCGAGCTGAAACTGCGCAGCATGGCCAATACGTTCTACCAGAGTCAGGTGGCGCAACACCTGACCATCGGCCTCGAAACCATACGCATCATCCGCGAATCCGGCATCGACGCCCTGCACTCGCGCAAGCTGCGCTCGTTCGACGAACCGGCCTTCCGCTGAAGCGTGCAAAACCGTACTGTGAACTATGCCAAGCGGTAACTGCTCCCACACCGATCCGCCCGCCATTCAGCTACCGATCAGCCATTCGACGCCACAATGCCCGCAGACATGACACCATCGCTTCGGATACACCGGCCGAGACCAGCGCGACCGGACAACCGTCCTGCAGCCATCGATAAACACAGCACAGACTGCACAGGGGCAAACACACCACATGGCAGTGCCGGCCGTCCGGAACATGAAGGCTTCCCCGGCCCTTGCCTCGCCCGGTACATGAGTATCCGGTCATGAATCATCCTCATACAGGAGTTTTCAAGATGCATATGCCCTATGTTCGAACGGCCCTGATCACCATATCCGCGGGCGCCCTGCTGCTACTGCAGGGATGTGGCCTGCTGGTTGCAGGCGGCGCCGGTGCCGCGGGCGGCTACGCGGCAAGCCAGGAAGGCTACGAGGTGCAATCTCCCGTCAAGAAGGACACCGCGGGCGGCTACAAGCCGCAAAGCCCGGTGATACACAATGAAGACAAGGGGGACGGACAAGCCGAAACGGAAGAATGAAGCCGGCAATGCGTCAACTCGGGCCAGATCACGGTGAACAGTGACACGAGCGCATCGCCGTCATAGTCTTGGGCCACGAATACCGGCCGAACAGCCCCATGGCAGCAATCCGGGCCCCGATCACAGGCCGCTGGTGAGACATCCACGGCGCATGGCAGCGTCATCCTTCGTCACATCCACGCACTGCCAGTTGCCCTGATGAAAAAGCTCCGGCATGACCACGGCAACGCCCAGGGTCTATCTGACGCGCAAACGAGTTTTTCACCGCTCCAGCCAGTTGGTTCGAGCCAGATCCAGCACTTCGTCACCACGTCCATTCATCACGGCACGCAGCATGTAAAGAGAAAACCCGCGCGCCTGCCTGGCCTCGATACGGGGCGGCATCGACAGTGCCTGCCGCTCCGTGCGCACATCCACCACCACGGGCCCGTCATGTTCGAAGGCTTGCGCCAGCGCCCCGTCCAGTTCGGATGACGCCTTGATGCGAATGCCCCGGATACCGAGTGACTCCGCCAGCCCGGCAAAGTCCACCCGTGGCAGGTTCGTGGTTTCATCCAGATAACCGGCTGCCTTCATTTCCATGGCCACGAAGCCGAGCGTTTCATTGTTGTAGACGATCACCTTGACCGGCAGGTTCTCGTCCGCCAGCGTGATCAGATCGCTCATGAGCATGGCGATGCCGCCGTCACCGGCCAGCGCCACGACCTGATGCTGCGGATGCGCCACCTGCCAGCCCAGCGCCAGTGGCACGGCTTCGGCCATCGACCCGTGCATGAATGAACCGGTGAGCCGGCGCTCGCGGGTCATGTCGATGTAGCGCGCCGCCCACACGGTCGGCGTGCCGACGTCCGTCGTGAAAATGGCATCGTCCCGCGCCAGTGCCGACACGCGCGCCGTCAGATACTGGGGATGCAGCGGCTTGTCATCATCACGCGATCGGGCCAGGTCGTCCAGCCCCTGGCGCGCCTTGCGATAGTTTGCCTGGCATCGCTCGAGGAACTTCGTGCTTCGACCCGCCTCCAGCCGCGGCAGCAACGCCGTGAGCGTCGGACCGATGTCCCCCACCAGCCCCATGGCCAGCGACGACCGCCGCCCGAGATGCCCACCCCGGATGTCGATCTGCACGACATTGCCATGCTCCGGGAAGAAATCCCGGTACGGGAAATTGGTGCCCAGCATGAGCAGCAGATCACACTCGCGCATGGCGTGATAGCCGGACGAAAAACCGATCAGACCGGTCATGCCGACATCGTGCGGATTGTCGTATTCCAGCGATTGCTTGCCGCGCAGGGCATGCACGATCGGGGCATTGATGCGCTCGGCCAGCGCCAGCACCTCGTCGTGATGGCCCTGGCAACCATAGCCGCCCAGAATGGTGATCTTCGATGCCGCGTTGATGTGCCCGGCCAACGCATCCAGCGCACTGTCGGGCGGCACGACCGTCGGCAACACCGGCGGCTGCCATCGCCGCGACTGCACCGGCGCCTGGGCCAGCGCGACATCCCCCGGCAACACGATGACCGACACCGACCGATTGGCCACGGCACTGTTCATCGCCGTTTCCAGCACCTGCGGCACCTGTTCCGGATTGGATACCAGCTCGCAGTAATCGCTGCATTCGGCGAACAGGTTCTGCGGATGCGTCTCCTGAAAATACCCGAGACCAATCTCGGACGACGGAATATGGGCCGCAATAGCCAGCATCGGCACATGGGAACGCTGGGCCTCGAACAGGCCATTGATCAGATGCAGATTGCCCGGCCCACAGGAACCTGCACACACGGCCAGACTGTCACGAGCATCCCCCTCGCCCGCCGCCGCAATGGCCGCCACCTCCTCATGACGCACGCCGATCCAGCGAATTTCATCACGCCTGCACAGCGCCTCGGTGAAACCGTTGAGCGAATCACCGGGCAAGCCCCAGACATTATCCACGCCGGCCTGCACAAGCAGATCAGCCAGCACATCAGCAACCGTGCTCCGAGCCATCGAATCACCTCACTTGACGCATGAGCCGCGTCGGCAGCTTGAATGGCGGTCCCATTCTACATGCACGGCATCCGTTGCCCGACCGGCCACGTAGAAATTATGAACAGGCCGGCATTTGACCCCAGATAATAATTTCAGCTCGGTGTTCCGATCTGCCCCGAAGACAATGACGAAGACACCAGCATCCGGCATGCCACCGCATGGGAGCAGGTAATGAAAAAAATCATTTCTGCCATCCACCGTCGGCGCAAACAACATCAGCATGGCACTGGCCGTATCGACGATGGCGCACGGCGCCTCACTCCTGTGCAGATCGTACACGAAGAGATGGAGAAAAAGGCCGAACCCTGCCAGAAAGCCATCATCTGACAGGATAGCCGAGTTCAGCGCGTGGCTGCCCGAGAACTGCTGGATACATCTGACTGAACGACTCGACACCGCTCAACCCGGTAATAAAGTCATTTCAGTGGAGAGCTGGAAATATGTTCAGCACTCTGGCCGGGCACGGCTACAAATACGAACACAAGGATGCCAGTTGCCCAGCTATACCCGCCCAATCCTGATTCAAGTCCAGTGTTCTTAGGGCGAACTGGTTGCCACCAAGCGTGAAGGATTCGTCCGGCGTCAGGTGTTCATCAGTGCCTGCATACAGCAACACACCGGACACTTTCCCTGTAGCTTCTACGTCGTAATTCTTCACGTACGCATGAATCTGGTATAAATGGCTGGATATGTAGCTCTGATGACCGTACAGAGCATGTTGCTGCCAAGCACTTTTATAGTACTTGGTATCGATAATGAGGCTGCGGTCACCGTTCGACAGAAGAACATCCGTTTTCATGCGTGGTAAATAATGACTTGACGCATTAGTCCCGAGATTCCACTGCACCTCTGCTGCACGGGGCTTTAACTGCGGCCGATGATACTTATACCACGCTAGCACGAAGTTTTCATACAAGCGGTGCATCGCCTCATCCGACAGCCAGGATGATAGGTGATAGTTACCGGCGTGCTTGTTCGGCAACAGGTCATCCAGGACCAGATCGCATATACCAAGAAGGACACGGTAGGAAGCATTGTTTCGGTGAATCCTCAATCCGTCCCGATGCAGCATGCGCGGCTCGATATCTGTCACTCCGCTTAGAAGCGGCAATATACGTCGAAGAGCAAGTCTCTGCTTGAGTGTGACTTCCCCATGGTGTAACAGCAACCGAGCCGTGCTTTTCAGAATCCGGTTATGCGGCGTATCCGCTGTAAATTCATCAAAAGCGCAGACCAGCTTGCCACGCATATGGGCAAGAGTTTTGACAGTCTGTCCCATCTGCATCCGGCCCCGCACGCCGGCCAATGTCTCTTCCTCAACAACATAATCTCGGTAGAGACCCTGTTTTACCAAACGTGACAAACCATGTGCCAGCATGGCTGCAAGAAGATCATGTAAATGATCGAATTTTTCAGCGCTCGCCTCCTCGAAACCCATTTGGCGAAGGTCTCGGAAAGCATAAGCCAGCATGTAATAAACATTCCGGATCGGAATCATTCACAATACGCTGCGCAGTTGAGCAGCCCAGTAATTTACTTTGTCCGGCTCATCAAACCAGTACTCGCTCAAAAGCGGTATCAGCTCATATTCGATAACTGAGTGCAGCCAATCGCCGTTTATTTTATCATCGGTACAAAAATAACTATGCCCAATACGAAAACCCGCTCCCAGAGAAGCATCTCCACAAATACTTTCATTGAGTTGTTTGACGGTATTTACCAACTCGCTGAATCTCGATTCATTGATGGCGTTCTGCCGAGCTTTGAACTGACTTGTCTCGAAGCCTGGTTCTAGCTCCACGAAGGCGAAGCGCCGCCGCAATGCGTAGTCAATCAGAGCCAAGCTACGATCTGCCGTGTTCATCGTACCAACCAGGTAAACATTGGGCGGCACGGAAAACTTCTCATTCTTGTAGAGAAGACGCAGTTTGTGATACTCGCCGCGTTTGTCACTTTCAAGCAACATCATAAGTTCGCCGAATATCTTGCTCAGGTTGCCACGATTGATCTCATCGATGATGAAGAAATAATCTTTGCCGTCATCCTCTTCGGCCCGTTTGCAGAATGTATAGAACGGCCCATCCGTGACCCTGAATCCACCTTCTTCTGTAGGCCTGAAGCCGGCGATAAAATCCTCATAACTGTAGCTTTGATGGAACTGGACCATCTGAACCCGCTCCGGATTCCTTTCGCCCGTCATCGACCAGGCCAGGCGCCGAGCCGCAAACGTCTTGCCGACACCGGGCGCTCCCTGAAGAATGATGTTTTTCTTGCGCTTCAACAGTTCGACTAGTCGACCATACTGAGCTTCATCCATAAACACTTCACTTAGCAGGCTGTTGAAGACCACCCCAGCAAACACGGGCAATAGTACAATACCCGGGACGATACCCAACGGAACTCATTGATTATGCGCGGCGCCGACATCACCCAGGAAGCCTTGTTTTCCAC